>Ga0164294_10000234_pt1 | contig 52582 bp, 75 predicted proteins | sample GEODES005metaG_FD_111479 | JGI IMG/M metagenome (GOLD analysis project Ga0164294, IMG submission 111479) | Oligotrophic lake water microbial communities from Sparkling Lake, Wisconsin, USA - GEODES005 metaG | ecosystem: Environmental > Aquatic > Freshwater > Lake | place: USA: Sparkling Lake... | reverse complement strand
ATACTAAATTCAATTGGATTCGTCACCGTTTTGGTTTTGGCTACTGGAGCCTTAGCCTGTACCTTAAGCACCGTGTCAAAAAAGCGGTAGACTTTATGTTTCAGTTTGAGCAAAATCTAGCCAGTTATTGCAAAAAGAAAGGCTACGATGGAGTAATCTGTGGCCATATTCACAAGGCCGAAATCAAAGAAGTTGAAGGTGTTACCTATATGAATGACGGTGATTGGTGCGAAAGTTGCACAGCATTGGTAGAACACTGGGACGGGCGATGGGAAATTATAACTTGGTCAGAGGTGCGTGGAAATGAAGACAGTACTGATAATAACCGATAATGAACCTGCACAAGTCAATGGCGTTGTTACAACATTTCACAACTTGGAAGTCCTTGCTGAGCGTGATGGGTATGATTTTGTTTATCTTGATCCCCGGCAGTTTGTTAATATTCCCTGTCCTGGCTATAGTGAAATCAAACTTAGTTGGACGTGGGGCATTGGCAGGATTATTGAAAAAGTAAACCCCGACCACATACACATTGCCACAGAAGGTCCAGTAGGCTTTGCTGCTCGTTGCTGGATGGATTATTGGGGGTGGTGTTACAATACATCGTACCATACTCGTTTCCCTGAAGCCATAAACAAAATCGCAGGGATACCCACAGATTGGAGTTATCGTTATCTACGTTGGTTCCATAAACACAGTGGTCGTGTACTAACTACAACACAAAGCATAGTAGATGATTTGGCCAGCCGTGGATTTAGAACTGATATTAAACCATGGACTCGCGGTGTAGATCGCACAGTATTTGGCAGCAGTAGTAGAACCGCCACAGAACTGTCACAGCCTATATTGTTGAGTGTAGGGCGTGTCAGCAAAGAAAAGAATTTGGATGTGTTTTGTAGATTAGAATACCCGGGTGCTACCAAAATAGTAGTGGGTGATGGGCCATGTCGCCGTCGCATGGAGCGTGAATATCCAGATGTTGAATTTGTTGGCATAAAGCGTGGAGCAGAATTGGCCAAGTATTACGCCGATGCTGATGTTTTTGTGTTTCCCAGTTGTTGGGATACATTTGGTATTGTAATGATCGAAGCCATGGCCTGTGGTACACCTGTAGCAGCATATCCTGTGACTGGGCCTCGAGATGTTATTGACCAAGGTATTACCGGTTATATGGATGAAGACTTGAAAGTCGCCATAGACCAATGCTTGAGATTGGATCGTGTGCGTGTAGAAGAAGCCAGTCTACGTTGGTCATGGGCAGAATGCTGGCGTATCTTTAGAGATAACCTTGTAGATAAGTAATATAAATATCCTTGTAAATAATAGGAGCTTTGTATTATTAGGACTATCAATATATGCCAACTAGACATACTCATCGACGTACCCATGTATCCGAGACTCCGCCGCCACCTCCTCCCCAGACTGATAAAAAAGCACATACTGCAGGTCTAGGTATTCTGTTGATATTGTTAACTAATTATCAAGCTGAAGTCAAACAGATATTTTCTTTTCTATGGAAGTCAGTCACATGATCGCATTACTAAATCGAGTGTTTGAATATAAAAAATTACCTTTTATTTTAGGTGGGCTAATTTTTGCTTCTTCTCTAGCATTGCTCACAGTATTTAAAACCGCCGAATCCCAACTTGCACAACTAGACAATGCAAGAAAAGTTGCAAAGGAAATGTCTAAAAGTTCCGATGACCTCACTGCCTACGCTAGATATTATGTAACAACAAAAAATGACAAATGGAAAACTGAATTTGAAAAAGTTCTACAAATTCGCAATGGTGAAATTGCCAATGAAGATGGACTGCAAAAATCATTCAAAGAGAAAGTAAAGTCAGTTGGGTTTGAACAGCCTGAATTGGATTTAATACTTAAATCAGAACAACTCAGCAATGAATTGGCCAAACTTGAAATAAAAGCATTCAAGTACATTGAAGATTATAAGGCCGAAAAAGAACCAGAAGCACATGCTGAACGGCTGGGAATTCTAGCAGTTCAAGCAGAAATGGCCATGTTTGGCGAAGATTATCAAAAACATAAATCATTGGTTATGAATACTGCAAATGAGTTTTATAATGCGGTGCATAATCGATTAGACAATGCCTATAAAAAATCCATGACTATTGCTTGGATTTTAATCATTGTCATTAATCTTGCTTTACTGATGTTGATGATTTTTATTCAACATTCGAAAGAAACTATTGCACCAAACAAACCAGTTAAACAATTGCCAGCAAAGAAGCCGGTTAGAAAAAGAAAACCACCGGCACCTAAGGTTACAGACAATCAGTCTTCGTAGTCTTGTCTTAAGTCGGGGTCAATTAACTGGCCCCGCAACAAATATAACCAACTGTTACGATAGATAATCACGTCGTGAAATGGATCTGTAACAATTTTAATACACCAAGTAATAGCGGTGCGGCGACTTTCAATAGCAGTAAGCTGAATCATTCTAAACACCACACCTGCTACGCCCAACCATAGCCAGCCCCACCCAATACGATTAAACAGTGTATCTGGGCTAGCATCGGGCATGATAAAGTTAAAAAGTTCGGCATCGAAATACGCTAAAATAGGAACTGCTGCCCAACATGCCAGCAACACCCGCTTACGTTTCAAATTGAAACCTACTTTGATTTTTTCTTTATATTCAAATGTGGCCTTATTGTATTCATCATACCCATCAGGTTCAAAAAAGAAATGCCCAATTTGGCGTGTGGTCATGGCAATGAACCAAGCAATGTAAGAACTGATCACAGGGTTGATGAACAAGTACACATACGCTACTAGGAAACTAGTAGCCGAAATCAAATGTAGGAATTGGTTGATTCTACTGTGATGATAATATCTATGATCGTCCCAACGTTGGATGCGTAGTGTTTCTCTAATAGAAGGTATAGCAATTTCGGTCATATATAATCCTTTTGTAATATTTATAGATTTTATTGTTGGTAAAAAAATCTATTGACCTTATAATAATATGCATATATAATATGTAAGACTTTTAAAAGGAGATAATCATATGAAGAAAGTTTTAGTTACCGCAGCACTCGTGGCTGTTACTGGACTAGCTAGTGCTGCTAGCGTAACCATCGAAGGCCAAGTTCAAACAGGCGAACGTGGTGCTCGTGACAGCACAAACTATGAACTCAGCGTAAAAGAGTCAATCAACAAAACTTTTACTGCTGACGTTGGTTTTACTGCTTATCAACAAGATGGTACTAAAGCATTGAGCGACAGGCTCGAAGCTGGTATTACTGGTACTCGTCCAGTTGGGCCAGTAAGTGCATATACTCGTGTAGCAGTTGGTGAGAAATTCACCAATGGTGCTAACTTTGCGTACTACAGTGTTGAGCCAGGCGTTGTATACAATTTTACCAACAAACTAAGTGGTAAAGTAGGTTATCGTTTCCGCAATGGATTTGGTGACAATGGTAATCTTGACACTACTCATACTGCCCGTGCTGGTGTTAGCTATGCTGTAACCAAGAAGGATAGTGTTGGTGTTCGTTATGACCAAGTTCGTGGTGACAGTTTCAATCATAGCGTTAACTTTGCTTATACTAGATCATTCTAACAACCATTAGAATGGTGAAAGGGCCTTTGGGCCCTTTCCTATTAAATATAGATATAATAGGGGACCGTAACATGGAAGTTTTTACAATTGCTAAAAATCAAAAAGATCGTGACGCAGAAGATACTACAATTGTTACAATTACTTGTGTAGCTAATGTCTATATCAAACAGATCAACTATCCAAAAAAAGGATGCAAAAATGTTGCACACCTCCATAGGCACGATCACACAACTTTATTGGCTGCGGGCAGTGTGGATGTTGATGTCAACGGGCAGGTGACTCATTACACCGCTCCTAGCATGATATATATTGAAAAAGATCATGTACACAATTTTACATCCACTGAAGATAACACAGTATGTTACTGTATTCATGCCCTAAGAGATGGCGACGAAGTAAATGATATTATTGATCCTGCCTCAATACCAAAAGGGGTTAATCCCTGGTGGCAGTCTAATCGCCAACTAATTAAGTTGGCCTCGTAAACGACTTAATAATTAAGCCACAGCAGCAATTGCATTACAGGCCTGTACAATGTATCTGAATAATTCTTCATTACCTGCACATTCTTGAGCGGCTCGAATATCTCTGATTTCGCTCAGTAAATAGTTGCGTTCGTCAAGACTGAGCTGCCCTGCACGATACGCTGTTTCAATGTTATGAATTTCTTGTTCTAGTGGATGCATTTTTATCTCCCTGCCCATGCTGATTTAACAGCGTTGATTCTCTGTTGTGCGGTCTTTTTACCAAACTCGCAAAAGGTTTTGTTGCCGCTTGAACTCATTTTTACTGCATGTTGATGCAGTCCTTTGAGATTTTCTGCTTGCGGATCTTCACGCCACTTGGCATTTTTTGCCAACTGTTCTGTTGTTTGCACTGTAACTGCCCAGTCTGGATGCTCACAGTCAATTCGTTCCACAGCAATGTCAACATTTACCAATAATTGAAATGCTACTGGGTCATGATCTCTAGGCCAATACTTTTGTACGGTACTACATCCAGTTAAAGTGATTAATATTGCAACAAATATAATTTTTTTCATTCTTTGTTTTCACCTTTTTGATTAATTTGTTCGTATGCATCAGTTCTCTCTAATTCTAATACTATTCTACGTAATTGTAATACAGTATGTACCTTTTGATCCAGCCGGATGAGATCATTATCCAACATGCGAATGCGATCAATTAGTGCAACCAGTGTAGTATTGGCTTCACTGAGTACAGGCTTGATTTCTTTTGTTACCCAGGACCATACATAGTAAGTCATGCCACTGAGGCCTACTGCTGCTACGATAGGAAACCCAAATCTGTTGACCATTTCTATAATATTTTCCATGCTAATCTTTCCTATGATCTTTAAGCTCGGCTCTGGCCACACGTTCGTAGTCCGGGTCAACTCCGATTGCTAGACTAATTTTAACATCTAGTCGTTGCAATTCATCAGTCATGGTATCAATTCTAGCATCAAGCCCACGAACAATACTGTTCATACCATTGACACTACTGGTTACACCAGCTAGAATAAACTTGATAGTAAGGAAAACAAAGTATCCTGAGGCACAGGCAGCCGCGATAGGAAATCCTAACTCGGCGATTAATTTAAAAAAATCAGACTCCATAGTACCCCCTGTTAACACTATTTATAAGTGCCAACAGGAATTACTATGGTGTAGATATTACTGTTATACCCACCAACAAGGGCTTTCTGCTCTTACTTGACACACAAAGTCTGCATCTAGAGGTACACCAGGTTGGCAATTTGGATCAGGTACTGCGGCCATACCAGGAGCAAATTCACCCCATCGATCTCCAAAGAAGTCTTTAACTATGTTGGTATAGGGAACATAGAATTCAGGGTATGTGCCTTTGTACACTGTATTATAATCTTCTTTTTTATTTTTCCAATCAATAAAATCTTGAACACTAGATCCAGCTATGATTTGAATATTGTTTTCAGGGAACTTGTGTCGAGGACACCAAAAGGTTGTCCAACCAGATGAAAGGTCATTTACGTACTGCTGGATTCTTTCTGAGATTAAAAAGGCATCTGATTCAATATGAAGAATTTTTTCAAAACCATATTTTTCCGCCCATTCAGCAGCAAACATAAAACTTCGATGCCAACCTGGACTGTCAATAGCAGGATCGCCTGGTTTCATCGGTGGGTTATGCCCTAAGTTTTTGTTAAAATGATAAATGACTCCTCTACTTTCCGGAACCTGATCAGGGAGTTCTCCTTCATTGACAATTTCAATTCCGTCCCAATTAGGAAGAATACTGCTACCGTCGTCGATCAATAAAATTTGATCTATTTCTAAATTACTGTTTTCAATGGCAGTAATCCATCTGCCAAAGAGCCCGTTCCATCTATCCATATCGTTTGAGTATGATGTACAAAATAAAAGTGTTTTCATAGGTATTGTGTTTTAGTTAAAGTATGCTATAATATTTAACCATTGTAACATAGACAGTTAAATAATTCAACCAGGAATTTACCAATGAAAGTGGCCATACTAATTAGCGGCGAATTTCGATTCTGCCAAGACTTTGACAAACAAATTGAAAATTATCAAGAATTTGATAAAATTGATTGGTTTGTATCTGCATGGGATCGACGCAGCTCGGATGATCGAAGAATACCACCCAGTTGGACGGCTCAAACAGCTCAAGAGGCCAAGCAATATTTAGAAGAAAAGCTACTTAGCATATGCGATAACAGACACAGTATTGCTGATTGCTCTATCATAAATGCTGCCGATGTTCCACCTATGCCTCGAGATTATCCTCCTTTTTACATACTTACATCTCTAGGCTGCTGGCATCAATTTCAAAGTTTGAAAATGTGCAATCAATTGCGAGTCAATCGAGAAGCTGTTGAGGGCAAGTATGATTTGGTTATACGAAGTAGGCCAGACCTAAGCCTCAGTCACGCATTAAATTTAAGAATGATCGGTCGAGCATTAACAGCACATCCTAATGCTATCCTTATTCCTAAAAATGAACGAAGAGCCAATCATCCGCAATTTAGTGATGTATATGCTATAGGAACCAGTGATGCTATTACCACCTACTGTGATGCTGTAGATGACTTTGATTGGGCATTTCAAACCGGTACTCCATGGAATCCAGAACATTTGATGCAACGGGCATTGATGCACAAGGGACTGGTCTGGCCGATGACTGATTTCGAAGTGGTAATGCGTCAAAACGGAAAATGGGTCAAAACTCACGCGGAATACACTGAGCCTCCTGCACATACTCCTTTTGTGGCTCCCGCTCCACAAGAAAATTGGTATCCAGAATTTGGTAGATGGTCCTAATAATAACAGTTGACTTTGCAGGATCTGATCCTGTATCATTATGCAATTATCTGCATACTTAATAAAATAAATAATAGACTTAAAGGAATCCCATGGATAAAAAACTATCGTTCTGTCATCCCGGCACGTTTGGGGACACTGTATACAGCATGGTTGCTGTAAAACTGCTAGGGGGAGGGGATGTTTATATCAAGCTCAACGCTATGAATGAAGTGGCTTGGAATGCTTTTGGAGTGGTCAATGCTGGAATACATTCCGGCCGTTATACACAAAAAGATTTAGACTTTTTATTTCCGTTATTGGATCATCAAAGTTATGTTCACAAACTGGATGTTTGGCGTAATGAAACTGTTGATTATGATCTCGGAACCCATTACAAATTTACCACTCGTCCGAATAGCCCACAAACTCGAACCGAAGCCTGGCAAGGTAATCAAACTGAATGTTACGGAATGGTCTGCGGTTTAGATATTAAAAAATATCGAAAAGAATTAATTATCGATCCTTGGCTTGATCCAATGGAGCCAATTTGTATTCCTGGGAGACCTGTTGTGATCAATAGAACAGGTAGGTATCTCCGAGGAAGTGATCCTATGCCTGAGATGTGGGTAAAGTGGGTCAATGAAGGATTAGATCAAGTTGCTGTATTTCTCGGTACCCAGGAAGAATGCGATACCTTTAACCAGCAATTCAAATGTAAGGTTCCTTATAAACCTGTTACCGACATGTTGGAAATGGCACGTATTATACAGGGCAGTGAAATGGTTATTGCCAATCAAAGTCCAATCATGGCTATAGCTATTGGACTAGGAAAAACTTTTTGGAGCGAGACCAGAAAGGATTGGGAAGCATTTCGTAGCCCGCATGGATGGGGTGATGTATGGTTCCCCCGTGTTAATGGAAACTATTTTTAAAATGATTACTGTAGAAGATTTACCCCTTACCGACGCTAAAGTTTTTCGGTTACAAAAACTCTACGATAACCGAGGATGGTTTACTGAGATCTTTAGACAAACTTGGTTAGATGACGCAGGTATTACCAATAAATTTATTTTTGATTATTGGAGTAGCAGTACTCATGTAGGCACCATAAGAGGGATGCATGCCCAGACCAACGACCAGCCTCAGGCCAAGTTGGTTACTGTGCTACGCGGCAGTATTCAAGATGTATTGATCGATGCTAGAGTTAACAGCCCTACATATGGACAAACCTGCAGTATCATAATAAACAGTGATGATCCAAAATTTATCTACATTCCACGAGGATTTTATCACGGGTTTGTTACTCTACATCCTGAAACATTTGTAGGATATAAACTGGACAACTACTATAACAAAGATACCGAGTGTGGTGTAATGTATAATGATCCAACATTGAATATTGAATGGAATATTCTAGAAGGTCCAATGATCAGTGACAGAGATCAAGTCCATCCTAGCTGGGACGATGCTTATAAATTTCAAGAAATACTATGACTATAGAGTTTTATTCACTAGAGCAACAAGACGAATTTATATTAAATCTGTTTGATCATAAGACCAATGGCACTTTTTTAGATGTAAGTTGTTGGCATCCAATTGGTGGAAGCAATTCCTACACTTTAGAAAAACAGTTTGGATGGTCCGGTGTTGGGTTTGATCTCACTGATAGTGAGAATTTATACTCTTGGAGTACTAATCGAACTTCCCCTTTTGTACAATTAGATGTTACTTCAATTCAATTTATAGAATATCTAAAAAACAATGTTCCAGCAGGACAAATTATTGACTATATATCTCTAGATGTAGAAGGGTCAGCTACAGTTCAAGCGTTACAAAATATTATTGCTGCTGGAGTAAAATTTAAAGCAGTTACATTTGAACATGAATTTTTTATTCATAACGAGATATTTAGAGATGCTTCTAGAAAAATATTAGAAGATCTAGGTTTTGTAAGACTATTCAGCGATATTAAATTGTTAACTGCCAATCTTGCTTCACCTCACAAAATTAATGATACTGAATCGTTTGAAGATTGGTGGATTCATCCGGATTACTTTGATAAAAATCTGTTGACTATTAGCTCAACGGGTCTATACTATAAAGAGTGCATTGATCTATTAAAGAAATTTAAAAACGCAGATTACGAATGCACTCATCATTGTTGCAAAGCGTTTCCGGATGAATATACATATTACCTAACTCCAAATGATCGAGAGCCAATGCTAACACTTTTTAAACAAATGAAATTATCAAATCAAGGAACACTATGACAACAATTGCCATGTGCCAAGCATGGGATCAGAACTATCAAAAATTAGCTGATCTTACTTGGACACAAAATAAAAAACTCTATTGTGAACATTGGGGATACCCCTATCATATTAAAACTGAAGGTTTTCAATATGTAGTCAGTTACGAAAAAATCAAATTCATGCTAGATATCATGAATGAGCACCCAGAATACGATTGGCTATATTGGGCCGGAACAGATACACTGATCACCAATTTTTACATTAAGCTAGAAAGTTTTATCGACGAAGACTATCATATTATTATGGCCAAAGATATTAATGATATCAATGCCGATAGTTTTATGCTAAAAAATTCAAAAGAAAGCAGAGAATTTTTTGAATATATTTGGACTTTGGCTCCGAAATATAATGATCACATGTTTTGGGAACAACAGGCCATGATCGATAACATGGATAAATTTGGTCATCTGTTTAAAATTGTTCCACAAAAAACTTTCAACAGTTTCTTGTACAAACAGTTATATTGGAATATCTATAGAAGCACTATTGATAAAACCGGTAACGACGGACAATGGGCACCTGGAGATTTCCTTCTGCATGTTGCTGGCAGTTTTGTTCCTAAGCTAGACGTTATATCCCAATTTATGGGACTGGTCAGACATATCGTACCTAAATAAGAGAATTACATGAAAGAAATTTTAGATCAAATCAAACAATTTGTCGAACAGAGAGACGCCGGCAAAACCTGGATACCGGGCAAGGACTTTGTTAACTATGCTGGACCTTATTTTTCGTCAGAAGAAATTGTAGCCGCAGCCGAAACCCTGTTAGGTGGCTGGTTAGTCATGGGCAATAAGAGCATGAGGTTCGAGCAAAAATTCCCACAACAATTTAACAAGAATCATGGGGTATTGACCAATTCAGGATCTAGTGCTAACCTACTGATGATGTCTAGTTTAACCAGCAAGCGTGGATATCATTTGCCAAAAGGTACTAAGGTACTGATGCCCATTGCAGGTTTTCCTACTACACTTAATCCTACTCTACAGGTGGGGTTTACTCCTGTGTTTGTAGACATTGAGCTAGATACCCTGAACCTAGATGTAGATCAGGTCGAACAGGTGCTACAGGCCAATCCAGACATTAAGGTTATCACATTTGCTCACGTGCTAGGCAATAGTCCAGATATGGATAGGCTTATGCAATTGGTCAAGGCCTATGATCTTATTCTGTTAGAAGATTGTTGTGATGCACTAGGGTCAACCTATGATGGCAAACCGTTAGGTAGCCATGGAGAAATGGCGTCATGCAGTTTCTATCCAGCACATCATATGACCATGGGAGAAGGTGGATTTGTTGCTTGTAAAACCCCTGCACAGGAAGTTATTCTACGCAGCTTCCGTGAGTGGGGTCGTGGTTGCTACTGCATTGGACCAGATGCCAACAAACTTAAGAACGGAACTTGTAAACAGAGATTCTCAGAATGGATTCCTGAAATGCCAGGAGAGATCTTTGATCACAAGTATGTCTATGATGAGATTGGCTATAACCTTAAACCAATTGAAATGCAAAGTGCTATGGGATTGATTCAATTAGAGAAGCTGGATGAAATTCATGCTCTACGACGTCGCAACTACAAATTGCTGTTTAGTATCTATGAAAAATACGAAGAGTTTTTCCACTTGCCTCGGGCTAGAGCCAAGGCAGATCCCAGTTGGTTTGCTTTCCCACTGACCATTAGAAAGGATGCACCTTTCAAACGCAATGACATTGTTGACTACCTAGAGGAAAATCTAATTCAAACTCGTCCATATTTTGCTGGCAATATCATGTTGCAGCCTGCATACAGTCACTTGATGAAGCCTGCTGATGCTCGAGACAATTTCCCGGTAGCCACTCATGTTATGAAAAACACTTTCTTCCATGGAACCAGTCCGGTGATTACTCCTCAGCAGATTGCCTACATTGGAGAAAAGGTTGATGGGTTTATGAGCCTTTTTGTTTCCTAAGGGTCTGCCGTGATTACCAAAGAAGGGTTAGTTAACTTTGAGTCCGAGATCGGTGCTCTATTCAATGCCGCACAAATTCGAGCACCGATTCATCTTTATTCAGGCAACGAGGATCAGCTCATTGAAATTTTTAAAAAAATAGATGTTGAAAATGATTGGGTCTGTTGCACATGGAGAAATCATTATCAGGCACTGCTGAAAGGCGTTCCGCCAGAATATCTGAAAGAAAAGATCATACAGGGCAAAAGCATGGTTATGAATTTGCCCGAATACAAAATAGTATGCTCTAGTATAGTAGGAGGTATTCCCAGCATTGCCACAGGACTTGCATTGGCAGCCAAGCTAAAAGGAACTGGCGAGAAAGTGTGGTGCTGGACTGGAGATATGAGTGCCGAGACCGGTGCCTGGAGTGAAGCATACAGATACGCTATTGCACAAGATCTACCCATTACCTTTATTGTAGAAGATAATGGGCTTAGTGTTATGACTCCAACCAACGAAGTGTGGGGAGGAGAAAAATGGTATCTACCTGTACAAAATACATCATGGTATGAAGGTTCAAAATTGATCTACTACAAATATAAGAACGAAAAATACCCACATGCCGGAGCTGGTGTAAGGGTGCAATTTTAATGACTACTAAACTTTATAATGATGAACTGAAACGAGCAATGAATTGGCTCGGCGAACAAGCAGATACAATTTTCCTAGGCCAGGCTGTCCGTTATGGTGGCACAGGCTGTTATGATAGTCTAGTCGAAGTTCCTGATTCTAAAAAATTAGAATTGCCCGTTGCTGAAAATTTACAAATTGGCATCAGTACAGGACTTGCACTTAATGGATTTGTTCCTGTTAGTGTAGTCCCACGCTGGAATTTCTTATTGTGTGCTACTGATCAAATTGTCAATCACTTAGATAAGATGATGCTTATGGGCGATGGTTGTACCCCAAAAGTCATTATTCGAGTAGCAGTCGGATCTCAGTTTCCAGTTGATCCCCAAGATCAACATAAGGGTAATTTTTCACACGCATTTCGATTGATGTGCAAAACCATCGAGGTTATTGAATGTAACAACATTCAAAATATTATGCCTGCATATCAAAAGGCCTACAATAGAACAGATGGACGCAGTACCATTGTTGTCGAGTTCCCAGACTACGGCAAATGAAGAGAGTTTTAATAACCGGAGGCACCGGATTTATAGGACATTACCTAGTTCAAGAATTTATAAATGATCATGAACTAATTTGTCTTGTTCGTCCCGATTCTAAAAATCTGTCAAGATTAGAAGAGAATATTGACAAAATTAAAATCATAGAACATGATATAAGATATCCACTTGACAGTATTGCAGACCAGCTAATGGATGTAGATATAATATTACATGCTGGGGGGAATCCAAGTGCTGCGGATAGTTTAAATAATCCCATACTGTCAGTAAACGACAATGTACTAGGAACAGCACATCTATTAGAACTATCAAGAAAACTAACCCTAAAAAGATTTGTTTATTATAGTTCTAGTGAAGTTTTTGGGCCAATTGCCATTGGATCTGACAGTGGAGAATATGATGCTTATAACAGTAATAGTCCATATGCTGCTACTAAGGCAGCAGGCGAAGAACTATGCTTGGCCTATTCTAAATCATTTAATATACCCGTAAGTATTTTTCATATAAACAATACTTTTGGTTCTAGATGTCAATCAAATAGGTTACCTGTTATCATAATTAAAAAAGTTTTAACCGATGAAGAACTTGACATACATGTAAGCAATAATGTAATAGGTGGTCGAAGATGGTTCTATGCAGGAGATGTAGCAAGTCATACTAGATTTGTTCTAACAAATCAAAATCAATTGTGTGAAAAATGGAATAGTGCAGGTGCTAAATTTATAAACAATTTAGATTTTGCCCTAGCAATAGCCAACATCATTGGAAAAAAATTAAAATACAAGCTAATACCAATAGATAGACCCGGACATGATCTATGTTTTTCAATAGATCCTAAAAAACTTTATGATTTAGGATGGACTGAACCTAAACCGTTCTTAACAAGATTAGAAGAAACAGTTCATTGGTATTTAAAAAATCAACACTGGTTATAAGGAATTAGAATGTACGCAATAATTTCATCTCATACTCCTAACTATAAAGCGTTAGCAGATTGGACATGGACTAACAAAGAAGAATATGCAGACAGGCATGGGTATCTTGCATACTGTAAAACAGAAGGGCACGATCCAAATTTACAGTGGAGTTATGATAAATTATATTTTATCAAAAGTATGATGGAACTTAATCCTGAAGTAGAATGGTTTTGGTGGGTAGGATGTGATACTCTGGTCACTAACTTTAATATCAAACTAGAATCATTAACTGATAACGACTATCATTTTATTGTTGCTACAGATGGCAATGGTATGAATAACGATAGTTGTTTCTTTAGAAATAGTCCCGAAGGTCGTAGTTACCTAGACTATCTGATTGAAGTATTTCCTAGATATGCAACTCACCATTTTTTAGAACAACAGGCAATGATTGAAAGTTATGATATACCCGAGTGGAAAGCTATAACTAAAATTATACCTCAATATCTAATTAATTCTCACGATTGCTGGCCAAATCAACATCAACCAGAACCAGGATGGGTTGATAAGTTTGGTAATAGATCTTGGTGGGAGCCGGGAGATTTTTTAATACACTGGCCCGGTTCTAGTTTAGAAACAAGATTAAACAGGCAAATCCCATATTACGTTCCACGGATAATAAAATGAGAAAAGTATACGACTGCTTTACATTTTTTAACGAGCTTGATCTATTAGAATTAAGATTAACTGAGTGTTACAATGCTGCTGATTACTTTGTAATTGCAGAAGCAAACACTACATTCACTGGAATTCCAAAAAGATACAATCTAGAGGACAACTGGGAAAGATTTAAACCGTTCCACGATAAAATAATATACATTAAAGTAGACGACATGCCTTCAGGCAACAATGCCTGGGCAAGAGAATTCCACCAACGAAACTCACTTGTTAGAGGTATAGTTGGTGCAGACGATAACGATGTTATATTATTAAGTGATTGCGACGAAGTACTGAGGCCAAGAACCCTTGATATTTTACGCAACGACCTAACTCATAAATTTTGGATGTGCAGACTTCCTGCATTTTTATATAAATTAAATTATCTTATGGTTGTACCAAAGTCATACCATGTAAATCCAATAGCTATTGTCAAGAGAGATTTTAAAGATTTTCAAAGTCTTCGAAATAACATTATAGGGTGGGCATTTGCCCAACCTTGGGATTTTAATAGCAATGATGTCTGCACAATTCAGCACTCGGGGTGGCATTTTACATTCTTTGGTGATACTAAAAATGCCGCTGAAAAGCTAATGAGCTTCTCTCATACAGAAGCACAGCATTATGTTAACAATTTAGATGTAGAGAAAAATATTGCAGAAAAAATATTCTTTGAATCAAATACTCCTGAAAGATTTGAATATGTTGAAATAGATGAATATTTTCCAAAAACCGTGCTAAACAATTTGAATCGCTGGAAGGATTCTATCATACCTAATGCTAGTATCAGCATAAGAAATTATGTTCCTTCATTAGATTTAGATGAAATTTACAAATAAATATGGGCCTAAATAACATTGATCATTTAGATAAGTATATGTTAACATACACCATGGAGTAAAAAATGACAAGAAAAATCTATGACTGCTTTACATTTTTTAATGAATTAGACCTGTTAGAACTACGCCTAGAAGAACAATATGATCATGTGGACTATTTTGTTATTGCCGAGGCAAATACCGATTTTCAAGGTAATGCTAGGCCCTTCATTCTAGAAGAAAACTGGGGAAGATATTCTAAATATCATGACAAAATTGTCTATATTAAGGTTGATGACATGCCAGAGTTTTCAGATGAAAAAGGAAGAGAGCATCATCTAATGAACGCATTGTCAAGAGGATTTCAGTCAGCAGATAGCAACGATGTTATTTTTATATCTGATTGTTGCGAACTCATTAGACCCAGCACATTTGATCTAGTAAGATATGACGATTCCCCTGATAGATTCTTATGGGTGTGTAGACAACCTGTTTTTTGTGCAAAATTAAATTATTGGCAAAAAGAACCTCTAGGATATGACATTGGTACTATGGCTGCAACTAAAGGTAAGATTCCTACTCCACAACAAATGAGGGATCTACGCAGCTGGTTTACGGCCAATATATCCGAACAGTTTAAAGACATCAAAAAAATGAGTATACAAAATGCAGGATGGAATTTTTCTAATCTCGATAAAGAGTTGACACAGTCTCATGAGTCATTTTTACCTGTTGTTGTAGATGAATATTTTCCCAAAAGCGTAATAGAAAATCAAGAAAAATGGCAGCATCTAATTGTTTCAAATGCTGTCGAAAACATTAAAAATTATCTTCCTAAATATGATTAAACGAGTATTAGTTACAGGTGGACGAGGGTACGTCGGTGGGTTTATTGCCAGTGCATTATCCAACATATATGAAGTGTTAACTCCATCCCACCAAGAATTGGATTTACAAAATACAGCTGATGTAGAAAAATGGTTCGACAATAACCAGGTCGATGCTGTGATACATTGTGCATTAACTGGTAGAGAAGTGCTGTTTAGTATCGATCCAGTCTATTTGTCAGATGGACTGCTAATGTTTAGAAATCTTTGGTTGCAAAAACATCGGTTTCAGTCCTTGATAAATCTTGGAACAGCCTATGAATTTGATCTAAACAGAAACAATTCATTGGTGCATGAAGAAGAATTTATCAATCACTTGCCTACTACCAGTTATGGATATGCCAAGAATCTAATTGCCAGAGTGATCAGAGATACTGAAAGCTTCTACAATTTGCGATTGTTTGGTGTGTTTCATGAAACTGAAAGTGATCGAAGATTCTTTAAACGAGTACTCAACCAGTACCAGGTTGTGATCAATAACGATCAATTTCTAGACTACATGTACCTACCAGATATTATGCCTATGATCAAATGTATACTAGAGGGCAATGCTCAACACCGAGACATCAACATGGTATACCCCTATAAATATCGTCTAAGCGAACTAGCGTATCATCTGTGTGATCATTTAGGTCTTGCTAGAGATAAAATCTCTATTGCCGGGTATAATGAATGCGACCTAACTGGAAATAGCAGTAGGCTAGAAAGTTATAAATTTGATATGATTGGCGTTGAACAAGGACTAAGGAATTATCGATGAAAGTTGTTTATGTCACAGGATGTTTGGGATTTATCGGTTATCATGTAACCAAAAGATGTTTAGATTTAGGGTGGTATGTTGTAGGTGTTGATAAAGAAACTTATGCCGCAAATATTCAATTTTTGCCAGAGCTATTAGCTTATCCTAAATTTAAATATATTAAAAAAGATATCAATGATATTGATTACATTTTAGATTGCGACTATGTAATCAATACAGCCGCAGAAAGTCATGTAGATAACTCTATCAGTGGTAGCGAAGTGTTTCTTCGCAGCAATATCAATGGTGTTCATAACCTTTTGCAGAATCTTAAAAAGAACAAGTTCAAGGTTCCTACATTCTTGCATTTTTCTACTGACGAAGTTTATGGAGATATTGTAGAAGGCAGTCATACAGAAACTGACATGCTGAAACCTAGTAATCCTTATTCGGCAACTAAGGCCGCTGCCGACATGTTGATCAGTGCTTGGGCCAGAACACACGATATTCCCTGGGTTATTGTACGTCCTACTAACAATTATGGTATTGGCCAATATGTAGAAAAGCTGATCCCTAAAGCTGTTAAAAGCCTAACTATTGGTCGCCGCATTCCTTTACATGAAAGAGGATTACCTCGACGTACTTGGTTGCATGTCAGTGACACCGCCAATGCCATCACTACTATTGTAGAAAGCGGAGTTACTGGAGAAATTTTTAACATTAGCGGAAATTATGAAGATAGTAATATATCCATTGCCCGTAAAATAATTAAGATGCATACTGGTTCAGACAACTATGACAACTACATTGATCTAAGCTGGAGTCGTCCTGGACAAGATGTACGCTATTCAATTGACGATTCTAAATTGCAAAAATTAGGTTGGAAAGCAACAGCAAATTTTGATCTGGAATTGGCCAGAATTGTGGAATATTATCAAAATAACTTTGTATGGTAAAAATGACAGAAAAATTTACAAACAGTGGCCTAAGTATAAAAATGGTCAAAAAGCACTGGGGACACGAAATGTGGATTGCCGATGGTGTAAGAACACCTTATGCATCAAAAAGAATTCTATTCCGTCAAGGCAATAGAACCAGTCTACAGGTACATGAACAAAAATATGAGACCAACTATGTTCTCAGTGGCACAGGTGTTCTGCATCGCAGCAAAGAGCCGTTAGACATTGCCAAATTCCTTGAACAAGGTATGACCAGTAAGCAGGTTGAAGATTACGAATTGACCTTTGACGTAATAGAATTGCACGAAGGTGTGGTCTTTGATGTTGCTCCCGGTTATGTGCATCGAGTAATAGCCACTACTGATTTAGAATTTATGGAAACCAGTACCACCGAACTTGACGATGTGATACGATTACAAGACGACGGTGGTCGAACTCATGGTAGAATCAGCTACGAACATGAATAAACACACTGTGGTCATTCCTACCGCAGGTATAGGCAGTCGAACTGGAGAGATCGGTAAACACCTAAATAAATCTCTGCTGCCTTACTTAGATAAGCCAGTACTGGCACATATAATTGATCAATTTCCTGCTGATACAAAATTTTTTATCCCTGTAGGATATAATGCTCAACAGGTTTGTGATTTCTGCACACTAGCCTACAGTGATCGAGATATAGAATTTATTCCTATAAGCGAGTGGACTGGTCCACACACAGGTCCAGGGTTCACGGTCAAACATCTGTTACCTAAAATTGATGGGCCATTTTGGTATATACCCTGCGATACTTATTACAATCAAGATATTGTCAGTCAGGTAAGAACTGAGAACTCTTATTTTGTGACCAAGGTCGATGCTGATATCAGTCATGAATATACCATGTTCGAAGTTGTTAATGATCGAATTGTCAGTATGAAATTCAAAGAATCAGTCGATAGTAGCTGGCTAGCATTAACAGGAGTAATGTATATACACGACTGGCAACAATTTAAGGACAAATTGTATAACCATCCCAGTCCTGAAATTATTTGGACAATTCCCTTAGGCAGTAGAATTGAAACACTAGACACCTGGTTAGATTTTGGTAATGCAAAAATTTATACTGATGCTGTTCAACAGAGTCAAAAATACAACTTTACCAAACCAGATGAAATTACCTACATCTGCAATAACCGTGTAGTAAAATGGTGGAAGGACTCGACCGTTGCACAAAAGAAATATATCAAATCTCAAACCAATCCCAGCGTATACCCTAATCATGTAGACAGCAGCGGTCAATGGATTGCCTATGACTATTTCACTGGCACTACCTTATACGAACATAATGATCCGGCTGTATTTGAAGATCTGCTGCAATGGTTAGACCAAGAGGTATGGGTTCATCAATTGCAGACAGATATTACACAGGCCACTGATAATTTTTATAAAATCAAAACATTGGGTCGTATTAATAAATTTTTAGAAAAATATCCCAACCTTCCTTCTGCCAAAACTGTTGATGGTGTTGCTGTTCGTGAGTTTAGCTATTACCTCAACAACATTGATTGGTCGCTGTTGACTAACACTACCTTACCGGGATACATGCATGGTGATCTGCAATTTGACAATGTGATTATTTCTAATGATAATAAATTTAAGGTAATCGACTGGCGACATGAATTTGCAGATATAGTTGAAATTGGTGATATCTATTACGACCTAGCCAAACTAATGGGCGGTTTTATCATCAATTACAGTGACATTAAAAATAATAATTTTACTGTCACCGTTGACAACGGCGATGTTTCTTTGAGCGTACCCGGTATAGAAAACAGTGGCATCTACATTGATAAATTAAAGCAATTTATTATCAACAAAGGATGGTCTTATACCAAAGTACGCACTTTGATACCTATCATATTCTGGAACATGTCTCCATTACATACTCCACCATTTGATCAATTGCTATGGTATTTAGGTATTAAATTATTTGAGGAATTAGAGTTATGAACAAAGTTGCATTGATCAAACAGTACTTTGAAAATTTCAGCAACAAGCGAATAGATCTGCTTGAACAGATGTTTTCTCAAGATGTAGAATTAACAGATTGGGAAATATCAGCAAAAGGAATTAGTCAAGTAGTTGTTGCCAATCAAAAAATATTCAACAGTGTAGAAACCATCACCGTCGACGTTGGAGTATTGGCAGAAACTGATAACACAGTATTCGCACAAATATCAGTAATTGTCAATAGCAGTGTTACTATCAAGGTCATAGATGTGATCACCTTTGATCAAGAAGGAAAAATTTCCAAAGTATCTGCTTACAAACAATGAAAAAATACGTAAGTATAAGTCAGTTTCCGGGTCAACAAGGACAATATTTCTATACTGAATTTTTTAAGGCCAATGGCATTGCTGCTGAATATGTGCCATTAGCAGCAACAGTTGATACCTTTCAAGAAACATTAGAACAGTCTAGAAATTGTTCAGGGATCAGCATCAGTATGCCTTTTAAACAAAAGGTTATCAAATATCTCGATCACCAGGATTCTTCAGTATCAGAATATGACAGTTGTAATACCATTGTGATTGCAGATGACAAATTCTTCGGTTATAATACTGATCTAGCAGGAGTAGAAGATGTCTGCAAACATATCAACCACGATGACAAAATACTGGTGTTAGGTAATGGCTGTATAGGTAAAATGTTTCTGAAACATTTGGCCATTAATAAATATCAAAAAGTTATTGCAATCAGTAGGAGTTTAGGTAATTGGAACGAACGTCATCAAAATTGCAATGTCATAATAAATTGCACAGCTATAGGAACCGTAGACAGCTCAAGCCCCTTGGAACGGTTATCAAATCAAACAGCATTAGTCGTAGACTTGGCCATTAAACCTGGACAATTATCCCAACAGGCTAATCAAATAACCTATATCAGTGGCCAAAAATTTTATCAATATCAATTTATGAAACAATACAAATTATATACAGGACTCGAAGTAGCCCCGTCGCAATATAAATTAATCGCAGGTGCTAGATCATGATCAATAAACTGGTACTAGATGTCGATGGGGTGCTCAATACAGGACATATTTTATACAGCAGTGCAGGTAAAATTTTCAAAGTATTTGGTGCTCACGATAAGGATGGATTTAAAATCATTAAAAAATATCTAAATGATATTACCTTTATCACGGCTGATTACACAGGATGGGACATTACCTATGCCAGAATTGTAACCGATTGGAAATATGATCCCAGTCAACTGCAATTGGTCAGTGAGGAAGACAGAATGGGGTGGTTTGAACGCAATTGTGATTTTGAAACTACGGCCTTTATAGCTGATGGCTATAATGATGCTCCTATACTGGCCAGAGTCAAAGTAGGAATCGCTCCGGCCAATGCTCGCATCGAAGCCAAACAGGTGGCCAAATATGTCACTCCTAATCCTGGCGGAAGTGGTGCTGTGCTAGATGCTTGCCTATACCTAGAGAGAGTGATTAATGGACTTGAATAACTTCAGATTAGGGTTTGGCCCTATGAGCGGCACCATAATTGATGCCATAGTGTCTTACTCTGCTGACAAGTCTAGACCATTAATGTTGATTGCCAGTCGCAATCAGATAGACAGAGATAGTGGGTATGTAATGACCACTGAGCAGTTTGCTCAAAGAATAAATCCAGTTAAATCGCAGTATACTAAAATTTGTAGAGATCATTGCGGACCGTATTTCTTAGACAGTGAAAAATCTCTAGATTTGAATTCTGCAGTTGAAGCCACAAAGAAAACCATAGCAGCAGACATTGAAAATGGATTTGACCTCATACATATCGATACTTCAAGATGTCAAAATACCTATAAAGTAGCAGAAAAGCTAATAGATTTTTGCCTAAAGTTAAATCCTAATATCGCCTTCGAATTCGGCACTGAAGAAAACATAGGTATAGAAACTAGCATATCCAAGTACAGTGACTCAATCAAATTTGCCAAGCAGTTTCCCAACATGCAGTTTGTGGTAGCACAAACTGGCAGCTTGGTCATGGAAGATCGGCAGGTAGGTGAAGTTAAATTTGATATGGTCGAGCAATTGGTGGCTATTGCCAATCAGGCCGGCATCAGGCTCAAAGAACATAATGCTGATTATCTGACCGCTGAACAGATTCAATTAAGAGCCAGAATAGGAGTACATGCCTTAAACATTGCACCACAGCTGGGAGTTATTGAAACTAAAACAGTTTTAAATCTAGCCAAAGAATTTGATATAGACACTACTGATTATGCAAACATTGTGCTGGCCAGTAACAAATGGCGTAAGTGGCACATCAACGGTGATGATGATGCTAAGGTCTCCATGGCCGGACACTATTGCTTTCATAGCAATGCATTCTTTCAATTGTGCGAGTCAATCGATCAACATCAAAATGTCAAACAGACAGTCACTGAAGAAATTTATAAAGTTCTAGATCTGTATTACGATAATATTAAATAATGCTTCCTATTAATTCTTATATAGTATTAGGTCCTGGAAGGACCGGAAGCTATTATATTGTAACGCTTTTAAAGTATTTTTATTTACAGGAGAATCGCATATTTTTAAAAACCTTGCCAGAGTCAGAAGTTAAATCAATTGAACCATATACCATTTATCACTCTCATACGAAAGAAATTATAAAATTAAAAAACGAAAACACTAAAATTATATTAAGTATTAGAAATGTAGTTAATTCTGCGTTGAGTTGGTGTATTCAACCTTATATAAAAAAATGGCATCTAACACCGAGAGATTTATTAAATTTTGAAATTGTTCCGTTTTATCTAGACCCTTTAAAATTTATGAACTATTATGATAGTGCTAAAAATTTTTATCAATATTTTACGAAAGAATCTCTTGAAAAAATTACAATCATAGACTACGACGACATGTTAGACTCTGATGATAAATTAAACTACGATGCAATTCTAAATAAATTAAATTTAAAAATAACAAAACCTATTTTAGATCCTCTTATTGTAAAAAATCCGGGAACATATCCACAATGGATTAAAAATTGGGAAGAAATAAAATCTATGTCTAATGGCCTCGAAGCGGATCCTAAATCATTTTTTCAAAATTAAAAGGAAAAATATGCCACAAAAAATCTTAATCATGGGGTTACCTGGGTCAGGAAAAACATTTATGGCCCGTGCATTAAAAACTTATCTTGAAGAAAACAGCAATATCAACACTATTCCGTATGAAAGAATGATCAGCATGGAAATTCCGCCAACACATTATCGTTCAACAGTAAATTGGTTCAATGCCAATGATATTCGGCAGCAATACAATGATTGGGATTTTAGTCAAGAAGGACGCATTAGACAAAGTATTCGTATGGCCAGATTCGCATTAGAATCTACTGGCGATTATGCTATCTGCGACTTTATTGCTCCGCTGACAGAAATGCGAGAGAACTTTAAAGCAGATTGGACCATTTGGATGGATACTATTGATTCTGGACGGTACGAGGATACTAACCGTATGTTTGTTCCACCTGAAGTTTATGACTTTCGTATTACTGAACAGAATTGTGAGAAATGGGCCAAGATAGTCGGTGATCATATTTTATATAAAAAGCCTCGTTAGTTAAATGGTATAACTCCGTCTTTACACGGCGGTTTCGGCAGTTCGATTCTGTCACGAGGCACCAAAATAATGATTGACAACAGAGACACAGGAATATATAATTAGAACATGGAAGTGTGGATGAGTGGCTTAAATCAGCAGTTTGCTAAACTGCGGACCGAGGAAACTCGGTCCGAGGGTTCGAATCCCTCCGCTTCCGCCAATAACAAAAACATTTAAGAATTATGTCAAACAAACCAACATCGGCATATCGTATGCCCAAAGAACTAAAAACCATGATTGCCATGGCCAATCATCCTAACAAAAGCGAATTGAAAAAGCTAATGGTGGCAGCAGATCTTGCCAGCAAGGTCAAAGTCAAAGTCAAACAAAAACCTGGACGCGATGAACCTGATCTTGCAGTAGATTAAATATGTGCTATATTAGCCACAGGCTATTGACAACACAAGATCGCTGTCATATAATAGATACTTAGTTAGCAGTTGTTCTTTAAAAATTATTGTTGTTAATTGCCCGGGTGGTGAAATCGGTAGACACAGCAGACTTAAAATCTGCCGCCACTAAAACGGCATGCCGGTTCGATTCCGGCCCCGGGCACCATAAGTATATATTTGCCCCTTTGGTGAAATTGGTAGACACGCCAGATTTAGGTTCTGGTACCGAAAGGTGTGAGAGTTCGAGTCTCTTGGGGGGCACCAAATATGGTTACGTAACCAGGAATAAAGCCTGTCTAAGACACGTCACTCAAGGCTCTACCCCATCCGTTAAAAGTGGTCAGGAGAGTGACACCATATTCAAACACATTAGGTTTAGTGTGCTTCAATATGGTAAGAGTAGGGTGACGAATAGGTGTTCTCTTAGCACTGGGCGTCGGGATTCCTTAGTCAGCAACACTGACACCATATTCAAGCACATTACCTTTACCGGACGCGGAGAGGTCGAAAGAACTAAAAAGCGTGTTTCAATATGGAGGCTTAGTCCCGTAATGGTATCGGGGGCGGACTGTAAATTCGTTGTCTTAGTGCCTTCTCTGTTCGAATCGGAGAGCCTCCACCAAGTTTAGGTCCTGTCATATAGTGATTATTATACCGGCCTGTCTAGTCGGATATCGGGGTTTGATTCCCCGCAGGATCGCCAGGTTTATTCCGGTGTAGTATAGTGGTAGTACGGCAGCCTCCAAATCTGCCTGTGGGAGTTCGATTCTCTCCACCGGAGCCAAAGTTGAAAAAATGGTAGACGGCGCTGGTGCGCGGCGGAGACTTATAAACTCTGGAGACTGGTCAGATGGGCTGGAACGGTAGGGTTCGAATCCCTAGTCTACTACCAAAAATGGGGTATAATGCAATGGTAGCATACCAGAATATGAGTTATTGGGGTTATCATTTAATTTTAGATTGTAGTAATTGTGATCAAACACTAATGTCTGATTATAATAATGTTAATAAATGGATAAAACAGTTAGTTCGCGATATTGACATGCAACCAATTGGTGAACCTCACATTGAATACACAGCTGAAAATTTAATAGATAAAGCAGGATTTACTGTTATACAAATTATTGTCACCAGTAGTATAGTTGCACATTTTGTTGATAGTTTAGGACACATTTATTTAGATGTTTTTAGTTGTAAACAATTTGACTTAGAAACAGTCAAACAAAGTGTTAAAAATGCATTTGCTTGCGACTCATACAAAGAGTATTTTTTAGCTCGGCAAGCATGATATTATTTAAAATGACATTTATAATTTTGCATTTTTAACTAGATCGTTAAATGTCGGATTACCCATAAATCTAAAACAAACGGTTATCCTGGGTGCTTCAGTGTTTACAGATACTATATTATGCGGAACCGAAGTATCTACTAGAACCCATTCGTTTCCTCCTGCAAGTTCATCTATAAAAATTAAATCTTCGATATTATAATAGTTGGCATTTCTTATATTGTATTCAATATTTAAATCTTTCTTTTTATAAAAATTCATGCTAGTACCTTCGTAGCCCATCAGAGGTAGATTAAAGCTAGCATTTCTTAGAACTTCTAAACCGTCTGAGTGGATTAGTTGGTTCTCAGTATGTTTGAATATCATAAAATATTCTATTGGTGGAAAATTATATTTTTTCTGTAATTCATTGCTAAGTAATGTTACTCCGGGATATTGATATTTGTTTTCGTAGAATACATAATTATATGCAGACTTTTTAAGGTCATCATAAAATTTATATTCTGGTATGAATATTTTTAAAAAGTATTCAGTCCATTTTATGTTATCTAATTTAGAAAAATGACAAAAATATTGTTGCATATCAATATTTATTTAGATTTAAGGTTAGGTGACCCCATCAAAATTTTTATGTAGATTTATATTAATAAATAAATTCGGTTCAAAACATATGAAAATTGCAATAACAGGTCATACCAGTGGCTTAGGTAAAGCCATCTATACTCATTTTGATAAAACTAATCATGAGGTAATCGGCTTATCAAGATCTAATGAATTTTGTATTCCTGAAAAATTAGAACAAATTATAGACATAGCAAAAACCTGTGATTTATTTTTTAATAATGCACATGTTGGAACAACTCAGTGTGATTTTATTAAAAAATTATTTAAAGATACTATGATTGTAACATCTAGTTCTATGGGCGCAGATTATTGGCAAACTGGTAATCCATATTATGTTGAAAAATTTCAAATAGAAAAAACTCATAAAGATTATAGAAGCCAGACGTCAATGGCTATGCTATTGCTTAAAATGGGCTATTTAGAAAATTATATAGATCGTAAACCTATACCATATAAACAAGTTATTAGCTCTATTGAGCACTGGTTAGAAAATCCTAGAATAAGTATGATAGAGTTTGCGAATATAAAGTAATATTGATTTTTCAAAGTTTCTAGTACGGTGCCAGAGTGGTCCAATGGGTCGGATTGCAAATCCGTAAAACCGTGAGTTCGAATCTCACCCGTACTTCTAAAAGTTAAATAATGTATGCTTAAAATAAGTGAAATAACTAAAAAATATTCAAATCTTCGTTATATGACTCATGAACAAGCATTGTTTATGAGAGATATCATTCACAAAAATAAATTTAAAAATTTATGTGAATTAGGTCATTTTCATGGAAAAAGCTCAATCTATTTGGGTGCTATCCTTGAAGAACAAGGATTTGGAAAATTAACTACATTTGATGTGGCATGGTCAGAAAAACTAATACCTAGAATTTATAATTTAATTGATGAGTTTTCTTTAAAGGAATATATAAATCCTGTAATTACTAAAGAGGGGTATACATGGGATCTAGCAAAATTAATTAAATTAGGCTCTCAAAGATTTGATTTTTGTTATATAGATGGGGCACACACATTCGAATCTACTACTCTTGCATTTATATTAATAGATATTTTGTTAGATGAAGGCGGCGTTATAATTTTTGATGATTTATACTGGACTGTAAATACAAGTATATCTTCTTTTGGAAATGACATATTGAGTATTCCTATGTATGCAAATAGTAGTCCTATTCAACAAAAAACAGAACAAGTTAAAATGGTTTGTGACTTGATTGTGCCTCATTATAATTATAAATTAATAGAAATAAATCATAATTTTGGATGGGCAATCTTTCAAAAAGTTAAACAATCCTAAGATAAGTTCGATAATATTAAATGACAGTTTCAATAATTTCTAATATCAATCATTTAAAAATTCTAAATGAATATAATAATTTAGAATCAAAAATTGATTGGCCAGAAAAAAGTGTAAAAGGAATGCAGTGTGGGCTGCAATATGCCTTAGGAGAAGATCCCTCTTCTAGTGCAGTTGGATCATTAAAAAAATTTAGATATGAAAAGGAATACTGTGAAATCAATCCATTATTTCAAAATACCGTATTTGAAGATATAATTAATCAATTTAAGCTATATAGAACTAGATTAATGTGGATAAATTCATTTTCTTGTTACAGTATACACATGGACAAATCTAAACGTGTGCATATCCCGTTAATCACTAATCCAAGTTGTTTGTTTATATTTCCAGATATTCCAAAAATTGTACATCTTCCTTTAGGTCTTGTATATACCGTAGACACTACTAAAATGCATAGTTTTTGTAATTTTTCAAACATACCTAGATTACATTTAATGGGTTGTATATAACCGAGCGGGCAAGATTTCGAAAAATATGTTCAAATAAGACGTTTTTTAGAAGATAAATAACCAATAATATCGAGATAAAATTTATGATCTATTATGAAAAACGAAATGACATACCGCCTGTACCAGAAGACTTAAAAAATGAATTAATTAAAATTGCAGAACAATCTGTTGCAAATGGCGATCAACCTAGTCTCTGGCATGGTAGTTACGGCAGTCAAGATAAAAATAGTATTTCATACCTTGACCCAGAAGAATTGTTTATAGAAAAAACTGGAGGTGTAGGTTTTTACCTTAGTCCTCCCGAGTTAAGTTCGGAACTTGTAAAGTTATATAAAAAATTTCCCGGACTGGAAACTTATAATTACTATACTATACAAATAGTAACAGGAAGTACTTTTGTGGCACCTCATGTTGATGATCCAAATCATCGAGGTTCAGGAGTCCAGTGCCTGCTTAAATCAGGAGGGTCAAATGTTCGTACAAAATGGTACCAGATAAAAGATGAACATAAACATCTAAAAATAGAAACTAACCGAGCAATACCTTATTCGAAACTAATAGAAGTCGATGATCATTGCCTAGAGGAAAATGCCTGGCACTGGTTGAATTTCTCACAAATCCATTCAGTTGAAAACCAAGAATCCTTAAGAGTAGGGCTATGGGGGGTTCAGTGGCCCACGGATTAATATTTGCATTAAGGGCAAATCCTTGGGAAAGAAGCAGCGGTGCTCATAGAATAGCAACCTTTTTAAGGAAACAAGATATAGATGTAGAAGTAGTAGATTTTGCTGCCCATTGGAAATTACTTTTTCTTCAAGAATTTGTAAAAAAAAGTGTCAAATCAACCACTGTGTTTTTTGGGTTTAGCATTTTCTTTGGCTTTTGGAATGATTCAATGACACAATTTACTACTTGGTTGAAAATGAATTATCCCCATATAAAAATAATTTCAGGCGGGCAACAAGTCTTGCAAAGTTTTGCTACGAACATAGATATTTGGGTGGATAGTTACGGTGAAGAGGCCATGTTGGCTATTGTAAGAAAATTAGAAACAAACAACCTCTCTGGTATTACCTTCTCAGCGAAGCATTTTGGAAAAAGAAAGGTAATTAAATCCCTCGAATCTTATCCTGCATATAATTTAGGGGATTATTCTATCATAATGGAGAAGAGAGATTTTTTAGAACCTTGGGAATGGTTAACTGTAGAATTTTCAAGAGGGTGTAAATTCAGCTGTGCATTTTGTAACTTTCCAGTTTTGGGTCTAAAAGAGGACACATCGAGGGCAGCAGAAAATTTTGAATATGAGATGAGATACAATTACGATAATTTTGGTATCAACAGATACTATGTTGCTGACGAAACTTTTAATGATCGTATTGAAAAAATTACCAAATTTGCAAATGTTGTAGAACGTTTAGATTTTAAACCATTCTTCAGCGGATTTATTAGAGCAGATTTATTATCACAACCAAACATGATAGAAGAATTAGCTAGGATGAATTTCGGAGGACAATATTACGGAATCGAAACATTTAATCATCAAAGCGGGAAGATAATTGGTAAGGGCCTTGATCCCGAAAAGGTAAAAAATTTAATTTTAAAAACTAAAGATTATTTTAAATCAAAGCAACAACCGTATCGAGGTACAATCAGCCTTATAGTAGGGTTACCATTTGACACTCAAAAAAATTGGGATGATACTATAAGCTGGTTAACAGAAAATTGGCAGGATGAAGGAATTGTTATATTTCCCCTTGTGGTCGAAATTGATAATAAAGACGACTATACTAACAGTAGTAAATTTAGTAAAAATCTTCAAAAGTATGGATTACGCTCTTTAGGAGAAGCTGACGCAAACAGATTTGCTAATGCTTGGGCGTATTTCAATTGGAAAGAAGGTGGTTGGGCAGGTAAACAAGAAATGTTATGGGAACATGATACCATGAATATTTTTCAAGCAAAAGCAATCGCTGACAAAATCCAGGATACCATAGTACCTAAATTTAGGCCCGATTCTTGGTGCTTGTCTTGGTATGAAATGAAAAATAAAAGAAAAGTAGAAGATTGGAATTTAATCTTATCTCAGAAAAAACCTAGTACATTTCCATTAATGAAGGAAATTCAACCGTTCATTGATTCTTATAGTATAAAAAAGTTACAAAAAAATCAATAACACCAACTAACCCTAAGTTTATTAAAATAATTCTTGTTATTGATCTATAAGAGTGTATAATTAAACAATGTAGCCGTGAGCGGAATATGGGAGACCTCTGCATAGGCAGGACGGGGCGAAGTCATAGACATAGCCTTTGTAGGTTCGAAACCTACCGGCTACACAATATCAAAAAACTTCTTGACAGGCAGCAGGAAAGCATATATAATAAAAGCACTTTAAAAAGTTTGCCCTTTTAGTTAAATGGTATAACAGTTGATTTGTAATCATCAATTGGCAGTTCGATTCTGTCAAGGGGCACCAGATAACACGGCTTTACTTTGGTAACATAGTTACTAGGGCAAAGTTCTTTTATAATGCGGGGTTCGTAAAATGGTATTACCTCAGCCTTCCAAGCTGAAGTCACGAGTTCGATTCTCGTACCCCGCTCCATTTAACTAAGGAAAATAATGTTAGTAGAAGCAAGTCATATTTTGGTAACAAGTCAAGAACAGGCTCAAAGTCTGTTAGAGCAGGTTCGTGCAGGTGCTGATTTTGCAGCATTGGCTAGGCAACATAGTCAATGTCCCAGCAAGGCTAATGGTGGAAGTCTTGGCCAGTTTGGACCTGGACGAATGGTCAAGTCATTTGAAGAGGCCACTTACGCTCTCAACATCGGCAGTGTTAGCGATCCAGTACAAACCCAATTTGGTTATCATCTAATTCAACGCACAGGATAATACAGTGAAAAAAGCCAAACTCAGTCGTGGTCCCAGTCTTGATACAGAACTATGTGTTCGCAATGCAGGCGGCAACAAATTTGAAATGATCATTGCTACCGCAGCACGAGCCAGAGAAATTGCTCGAAGAGACCGACACAACGAAGTGCATACCAGTGCCAGTGTTTCTGCACTATTAGAACTACAACAACGTCAGTTTGGCATCGAGTACCTAAGAAAGGTACGATAACTTCATCGAGGGGAGTGAGTCATGCAAGAAGTAAAATTTAAAAAATTTGAACCATTGAATAAAACTGCAGATCTTACAGTCAAGGATTTCCTTAAGAGAGGAGGATCTATTGTGACTGAACAGAGGACCTACATTGAAATTCAACGCATGACCAGTATTGCCAAAATTGACCAACATGGTAGAGTAGAGTGGCGTTCAGTCTAACATGACTTCTACTCTGCACATACTCAGTAATCCTAGTAAACCGGTACATATTGATTTACGAATAGACGCCTTTGCTGTTGCCATAATCAAATTTGTAGAGAACATGCAACGGCTAGGATGGGACTGCGTTCACTATGGTATAGCAGGCAGCAGTGTTCCTTGTGAAACTGTTGTCTGCCTCCCTGAGATCTACAATGATCATAACACCAATGTTAGATTGTATAATCAACGGGCAGGAGAAGAAATTGCACAAAGAAAACGTCCCAAAGATTTTATCATGTGCTTCCATGGTTGGGAAAATCGAGAAGCGGCCTATGCCAATTCTGACCTATCGATTGTAGAGCCTAGCATTGGCTATGATGTCAAGGCCATATTTGCTCCCTTTAGAGCATTTACCAGCTACGCCCAAATGCACATGTACTACGGGCACAAAGATCTGCTGATGACCCCCAGTTGGTATGATACTGTTATCCCCAATGCATTTACTCCCAGCGAATTTGAATTTTCCAAAGACAAAAAAGACTATGTCTTGTGCTTTGGTCGAGTGATCGAAAACAAAGGCATCAATGTGGCCATACAGGCTACAGAGCGAAGCGGACATCGTCTGATCATAGCCGGGCCGGGTGAACTCAAAGATTTAGGTTATACCAATACACCTTCTCATGTCACCTGCGTAGGTTCCTGTAACGTAGATCAAAGACGTAGCCTTATGCGTGATGCCACGGCCGTTATTGGACCAACCTACTATGTTGAACCATTCGGTAACATGGTAGTTGAAGGCTATTTCAGCGGCACTCCAGCTATTACTACAGATTGGGGCGGATTTGCCGACACGGTGGTCAATGGAGTTACTGGATTTCGCTGTAGAGAAATGCGTGACTTTGTGAGAGCCTTAGAAAATATCAGTTCAATCAAATCCGAAGACTGCCGTCAATGGGCAATGGATAACTATTCTGAAGAGGTAGTGCATGATCAGTTTCATGAATACTTTACAAAAATAAAGGCAGCAGACTTCTACAGACCATGAAAAAAGCCATCATCATTACCAGTGCCATTGACGTTAACAACAATCATCCATTGACTTATAGCCCTGTTCGCAGCCATTTTGTCAGTGAAGAAAGATTTAGACAAACGGTGGCCACCTTGGCCAGTTGGGATCAGGCCGGTGATAGTGAAACCACTTTGTTTCTGTTAGACATCAGTGAAAACTATGCGGTATATCGCAGCCTATTGTCCTATCAGAAAAATTTGGTCTATGTCAGTATCAAAGAATTGATTCCAGAAATATTCGAAACAGTAACTACACACGCCAACAAGAGCTATTGTGAACAACTGTTGATCTATTCATTCCTAACCAAGTTCCGCAAAGACCTTGAACCATATGACTATTTTTTCAAATTCAGTGGCAGATATTTGATAGACAGCCATTTCAGCATTGAATTTTTTGATCATGTGGAACATGGAGGACTGTTTTTTAAAGCACCTTTGAAATTTGAATGGAACGAGAACTGGCCTTATGCCATGGTTGATCGTCGACAGCTACAAGGTGATAATAAACTGTATCAATATTGCAGTGTGCTCTATGGGTGGAGTCAAGCCTATCATGATCAAATGATCGACATCTACCGAGTCATATCAGAATTTTGTTCAAACCCCTCAAGTATAAGCTATGACGTAGAAACCCTGCTGTACTATTTTACTCGTCAGTTTGAGTCGGATATTGTAGAAATGCCGTGGATAGTCTATGGATGGGACGGATCAAATGGAAATTTCTTGAGGTACTGATGAATCTGCAGTTGATGATCATCGATGATTTTTACACAGACCCCGATGCAGTTCGAACTTATGCTCTTGCACAAGAGTTTTCAGTCAGTGGCAACTTTCCCGGATTAAGAACCAAACCTTATCTACCAGATGACGTTAAAAACTGTATCAGCTATTGGATGCAGACTGTTGGGCCTGTTACTGAATGGTTTGAAAACACTGGCTATACCGGAGCATTTCAAATTGCTACGGCTAATGATCGAACCTGGATTCACAGTGATCATTACAATACCTGGGCAGGAGTTTGCTATCTAACACCTGATGCTCCCTACACAGGAGGGACTGGCCTTTACAGGCACAAGGCCACCGGAGAGCACAGTAGACAGACCAAAGACCATGAAGGTTATGATTATACCAAATGGGACTTATTTGATCGTATAGGCAACAAATATAACAGGCTTATATTGTATCGTGGAGATCTGTTCCATGCCAGTTTAGACTACTTCGGTGACAATAAAGATAATGGTCGACTGTTTCAAACATTTTTCTTTAATACTGGGCAGCACCAATGACCTATAGAATTTGTCAAGTTATATTTTCAACCAATCGACTAGAATATTTGATACCTACACTGAGAGCACAGAGCAATTTGAACTTTTATGGCTGTGAAGTAGATAAAATTTTCTTTGACGACTTTCCTAAAACACGCAACGATAACCTGCTAAACGGGTTGGTCAATTTGCATGGATATAAAGAAGTTCATTTTCATAGGGAAAATTTAGGCCTCAGTGCTACCTGGACAGAATTTTGGAATCTAATCAAAGATAGAAACTATGATTATGTGTTCCACCAAGAGGACGATGTAGAAATCCTAGAACCTGTACTGGTTACTGATCTGATAGAGCTATTACAAAAAGATCCTACAATCAGTCAGGTGCAATTGGCCAGGCAGGCATGGTATCAGCACGAAACTGATCCAGCACCGGCTGCTGACGATCTAATCTATAAAAATTTTAGATACAGAAAAGAAAGTACAATCTTTAGTCCAATGGCCAGTTTATATGCACTGGACATAACACACATACCCTATCATGACTACTACAATTTCAATCTAAACGAAGGTATGATTGGCAAGGTGCTGCTGGACCATTATGGACGTCTTTCTGCCAATGTTAGAAACTATCGTGGTCGTAAAATAATCAATCATATCGGTAATTGGTTTGTAGGAAAACGAGTTGTGCCGGGAGAACCCGGATACGAAACCTGGGGTCATTTTGATCCAGATAAAAAATACAACAGTCGAGATGGTAGCGAATACTAAATTGAAAAATTTTAATTAGATAAGTATCATTACGAAGGATGGCACGAAGGCGCTGATCGCATGTAAAAACTAATATATTAGAAAAACTTTCACATTATATAATAGGTAGATGAGGCAGTTGTCTTAAAATATCACTATTAAATGTAAATGACATAATCTGAATATTTTTGTATACTATCTGTTAATGCAGATTTTAAAGAGTCTTTAACTAATCCCTGGTACATAATTAGTTGTTTTTTGTATTGAGGATTAAAATCAGTCCCGTGTTTTACTGTTGCATCATCATACCACCATGTGTTAGTATCTTCCGGTAATTTTAGATAATGCTTATTGGCATTGTCATCCTCATACCACCAAGTTTGTGTTGGATTGTTGTCAATTAATAAACTTCTTATTGAATTATATCCCGTCCTTGATGCAAAATCTCGATGAGCATAGACCTTACTAAAACTTTGCAACACCCGAACTACATGCACTTCAATGGGTAGTTTATCTAAGTTATCAAACAGCGACGGAAATAGTTCAGGACAGTTCACATTCTTGCATAAGTATGGCAGAATATCAGTTGCATCTACACCTGGTTTAACATAAATGTCAAACCCCAACCAATGAACTTGTCCTATATTTTTTGTCTGTGATGATTTTGTAACATATTGTTTATTTTTTTCCCACACTTTATTCCAGGTTTCCCAGTCATTGGGTTCAACCTTAGGAAAAATTAATGGTACTGATACGGGAATCATTTGATAGTAGTCCAATCGAAATTAAAAGTGGAATCTAATTTTTCATAGATAATCCATTGCTTAGTGTACTGTATTGTCACAGGGAAATCAACCTCATTAAAATTATTATAAAATAAGTGATACTGCTGCCTGGGCAATCTGTTCTCTCCCAATCTTGTCCTTTTAAATGTATTAATAATATTTCTATTATACTCATTGAAAGACAGACATACCATTTTATAATTGTTATCTATGCTCCATTGTTTCTGAGCAGGAAGCAACCAATCTCTTATTAGATTGTTGTTTCTAAATTCTTTTGACACCCAGGTCCTGCATCCTGCAATAGCAATATCACTGCAAAATTCACTTTGATATATACCACCACAGGCTACAAAATTAGAATCTAACATTATTATGTTAAAATCTCCCAGTGGTTTTTGAAACCGTAAACCTATTTCTAGCACATACGGTAAGGTATAGTTGTGCATTATCCAATCATCGTGCCACATGTTTATTGCAGCAGGTTTCGATACTTCAGTTGATTGCTCCTTACAAAACATATAAAAATTTTGTTTTTCGTTTGGAGTTAATGAGTAGAAAGATACTACTTGGTATGTCATATAAATATTTAACTAATGAACAACTACTATCCAATTAATTTTAACAAACCGGTAATTGCTGAAAATTTTAAACAAAACAATTACACTTCGGGAGAAGGTTGGTTAACTCATAAATTTCCTAATAAGGGAGATATACTATCACCTGAAATGATCGATTTCTTATCACCCCTAGATATTCCGTTATTTGTTAATTTATTTTATGGGCATCCTGCTAACTCAACACATATCCATGTAGACAATCTTGCAGGCGGCTGGGCTATTAATTATGCCTGGGGAAGTTCCAATTCTGTTATGAAATGGTACTCGATTAAAAAAGGAAGTATACCTAAGATGTCAATGACTACTGCTAATACTCCGTATTTTTTCTATAGTTCAGATCAAGTTGAGGTTATAGAAGAAATCGAAATTAAAGGATTATGTCTTGTAAGAACAGACATACCACATTCAGTTCATAATTACAGTCCTGATAAAGGACGCTGGTGTGTAAGTATACGATCAACTGTGAAAACTAATATATTAGAGAAACTTTCACCTTATATAATAAGTAGATAAAACAGTTGGTTAAAGAATATTACTACCTATATTCTTATTAAACGTAAATCACGTAATCTAAATATTTTTGTATACTATCTGATGTTATACTATAAGAAAATTAACATATCATACTATGATGAAATTGTAAATCATAGTTTAAATTATGTCAAACAAATTCCTGAAATATTTTATAGACAACGGCCTGCTGCAAGTTTTTATGAATTAAGACTTGCAGATTTTTTAGAGCAGGTTCCAGAAATTAAAAAATCTTTTAAAGAATTAGATTTACAGTGTATACGGGCGGCAGTATATGTAATGTATAAAGCAACACATACTGCAATACATAAAGATACTAGTTACCCATTAGCAAGAATAAACATACCATTATTAAACTGCAATAATACTTATACTGAATTTTACAAAAATGTAATAACTACTAAATGGAAAAACCCAGATACAGGAATTATTAGCTATCGAGTGTCTAACGATGACTACGAATTAGCTGATCGTATTGAGTTAACACAGGCCACAGTACTAAGAGTAAGCGAAGCTCATACGGTACATATAGATGAAAAAGTTGTTCCTAGAATAGCACTAACATTAGGATTCTATCCTAATCCTATATTCTTATTAAACGAAAATGACGTAATATAAATATCTCTATGTTCTCTGCCAGTTCCTCTGCTGTATCAAAATTACAATTACTTGCAATAATAATTACAATTATTGGGTTCTTCGGTGTAGACTTTACTGCCTTATCTATAACATCTACAGTGTTAGTGTTCTATATTTTTAATATAGTAGGCATAAGCATTACCCTGCACAGATATTATTCACATAAGAGTTTTGAATTTAGATACGGTATAATAAAAAAGTTGTTTACGTTTGTCAGCGTAATCATGTGCAGAGGTAGCCCGATCGGTTGGGTATACATTCATAGACTACATCACGGATTTAGCGACACAGATAAAGATCCGCACAGCCCAAAAAATTTAGGATTTAAATTATTTGGCTTGAAACATCTCACTAATCATAGTGATAAGATTAATAAATTTCTTGTCAAGGATTTGATGACAGAAGAGCAACTTAACCTTAACAAACATTATCTACTATATGTATTTTTTTATATTTTGCTTTTGGCAATTGTTGATATTCAACTACTGTATTTTTTGTGGGCATTGCCTGTGGTGTTAGTACAGGTTTCTCAAAATTCGTTTAACTATTTCGGTCATACATTTGGTTATAGAAATTTTGAAACTAATGATAACAGCACTAATAATGTATTTTTGTTTCCTTTCATAATGGGCGATGCGTGGCACAATAATCATCATAAGAATCCTGCATTAATAAGCCACAAGATTAAATCTTTTGAAATAGATCCAGCAGCAGCTATTATCAACTTAATTAAAAAATGATAACTACTGGTGTTCAAATACTTGGGCCCGAGTACACCGATGAATGCGTTAGAATTGCATTATCGAATAAAAAAGTGGGCGGTACTCGGCCAGTATCTACCGAGAAGTGTCGTCAACTAATGAAAGATTCGGATAACTTAATAAGTATTGGATATTTTGAAAATAACAACTTAGTTAGCTGGGTCAGCATTGGTTTTTATGAAAGTAAAATGCGCGGAAAATTTTGGGCAATAACAGGATTATTTACTACTGTGTTTAAAGAGCGCTTTAGTTTTAGTAGACCCGAATTTGGGTTATTGTTTAAATATGCATTTGAAATGGCTGAAGAAAAAGGCTACTTTCAGTATTTTTACTGCATTGCAGAACGTTTAGAGCGTGTATATGAACGCCAGTGGAAAAAGAACCCTTGGGGTTTTAATGGAAGGTACGATTTAATAACTTTAGACGTTGTTCCGGCGAATACAAAACCTCAATATGAATTGTATTGGAGATTAATGGGACAAGAATTAAAACCAGATAACATTGTTATAAAAGCTAGAAAACTTAAAGGGTATGATCCGCATACTAAATAATTTCATGAAGAATTATTTTTCAAGCAGCACTGCTGGCGCACAGATATTTTTAATTACAACATTAGTAGGATCAATATTAGGTACATATATCTACGGTATCGGTACAACTGAACTATCGTTAATTTTGTTAGGCTATTTTATCTATGGATGTCTCGGAATTGTAGTAACATATCATAGGCAAATGACGCATAACAGTTATAAAACATTTCCTTGGCTAACTAAATTATTTTCGTTATTAGGATGTTTTGCAGGAACTGGTAGTCCACTTGCATGGGTAGCTATTCATATCAACCATCACTTAAAGAGTGATAAGCCCAACGACCCGCATAGTCCGTTATATAAAGGTGTAAAAATCTTTATGATGGATTATATAAGCGAAGTTGACAAGGATACAAAATGGAGAATGAGAGCATTAGTAACTGACAGATATCAACAATTCTTACACAGATATTATTTTCTTATTATTGCAACTTATAGCCTTGTACTATTTTTAATTGGGGGATTTTGGTTGATGGTATTTTTCCATTGGATGCCGGCTGCAATAACTGCTATTATGAGCAATGTCGTTAACTATGTAGGTCACAAACCAAATTGGCTGGGCGGATATAGGTCGCATTCACTAAATGATCAAAGTACTAATAACTGGTTATGGGCTATTCCTAGTTGGGGCGAAGCATGGCATAATAATCACCATCGATATCCTAAGAGATTTAACTTTGGAGATAAGTGGTGGGAAATTGATATTTCAGCACTTGTAATTAAACTAATTAAAATTTAATGAATAATTAGAACCAACTAATGGAACGACACAATCAATGGATGAGCTACAGTTTTGATGCTGTAGAATATGGCAAAAAGTCTGATTCAAATTCTATTTTTAAAATTCATTTTAATAAACAAATAGATAAAAATCTTCCTTCTTATAGAGATGCATTATTTAATAATGCCCGGATTATGCGAGATTCGTATAATGAACCATTTGATGTAATGTTATCAGGTGGAGTTGACAGCGAAATGGTTGTGCGAACATTTCATGCTGTAGGAATTAAACACAATACATTTATTTTTAGATTAGAGAATAATTATAATATTCGAGATGTGAATTGTGCCGTTGCCCTCTGTAAAGATCTAAACATTAATTATAAAATAATAGATTTTAATTTACAAAAATTTTTTGAAAACGATGCCTTTGATTTATTTCAAAAGACCCTAATTCCAAGAGCAGGAAGAATAGCAAGACTCGCATGGTTCGATTACCTTGATAATATTCCAGTTTTTTGCGACGGTGAACCGTACTGGCGCAGGGATGCAAATAAAGATTTTAGTAAGAAATCTACATGGAGATTAATTTTAAACGAAGACGGATACTCGTGTTCTACTTATGCTAAATCAATTGGTAGAATAGCAATAGGAGATTGGTATGAATATACACCCGAATTATTATTGTCGTACAATGAAGTACCGTTAGTTAAAAAATTACTCAACGACGAAATCCCGGGAAAGATTAGTTCATGGAGTAGCAGGTCTGCTATCCATAGGAGTATTTGGCCCGATGTACAAGATAAAATAAAATTAGTAGGATACGAAGGTGCAGACGGAGATCCTATAGTAACTCGTCCAGATTTTATGATTCACTTTCAGACAACATATATGGATCAAGCATCTAATACTCACTACGAATACACTGAAGAAGAATTAAGAAAGTTAATCCTTAATTAAGTGTTCTTGGACCCACTTTCCCCAATGTATACAATGCTGCTCGTATTTTGATTGTGATTCGATAACAGGAAAGAATTTTGTTTTTATCTTTTCAATTGCAGCAACATCTTCCTTAAACACAGTTTCTAATGTTTCAAATTCAGTACGATCGCTATGTGAAACATTAGGAGCATAATAAAATTGTGTGATCCATTCAAATTTCCATTCTGTGTTTTTGTCTGCAGGGATAATAGTGTTTACCGACAAGCATCCGTTCTTATGCTCAACAAAGGTATAAGGATAGATATAAATTGACCACCAGCCGGGGGTGTGTTCTTGGAATATCCATCCGTCACCCTGATCCATAACAGTATTATCTAAATCAATCTGTTCTGAAAGCCGTGGATGAATTCCATTCTTTTGTACATGTAAGTAATCAGCCTCGGCATCCATAAGCCATAGCCAGCTTCCTTCGCTCTTACCTTGAAGAGAATGACTATATACCAGTGTTGTTTCTTTTTCTAGATCATCAACCCATCGATGATCTGGTTCTATAAAATCTTTAAATACCAATCCTGATCGACCAACAGTTGCAGTTCCACAATTTAATTTTTTTGAATTGTTAATTGGGATACCGTTTTTATCCCATTGTAAGCCATGAAACTTGCAGGTAATCTCTTCAACGTGGAAGCCGGGCTCTGCTAACGGATACATTCTGTGCGGACAAAATCTATGAAACAAATTTACAGTGTCGTCCTGTTTATTTAAAATATATTCAGGTACTACAAAATTTTTGTCATGCAATGCACTAACATGTGCAAAAATCTTTGGAGGTTTATCAAACATAAAATATTTATAAAGCATTATTGTAGCACATAAATATTTTATATGCAACGAGAAGCTTATCTATGTACTGAAGAAGACTTACCGGATCTCATTCGTTTGGTTAAAAAGCATCAGTATATTTACGGAGTTGATACAGTAGCAACTGGGTTACAGCGCAGAGCACTTGATCTTATTGAAAAAATATTTTTAGAAAACTATAATATGCACATTGTAGGAGTTCGAAACGCAGAGAAAAAGTTGTTAGCATTTTGCGTAATGCTATTTTGGGAAGCAATACCAGCGTGGAGTCCTTTATTCCTATATGAAGATTCTGATCAGTTATTTTCTAAGAGAACACAGCAACCTTTAAATTTTAATACTGTTATGCAAAAATGTATAGAGATTGCAGAAAGTAAAAATATTTACACAGGATTTCTTGTAACCAGATTTTCGTATACATGGAAAAGAGTAAAGGATGCAATGCTAGAAGAATTTCCCCAGTATATGACATCTGAGGTTGAAATTTTAGAACCCCATACTAAATCTAAATATTTAGGTTTTAAAAAGTTGTTAGCTGGTATGGATGGACTAAATGAAAAAACAATTGTGGTAATACAATTTTCAAAATCAAAAATGGTTTATAATTAAAATGATTGGTATCGATATAGTTAAAATTAACAGGTTTAAAAAAAATATAAACCTCTGGTCAAAAAAGATATTGACGGAATCTGAAAAAGCAGAATTAAAGAAGAGCAAGAATCATCTACAATATATTGCCAGTAGGTGGGCTGCAAAAGAAGCTATATTTAAATTAACAAATAGTTCAAAAAAGTTTTCTATCTTAAATCATACAAACGGTGCGCCTTATGTATTCGAACACCCTAACCTATACGTCAGCATTAGTCACGAACGCGAATATTGCGTAGCTGTTGCAATAAATACGTTACATTTTCAGGGGAGAAATTATGACCATGCAATTTAAAACATTGTCAACACCTCATCTTAGGGTTATTAGGAAATATGATAGACCTAATGTAAATATTCCCTGGTGGACTACTGTTATACCAGAATATGTAAAAGAATACTATAACCTTACTTACATAAGCCAAGGAAAATTATCAGAGGAATGGGCAGAAAGTGAAGACGGCTTGACCCTATACCACAACAGTCTATATCACGGTGTTGATCCTGTTGACTTTGCAAATTGGTCAGCTGATCCTATTGTGAGTTCTTGGCTTGTAACAAGACAAGAATACTGTAATTCTGTTGGAATTATTGTACATCCGGCGGATATATATTTGGCAACAGAAGGTGTCGAAGTACCTATCGATACTCCATAATATTAAAATTTCATGATTTATCTTTCTTTTAATGTACCTCAAACTGTATTTCCCTATAGACTTAGCGAAATGGAAGACTGGAAAAAAGCCGGACAGAAATTTGGAGTAGAAGTTACACCAGTAACGCCCGGTGTGCAATTTAACAAAAAGATTCCCATTGCAGTTTTTAACATGATGGGTCCTGTAAACATGTCGCATTTTAGATTTTTAACTATATTAGAGTCAAAGGGTGTACATGTTATCAACCATGTTAGAGATTCAGCAAGAGCAGATGACAAATTTTTATCTGCGATTGACTGTGGCAATATAGGAATACCAGTTCCTAAAAATATGGATCTAAACACATTAGCAGGTCCTACAAACAACATGACGGGAAATATTGCCAAATTAGTTGAACAAGAAATAGGATATCCTTGTGTAGTAAAAGTTCCCAATAGCGGATTAGGACAAGGTCACTATCTAATCAAAAATCTATTAGAATTTTGCGATTTGTATTCTATGATCTCTCTAATAAACTCTAGGTCTCCATTAGGAGATTCTTACGAAGATTTCTTTGTACAAGAGTTTGTATCAAAAAATAATAAATTTTCTGATTGTGTACGTATACAGATGCTAAATGGCGAAATGATTAGAGCCTTCCTTAGACGAAGTGAAGTTCACTGGAAATTTAACTACGAGAACACTATCACTCAAACTAAGGCATACGATATTAGTAAAACTGTAGACTCTAGTCTAATTAAAATATCTAAAAAGATATGTAAACTATATAATTTAAAACATGCAGGCATTGATTTTTTAGAAACTGACAATGGTTGGGTTTTAGGTGAAATCAACTCTTCTCCCTTTACAGAATCGACAGATACCTTTGTTGAGTTTTCTTTGCAACCCCCAGGTTGGAGTATCTACGAAGAACTAGTTAGAGAATTATTACACCCTACTTAATTTCTTAACCAGAAAATTGCTAATAAATATGTGCTACACTGAAGAGTATGACACATATGTTTTCTTTTTTCTCAAACCAAAACTTCAATACACAAATTAAATCTCTACAGTTAGTTAACATCCTGTTGTCTATCATAGGCATTTGTTACCTTATTGTTGATTTTAGTATAGGTTACTTTTCCACATTTATCATATCGTTTTTAATTTTTGGAGTTATCGGGGCAAACGCCGGCTATCATAGATATTTTAGCCATCGAACATATAAGACTTACAGATCTGTAGAAGTATTATTAGCAGTAATTGGTACACTTGCTACATTAGGATCCATCATTAGTTGGGTAGCATTACATAGGTACCATCATCAACATGCCGATACTGAAAAGGATCCGCATTCTCCTCGTCATATAGGTTGGTGGAAAGCATATACATACGACTGGAAAAGAGCTGATATTAGCAAGAAGTTGATTCGCGATGTGATAAAAGATCCATTGATTGTATTTTTGCACAAACATTACTTTAAAGTTATCTTTGTTTATGTTATACTGTTATTGTTAATCAATCCCTGGTTAGTAATTTTTGCATACGCCATGCCGGCTACTGGTTGTTTGAATGGAGTAGCGGCAGTTACAGTATTTGGACATATACACGGTTATATAAATCATCAGGTTAATGACACAGCTAAGAATAGCTGGATTGCAAATATTATGAGTTTAGGAGAAGGATGGCATAATAATCATCACACTCGTCCTTATCAGTCGAAACAAGGTGAGAAGTGGTGGGAAATTGATCCACCTTCATGGTTTATTAGAATGGTTAAAAAATGAAAACTGTAATTAACAATGTTGAACTCTTAGATGCTAATGGAACTAGTTATAGTAATTGCATTGAAAATTATCTAAAAGGTAATTCTGCTAATTTTACAAGGCACGAAAATGCACCTTTAACAGGACTTCCAAAATTTGATATTCCATTAACGGATGATGACTTAGATTTAGAATTAGAAAAATTAAATTATCTAGAATCTAATATGCCCCGTGCAATTAAGTTAGCTGTACTAGCTGCAGGAAGATGTGTGGAGGGGATGGACCTACCAAAAAATACACCTGTAATAGGAGTAACCTTACAAGGGTCTCAAGAAACAGGCGGCATGGTTTGGAAAGCACTATTTGCAGAAAAAAGAATGATTAGCCCTCGTTGGGGAGCAACAGTAACACAAAGTTCTATATGTACAACTGTAAGTAGGCATCTTGGTCTTACAGGTCCTAGCTTTATGATTAATCAAGCGTGTAGTGCGTTTATAACAGCGTTTGATATTGCTGAAAAGTTTTTAAATTCAAATCAATGCGAAGCAGTATTAGTGTTTGGTGTTGACTGTGCAACACATCCTTACACTACTTATATTTTTAATAGCATGGGAGTATGTACTAAGGAATCAGTAAAGCCGTTCGATGTTAACAGATCCGGAATGGCATTAGGTGAAGGAGTCGCTTGTTACATTTTAACTAAAGAAAATAATGTTAGAAAAAATCTTGGGACTATTGGAAAAATTAGTCTATATAACGACTATTATAATTTAACTGCACCTAGCCCAGACGGTTCTGCAGGGAAGTTCTTGCTAAACGAAATTACAGACAATAATAACATTAAACTTGATTCGATTAACTGTCACATTACTGCAACTAAAGTAGGCGATGAAGCAGAGATATTAGCTCTAGATTCCCTGCCCTATGAAACATACATTTATGGATTAAAGGGGTCCGTGGGACATACTATGTCTAGTTCCGCCGGAATTGAACTGGCGTATTCGTTAGCAGGATTAAATCAAGGTTGGATCCCGTATACTTCTGGCACTGACAACACAGTTGATTGTAAGCATACCATTGTCTTAAAGAATCCAATTTATAAAGAAACATTAAATTTTGCAAAATTAAGTTTTGGGTTTGGGGGAGTTAGTGGGGGAATCAGAGTAGATAAAACATAAAGTATATTTTAAATGTTCACACAAAAATTAACTTTTCATAACAAATTAATGCTACTACTAAGCATACACCTGTTACTCTATGCATGGGTATTAGTATTTCATTGGGATTGGACTATTTTTTTAACAATGTTTTTAGTACATAAGATTTGGCATTTGATAGGCAATGAAGCTGGCTTACATCGATTATGGGCTCATAGGTCGTATCAAACAGACAGATGGAAAGAATATGTATTGCACATATTTTCAACACCTTTGTTATACGGCACTAGTATAACCTATGCCGGAGTTCACAGGCAACATCATGCATACAGTGATACTGATCGCGATCCTCATATAACACGACCTTGGTGGAAAGTAGTATTCTATGTCAGAAATGAGGATTACGAAATTGAATCTAAGTTTGTTAAAGACTTAGTTAGAGATCCTGTACATAGATGGATACATAAAAATTATTGGAAAATTAACAGCATCTTATTAATAACCTTCTTGCTGGCACTAGGTCCGGTATGGACTGGATGGATATTAAGTTACATAGTCATTCATAGTTTTATTGCTGCCGGTGTACTAAATGTATTAGGACATCGGCCTGAATACGGATCACGTCCATTTGCAACTGATGACCAGAGTGCAAATAATTGGATAGTACAACTATTCAGCCTTAATGAGGGGTTGCATAATCATCATCATGCAAATCCTAATTCGTGGTCATTTATGACAAAGAAAACTAACTTAGATGTTGGTGCATGGATAATCTATCTATTGTTTATGAAAAAAGAACAAAAGAAAATTGTAAAATTTATTTGGAAAAAAGATGAAAAATTTAACCTTTCACCATAAACTAATGTTATTGCTTGGCATTCATTTTACTATTTTATTGTTTACTCTTATCACTAATTTTAGTTTTCCTATGCTATTGCTAGGTATGATCATTGCAAAAATCTTTAACGCAGTAGGCAACGAAGTAGCATTACATCGACTGTGGTGTCATAAGAGTTTTAAAACATCAAGGTGGAAAGAATATATACTACATGCGTTTGCTACACCCTTACTGTACGGAACTAGTATAACATACACAGGAGTGCATCGACAACACCATGCATATGCAGATACAGATAAAGATCCTCATATAACACGACCTTGGTGGAAAGTTACGTTCTATGTTCGAAATGAAAAGTATGCTATTGAGAATAAATTTGTGTCAGATCTAATTAGGGACCCTGTGCATAAATGGATGCATAAACATTATTTTAAAGTAAACACACTCTTGCTTGTATTATCATTAGTTATCCTAGGACCTACACTAACTGGCTGGTTACTAAGTTATATGGTTATACATAATTTTATAGCCGCAGGTTTAGTAAATGTATTAGGACATAGGCCAGAATATGGTACACGACCGTTTAATACTGATGATAAAAGCAGCAACAATACATTCTTAAAGTGGTTTACATGGAATGAAGGATATCATAATCAGCATCATGCTAATGCAGGATCTTACTCATATGTAACAGAGAAAGGTCAATTTGACTTTCCTGCAATAATCATCGAAAAACTTTTTATGAAAAAATCATGAATAACATAGTAATACTGAGAACATTACAGCAGATTAACACATGGGCTGTATTACCTGGTTTAATATACCTCACATATCTCGCAAGTATAGAATACTATCTATCTTTAGTATTTGCAGTATTGTTGATTAGCAAAGTAGGAGCAAGCATTGGACAACATAGATATTTCACACATAGAAGTTTTAAAATGCCAGCATGGAAAGAAAAGATTGTAGCGGTGTTGGCTGTATTAAGTACCACCGGAACAACCCTACAATATGTCTCAGTACATAGATATCACCATCTTAATAGCGATAGAGGAAAAGATTTACACAGTCCTCACGAAATAGGATATTGGAGAAGTTTCTGGCACTGGTATAAAGATAATCCTACAAAGGTAGTACCGTTAGGCATGATCAAAGATCTTCTTAAGAATCCTTTTCTAATTAAGTTACACAAATATTATTTGTTGGTGATATTATCATATATATTGATACTTGCCGCAATTGATATTAACCTTGTTCTGTTTTGTTATATGATACCTGCTGGATTTAGTTGGTGGAGCTCTGCTGTATTAAGTCTACCCCTACACCTACCAAGTCAAGGATACAGAAATTTTAATACCAATGATGAAACTGTTAATAGTCATTTCTGGAACTGGTTAACATTAGGAGAAGGGTTGCATAATAATCATCATGCTAAACCAAGTGAATATAATTTTGCATTTACTAAGAAGGCTTGGGAATGGGATATGAGTGCTGTAATAATTGACAAGTTTTTAAAATGAACTCTTTAGCAGATGTATCTAGATCATATTATCTTAAATTCAATCTTCCATTACAGATTTTATTTTTGATACTATTGCCTTTTATCGGTATTAATATTTTTTATTTTTTAATATTCTATATACTAATATATTGGGCAGGCATACAGGCAGGATTTCATAAACTGTTTTCACATAAGTCGTGGGAACCTAAGAACAACGCCATAAAGTATGCACTAGCAGTAATAGGATGTTTTGGATTGATGGGAGGTCCTATCACTTGGTCCAGGATACACAGATATCATCATGCTCACAGTGATACTTCTTTAGACCCACACTCTCCCAGTAAGGGATTTTATGTTTCATATTTTGGATGGTTACTGAAGCCAATGGATGTTCCTATTTTCGTTATAAGAGATTACTTGAAAGATACTCAATTAATCAAGATAGAAAAACTATGTAAACACTTTGTACTTTCATCATTGGTATTAGTATTTCTTATCAGTCCACCTATTGGAATGTCGTTGTTGGCTGCTATGATCTTAACATTTCATTCAGAGATGTTAATCAACTCACTGCTACATAAAGCAGTAGATGGAGAATATACCGCTATAAATATAACGTGGTTAGCATTTTTATCCGGAGGAAGCACCCTCCACAAGAATCATCACATAAATCCAGGCAACGCAAATCTTAAAAACAAATGGTCTGAAGTTGATCCATCTTACCAAATTATTAAATTTCTAAAAAAATGAAAACAGAATGGAAACATAGAATACTACTTTCAGCAGCTTGGTTGAGTATTCCCCTTAGTATGTGGTATTGCATATCAATAAACGATTGGACGTTATTCTGGGTTTCATATTTTATAGCACAATTTAATAAAGTAATTGGAAACAATATTGCATTTCATAGATACTTCACTCACAGAAGTTTCCAGACAACATTGTTTAAACATAAGCTTCTTTCTTATTGGACAATCCTGTTGGCATCTAAAAGTCCTATAGTTTATGCAATGAACCATCGTCATCATCACCTGTTTGCAGATACTGAGAAAGATACACATAGCCCAGTTACTAGCTTCTGGCATACTATTACAGGTGCGTGGGAATTTAGAGGATATAAGTGGTTTGCAAAAAAAGGTGTCGAATTTCGTATAAAAGATTTAATGAAAGATCCTACACTGGTGTTCATTGAACGACATTATTTTAAATTTTGGTATGTTATTGCAATAGTTACATTATTAATAGATTGGAAGTTATTTTTATTCGGCTTCTTGTTACCTGCCGGCCATTATCATCTTGCTGCAAATTTAGCAGTTGTAGGACTAGATCATTTAAAAATTCCAGGAAGTTATAGGACTTACAATACTCCTGATAACAGTCATAATAATCATTTCATGGCATGGGGAAGCCTAGGAGAAGGTTACCATAACAATCATCATCATGATCCTACCAAGTACAATCAAGCCTTTAATAAAGGGGAGTTTGATATTTGTGCTTGGTTTGTTGATAAATTTTTTATAGTTAAAGATGCCAAAAACTCTACAATATATCGTTTTTAATGTAACACTTACTATTTTAGGTGTAGTGTCAGCATTTTTAATAGAAGAAAAAATATTCATATTTTTAGTGTGGCTGTTGATAGCATTTGGGAATGGTACAGCAGGTCATAGATACTTCGCACATAACCAATTCAGTGTGAATAGATTTACACATTGGATTTTAGCATTCTGGGCAACTATTAGCGCATATAGTAGCACAGCATATTGGCAGGTTCAACACCGGCACCATCATAGACACACTGATACTGCTAGCGATATACATAGTCCTAAAAACGGTTTCTTACAAGCATTCTATTTCTGGAGTTTGAATAAAACAAGAATAGAAAGTATTTTTGAAGATCGAGCTAGCGTAATCAATCTTGTTAAGGCATCAAGAGATGATGCAATCAATTTTACAACTAAAAATTTTATTTTTATAAATTTAATCTTTATGGGGTTGCTTTACCTGATAAATTTAGATATACTGTACGGATACCTGATAGCATATATTATTGAGCATGTGAGGTTAGGGACTGTAAATACTATTTTACATTTAAGTAACTTTCCGGGAAATTACAGAAATTATAACACATCTGAATCTAGTCAAAATAATGTAATATTAGGTATTATTACTTTAGGTTTTGGTTGGCACAATAATCATCATGCAGATCCTTCAAAGCTAATTTTAACAAACAAATGGTGGGAATTAGATTTAGAAGGACTATTAGGAAAACTTATTTCAAAGGATTTTAAAAATGGAAACAGAAACTTTAAATAAAGTAGTCAGCATCGCTAAAAAGCATTTCAAGAAATCAAAAATTGAAATGAGCGGCACTACTCACATTATCGATGATCTCGGAGGAGACAGTTTAGACGCAATGGAAATGGTAATGCTCATTGAAGATGAATTTAAAATTCTCATTCCTGAAGATAGATTAGACGGAGTTAGAACCCTAGGGGGATTAGCTAATGCTGTTGACGAATTGATAAAAAAGTAAAATGGGAAATTTATATAAATTTTTAGTTATAATTCCGATATTGCTGATAACAATATTGTCCCCTATATTTGTAGACATATCACAACTAACTATTGTGTCATGCATAATTTTTTACATTTTAAGCTACCTATTTGCATATAATTTAGCCCACAGAGCAATTGCTCATAAACAATTTATTCTCACAAGAATCGCCGAAAACACTATCGGGTTTATATTCTTATTTGTCCTTAAAGGAGATATATTAGGCTTTACACTAAGTCATAGGTATCATCATCGATACGCTGATACAGAAAAAGATTACTTTGGACCAGCTAACGGGGTATTTCGGTGTTTTATAGGATGGATGTATAATATAGATAATATTATACTTAGATATCAATCTTTAATTAAAGATTATCCAGAAGATGATTATAAATTCCTTTATTTTTTACATAGAAATAAGACTTACATAATATGGTGTACAATATTGATTATATCGTTAATTTCTATAGATGTAGCATTGGGACTAATTATGGCATCGGGATTAGTATTCATGCTTGAACAAATTTCTAATTCAATTTTTGAGCATGATCCTATAAAGAAAAGACCCTACAATAATTACATATGGGCATGGTTTTCTCTAGCAGATTATCATAAAAATCATCACGATCACCCTTATAAAAGTAGCGACTCCGATCCTGGAAAATTTTTAAAACCCTTGTGTATATTTTTAAGATTAGCTAAATGACACTAATTGATCAATTACCTAAAAGCAGAAAAATAACAGCGTATCTCGATGCAGACATAAAACACGTTGTCCGGGAGTTTATTTTAAAAAACTACTTGGTTGAAGAAAATATAGAAACCAAGCACCAATTACTTAGAGATACAAAGGAATCAATAGTTAAATATTTTTTGCCGATTATAGATCTAAGCGAATTTCCTTTTATGTATCCAGTCAACGGAATTACTGACGGTTTAAATACATTAGCTGTAGAATGTAGAAATAAAACAATAAAAACATTTGACGGAGAATATGATTGGCTACAGTTAAACTTACCTAAGAATATAAATTATAACACCGGAGACATGTTGTATATCACAAATCCAAGTAGTATTGACGGAAATTACATAAGTGACTGGAATGAAATAATAAACACTCACGAAGACATTGCATTAGACTGTGCATACATAGGATCATGTCGTATAGAAAAAATAGAAATAAACAAAAATATTAATACAGTATATGTTGGGTTAAGTAAAATGTTTGGACTATCGGAACTTAGGATTGGGTATGTTTTTAAGAGAACACCATCTATACCACTAGGTGGATTGTTAAGAAACCTTTATTTTAATAGCAATAATTTAAAATTAACAATTGAGTTATTTAAAAATTTTAGTTTAGATTATTTGTATAAAAAACATAGACATCAACAAGAATTATTTTGTAAAACACATGGACTAACCCCGTCCGATGTAATTTATTTGGCCACTACCTCTGATCCAGCATACAACTTTTATAAAAAAGGCAGTGTAAATAGAATTTGTATTACTGATTTTCTACGATGAATCAATTTAAAAAAATTGAAAATTTTATAAATTTTCATAGACCTATAGTATTAATTGCATCTATATTCTCCTACATTTGTCTAGCATACGCCCTTGTGTCATTGCCCTGGACAGAATACTGGAAAATTTTTAGTGTATATTATCTAGTTGGGTGTGCAGAACAACTATTTCATCATAGAAGGTTCGCACATAAATCATGGCACGCTCCTAGATGGCTTGATATAATAGGACTATGGATTGCTAATCAAAGTCTATTAGGCAATTCTATTGTATTTTCTGCACAACATAGATTACATCATAAGTTTGCAGATACCAAATTAGACCCCCATTCTCCATTATATTTAAACAGGTGGAAAATACAATTCCTATATCCCTATCATAATTTTAGTTTAAAATATGCTTACGACTTACTCAATGATAGGATTCAAATATTTTTTAGTAGATACGGTCTTTTTATAACTGCCAGTACATGGTTCCTTATAATCATGACAACTTCTGTTAATTGGTTCTTGACAACTTGGATGCCCGGAATAGCTCTTGTTGTTTTGATAAAAAATTATTTAAATTCTAAACTTCACAGTCCGCATAACAATTTAGAAAATTATAGAACAGTACAACTCAATGACGAATCTAATAATAACTTATTCTGGGGATATTTTGCGTTTGACGGATGGCACCAAAACCATCATAAGATTCCAAATTCTTGGTACATGGGTAACAAGTGGTGGGAAATCGACATTCCGGGAATAATAATAGGTATCTTAAGCATATTAACTTTAAATTTTAATAATTTTAAAAAATATCAATCAAAATGATACATTTTTTCATTAAAGTAGTATATCATGTGACAACTAAATAAGGAGAAATATATGTCAGCTACACTGAAAAATCTAGAGAGTGCGTTGGCCGGCGAGTCAATGGCACATATCAAATACCGATACTTTGCTCGTATTGCTCGTGAAGAAGGGCATGAAGATATTGCTCAACATTTCGAACATACTGCTGATCAAGAAATCAAACATGCCTGGGGGCATCTGGAATTGCTTATCGGTAAACCTTCTACCAAAGAATGTCTCGAAAAAGCCATTGCTGGCGAGACTTATGAATACACCGAAATGTATCCACAGTTTGAAACCATTGCTGAACATGAACAAGATGTTAAAGCATTAGCAATTGCAAGAGAACAGATTAAAGAATCTGAAGAACATGCATTGCAATTTATTGAAGTTCTAAAGAAAGCAGAAAAACGTTTTGCTGCTCTTAAACGAGTAGAAGAACGTCATGCGGCTGCTTATCAACAACAACTGGAGATTTTACTACATCATGACTGAATATCATTGCATTGTTTGTGGCCACATCCACAATGAAGAAACAGAAGGAAAGTGGGAAGAACTAGGTGACGACTTTCTTTGTCCAGAGTGCGGTTGCGGCAAACAGGATTACGATGCCGTAGAACAATAATGTTCCAATTTAATTGGTCGAAAAACAAGAGGCATTGTGAAATTCACAATGTCTCTTTTGCCGAAATAGATGATTAGAAACTTGACACTACAGCAAGTTCAGTGTATACTTAGGTATCAAAAATAAACTTGCATGTTTTGTAAACCAATAAATAATTTCAGCTGCATAAAGGTAGCAAACTCGAATCAAAATCCGTGTAAGGAAGGAACCTATGTCATATAACAAAACTAAAACTGACCCTGAATTGGGCCGTGAGATTCACGAACACCTATTGAAATGCGGAGTAGAAACTCCGGTTAAAGAGACAGGCCAATACATTGATCGCAAAAGCAAGATTGGTGTAATTGAAAAACTGTTTGAAGAGATAATGCTGAGTCTAGGACTAGATCTCACTGACGATAGTCTTACTGAAACACCCTTGCGTGTGGCTAAAATGTATGTCAATGAAATTTTTTGGGGCCTAGATTATGATGCATTCCCTAAATGTACCACAGTCAGCAACAAAATGCGGTACGATGAAATGGT
>Ga0164294_10000233_pt1 | contig 52673 bp, 52 predicted proteins | sample GEODES005metaG_FD_111479 | JGI IMG/M metagenome (GOLD analysis project Ga0164294, IMG submission 111479) | Oligotrophic lake water microbial communities from Sparkling Lake, Wisconsin, USA - GEODES005 metaG | ecosystem: Environmental > Aquatic > Freshwater > Lake | place: USA: Sparkling Lake... | reverse complement strand
TGCGGCGCTTCTTTGGTGCAGCTGGTGCTGCTGCCTTCTTGCGCTTCTTTGGTGCTGCTTTCTTTGCTGCGGCCACGTACTTCTCCTATCGGAATGGTTCGGATCCGTCACCCAAACCTGTTCATGGATAAGCGTGACATCAATTGGGCAAAAATGCCAACATTTTGTGATAAATAATTTAGCGCGTGTCGCAAATTTATATTTTAATTTATTTATGCATCTTCGAAAATTTCACCACTTTTTATTTTCACTACTTTTTATTTTCCTGAAAATTTGTAAAAATCCCTCAAATTTGTGTCAAGTTAGGAAATCTGCTCCTCTGATTGAGGGTTTACGCGTAATTTTTCCGCCATTTTCTGATTTTCGAGGGCATATTTGTTGTTTCGGATGTCGAATTTTCTAAAATCTGGCAAAAAACTGGCCAGTAACACGACCGCAATGACGCAAATAATTCCGCCACTTGTTACCGAAAAACTTAATGTTGTAGCCGCCGCCATTGAAGCTGCACGCATCTGACCGGCTAGTGGCCCCAATGAATATGACAGCAATTCGATTCCGGCAAGACGACCTCGCAAGTTGTCGGGGATTGTTTGGTTCCACATCGCAGATCTAAAGAGAGCGCTGACCATGTCTGATGCCCCGGCCAAGCAAAGAAAGAGCAAGACCAACCAGAGGTAATTCGTCATGCCCGACAATGCAATTGCTACACCCCATCCGATCGCTGCCCACATAATCGCCCTGCCATAGAAGTGAACATTTTTAGCCCAACCACTTGTTAGAACAATTGCAATGGAGCCAACAGTACCGGCGGCATAGAGCAGACCCAGGGCCCACGGGGCACCTAACTGATCTGCCCAAAATGGAATCAACGCGGTTGGCATCGCAAAAAACATTGCGGCCAAATCAATCAGATAAGTACCCAACAAATCTTTTCTACTAAATGCATATTTGACACCATCGATTAATGCTGACAGGGATGGGGCTTCGGCCTCGTGGGAAGGCGGGATGTTTTTCATGAAAGCAATAAGTGCGATTGAAACAATGAAGGTGGCAATATCTGCGGCGTAGCCAACTGCAACTGAATATGTGGAAATCAAGATTCCACCAATTGCAGGTCCAACAATGACACCCACCTGCCAGCGAAGACTCATCAATGCAGCTGCTGCCGTCATATCCTCGTGATCGACAAGTCGTGGCAAAGCGGCCTGCATTGCTGGTTGCCGCAAGCCACTAGTGGCGGCGAACAATCCTGAAACGATGTAGATCAACAGCAGGTTAGGCGAATCCATCATGGAATTAATCAGCAAAATTGCCGTGAACAGTAGGGACAGAAGTTCGGTAACCCAGATCAGTTTCTTACGATCTAAAGCATCGGCTAAAACCCCGCCATAGAGGCCAAAAATAATCAGAGGAACAATTTCAACCAAGCCACTGATGGCTACCGCAACATAAGACCCAGTCAGCTCTTTGATTTGAAAGGGCACTGCAACATAGGTGATCATCGAACCGAAGTACGAGATCAGGCCGGCAAACCACAATAAGGAAAAGTCCCTGGACTTTTTTAGGGGGGCTAAATCAATTACAAAATTGGCCATTTAGCTACCCTAGTAGAAGCTGCGGCTTAGTTGAAAGTCTGCGCCTCTGTAGGGAAATTGCCTGCACGAACATCATCGGCGAATTCGGATGTAGCAGCCAACATTTCTGCCCGAAGGTTGCGATAGGCCTTAGCCAATTTAGGTGCCTTCTTGGTGATGCCCATTAAATCTGTCCAGACCAAAACTTGGGCATCGCACTTAACTCCTGCACCAATTCCGACTGTTGGAATTGAAAGAGCTGCAGTAATTCTTGCGGCAAGTTCTGCCGGAACTAATTCCAGAACAATTGCAAAGGCACCGGCCGCTTCAAGAGCAAGTGCAGCTTCTACAATCGCATCGCCATCGGTGCGACCCTGAACTCGGTACCCACCTAATTGATGCATCGATTGCGGAGTCAGACCTAAGTGGCCCATAACCGGAATACCGCTGGCAACTAACTTCTTTACAGTTTCGATGTGTGCACCTTCTAGCTTTACCGCCATAGCGCCAGACTCTTTGAAAAAACGAATTGATGTGGCCAGAGCTAATTCTGGCGAAGCTTCATAGGAACCAAATGGCAGATCGGCCACAACAAGGGCTCGCTGAGATCCGCGGACTACTGCGCGGGCTAGTGGGATTAATTCATCAACAGTGACAGGGATGGTGTTTTCTTCACCCAGAAAATTGTTGCCAGCGCTGTCTCCGACAAGAAGAACCGGAATTCCGGCCTCATCAAAAATCTCGGCCGTCATCGATTCATAAGCGGTCAACATCGCCCATTTTTCGCCACGCTTTTTAGCTGCGGCGAGGTCGACGATAGTCACGCGTCGGTGCAAGGCGCTGCCATATAAAGATTCCATTGTTTCCTCTCCTCGAAGCCGCGAAAGCGGTCCCCGGGTACGCACCAAATGCTACCCCCGTTACACTTGAAAAATGAAGTTGCGCGTGGCGCTAGCCCAAATCAACCCAACGGTTGGAGACCTTGCGGGCAATGCTGGACTGATCGCAGACGCTGTAAAGAGCGCACAGACAGCAGGTGCCAATCTGATTGTTTTTCCCGAAATGATTGTGACTGGATATCCAGTTGAAGATCTAGCTCTGCGTCCATCCTTTCAAGCCGCCAGCATTCGTGCGGTGCAGCAAATTGCCGCCAGCATTACTGGCGACATCGTGGCCGTTGTTGGTTACTTGGACCAAGGACCAAAGAATGCGGTTGCAGTTATTCATGATGGAAAAATCAGAGCGACCTATGTAAAGCGCCACTTACCTAATTACGGTGTCTTTGATGAGTTCCGCAACTTTGTGGCGGGGGATCAAAGCCTGGTTGTGCGAATCCATGGGGTCGATGTTGCCGTTGCTATCTGTGAAGATATCTGGCACTCACTAGATTCAATTGCAGCGCGAACCCCAGGGCTGTTAGTTGTTCCCAATGGTTCACCATTTGAGCGCAATAAAGATGATGTGCGCTTGGCGCTAGTACAAAAGCGGGCCCAGGAAATTAGCGCACCCGTTGCCTACGTCAACATGACTGGTGGCCAGGATGATTTGGTCTTTGATGGCGATAGCATCGTTGTTGGCAAAGATGGATCAGTCCTTGCTCGCACCGCACAATTTGATGATCAACTAATTGTTGTTGATATTGATTGCATTGAAGGTAGTTCCAGGCCCGATGTTGTCATTTCCGAAGAACCAACTTCGCATACAACCCCCGCTAGTTCTTCAATTGCCACACGACTTTCCAATGAAGCCGAAATGTGGAACGCACTTGTCATGGGTCTTCGCGATTACGTTGGCAAAAATGGTTTTAGATCAGTTGTCCTTGGATTATCAGGTGGCATTGATTCGGCCTTAGTTGCTGCAATTGCAATTGATGCGTTGGGTGCGAAGCGGGTTAATGGTGTTGCTATGCCAAGTAAGTATTCATCGGGCCATTCAGTAGAAGATGCCCAGGCATTGGCCGATGCCACCGGCATTCACTTTAGAATCACACCGATTGCCCCCATGGTCGATGCCTATATGGACAATGTGGTTTTAAAGGGTTTGGCCGAAGAAAATCTGCAGGCACGCGTTCGCGGAACGACTTTGATGGGAATTTCAAACCAAGAGGGCCACTTAGTTTTGGCCACTGGCAACAAGAGCGAACTAGCGGTCGGCTATTCAACTTTGTATGGTGACGCAGTTGGCGGTTTTGCACCGATTAAAGAAATTTACAAAACCGATGTCTGGGCGTTGTCTAGATATCGCAATGCGCTGGCGATTGAACGCGGGGAGACCCCACCAATTCCTGATCGCTCAATTACGAAAGAGCCAAGCGCCGAATTGCGTCCCGATCAAAAAGACTCTGATTCATTGCCGGACTATCCATTACTGGATCAGGTTCTACGTGCCTACGTTGATGAAGACCACGGCTACGAAGCGCTGTTGGCTGATGGCTTTGATCCCGAACTAGTTCGCCGAGTTATCTCACTTGTCGACAAGGCCGAGTACAAACGTCGCCAATATCCACCTGGCACCAAGGTTTCAGTGCGCGCTTTTGGAAAAGACCGTCGATTACCGATGACCTCACGCTGGAATGAGAGCTAGTTGCAAATGATTAGCAACTCGCATAATTGAAACATTTGCGTAGAATTTAGGTATGCGTTCGATCATCAACTGGTTGTTTACACGAAACCGTGTCGTTGATTTCTGCCTGTCTACATCTTGCTGCTGCTGATTTTTGATTTATCTCAGCCGCCAACTTAATTAACAAAGCTCAATCCAAATCTTTCAAAAATTAGCCAGGGAGAATCATGACAACTTTTAACACCATTACAGATGCCTTTGGAAACACACCAATGGTTCGCATCAACAAGATTAATGACGGTGCGGCGGGAAACATTTTTGCCAAGCTTGAATTTTATAATCCAAGCTCATCGGTAAAAGATCGCCTTGGTATTGCAATGATCGATGCTGCAGAGGCAAGCGGTGCGCTCAAGCCTGGCGGCACAATTGTTGAAGCCACATCAGGCAACACCGGAATCGCAGTTGCCATGGTTGCGGCGGCTCGCGGATACAAATCAATTTTCACAATGCCAGAGTCAGTGTCAAAGGAGCGCCGCAAGCTGATTCGCGCTTTTGGCGCAGAGCTAGTTTTAACGCCAGCGGGTGAAGGAATGAAAGGCGCAGTTGCGGCGGCAGAAAAGCTTGGCGAGTCCGGCGCGGTTTTAGTGCGCCAGTTTGAAAATGAAGCAGGCCCAGCAATTCACTACACAACAACTGGTCCAGAAATCTGGCGCGATCTTGATGGCAAGGTTGATGCATTTGTTTGCGGAATCGGAACCGGCGGGACTATTACTGGAACAGGTCGCTTCTTGAAGGAAAAGAACCCTGCGATCAAGGTATTTGGTGTTGAACCAGCTGCTTCTCCTATTTTGAATGGTGGAGCCCCAGGGCCACATCCAATTCAAGGTATTGGACCAAACTTTATTCCTAACATTTTGGATCGCACTGTGTATGACGAGGTCCTGGATGCAACAGCACCTGATGCAATCAAGTTTGCACGTCGCGCTGCAGCTGAAGAAGGAATCCTTGCTGGTTTGTCTTCAGGTGCGACCTTGTGGGCGGCAATTGAAGTTGCAAAGCGTCCAGAGTTTGCCGGTAAGAACATTGCAGTTATTTGCGCATCTGCTGGTGAACGTTACCTATCAACTGTTCTTTACGAGGATTTGGTTGACTAATTAATGCCATTCTTTAATCGCATCATTGAGGACCTCGACAACGCGATAAGCCATGATCCAGCTGCGCGTAATCGTTTAGAGGTGGCTCTGGCATACCCAGGTGTGCATGCGATTTGGGGACACAGAATTTCACATTTCTTATGGAAGCGTGGACTCAAGCTAATTGCACGAATTCATTCAAATGCAGTTCGCTTTACAACTGGAATTGAAATTCACCCTGCAGCAGTTATCGGTCGTCGTTTCTTTATTGACCATGGCATGGGCGTTGTTATTGGTGCAACTTCAATTATTGGTGATGATGTCATGATGTATCACGATGTCACTTTGGGGGCTCGCGGAATTGAACACGGAAAGCGCCATCCCACCATTGGTAACGATGTAATCATCGGTGCAGGTGCGCGAGTGCTTGGAAATGTCACCGTTGGGGATGGCTCACGCATTAGTGCCAACGCCGTTATTACAACCAACTTGGCCCCAAAGACGCTGCTTGATAAGGCTGATTTCTTCGTCATTTAGGCCAACCATGGCTAGTTAACATAGCCGTAACCTGCATTTGTCAGAATGCAGCCATGTCAGCAGATACAAATAAGCAGCAGGAGTTCGTTCTTCGCACCTTAGAAGAACGCAACATTCGCTTTGTGCGTTTGTGGTTTACCGATGTTCTTGGTTTCCTGAAATCTGTAGCGATTGCACCCGCTGAACTTGAAAACGCTTTTGCCGAAGGTATCGGCTTTGATGGATCAGCGATTGAAGGTTTTGCGCGAATTACCGAATCAGATATGTTGGCAAAACCAGATCCTGCAACATTTTCAATCTTGCCCTGGCGTACAGAAGCCCCAGGTGCTGCACGAATGTTTTGCGATATCGCGATGCCAGATGGTTCCGCGTCTCCAGCAGATCCACGAAATGTATTGCGTCGCACCTTAGAAAAAGCCGCCAAGATGGGATACACCTGTTACACCCATCCTGAAATTGAGTTTTTCTTATTTAAAAATCCCCCAGAAACAGGTGTTGCACCAGTTCCAGTTGACCAAGGTGGCTACTTCGATCACACACCTGCAGTTGTGGGACATGACTTCCGTCGTCAAGCAATTACTTTGCTCGAAGCGATGGGCATCAGTGTTGAGTTTTCACATCATGAAGGCGGACCAGGTCAACAAGAAATCGATTTACGCGATGCCGACGCCTTAACAACTGCCGATAACATCATGACTTTCCGTCATGTGATTAAAGAAGTTGCAATGGATCAAGGCTTCCACGCATCCTTTATGCCAAAGCCATTTACCGATCATCCTGGCAGCGGAATGCACACCCACGTTTCATTGTTTAAAGGTGAAGAAAATGCTTTCTACGACGCCAAGGCAGAATTCAGCCTTTCTGCAGTAGGTCGTAGTTTTGTTGCAGGATTAATTAAGCACGCACCAGAAATCACTGCGATCACTAATCAATGGGTAAATTCTTACAAGCGTTTACATGGTGGAGGAGAAGCACCTGCATTAGCTAATTGGGGCCCAAGTAATCGTGGCGCACTTGTTCGATTGCCTATGTATAAGCCAGGGAAAGAGAATTCAACTCGCATCGAATTCCGTTCTCCAGATACCGCCTGCAATCCTTATCTTGCATATGCAGTAATGCTTGCTGCGGGCCTTAAAGGTGTCGAAGGAAAGTATGTTCTGAGCGACTCCAGTGATCCTGTAGCTCTGCCATCAAATCTCAATGAAGCCATTATCGAAATGGAAAAAAGTGAGTTAGTACGCGAGACCTTAGGCGAGCATGTATTCGAGTACGTACTGCGCAATAAGCGCGCAGAGTGGCTTGATTACAGTCGACAAGTCAGCGCTTTCGAACTTGATCGTTACTTGCCAGTCCTTTAACTCACGCGTTACCGTGTACCTGTGAACTTCCCTCAACAAGTACCGTCCAAGATGCCCGTGCATCGTTATGCGCCGTTTCATCCTGTAGATCTTGCAGACCGAACATGGCCTAACAAGAAGATTACAAAAGCGCCAAAGTGGTGTTCGGTAGATCTTCGCGATGGCAATCAAGCGCTGATTGATCCAATGGATACACCGCGCAAGTTAGCGATGTTCAAGCTTTTGGTTGAAATGGGCTACAAAGAAATCGAAGTTGGATTCCCAAGTGCGAGCCAGACCGATTTTGATTTTGTTCGCAAGATCATTGAAGAGAATTTGATACCTGATGATGTTGTTATTCAGGTTCTAACTCAAGCTCGAGAGGCGTTAATTGTTCGCACTTTTGAAGCTATCAAGGGTTCAAAGCAGGCGATTGTTCACCTGTACAACTCCACATCAACTTTGCAGCGCCGCGTCGTTTTTGGTCTGGACAAAGATGGCATCAAGAAAATTGCAACGGATGCTGCCAAGATCTGTTTAGACCTGATGGCAACTGTGCCCGAGACCAAGGTTTCCTTTGAGTACTCACCCGAGTCATACACAGGAACAGAACTTGAGTTCGCCGTAGAAGTTTGTAACGCAGTTAATGATGTGTGGAAGCCGACTCCGCAGTGGAAGACGATCATGAATCTTCCGGCAACTGTCGAATTAGCGATGCCAAATGTTTATGCAGATTCCATCGAATGGATGTGCCGCAACCTGAACAATCGCGACAGCGTGATTGTTTCGCTTCATCCTCACAATGACCGTGGCACAGGTGTTGCAGCAGCAGAGCTTGGTTATTTAGCAGGTGCAGATCGCATTGAAGGAACGCTCTTTGGAAATGGCGAACGCACCGGAAATGTTTGTCTAGTAACTCTTGGCCTCAACTTGGTTACACATGGCATTGACCCGCATATTGATTTCTCAAATATTGATGAAGTTCGCCGTACCGTTGAATACGCCAATCAACTGCGTGTTCCAGAACGTCATCCATACGGCGGCGACCTTGTCTTTACTGCATTTTCTGGTTCACACCAAGATGCAATTAAAAAGGGATTTGATCACTTAGCGAAAGATGCAAAAGCGGCAGGCAAAGAAGTTCGTGATCACACCTGGGCAATTCCTTATTTGCCGATTGATCCATTAGATATTGGTCGCTCATACGAAGCAGTTATTCGCGTTAATTCACAATCAGGTAAGGGCGGCGTTGCTTACTTGATGAAGAACGAACACCACCTTGATTTGCCTCGCCGTTTACAAATTGAATTCTCGAAAAATGTTCAAGCCAAGACCGATGCCGAAGGCGGCGAGATAAGTGCTGAAGATCTTTGGAATATCTTTGAAGACGAGTACTTACCAACTGATGGTGCACCGTGGGGACGTTTCCGACTTAAGGGACTATCACAAAGCTCAGTTCTTGGTGAAGATGTTTATCTAACAGTTTCGCTGACTGATCGCGGTCAATTGCATGAACTCGAGGGACAGGGCAACGGACCAATCGCTGCTTTCTGTAACATCTTGCAGGCATACGGCGTCGATGTTCGAGTACTTGATTACTTTGAACATGCTTTGTCAGCTGGTGGAGATGCATCTGCTGCGGCATATCTTGAGTGCGCAATCGATGGAGATGTCTTCTGGGGCGTCGGAATTGATCCAAACACGACAACGGCAGCGCTAAAAGCTGTCGTGTCTGCGATAAACCGCGCAATTCGCTAATCCACACACTACCTTTACCCGTATGAGTTTGTACCGGGATGAGGCAATCGTCCTGCGCACCCAAAAATTAGGTGAAGCCGATCGCATCATCACGATGCTGACACGCGATCATGGGCGAATTCGAGGGGTTGCAAAAGGTGTTCGACGAACTAAATCTAAGTTTGGTGCACGCCTTGAACCCGGCAGCCATGTTGATATTCAGTTGTACACGGGCAAAACCTTTGACACCGTTACTCAAGTTGAAGCTTTGATGAATTATGGAGAAGCACTGACCGAGGATTACCAACGCTGGACAATTGCGGCCGCAATTCTGGAAGCCGCCGAACGTTTTACCAGTCAAGAAAATGAACCTGCACTACAAGAGTTTCTATTAGTAGTCGGTGGCATGAAAGCTTTGGCTGAAAATCGTTACGAGCCTTTGTTAATTCTGGATGCATTTCTATTGAGATCTCTAGCTGTTGCCGGCTATGCACCATCGATGACGATTTGTTCAAGGTGTGAAAAGCCTGGACCTCACAGATACTTTTCATTAGTTGGCGGCGGATCAGTGTGCGCCGATTGCAGACCTTCTGCATGTGCAACACCCGCACCTGAAACTCTAGAACTTATGGGTGCTTTGCTCAGCAGTGACTGGGATGTTGCAACAGCAAGTGAGCCAAAATTTCGCCGCGAGGCTAGTGGTTTGATTGCTGCTTATTTACAATGGCATCTTGAACGCGGTTTGCGTTCTTTACCAATGGTGGAGCGGGTATGACGATCAAGATTCCTCATCACGTTGCAATCGTTATGGATGGCAATGGCCGCTGGGCCCAGCAAAGAGGTCTGCCACGCACCGCTGGACATGAAGCGGGTGAAGCTGCGTTATTTGATGTTGTAGAAGGTGCAATCGAGTTTGGCGTCAAAGAAATTAGCGCGTATGCGTTTTCAACAGAAAACTGGCGACGCTCGCCCGATGAAGTGAAGTTCTTGATGGGCTTTAATCGCGATGTTATTCGCAGGCGCCGTGATCAGATGAATGAGATGGGTGTGCGCATCCGCTGGGTTGGTCGCCCAAAGCGTTTATGGAGCAGCGTTATCAAAGAGCTCGAAGAAGCAGAAGAGCTGACAAAGAAGAACAAAGTTTTAACTTTAAATATGTGTGTTAACTATGGGGGGCGTTCTGAAATTGTGGATGCTGCTGCAGAACTTGCAAGAGATGTGAAGCGAGGCAAGATCAAAGCCGATGCAATTACTGAAAAGGTGTTTGCTAAGTATTTAGATTCGCCTCAAATGAGCGATGTGGATCTTTTCCTGCGTTCATCGGGGGAGCAGCGCACTAGTAACTTCTTGCCATGGCAAAGTGTTTACGCAGAATTTGTCTTTATGGATGTGCTGTGGCCAGATGTCACACGTAAAACTTTATGGAAAGCGATCGAGGAGTACTCATCAAGAGATCGAAGATTTGGAAAAGCATAATTTTTTTTAGCACTTGGAGCAGATGCCGAAGATCTCCGCAGTATGCCCAACATCCCTAAAGCCATGTTCTTCGGCCATTGTCTTGGCCCATTTTTCAATTGCCCCGCCTTCGATTTCAACAGTCTCGCCGCAGCTCTTGCACACTAAGTGATGATGATGGTGTTCTCCGCACAAGCGATAGATAGCTTCACCATCTTCTCGGCGCAAAACATCAACTATTTTGTCATTAACTAAAGATTGCAAAGAGCGATAAACCGTTGTTAGGCCTATTTTTTCGCCTTCTCGCTGCATCAGTTTGTACACCTCTTGTGCGCTAGCAAAACCACCAGCACGTTCTAAAGTGCTTAAGACGCGTGGATTAGATCTACTCACCGATGTTTCCAACAATCAGCCACATTGCAATGACACCTGCAATTGTTGCAAGCATTGTTAAGCGAGACGGATGGCGTGAGTGGGCTTCGGGCAAGATGTGCGAAGTTGCAAGGTAGATAACAAAACCTGAAAATGCTGCCAAGTACAAAGCCATGGATTGATCTGAAAATGCGATGTAGCTTCCAAGTGCAGCACCGCTAATTCGCATTACTGCATCTGCGCCTAACAATAGAATTGATGTCTTGGTCCAATGTCCGCTCTTAATCAATAATGAAACAGTATTCAGACCATCGCTAAATGCGTGTGCCAAGATTGCGATAAAGACGGCATAACCCAAGGCATCGCTCACTTTGAAAGCAAGGCCAAGTGCGAGTCCATCTAGAAACACATGTCCTGCCATTGCAGCAGCACCCAGTGTGCCCGCGATGTTGAGTGAGTGTTCGTGATCATGCCCGTAATCGCTATGGGCTGGTTCATGAGAGCCGAATAGCTGCTCAGCAAAGTGAAGTGTTAAGAAGCCGATCACTAACGCAATTGAAACAACGGGAACATTGCCGAAGGTCGAAGTGTTCATCTCGAAAACTTCGGGCAATAAATCAAATGCGACTAAGCCCAATAACAATCCCGCTGACAAACCAAGGACCAAGTGCAGACGGTCCCTAACTTTGATGGCGATAAACCCACCTGCTGTGGTGGCTAGGGCTGTCAGTGCGGCAAGGGCAATGGCTGTATTCATGGCCCAAAAGTAGCATAAATGGAAATGATTATCATTTCCAAATCTGAGCCGATACGCTCAGCCCATGCTCGCAATCGCCCGTTTCTCGACCCCACTGGCCCAAGCCGCTGAATTTGAAGCCCAGCTTTCGGTCGCACTCGATGCCTTTTCCGCGTGCGCCGGCTTTGTTAGTGGCGAGTTTGGGCAAAACCTGGATGACACAACGATGTGGTCCCTTGTCACCCATTGGGAAAATGTGGGTTCCTATCGCAGAGCCTTAAGCAATCTGAATGTAAAGATGAATGCGATCCCTCTTCTCGCACGAGCTATCGATGAGCCAGGTGCCTACGGCAGTGTCACTTAGTTTGCCGTAGACAGAGTAAAATTCTCGTACGGAAGTAACACCAGTTGCTTTTCGCCGACAGCCAGCCGGATGGAGAAAATTGTGGCAACGGACCGTTTAGAAAATATCGTAGGACTAGCAAAGCGTCGTGGGTTTGTTTACCCATCATCTGAAATTTATGGCGGACTTCGCGCATCATGGGATTACGGCCCACTAGGAGTCGAGCTCAAGAACAATGTAAAGCGCCAATGGTGGAAGTCCATGGTCATGGGCCGCGAAGATGTTGTCGGTCTTGATTCATGTGTGATCTTGGCCAAGGAAGTGTGGGAAGCATCAGGACACGTTGCAACATTTAGTGATCCATTAACCGAGTGCACCGCATGTAATAAGCGTTACCGCGCAGATCACCTTGAAGAAGCATACGAAGCTAAGCACAAGAAGAAGCCTGCGTCGTTAACAGAAGTCAACTGCCCAGCTTGTGGAAACAAGGGACAGTTCACAACACCTAAGCAGTTCAGTGGATTACTGAAAACTTTCCTAGGACCTGTTGAAGATGAATCAGGTCTTGCTTATTTGCGCCCAGAAACTGCGCAAGGAATCTTTATTAACTTTGATCAGGTAATGACAACATCACGAAAGAAGCCACCATTTGGAATTGGTCAAATTGGTAAGTCTTTCCGTAATGAAATTACACCTGGAAACTTCATTTTCCGCACCCGCGAGTTTGAGCAGATGGAGATGGAGTTCTTCGTTGTTCCTGGTAGCGATGAAGAATGGCACCAGTACTGGATCGATACACGTCTTGCTTGGTATGTAGATCTTGGTATCAACCCAGATCGTTTGCGAATTTACGATCATCCAAAAGAGAAGTTGTCACATTATTCAAAGCGCACCGCAGATATCGAATACAAGTTTGAATTCGCCGGAACCGAATGGGGCGAGCTTGAAGGTATTGCTAACCGTACAGATTTCGATCTCAAGGCTCACTCGGCAGCATCGGGTAAGGATCTTTCCTACTTTGATCAAGAAAAGGGCGAGCGCTGGACACCGTATGTAATCGAGCCTGCGGCAGGTGTAGATCGTTGCACGCTGACATTCTTAATGGATGCTTTCACAGAAGATGAAGCACCTAATAGCAAGGGCGAAATGGAAAAGCGTGCAGTATTAAAACTTGACCATCGCTTGGCACCAATTAAGGCAGCGGTTTTGCCGTTGTCACGTAACTCAGATCTTTCACCAAAGGCACGAGATCTTGCAGCGCAACTTCGCAAGAACTGGAACATTGACTTTGATGATGCAGGTGCAATTGGACGTCGCTACCGTCGCCAAGACGAAATCGGTACTCCATTTTGCATTACCGTTGACTTCGAAACTCTTGAAGACAATGCGGTAACAATTCGCGATCGCGACACAATGGCGCAAGAGCGCATCGGCCTGGATCAGGTCGAAGCATGGTTAGCACCGCGTTTACTAGGTTGCTAAAGCCACTCTTACTTCCACTGGCAAGCGGTGATCATTACATTGATCCGCCGGTTGTTCTGGCTCCTATGGCCGGAATTACCAACGCTCCATTTCGCACGCTCTGCCGCGAACAAGGTGCAGGTTTATTTGTTTCCGAAATGGTTACTGCTCGAGCATTAATTGAACGACGCCCAGAAACATTGCGAATGATTGTTCCTGGCAAAGATGAATGGCCACGTTCTGTTCAGTTGTACAGCGTTGATCCAACAACGATGCGAGCTGCGGTAACAATGCTTGGTAAGGAAAATCTTGCCGATCACATCGATATGAACTTTGGTTGCCCTGTTCCAAAAGTAACCCGCAAAGGCGGGGGAGCAGCACTTCCCTTTAAGCGCAAACTGTTTACCAGCATTGTTGGCGCTGCCGTTGAAGCTGCAAAACCTTTTGGAATTCCAGTAACAGTAAAGATGCGCATTGGTATCGATAGTGATCATGAAACTCATTTAGAAGCGGCGCAATCTGCGGCTGATTTAGGCGTTGCTTGGGTTGCCTTGCACGCGCGCACTGCGGCGCAGATGTATGAAGGTAAAGCAGATTGGTCAGCAATCGCGCGGTTAGTTGAGCATTTAAAGCCAACAGGAGTACCTGTTTTAGGCAACGGAGACATTTGGTCCGGCAGCGATGCGGTATCGATGGTGGAACAAAGTGGATGCGCGGGCGTTGTTGTTGGTCGCGGATGTTTAGGCCGACCTTGGTTGTTTACCGATCTTGTGTCAGCACTTAAGGGCGAAGACAAGCAAGTAACTCCAACTTTGCACGAAGTCCGCGAAGTGATGTTCCGCCATGCAAATCTGATTGTTGAGTATCTAGAATCTGAAGATCGCGGAATGCGCGATATGCGAAAGCACATGGCGTGGTACTTAAAGGGTTTCCGTGTGCCTCGCGAAATTCGCCATGATCTTGGAATGGTTTCTTCGCTACAAGAGATGCGGAAACTTTTGGATCTATTAGAGGAACAGCCATATCCAACAGAAGTCGGCGAAAAGCCACGCGGGCGAACAAGCCATGGACGCCCACCCACCTTGCCTGATGGCTGGCTCAATGATCCAGATGAACTAGTTCATGTTGAATTAGAAGACGCATTTTCGGGCGGCTAAATGTTTCTCTTTAGATGGATTCGTCGCACACTCACCGTGATTGTAATTCTCGCGTTAATTGCTCCTGCTTACGGAATCTCACAAGTATGGAGAGCAGCAAATAATCCGGTCGTGCGGCAAGCAGATGTCATTGTTGTTTTAGGTGCAGCACAGTTAGACGGACGACCAGGGGAAGCGCTAGAAGGTCGCTTAGTTGAAGCTAAACGAATTTTCGATCTTGGGTATGCGCCAACAATTATTACTGTCGGTGCAGGCGCACCGGGTGATCGCACAACAGAGGCGGCTTCAGGAAAATATTGGTTACGCACTAATGGTGTTGCATCTAAAAAGATAACTGCAATCGAAGAAGGTCGCGATACTTTGGTGAGCACGAAGGCTTATGTCAAGATTATGAAAAAACGTTATGTCAGCGATGTGATTATCGTTACTGATCCTTTTCACTGTGCACGTGCAATAAAGATGGCTAATGATCAAGGCGTGCTCGCAACTTGTTCTCCGGTGCAAACTGGGCCAAATACGCTGGATAACAGTGGTTATCGCTACCTGTTTCGTGAAACGGCAGCATATTTGGCGTATATAACTGTTGGTCGCCGAGGCATTCATGTCAGTGATCACTTACCAGGTGCAGACATTGTTACTAAGGTACTTCCGTGACATACAGCGCCCACGATCAAGAGCGGTACTTGGATGAACCTGCAAAGCGTCCCGGTCGCACCGAATTTATGCGCGATCGCGCGCGTGTTATTCACTCAGCATCGCTGCGACGACTAGCAGCAAAAACTCAAGTAGCTGTTCCTTGGGAAAATGATTTTCAGCGCACCCGACTTTCACATTCTTTAGAGTGCGCACAAATTGGTCGCGAACTTGGTGAATCGCTGGGCGCTGATCCGGATCTTCAAGACACCGCGTGCTTGTCACATGATCTAGGTCATCCACCTTTTGGACACAATGGTGAAGAAGCTCTTGCTGACATTGCAAAAGATTTTGGTGGCTTTGAAGGAAATGCTCAGAGTTTTAGATTATTAGTTCGACTTGAGGCTAAGACTGTTGATACAGATGGAAAAAGTATTGGCCTGAACTTAACAAGAGCATCCTTAGATGGCGCAACAAAGTACCCATGGCCACGATCTGAAAACCCTCGCAAGTTCGGTGTGTATGACGATGATGTAGAAATCTTTACATGGATGAGAAAAGATGCGCCAGCCGGAAAGAAATGTATCGAAGCCCAGATTATGGATTGGTCCGATGACTGCGCATATTCAGTCCATGATTTAGAGGATGCAATTTTTGCGGGGCAAGTATCAGTAAAGAATTTCACCAATGATTTCACGGATCTGTACAATGTGATGATCACCGATTACAAGAGTGATGCAACTGAACAAGAGGCGATTGATGCGCATGCACGATTGGCTGCATTGTCGGCTTGGCCTCATTACTACGATGGCAGCCACAGAAGTCTTGCCCGCCTCAAGGATTCAACAAGTCAGTTAATCGGTCGCTTTGTTTTGGCAGCTGAAATAGAAACGCGAAAAGTACACGGGGATGGCTCTTTATCTCGCTACAGCGCTGATTTAGAGATTCCTCGTGAGCAAAAAATAGAGGTGGATTTCCTCAAGGCGATAGCTGGTCATTACTTGATAAATGCTGCTCATTCGCAAGATCGCTATGCCAAGCAACATGTCATCATTAAAGATTTGGTTGAAATGCTTCTGAAGTACCCACACGAGATGGACTCTTTTTTCCAGAAGCCGTGGAATGAAGCATCTAATGAGATCGCCAAAATGCGCGTGATTATTGACCAAGTAGCCGCACTCACTGATCCCGGCGCATACGCTCTTCATGCGCGCTTACTTGCGAATCGGTAAGGTGAGGGCATGAGCGGTCGCATTAAGGATGAGGATGTTGCATACATCCGCGATCGCGCACCCATCGATGAGGTTGTTGCTGATTACGTTCAACTAAAAAATGCTGGCGGCGGTCAGAAAAAAGGTTTGTGCCCTTTCCATGATGAAAAGTCACCTTCCTTTCACGTAACACCCAGCAAGGGGTACTTTCATTGCTTTGGTTGCCAGACTGGCGGCGATGTCATCGCATTTTTAATGAAGATTGATCACTTAACCTTTACTGAAACTATCGAACGCCTGGCAGATCGCATCGGGTACACCTTGCGATATGAAGAGAGTAATTCACCATCATCTGGACCAGTAGTCACATCAGGTACGCGCAATCGATTAATTGCAGCACATGCAGAAGCTGCAAAGTTTTATCAAGAGCAACTCAACACATCACCTAATGCCGCTCATGGACGCGAACTTTTAACTAAGCGAGGCTTTGATAAAGCCGCGTGTGAACAATTTGGTGTGGGGTATTCACCCGATGAATGGGATGGATTAACAAAGCATCTGCGCGGGCTTGGATATTCCATTGATGAACTTGAATTAGCTGGGTTATCAAAGATGGGTCAGCGCGGCCCGATCGATAAGTTCCGCAATCGATTGATGTGGCCTATCAAAGATATTTCAGGTGACATAGTTGGTTTTGGAGCGCGAAAGTTAGCAAGTGATGAAGAAGATCAAGGGCCAAAGTATTTGAACTCTTCTGAATCCCCGATTTACAAGAAAAGCCAAGTCCTTTACGGACTAGATGTAGCCAAGAAAGAGATCGCAAAGAAGCGCCAAGCTGTGATCGTCGAGGGTTACACCGATGTCATGGCGGCACATTTAGCGGGAATTACAACTGCGGTTGCAACATGTGGAACCGCTTTTGGTGCAGACCACATCAGAATTTTGCGTCGATTGTTGATGGATGATGATGCATTTCGTGGCGAAGTCATCTTTACTTTTGATGGGGATGCAGCGGGCCAAAAAGCTGCACTTCGAGCTTTTAGCGAGGATCAAAAATTTGTGACGCAAACATTTGTTGCCGTTGAACCTGATGGTTTAGATCCTTGCGAACTGCGCCAAGAAAAGGGAGACCTAGCGTTGCGGGATTTGATTGCGCGCCGAGTTCCATTGTTTGAGTTTGCAATTCGTACAGAACTGGCTCATCACAAATTAGAAACTGCCGAAGGACGAGTTAACGCCCTAAATGCTGCTGCGCCTCTGGTTGCACAGATTCGAGATAAGTCATTGCGTCCCGAATACACACGCTTACTTGCTGGTTGGTTAGGTGTTGAAGTTGAGATTGTTACCCGAGCAGTGGCACAAGGTGCAAAATCTCTTCCGCAGCAATCGCGAAATGATGGCCAAGAACTTGCTGCCCAACCAAATTTCAGACCGGATCCTAATGAAGCACGATTGATTTTAGAACGTGAAGTTTTAAAGGTTCGATTGCAAGAGGCACATTTGTTTGAAGGTGACTTGTGGAGTTCCATAGAATCAGGTGCTTTTACGCATCCTGCCTATAGTGCGATGCGCGCTGCAATTGATTCAGTTGAAAGACTCGCACCAGATTCAATTTCTGATGAAAACCTTAAAGGACTCTTTATGGAACTTTCAGTTGAACCAATTCGCGCAGATGGAAAGCCAACTCAGATCTATGTTGCAAGTATTGTTGCCAGACTGCGCGAGATTGCAATCTCCCGCTCAATTGCAGATCTAAAATCTTCACTTCAGCGGCTCAATCCCGTCGAAAATGAGATTGAATACAACGCAGCGTTTGCCCAATTAGTAGCCCTGGAATCAGCCCGTCGTTCTCTGCATGATCTAGCGCTAGGTTCTCTTTAATCGGGCCAGCGGCTAGTTTTTGCCCATACGCTCGAGTGCGCTAGAGTTTGCGCTTGCACCGTTAATCCCTGATAGCTCAACGGCAGAGCAGTCGACTGTTAATCGACAGGTTCTTGGTTCGAATCCAAGTCAGGGAGCGTGAAGTTCACTCGCCGCTCCGCATTACGCATGGCACTGGCCAGCGCGGCAGCCACTTTTGTGGGAACTCGGGCCGAAGCCAACACCAAGCAAATTGTGCAACTGAGCAAAATTAAAGTGGGCGGAACTTTTCCTTTTCAATTAGCTAATGGAGCGCCAGCACTTCTGTTTCGCACAAAAACCGGCGTCTTTGCATACCAAACAATTTGCACCCATCAAGGCGGAGTGACAAAGTACTTCAGCGCCAAAAAAGTGCTCGTGTGCCCAGTGCATAATGCAAGTTTTGATCCGTTTAAAAAAGGTGCGGTGATTACTGGGCCTGCGACCAACCCGCTGCCAACGGTAAAGGTTGTAGTAAAGAGCGGATGGGTAGTACTGGCTTAAAAGTTGCACCAATAAGTAAGGCATTTCTAAACTATCTCTCAGGTTAAAGTGAAAAGTTGCTTATAACTATGAAAGAGGTTCGCGTGAAGAGACCATCCACGAAAATTATTGCAGCGTTCCTATTGGGTGCTTCGGTGGTTGGCGGAGTCGCAACTGCGGCTACCTCAGAACCACTAGGCGTCAAGGTTTGTGTTGACAAGAGGACGCAGGCGATCTTCTTGGCGGGATCAAATGGCTGTTCAACTTCACGCACTGAACTCACCTTAGGTGCGCCAACAATTGATGTAAAAAGTATCGCATCTCTTGTGACTCCATCAGTTGTATCAATCAAGGTTGTTGCTGCCGCAGGTACTGGCACCGGTAGTGGTTCTATTTACAAGTCAGATAAAACCAGCTCATTTGTTATCACTAATAACCATGTAATTGAAGGAGCTGCGGTAAGCGGCACTATCACCGTCGAGCTTCTTAATGGAGATGTTGTTCCAGCGCAGATTGTTGGCCGTGACATCGCATACGACTTAGCGGTCATCAAAATCAACCGTGGCAATCTTCCAACAGTAACTGTTGGAGATTCTTCAAAGATAAGCGTTGGCGAATCTGTTGTCGCAATTGGGTCACCTTTGGGTCTTGCAAGTACAGTTACAAGCGGAATTATCTCAGCTCTTAATCGTCCCGTTACAACCGGAACTCTTGGCTCAGAATCCTTTGTAAATGCGATTCAAACAGATGCCGCAATTAACCCTGGTAATTCGGGAGGCGCACTTCTTGATTCCCAAGGTCGGATTATTGGCGTTAACTCAGCAATCGCAACGCTCTCAACTGGCGGTACTAGCGGAAGCATTGGTTTAGGTTTTTCAATCCCAATCAATGAGGCTAAGCGAGTAATCGATGAGCTGATTGCATCTGGGAAATCAACGCGACCAGTCCTTGGAGTATTTTTCGACACAACCTTCACAGGTACTGGAGCCAAGATTTCTCGCCTTAGTCCAAATGAGGGAGCTGAAAAGGCAGGAATACCTGCGGGCTCTGTTATCACCGCTATCGATGGCGTAAAGATCGCTGATCAGGTCGGAGCAATCGTGAAGATCCGTTCATATGCTCCAGGATCTACGATCACTGTCACCGTGTTACTGCCAACTGGGGGCTCAAAGAGTTTCCAGGTCACTCTGGGAACAGCACCATCTAATTAATTGGACAAGGGTGAAATAGTGTCAGGGTATTGTTAAGCCATGGCACTATTTCAACTTAACGTAGCTCTTCCAGATCGTCCTGGTTCATTGGGGCTTTTGGCTTCAGCAATTGGAGCAGCCGGTGGAGATATCCGTGCGCTCGCAGTTGTGAAATCAGAAGATGGTCGTGGTTACGATGACATCACTGTTGCGGTGCCAGGAAATGATCCAACTGATTTGCTGAATGTTTTGGGTGCAATCGGTGGGGTAGAAGTTCTTTCAATAACGCCTTTGTAATTAACGACGCGAAAGAAGTTCTGCGCCTTGACTTGGCAATGAAGTGAAAAAGCGCGGTGCCTTAAATCCCTTACTTGAAAAAGCTTTTTCAACTGCCTTAATTGTTTCTGAAGTTTTGCTCACTTGAATCAAAGCGATGGCGCTTCCACCAAATCCGCCACCCACCATACGAGATCCCAAAGCACCCGTGGCTAAAGCGGCTTCGACCGCGGTATCTAGTTCAGGGCAAGATACGGTGTAATCATCACGCAAAGATGTATGGGATTGATTAATCAATTGACCAACTTTTTCAAAGTCAGAGTTACTCAACGCATCAACACACTCAAGGACCCGCTTCATCTCGGTCACTGCATGGTGGGCGCGGATAAATTCAGTTTCAGTGAGCAAACCACGCGAGTTTTCTAATTGCTCCATCGATAACTCGCGCAAAGAAGTAATTCCCAACTTTGCGACCACTGATTCGCACGAGGCACGTCGTCCCGCATAACCTCCATCGGTTAATGCGTGATGTGCTTGGGTGTCAATAATCAAAAGTTCTAGCCCGTTTGATGCGACATCAAAGGGAATGTTCGTGGTTGCTAAATCACGGCAATCAAGCAATAAAGCTGAACCGTGACTCGCCATTAAAGAAACGGACTGATCCATGATTCCGCAGGGCACACCAACATATTGATTCTCTGCTTTTTGGGTAAGGCGTGCCAACTCTTCTAGATTAAATCCCAAATCAAATAAGTGATTCATGGCGGTGGCAACGGAGCATTCCAGAGCCGCCGATGACGATAATCCCGCACCAAGTGGAACATGGCCATCAATTAACAAATCAACGCCCTCTTTAACGCCCAACGCCCATAGAACTCCGAGCGCGTAACGCTCCCATTCACCCTTTAATCCTGGCTTTACCCGGTTGATATCGACTGTGACAATCTTGTTGCGACGCTGCGCAGATGCAATGCGAACCGTCGAATCATTCCGTTTTCTGGCCGCAACCAAAGTTCGATCCTTGATTGCAAAAGGTAAAACAAAACCATCACTGTAATCAATGTGTTCACCGATCAGGTTCACCCGACCAGGGGCGGCAGCAACTAAATCTGGTTCCGCGCCAAAGGTTTCTAGAAACTTCTTTTCGATCTGACTCATAGTTACGCCATTGCATGAAGAGTATCGGCAACCATAGTTGTCATGTCACGAGTTGGAATCCAATCCAACTGCTTCTTAGCTTTAGAAATATCGGCAATTAGTACTGCGGGATCTCCGGCGCGGCGCGGAGAATCTACAAAAGGAATCTGGTGCCCAATTGCATCACTTGCAGCTTTAACAACTTCACGAACTGAGTACCCGGATCCGCTTCCTAAGTTGTAAATCTCATGTCCAGGCTTTCCTAAAGAGTTCAAAGCTTTAATGTGTGCATCAATTAAGTCAATGACATGCACGTAGTCGCGCACGCAAGTGCCATCAGCTGTTGGCCAATCTGTACCAAATATCTTGACCGGATTGGCTTGCGTGCTTCGTAAAACATTTGGGATTAAATGAGTTTCTGGATCATGGCGCTCAGCAAGCCATCCACGTTCTGCTTTAAGTGCACCTGCAACGTTGAAGTAACGCAGAGATGCGGCGGAAATCCCATGCGTAGCAGCTTCTTCGGTAATCATGTGGTCAATTGCTAACTTGGTTGCACCGTATGGATTTGTTGGACTGGTCTCTGCAGTCTCAAGGATAGGAATATTCTTTGGCTCTCCGTACGTGGCAGCGGATGAGGAAAAGACAAACTTTGTAATTGATTGTTTACGCATTTCATCTAGCAGCATGCGAGTTCCATCGACATTAACAGATTGATATAGGTCAGGTTTCTCAACTGATTCTCCGACAAGAGATTTACCAGCAAAATGCATCACTGCGTCGCATCCTGTTAGTGCATCTGCCACTTGAGCTGAATTCAAAAGAGAACCTTCAACGAAACGCACTCCAGCTGGCACTGTGTCGGCGTGGCCCATGCTGCAGTCATCAAGGATTGAAACTTCAAATCCTTGTTCCAATAAAACTTCAACTGCGGTAGCACCAATGTATCCAGTGCCGCCTGTTACCAATATGCGCATTACAAAATTACTTCACGAAGTTGTGCAGCAGATTGCTCAGGGCGCATATCCATAATGAAAGCTCCCATGGCAGATTCAGAACCAGCTAAATACTTTAACTTGCCAGGTGCACGTCTGACGCTTGTAATCTGCCAATGTAATCGCAGCAGGTCTCTGCCAACGCGAACTGGTGCTTGATGCCAAGCAGCGATATATGCCATTTCAATTCCGAAGACACCATCTAGTCGGCGTGTAACTTCAAGTGCAATTTCCGGGAATGCATCGCGATCTGATTCAGTAAGTTCAGTCAAATCTGGAACAGGGTTAAGTGGAGTTACATGAATTTCAAAAGGATAACGAGCAGCGTATGGAACATAGGCGACCCATCTTTCATTGCGGGCAACGATTCGTTCTTCATCCAAAAGTTCACGTGCAACAACTTCATCAAATAACACTTTGCCATTTTCCTGCTTGTATTTGCTAGCTGCTGCCAACATCTTCTCTACACGTGGTGGTAGATATGAGTACGCATAAATCTGTCCGTGCGGATGAGAAAGTGTCACACCGACTTCTTCACCGCGATTTTCAAATGGCGCAATATGCTCAATAAAACTTTCCTTCGACAACTCTGCGGTTCTATCAATCCATGCTTCCAGCAGAACTCGAACACGTTGAACGGATAAATCCTTGAAAGCGTTGCCATGTTTTGCGGTGAAACAGATAACTTCACACTTACCGGCAGCTGTTCCCAAATCGGTATCTGGTCCAACAATGTCAGGTAATGCCCAGTCTCCGACTGGAGGACGCAAAGATGGAGAACGGTTATCAAAAACAACAACTTCAAAATCTGATTCTGGAATTTCTGTTAGTAGTTCACCTGTGGTAGGGCACAAAGGACATAACTCTTTAGGGGGAAGGAAAATTCTTCCTTGACGGTGGGCGGCCATTGCGATCCACTCATTAACCAATGGGTCTAAGCGAAGCTCACCAATTCCAGGTTGTTCCTCATGGGGGCGAGAATCTTGAACGGTACGCGCTTGACCGGCGGTGTCGTAGTATCTAATTGTTCGCCCATCGGCCATTTGGCGATCATTTCTTGTGACGCCAGCGTTAAGTTTTTTACTCTCACTCATAGTGTCGATACTCTACCTTTATGAGCAAGCAATTTGCACTATTGAGCGCCCATTCAACTTCATTGTTGCTCGAAGTTGTCGATGGAGCCCTCATCATTCAACATTGGGGAGCGTCTCTGCACGGTGCGCTTGAATCTGTACAAACGGCGATTCGACCATCGATCGCAAATAGTTCATGGGACGTTCCGCAATTCCCAGGAATCATGCGCGAAAGTTCGCGTGGATTTTTAGGACGCCCTACCTTGTCTGGACATCGTTCAGGAAAAGCGTGGTCGACCAAGTTTGAGGTAACGAATTTTCACCACAACGCTAATCACGTCGCTGTTACTTTCCAAGATTTCCATGCCGAGCTTGAAGTTGTTATCAGTTTTGATTTAGATAAATTCGGTGTCCTAACACAAAAGAGTTCGATTAAGAACATTGGTTCAACTGATTACACCCTCAATGAATACATTCATTGGCTTCCGTTGCCAAAAGAGGCAACCCAAACTCTAGATTTTGCCGGTCGTTGGTCAAACGAGAGAAATCCCCAAAGAAAAGATATTGCTACTGGAACATGGGTTCGCGAATCTCGTGAAGGCCGCAGCGGTCACAATTTTTCAATCGCAGATATTGCCCTGACACCTCAAACATCTTTTCAAACCGGAAACGCTTGGGCAACAAGTATTGCCTGGAGCGGAAATTCGCATTACTTAGTAGAAAAACTTTTTGATGGTTCGGTTTCAATCGGAGCTGGCGAATTATTGCTCCCTGGCGAATTAACTCTTGCTGCAGGCGAAAGTTATGAAGCTCCGGCTTTGGTTTCTGTTTTCTCATCTGAAGGCTTAGATGGTGTCAGCGCTGCATACCATTCACACTTACGAGCTCGTCCAATGCATCCAAAGCGTCAACGCCCATTAACACTCAATATGTGGGAAGCGTTGTACTTTGATCACAATGAAGACAACATCAAAGCGATCGTCGATGTTGCGGCTGAAATTGGTATCGAGCGCGTTGTTCTAGATGATGGCTGGTTTCATTCACGCCGAGATGATCGTGCGGGGCTAGGTGATTGGGTTATCGACCCTGCAGTTTGGCCTAATGGTTTATCGCCCATCATTAAATACATCAATGACAAGGGAATCGAATTCGGCCTTTGGTTTGAAGGCGAAATGGTTAACCCAGATTCAGATCTCTATCGTGCACATCCTGAATGGATTTTGCATGAAGGCGATCGAGTTCCACCGCTGTGGAGACATCAATTAGTTCTAGATCTAGGCCATGAAGGCGCTTTCAATCATGTACTTGAGCAAACTTCAGCAATACTTTCAGCGCACAACATCGTCTACATCAAGTGGGATCACAACCGAGTTTTAGTTGATGCTGGCCACCTTGGTAAAGCCGGCGTCCATCGCCAAACACAAGCGATTTATCGTTTGTTTGCTGAGTTAAAAAAGCGTCACACATCCCTTGAAATCGAATCGTGCGCATCAGGTGGTGCCCGAATTGATCTTGGAATAATTGACTTAGTCGATCGCTTCTGGACTAGTGATAACAACGATGCACTAGAGCGTCAAACAATTCAGCGTTGGACTGCGCAAGTTATTGCTCCAGAACTTCTTGGCACGCACATTGGGCCTACTCATGGACACCAAACCGGCCGAACTTTGGAACTTTCAATGCGCGCAACAACCGCGCTTTTTGGTCATGCCGGAATCGAATGGAATATCACCGAAGCAACCGCTGACGAGCGAAAGCATTTAGCTACGTGGGCGAAGTATTACAAGGACAATCGTGCGCACTTGCATTCAGGAAAAATGGTGCGAGTTGATTATCCCGAAGCCCATGCTTATTTACATGGAGTAACTGCGCATGATCAATCGCGAGCAATCTTTGCTTACGTACAGTTGACACCAACAGTTGCAATTCATCCTTCACCTTTGAAATTTCCTGGCTTAGATCAATCTGCAACGTACGCAATCAAAGCGGTGTTTCCAGCGGGCAAGCCACGCTTTATGTTGATTACACCACCTGAATGGATGAGCGGAATAACGCTTTCAGGTTCAGCTCTTGCTTCAATTGGTGTCACTGCGCCAATACTTGCTCCAGCAAATGCTTTCTTGATTGAGATTACTAAAGCTTAATCAATCCAATTTAAGGTGCGCTCGACCGCTTTTTTCCATCCTGCATAGCCGTCGGTGCGTTGTTGTTCAGTGCTTGTCGCACTCCAACGTCTTGATTGTTGCCACTGTTTTCTCACTTCATCAGTTGAGGACCAGAAGCCGACCGCAAGACCTGCCGCATATGCTGCACCGAGCGCAGTTGTTTCACCAATTAATGGGCGCGTGATATCAATTCCCATCACATCTGCTTGCATCTGCATACAGAGCGAGTTAGCAGTAATTCCTCCATCAACTCGCATTTCTTTCATTGGTACACCGCTATCGGCAACCATTGCATCCATGACATCGCGGGTTTGATAGCAAATTGCTTCAAGGGCTGCACGTGCAAGGTGCGCCTTAGTTGCCGCACGGGTTAAACCAACAATTACTCCGCGGGCATCACTGCGCCAATAGGGTGCAAAAAGTCCAGAAAAAGCGGGAACAAAGTACACGCCAGCAGTATCTGTTACTGATGAGGCCAAGCTTTCAGTTTCTGCGGCATGAGAGATAATTCCTAATTGATCTCGCAGCCACTGAATCGCAGAACCAGTTACAGCAACTGAACCTTCTAAGGCATAGTGCGCAGGCTGATCACCAAGTTTGAAACAAACCGTTGTTAGCAAACCATTTTTAGAACGTACGATTTCTGTTCCGGTATTTAACAGCGCAAAGTTTCCGGTGCCATAGGTTGTTTTTGATTCTCCGCGCTCAAAACAGACTTGACCAACCATGGCAGCTTGTTGATCTCCCAGAATTCCTGCAATAGGAATAGCTGTTCCAAAGGGTCCATGTGGATCGGTCATTCCATAAATTTCAGAAGAGGATTTGATTACAGGAAGAGCTGCGCGTGAAACACCAAAAATTGACAGTAGTTCTTGATCCCAATCCAAAGTTTCCAGATTCATCAAGAGAGTTCTACTAGCGTTAGTGACATCAGTTGCATGAACCCCGCCGCGAACTCCACCTGAAAGATTCCAGAGCAACCACGCATCGATAGTTCCAAAGCGAGCATTCTCATGGCTAGCCGCCGGAACATTGGCAAGGAACCAATTCATTTTGCTGCCTGCAAAGTACGGGGCGATAGTTAAACCAGTTTTGTGGCGAATAGTGCTTTGTTGCTCTTGAGTCAGAGTCGCTAAGAAATCTGTTGTTCTGGTGTCCTGCCACACGATGGCATTGCTCAGCGGCTGACCTGTTGTTACATCCCAAACAACAGTGGTCTCACGCTGATTTGTTAAACCTATTGCCGCTAAATCTGAGCCCAAGATATTGGCTTGCTTGAGCGCTCCTGTGATTACCTCTTGTGCTCGCTCCCAAATTTCAGTGGCGTCGTGTTCAACCCAACCGGCCTGAGGCAGTATTTGGCGATGTTCCAATTGATGTTGTCCAACAACTTGGCCCGAGTGATCAAAAATCATGAATCGAGTACTGCTGGTTCCTTGATCCAAGCTGCCGATGTAAGCCACGATGCACAAAACCTCTCGCTGTAAGTTAGGCTTAGAGTACTCAGTCGTAACGGAGATTCAACGCATATGTTCTTGTCGCAGCTTGGCCCAGACCAGCGTGAATCCGCCATTTTGCAATTAGCCACAGAGCAATTCGACATTCTGGTTATAGGCGGGGGAGTAACAGGTGTTGGTGCGGCCTTAGATGCTGCATCTCGCGGTCTAAAAGTTGCCCTTATCGAGTCTCAAGACATCGCATCAGGAACTTCAAGTAGATCCAGCAAGTTGATTCATGGTGGTCTTCGATATCTAGAACAGTACGACTTCAAACTTGTTCGTGAAGCTTTGCACGAGCGCGAGTTAATGGTTGCGACTCTGTGTCCACATCTTGTAAAGCCAGTCGGATTTCTATTTCCATTAACTGAAAAGTTAAAGGAGCGAACCTACGTCGGAGCAGGTCTTGCGCTGTATGACGCACTTCGTGGTTTTCAGCGTGCCTTGCCTTGGCATAAGCACTTAAGCCAAAAACAAATAAATGAAATTGCACCATCTCTTCGCCATGACATCGTTACCGGCGCAATTAAGTATTTTGATGCCCAAGTAGATGATGCAAGACACACGATGTCATTAGCTCGCACCGCCGCCCGCCACGGAGCAATTATTGCAACGCGTGTTGCTGCAGAGTCATTGATTCGCGAAGGAAAACGTGTTGTCGGGGTAAATGCTCGAGATCTTGAATCTGGAAAAAAGATTGCAATCAAAGCTGGAGCCACAATTATGTGTGCAGGCATCTGGAGCGATGAGCTACATGAAAAATTCGAATTAACACCTGGTTACCACGTAACAATGAGTAAAGGTGTTCACATTGTGCTGCCAGGTTCTGCCATCAAATCTGATGCAGGAATCATTCTAAAGACCGCGGTTTCCGTTCTTTTCTTAATTCCATGGGGCGACAAGTGGATCGTCGGAACAACAGATACTCCTTACGATGGAGATCGTGCAGAGCCGTACGCATCACGTCAAGATGTTCAATACATTCTTGATCAAGCCAATCGAGTTTTGGAGCCAAAGTTAAATGCCGAAGAAATAATTGGCGTTTATGCAGGTTTGCGTCCATTGGTTGCCAATGTGAAAAGTGCGACAACTACAAAACTTTCACGTGAACACACTGTCGATCGCCCTGCGGCCGGATTTGTTTCAATCGCTGGTGGAAAGTACACAACTTATCGAGTCATGGGTAAAGATGCGGTTGATCGCGCAGTTATTGAACTTCGCCGTATTACACAAAATTCTGTCACTGAGAAACTTCCACTAGTTGGAGCAGATGGATATTTTGCGCTGGAACAACAAAAAGAGCGCATTGCTCAAGAAGCCGGAATTGATGTTGAAACTGTGACACATTTGCTCAACCGCTATGGCTCATTGATTAGCGAAGTTCTTGAACTAATTGATCAAGAGCCAAAGCTTGCAAAGAAATTAGATGAAAATCTTCCTTACATCAAGGCAGAAATCGTTTATGCCGCAACGCATGAAGGCGCACGAACAGTCGATGATGTGATTTCACGTCGTACCCGTTTGGCTTTCGAGGCCGAAGGTCATGGTGTTCACCTTGCCGATGAAGTTGGAGCACTCATTGCACCTGTTCTTGGTTGGAGCGCTAAAGATCGCAAAGAGTCAGTGGCTGCTTATGAAGAGCTTGTAGATCGCGAATTAGCAGCGCTAGATGAGCTGCTAGAGGCTAATTCTTAATCTGACCTCTGCAGCCATCAGTAGTTGGTTTCTTTGTTGCAGTAGGTGAAGGTGTCGGCTTAGGCGAAGGCGTAGGACCTTGCACAACATCAAAACTTACATCAACACTGGAAGTCGCATGAGTTCCAGATACATCCTCAAAAACAATTTTTCCTAAATAACTTCCAGCAGTAACTCCTCTTAACTCAAGGGTCCAAGCACCGCTAGTCTCACGCAAAATACGCTGTGTGGGCTTAACTTCAGGTGTCGTTGACTTGTCAAAAACAAACTTCACATCACCTGTCACAACCGGCAATCCAGTTGGCCGTACTACCGTAATTCTAAATGTGGCAGGTTTATTGGTCGTGGTTGATGTTTGATTAACAAGGGACATAGTTGTTGCTTCTTGTTGTGGCATCAAATCAACCAAAGTTGGCTCCCAAACACCTTTGACTAACTCTAAAAATGATGAAGGTGTCCCGCGGAAAACATTCAGATCTAATCTATTTCCCGGAACTCCGTACTTTGGCGCAATTCCACATGATGAGTACTGCCACACAGTCCATTGCGAATCACAGTTTGCACCCGTCCAAGAGTGCACAAAGCAGCCTCCCGGTTTAACTCCTGGCTGATTAATGGGATTGGCTGGATCGATTCCATATTGTGCAAGCCACAATGGATATTGCGCCAACTCTTTTGAGCGAACCATCGAACCTTCTAGAAAATTTGGATACGAATACAAGAAAGGCGTTCGGCCCGTTTTCTCCTTTAATGATGCAAGAAAGGTAAGCGCCCACAAAGTTACGGCACTTCTTGTTGCATATTTCTGACAAGCACCGCCTGATGAATAACGTACACATTTGTTTTCTAGATCTAGTGCATACGGCAAATCTCGATCTGAATATCCACCCATCGAAGCTAAACGCCATACAACTTTTTGTGCCTGCGCTAATGCATCTTGTTTGATTTCTTCAGGCGATGTCACATCTGGCAGAACTGCGTAATGGTAAAAACCTGTATAGAGCCCAGCAGCTTGAGCTGCGTGGTGATCCATGGCTGCATATTTGACTGTAAGTCGGTCTGCAGTTTCTCGAGTATCCGAAGCCTTGATAAAAACAAAACGCATTCCGGCTTCATACTTTTTTACAAAATCAATTGGCTTGTCGTTGGGATGTTGCCAACGGCTGACATCGCTGCCATGAATGCGACCGCCCGGTCCTTTTAAGTCTATAAATTGAGCTGGATCCACATTTGAAAGTTCAGGTAACTGTTTAACAGTTAATCCGCGGATAGGCGAGTACAAATTTTGCCCTTTAACTACCGCCAGTGCGCGATAGCGAACCTGTGCATCAAGTGCGGTGGCTAGAGCTGTAACTTTCCACGTTCCCACTTTTGTGACTTTCGTGGCAAACCGGGTAGTTGTCCATTTTCCATTTGTATCGACTTGAATCTTTACCGTTGTACCGGACTTGTTGGGCTTCAGATTGCCGTACATGGTCAAGAGAGTTTCAGAAGCACTTGGTGTCTGACGAACCTGCATGCTTAAAACTGAGCTTGCTGCAACAGATTGTGGCGCTCCGGCAACTCCGACTATCAAAGCAACGGTCACAAGAAATATCTTTATTTTCATTGTTCCCTGATATCTACTGTTAACCCAAGAACTTCGTGGATGGCAGAAACCAGTGCGGCCTTGAGGTTCGGACGTGTTTCTGAATATTCATGGGATGTTGCAAATTTACGGCTGTCGGAAAAATCAAGTGTTAGCAAGCCATCTTCAAAGTTAATAAGGCGTGCATCAAAGTAGGCTATCCATGCAATTCGGTTGTGAGATTCCAGCGTATCGAGCACATCATTCCAGCGGCTGCGAATTTGCTCGATCTCCATAGAGGCGAACTTTACCTGCGAAGCAGGATAGATGCTTTCTCCTAGTGAGTAGGCGCGCCAATCCATTTGTGAAACTCATTAACTAGCTGAACTCTCATATTCTTTCTGTGATCCGGCTGAATATTTAATGCAATAGCGACTCGAGATAACACCTGTTCTATGGCCTTTTCACTTACAAAACGTATACGCCCAATCTCGGCATTAGTTAATCCATCTGCTGCATAACGAAGCGTTTGTATCTGAATATCTGACAAGGAAGACATAAGCCCATGTGACTGTTTGTCACTCAGAGTTATTCCACCATTTACCCAGACTACTTTTTGCTCTGCTTCGAAAACGCGTGAAGCGGATATAACATCGCATAGCGCACTTAAATTGCTAAGAGAATCTTTCAGAACTAGCAATGTACCTGCTGGCATTTGTGCAAGATCTTCGCCAATCAATCTCATATCTGCACACGGAACCAGAATTACGACTCCGATACCGGGAGCTTCTTTGCGGATTACATGGGCGATATCAACTGAATGTTCTTGGCTCTTATGCATATCTATCAATAAAACATTAGGTTGCAAACTTCTAAACAAATTGATTGCTGTGCTTTTCTTACGGGCTTCTGCAACGACTTCTACGCCATGCATTCTTAGCGCTGCACCAAGACTGGATAGCTCAAAAGAATCGTCAATGATTATTAATACGCGATCACTCATACCTGCAAGGCTACGGGCAGTAACTTTTAATTGAGGCGTTTCTTGGTTAATTGAGAGTTAGCACCACATGAGTTAAGTCCTATTGGATTATCGCTTAAGTAACTTCACCAAAGTTTCAGGAATTGCAGTGATGATTGCTTCAGCGTTAATTGGTGCTCCAGCTGATGCACGAACTGCTGCTTGATTCTGAATAAATGCCGCAGAAGCAGCAACATAGGCAAGATGGTTGTAGTCATTCAGAATCTCAATCGCATTAGTTGCAACGAGTGCCCCCATGATTCCTGCTAGAACATCACCACTACCTGCTGTTGCAAGCCAAGGAGTTGCCACCGGTAGCTGAATCAAAACTTCGTCATTAGCGACAAATGTTGTCGATCCCTTGAGCAAAACCGTTACTCCCAAAGTGTCTGCCGCATTTTGAACCCATTTCTTGGGATCTCCTTCGATTGCTTCAGCCGTTACTTTTACGCCTCGAGCAGTTAACAAGGTTGCCAATTCGCCACTGTGCGGAGTGATAACCGTTGGCTGTTCAAGTGAGCCCGCTAATGAAAGTGCACCAGCATCTAAAATTGTTGGAACCGATTGCAAGCGCACTAATTTGAACCAGCGATGGCGTAACCAAGTTGTGAAATCCGAATACTTCTTTGCATTAATTCCACTTCCAATAACCCAAGCAGCAACTTTTCCCGGTTGAACAACTGCCGAAGGTGTTGCATGCAAAACCAAATGTGCAAGACCGGAAGAGCTATGAAAACGAACCATGCCAACACCCGTTGCAGATGCTGCGGCGGTTGTTAACACTGCCGCTCCTGGGAACTGCGCAGAACCAGTAATGAGACCCAGCACTCCACGGCTGTATTTGTGGTCTAAATCAGATGGGATGATGATGCATTGAGCAGCATCTTTAGTAGTCCACTTTTTTATGGTTCTTGTCATGATGAAAGCCTATCTCTCTTATTCAGAGGTCTATGCCTAAAGTGATAACAAGAAAAGGTTGATAAGGACTTTGTTGCTGCATGGACCAAAGTAATGCACGCAGATCGCTTTGATCTCAAGTAAGGCTTAGTTAGCCCAATCCTGTTTTTGAGTTGTAATGCTTCTGCCAGACGCATTCGATTCATCGATAGCAAGTGACACTAATTGGTCTTGGCATCCCTCACTTAATGGATAAGGTGCGTTGGCACTGCCTGTAATCCAATCAGCCATTTGCACCATGAGTTGTGCAATTGCAATTTCCTCATCCATAAATCGAAGTCCCTTAAATGGGTTTGTGAAAACAACTGCGCCATCGAAAGAAAGATGCTCCGTGTCGTATCCGCCTAGATTCAAGTCATACCCCAATTGCAATCGCTCAATCCTAGAAGTTGTTATCGCAGGCCCAGCAATAAGTCGCTTTACTGAATCATCAACGATTTCACCTTTACTACCGCGTACAACAATTCTGCGGTGGCGAAGCTGGTTGCGCCATTGGTTATCAACAAAGTTGTATACGCCAGATTTCCCACCGCCAAAGTCAATTAAAGAGATTGTCGTTTTTGTGATCTGAGGATTAAGGTCGCTATTCCAACCACTGCGCACTAGTGGATTTACAAGCGGTGCTTGAAATTGCTGGGTCGTGACTGTGGTCGGTTCAAATCCAGAGTTTAAAAAACCACGCATTATCGAAACTGCGTGATACCCATGTGTTGAAGAAAGCTCAACAGAACTTACTTCACCAATGACACCAGATTGAGTCAAAGCTAACCGCGAGGAATGTCCAGGCAGATTTAAGTACTGCTCGGCAACTTGAACCATTCCTGATGAGCCAACAGCGCTCCACATTTTTTGCAGCGCTTCAACTGTTGGTGCTGGTGGTGTTTCACAGAGAACGTAAACGCCAGCGCTAACTAATTCTTCAACAACGCCGGGATTAGAAGCCCACGAGACACTGCTAACTGCGTAATCTGGTTTCTTGTAGCCGAGCAATTGACCGAAGGAAGAAAATGTTTTCACCCCATATTTTTGCTCTAATCCATTACGGGCTTCTTCTGTACGAGCAACTACTCCAATAATTTCAAATCTTTCAGGCATGAGCTGTGCAATTCGGATGTAGAAATCTGCACGCCAACCTGCACCGACTATGGCAATTGTGGTCATGAGAGATAGTAGTACGAAATGGTTTAAGACTAAGTGAGGCGGGTCGGGCTCGAATCGACGACGGAGTTAAGAGTTATCCGTCTGCGTATTCTAATCATTTCTTAATCTCCCTGTATGTGGGGGTGTTAGACAAGCGTTAGACAGATTGATAGGTTTTTAACGTGGATCTGATAGCACGAGCAGCTAGTGAAGAAGATGTTACGAAGATACTAGACATTGCGAATTCAAATCTTCTTGCGCTGAACCCCAATGACATACCGATGGGGGTGATCGAAGGTCATGAATTTGTCCGAGGTTTCTTTGACCCTGCGATAACTAGATTGACAAAACTGAACTCAGCGGATGATTGGCAGAGTTTCATCACTCTCAATCCAGACTCTTCGCGCAAGCGCTTCTATCTTGACATTTACACAAGGCCTGGCGCACAGACTCTCTCGCCGTCATTGGATTTAGCATTGGAATTAGCAAGAAAGCACGACCCGGAGTATCGACTCTGGTTAGGTGTGCAATCGAACGATCTCGCCTACAAGAGTCTTCTTGAGAGCCGCGAATTCACAATTCTTCGAAAGTATTGGACGCTAGAGATGAGAATCCCGGTTGAAAATCAGAGCACCAGTGATTCACTGGGTGTGATTCAAGAATTAGATCTCGACAAAGAAGACGACCTACGTACTTTTCATGAAGTTCACCAAGATGCGTTCAGTCAGCATTTTGGTTTTATGCCGCGGCAGTTTAATGAGTGGAGCGAACTTGTGCTTCGACATAAAGTTGAGATCAATTTGCAGGCCTGGCTTATCTCGGTGAATGGTGTTCCTGCAGGCTTTGTGGATTTCAACGATGAGCAACTCCATAATGATTCAGGTTATGTCTCAGGTTTAGGAGTAAGGCAAGCGTTTCAAGGTAAGGGGCTCGGTGAGGCGCTACTTCGCCATGCAATTCAGATCAATAGCGAATTGGGACGTTCGAAGCTCTGTCTCAGTGTTGATGCAGGCAATGAAAGTGGAGCGCTTCGCCTGTATGAAAAAGTTGGTATGAAGCCGATCTCTGAGTGGCATCAATACGAGAATTTGAACTGGAGTAAGTGAACTTCATTCCATATACTCGGCTATAGCGCGCAGAAACAACACACGTTTTAGTGAGCTACTGAAATACACAAACCTTAGGTGGCTATATGCGCAAAGCCCGTATTCCAATAGCACTAGTGATTGTAATGTTTTTGATTTTCAGGGCCTGCGGTCCAAATTCAGATTATGCCAATTCGCGAAAGATAGTAGATGCCGTGCTCGCGACACAACCTCTCGAATATGTTGCTGGAGAAGTTTCTGGTGGAAGTTGGCTTAATGCGAGCGGGAATGGGCAAAATTTGCAACTGTTGTTCAGGAAATCATTGACTACAGATTCCATCGATTCCGAATGTAGTTACTTAATCAGCTGGGCTACTTCATTAGGAGCAACCAAGTTTAGGGATGGTGATGCAGATGGAAACATACCTTTAATTTTGCTTTCAGGAAATGAAGAAGCGGCGCAGCAAACATGCGTTCAGGTTTTATCACTAGTAGATATGGATCCAGGAATCGAGTCTGGAAGCGCAGTTTGGCAGATGTTTGGTAACTACAACAGCGATGATGTCTCTATTGTCGATTTCGGTATCAATTTAAACCACTCGTACGATCGAGAAGTTAACAGAGCAGAGCTTAGACACAATATGAACATGGATTTTTTCACGATGCTTGGTGTGACGCTATAGATTTTGATTCATTTGTTGGACGTATTGCCAGCTTATTTCAGAACGAGCATCTTCTATTTGTGCAATGAGTTCTACCAGCAACAAAACTGCTAGAGAAAATCACTTGTCCCAAGGTTGAGTGGGGCGGGTCGGGCTCGAACCGACGACGACGGAATTATGAGTTCCGGGCTCTAACCAACTGAGCTACCGCCCCTAACAGTTGCGAACTTTACCGCGAATTTTTCTCGCGCTGGAATCCTCTGCGTCCCCAAAACTCCCACAGCCCCATAACGGAGAGAACAAGCGCAAAACCAAAGAGCAGATCCTCTATGGGAGCTGCTGCAATTCGATATCCAGTAATTGAATCTGGGTTATACATAACAATCGCTTTTCCATCACCGCGAGGATGAGTAAGCCACCAGTTAGTTAATAACTGGAAAGGAAGAATGATCATGTAGGAGAGCCAAAAGGCTAGGCGTGTAAGTAAAGAGTTCTTGAAAAGGAAGAGATCAACAACAACCGCGACAAACACCGCCGCTACCGCGATATCGCTATAGCTCATTTCTCTTCATCCTTTCCGAACTCTTTTTCGCGCAGGTGAGGCTTAACTGTTGTAACGCCTTCGATAGTAAGAATTGCTGCCATCGGCACGATGATGAAAAAGAGGAATTCCTCTAGTGGAATATCAAAAGGTCCATAAATACCAAGCATGCGATCGCGATTAAAGAACCAATGTCCTCGGGCAATTGCATATGCATCCCAAATCAAAAACAGAGTGCTGATAGGAAGAATGCTCAAAAGTGCGCGCTTCCAACGACGAAGGACGCTGGTTTTCAAAACGATCTCTAACCAAAAAGAGCCACAAACGGTGAAGGCGAGCATCGCCATGTAACCGAATTTTTCCACGTCAGATCTTCTCACATCCACCTTTGATAGGGTTATCAAAAAGGGGGCAGACATGCAGGAAAACGTGGTTGCGCTCTTTAAACAGGTACGGCTCTTTTCATCGGTGGCTGCAGCGATCGGAATCCTGCTTTCCTTAATTTTCTCTGGGTTACTTCAAACTAGCTCTATGGGGTGGCAGGTTGTTGTCGCCGTTATTGCTTTAGCAATAGGTATCCCACATGGGGCTTTAGATCACTTAGTAACTCTTCCAAAATCGCAGCCAACAAAGATGGCAATCTTTATTGTTATTTATGTTGCCGTCGCAATTGTTGCTGTTGTTGGAATTCTTCAGTTCAACACCATTGGTTTTATCATTGTTTTATTTATGAGTGCAATCCACTTTGGAATTGGCGATGCCGCCTTCATTAGTGAGATTGATCGTCGTACTGCACCTGAGAGAAAACTGAATCGTTGGTTCTATATTCCTGCTGCGGGCTTTACTCCGGTCTTTATTCCTTTAGTGAATTCGGAAAGCACCGAAGCTTTGGCATCGGTGAATTCGGCGTTGATTAATTGGCATCAAGGCTTTGATTCCCAGATCCTGTTTGCTGTCACAACCTTTGCACTTGTGGCAATACTGGTCATGATTCTTGGAAAGCGAAATAGAGAGGCCTTAGACCTAACATTATTGCTTCTACTTGCACATCTTGCCCCGCCATTGATTGCATTTGCGGTTTACTTTGGATGTTGGCACGCGATGCGCCACACGGCACGACTCACACTCTCACTTCCTCGAAGTATTGAGAACTTAACTCAAGGAATGCTCAGGAAAGCTTTTTCACATGCAGTGATTCCAGGTTTGCCGGCACTGATTGGAACCTTTGTTGTGGCCGGAATTATGGCTTTAAGTGGTCGAGATTTTTCAGATGAGTTCTTCTGGATGGCCTTAGTTGTTGTGTGGGCGCTCACTGTTCCTCACATGGTAGTTACAGCGAAATTAGATCGTGCAGCATTAACCTAAGGGCATGAAGTTAAAAGCCTGTCTAATCACGATATTGGTTATGGCAACCTCTTTTTCATCTGCGCAAGCGGCTCCGGTGTATTTGTTCCCCGTAGCAGATTGTGAGGCTAACTATGCTCGCGCGCATCATGATTATGCTGCGACAGATATTTTAACTAAAGCTGGTTGCAAGTTTGTCGCGCCAATTGATGGTGTAGTTGATGAAGTTAACCGCAAAGATAATTGGAGCGGTAAAACAAATCTTGGTATTGATCGAGGCGGTTTATATGTCTCAATAATCGGAGTAGATGGAGTTCGTTATTACGGTTCGCATTTACGAACGATTCCGGCGAGTATTCAACCTGGTGTATCTGTTAAAGCAGGTCGCTTGTTAGGTGCAATCGGTTCGACAGGAAGTGCGCGAGGCACAGCACCACATTTACATTTTGGTATCTCTTGGCCAACACCGGCGGATACTTGGTGGGTACGACGTGGTGAAGTCTTGCCATGGAAATATTTAGATGCTTGGAAAGCTGGAAAAGATTTATCTCCAGTTAAAGAAGTAAATGCTCGTAAATTAAAAGTTGGCGAAATTCCGCCAGTACCTAAGAAGTAATTAAAAAACCCCGCCAGTTACCCGGCGGGGTTTTTTATAAGTTAGTGTTGATTAGGCAGGGTTTACTGCATCAGCCTGAGGACCTTTTGGACCCTGTACGACCTCAAATGAAACTGCCTGACCCTCTTCAAGGGACTTGTAACCGTTTCCTTGAATAGCTGAGTAGTGAACGAATACATCTTGTCCGCCACCATCAACTGCAATGAAACCGAAACCCTTTTCAGAGTTGAACCACTTAACTGTGCCTGTTGCCATGTATTTATTTTCCTTCGATATGTGGGTGATCCGAGAAATCCTCGGTTCACGGTCTTCCTCTTGCTCCAGCGATACCGATTATGCAAAACATGAAACGGGTACTGATTAAGCGTCCGACTGAGGTGAACTCTACCGCCTGTTGCCCCGTATGCCTAAAGGGGGAGTAGACAGTTTTAGGCTCAGTGGTGTCTAATTGAGGTGTTCACGACGCAAGTTTGAGCCGAAAATGCCGCTGGGGAAGGTCGCATTTGGGCAACCTTGCAAGGAGAACCATGGAACGTTTAACCACGCCTTCAAACCGTCAGCAGGTGCGAGGCTTCTTAACTATTCATTCGACGCCATCTGCGTTGCGCCACCACATTGATTGGGCGATTCAAGCTGTGCTTGGAACTTTGGTAAAACCAACGTGGACTTCGCAGCCGTTGATTCCGGGTTCATATCGAACTCAAATCGAATTCCGTGATCGACAAGGCGCAGCTGCTGAATTAGCGAGTTCATTGCGTAGCTGGCATTACTTAAACTTTGAAGTTATTGAAAACACAGTTAACGGCGGTGAGTTATTTAGGTGCACGCCTGAACTAGGAATCCATCGCGCCCTTGTAGATCAGACAGGTGCGGTCATCCTTACTGAAAATCAACTGAGCGCCGCACTAAAAAACACCTTGGATGAAGAAAGTATTCGAGAAGCAATTGCTGCCCTGTTGGGAAGTGCTTGGGAGTCAGAACTAGATCGATTCAGGAGTGTTGACCTTCAAGAGATCGCTCACCTTCGCGCAATCTAGCCGTAAGATACAGACATGACTCAACTTAATGAAAGCCCAATCATCACCGTAGAACGCCGCAAAGCTGTAACAATTATTATTGCCGCTGTCATCATGTCACTTGCAATTGGTGGCGGATTAATGCAGGTTGGTTCTGGTTTTGCTTCACGTAGCAGCGACGGAATTACTGTTACTGGATCTGCAAAGACAACAGCCACTGCTGATAACGCGGTGTGGGTTTTGAATGTAAGTTTGTCTTCACCAACTGTTGCAACTGCAGTAAACAAGGTTGATGCAGATGTGGCGGCGCTTTCACAGTATTTAACTAAAGGTGGCATCCCTGCAGATGCTTTGACTCTTGGCGCAGTAGCAACTTTTGCCAATGAGGAGTACAGCAATGGCAATGCGACAGGGCGAATCCTGTCCTACCGTGCAACTCGTGAAGTAACTGTGCGATCGACTGATGTTCAACTGGTTGCAAAGCTGAGCCAAGGAATTGGATCACTTTTAGCAACTGGCATTAACGCAAATAATTATGGACCTCAGTACTACATTTCAAATCTTCCAGAGCTTCGCCCACAATTAATGGCAGAGGCGATGAAGGATGCAAAGATCCGCGCAGAGGCATTAACTAAGGCTGTTGGCGGAAATATTGGATCGCTAGTAAATGTAAAAGCGGGTCCAATTCAGATCACAACACCTGATTCCACAATGACCGCTGATTACGGTGCTTATGACACATCGACAATTGAAAAGACAGTAACAGCTACAGTTTCTGTAACTTTCAAGAGTTAATTGGTAGATCGGCCCTGCGAAACACGGCCGGAAACTAACCACACAAGAACACTGTGTGCGGGTACAGCTACCTTTGCAGATGGCGCGGCGATTACTGGTTCGTAAGTTTCCATCTTTTCTGATGCGTCAAAAATACATCTAAAGGTTTCTCCCCAACTTGCATCAGGCAAGGTGAAGGCGGTTTCTTCGGTCGATGAATTCAGCATCAACAAAAGCGCTTTATTTGTATCTGCTTCGATAAATACAGTGATGCTTCGCTTTTCTTCATCTCGCCAATGATCGTCACTCATCTCGTTGCCACCCAGTGAAAACCAGGCAATATCTTTTCGGTTGGTGCCTTTATCTACTGCGCCTGTAAAAAACTCTGATGCAACATCTGCCAGGTAGGAATCTCGAATCTGGGCAAGGGATTTAACGGTATTCAAGATGTCTTGTTGTTCGGCGGTTAAGTTCCATGGCAAAGCCCAACCACCATTAAATGAGGCCTCACCATGTTGTGTGTCATCCAGCGGTAGCGAATAAGCGTTGTTGGAACCATTTTGAGTTCTACTTACCTCATCACCCATATTGAGCATCGGAACACCTGATGAAAGCATCAAAGTTGCAAGCAAAGATTTCTTGAGGCGAAGTCGAATCCCTTGAATACCTTGATCATCACTTTCGCCTTCATATCCAACATTCCAAGAACGATTTGAATCGTTCCCGTCAGTGTTGTTTTCAAGGTTAGGCAGATTGTGCTTCTCGTTGTATGTGACCATGTCATGAATTGTGAAACCATCATGGGCTGCAACAAAGTTAATTGACGAGGTTGGCCCGCGGTAATGAAAGATATTGCTAGAGCCACTGATGCTTGATGCGATGTCTGAAACACCTTCACCATAACTACGAGCTAAGTCGCCCAGCCAGAATTGGCGAACAGAATCACGATAAGCGTCATTCCATTCGCGCCATGGATGCGGGAAATCTCCTAATGAATACCGTGTGACATCCCACGGTTCTGCAATCATTTTGAAGTTTCGAAGAACTGAATCAGCACCAATTGCTGCCATGAGCGATGAATTAAAGGCGCTATCACTTGTGTACAAAGCGGTGGTGAGATCAAAGCGGAAACCATCTACACCGATTACTTCTATCCACCAGCGCAGCGAATCAATGATTTGGCGCACTGAATGTGGCTTGCTGGCAGCAAAAGTATTTCCGCACCCGGTTACATCAACATATTTTCCATTTGAATCTTGTCGGTAATAAGCATGTCCATCAATGCCTTTGTAAGAAAGAGTTGGGCCGGCAACGCCACCTTCGGCGGTGTGGTTGTAGACAACATCTAAAATTACTTCGATACCAGCAGCATGTAATTGATCAACCGACCACTGAAGTTCAGTAATGGGGTCTGCAGTTGATGCATACTCTTTGTGGGGAGCGGTGAAAAGTAATGAGTTATAACCCCAATGATTCTTACGACCACGACCATGAATAACTGGCTCAGTAATAAACTGTGCAATCGGCAATAGCTCTAACGCAGTAACGCCAATAGATTTCAAATGCGCAATAGTGCTTGGGTGACCAAGAGCTTTGTAACTTCCTCGTTCATGTTCAGGGATTTCATGATTGAAAGCGGTCAGGCCTTTTACATGTGCCTCGTAAACAATTGTCTTGGCCCAGGGAACAAGCGGGCGATTGATTGGGCGAATTCCGTGATCTGTTACAACTGAATATGGAACTTTGCCGGCGCTGTCACGTAAATCTTTTTCAGCCAGTTCACCGTTGCCAGAAGCATCGACAGAAAAGTGGCTATAAATTTCAGGTGAATAAACAACATCGCCATCGATCACATGTGCGTAAGGGTCGAGCAAAAGTTTTGCTTCGTTAAAGCGCATTCCGTATTCAGGAATCCAGGGACCATAAACACGGTATCCATATCTTTGACCTGGGCGAACTCCGGCAAGGTAGCCGTGCCAAATAGGTCCGTTGCGGTGAGACATGGCGTAGCGGGTTTCTACAAACTTTCCATTGACCTCATTAAAGAGGCAGAGCTCAACGGCATCAGCGGCATTACTCCAGATCGCAAAGTTGGTGCCGCCATCTGTGACAGTTGCGCCAAGGGTTCGTGGATCTGCAGGAAGCATGGTGGGTATCTTGCCCTATACAGTCCCAGATATAGAAGTTAAGAGACTCTTTCCTCGTAAACTTCTTGTAAATCACTAATTGACTGTGGTTGAAAATCTGCGAAGTACAAATTTGTAAGGTCAGATTCACCACGTTTTACAAGTGGTCGCAACAGTTCTGCAAGCATCAAAAGAATTGCAGCTGGGAATAAATCAACAGATCGCTTCAAGAACCAAGGGGTTCCATTTCGAAGCATCCACTTCACTGATTGCACTTTAGAGATCTCTTTCACTGGCTCAATCTGAATAGGTGCAATGTTCCAGTCTTTTAGGAGCAAAATATCCCGAAAGTGTTTGGCCAGTAATTGATGGCCAAACTTACTGGGATGCATACGATCGACGTGCCAAACTTTTCGATCATAAATGTTATTAATCCGACGAGTTTGCAGAACGTCTGCACCGAATTCGTGTGCCAGTGATTGAGTAACACGATTGACAGCATTGATTCTTCGTCTCAAGACTCTGGCCAATAATCCCGGAAGTGGGACGATTTTAGTTGGATCATGAAGTTGCAGCAGAATCACATGAGTACCCAGCGCCCTTAACTTCGAGATAGTAAGCTGTAGATTCTCATGAAGTTTTGAAGGACTAAATCCATTTCTGAGCGCATCATTTCCGCCAACAATTACGGCAGCAATGTCAGGCTTGTAAAGGAGCGCACTGGGAAGTTGAACTTCCAAAACTTCCAATGATTTAGCTCCAGGACGCGAAAGATTCGCGTACACAATTGGATCTTGAAATGATTGAGTCAGATAATACGCCCACCCTCTAGTAACCCCATTTACATCGGCATCCCCAACACCAGATGCCGCGCTATCACCCAAAACTGCGAAAGTGATAACTCTTTCCATTTAGGCTGCTCGCAAGTTTCTACGCAGGGCAGTGACTTCTCGACCTGCACCGTGGAGTCGCAGCATCATCATGAGTGTGGAACTCCACGGAAAGTTTTCAGCTTGGTGATGACAATTTTGACTAAAGTTTGGATCTTGATTCTTACGGAGCAATACATTTTGGATGGCATCAGCAAATGCTTCAGGCTTGTTTTCGGCTATTGCACCCACCGGCGAGCGTGAATCCAACATGAGAAATTCTCCAACCGCACTTGTCGCTGATGCAACCACAGGAGTGCCAGAGGCCAAAGATTCCAAAGCGGCAAGACAGAAAGTCTCGATTGGGCCTGGTGCAATAGAAGCATCAGCACTGGCCACGATTTCAGCTAGCTTCTTACGATCAACTATGTAGCCCAAAAATGTTACCGGATGGTCTGCAGCCAATTGCTTGAGCTTGGCAAACATTGGCCCCATGCCAACATAGACAAGGCGAGCATTGACTCCGCGTTTGCGTAGTTCGATGAGAGCAAGAATTGAATTTTGTGGGTTTTTCTCCGAGGACATTCGCCCAAGATGAATTAACAGAACCTCTTGTTCCTTTAACAGCTCTTTGCGCAGCTGGGTGTTTCGCAACTTTGGAGAAAAAGTCTCGAGATCAACGCCTAACGGGATATTTACTAGGTTATTAACCTTGATATCTTCAAACTCACGTGAAGCAAATGCTGTAGTTGCAATTACATGATCAAACCTTGAAGCTAAACGTGCGTTGTGCCAATCTACAAATTTTCTAAAGCTGAATCGAAGATGTGACTTAACCAGACCCGTGAGCGTTTCATGACTAAACACAACGGTGTGAATGTTGCGCTTCTTAGCCCATAGCCCAACACCTGACAAAGTGAAACGGTCTGAAATCTCAAGTGCATCTGGTTTCAATGTGATCAGAAGCTTCTTAACATCTTTGTTGTTGCGGATTATTCGATAGCCGCCACTAAATGGCAGAACAATCGAAGGGACAGTTATCTTCTTGCCATACACCGACTCTTCACAAAAGAATCCATTTCCTGGCACGATGTAAGTGAACTCGTGACCTCGGGCCTTGTACCCCTTGCCAAGTTCATGCAGAGTTGTACGAATTCCTCCGGATTTTGGTCCGTAAAAGTTAGCAACGTGAACAATTCTCATGCGACCCTCACCCCAGCTTCTTGAGATTTAACTGCAATCAGATCTGTGTAATGTGAAATTAACTGGTTATTGACCGATAGCCAGGTGCGCTCAATAACCGATTCGCGTGCTCTGGCACCCATCAGTCCAGGTTCAGCTAGCTGAATGATTTTGTTAACTGCGTGATTGAGACTGTACGAGTTTTCGGTATCGATCAGATATCCCGTCCAGCCATGCTTTACAAGGTCTGTCGGCCCACCAGAATTTGGAGCAATTACAGGTACGCCGCTTGCAAGAGCTTCTTGAACGCTTTGACAAAAAGTTTCATGTTTTCCAGTGTGAATGAAGATATCTAGGGAAGCGTAATGACGTGCAAGATCTTCACCGCTTTGGTACCCAACAAATTTGGCATTCTTTAAAACTCTTTCAAGTCGCGATCTTGCGGGTCCGTCACCAACAATTACTAACTGAATATCATCTCGCGCATCCAGGGTTGCTAAATCGTCGATTCTTTTTTCATTCGCCAAGCGACCGACATATCCAACAAGTTTGCGATCTGGGCGATTTCCAAGAAGCTCGCACCTTAAATTGATATCGCGTTTTTGTGGATTGAATTTCTCCGAATCGACCCCGCGTGGCCACAAGTGAACATTTGATACTCCTGTAGTTATTAAATCTTCACAGGACCACAGCGAAGGAGCCAAAGTCCGTGTAGTGCGCCTATGAATCTTGGCAACCCACTTCTTTAATGAGTCATGTGCAATCGTTAAACCGTAGTGACGTGCAAACCCGGCGATGTCAGTTTGATAAACAGAAAGAGTTGGAATGTTTAACCGTTCGGCAACTCTAGATGCGTAATTACCAAGGAAGAAAGGTGAGGCCAGATGGATAACATCGGGATTGAATCCATCGATCAGCGGCTCAATAGCTTTTTGTGGAAAGCCAACCGGAAGCAAACCCATCATCTCTAAACTAGGAACCCTCTTAACTCGAAACCCTGCATACTCAGTAATGCCACCAGAGCTTTCAGGGGCGATCACAAGTGCTTGATGACCCTCGGCGCGTAAATGTTCCAAGACTCGAAGCACTGAGTTTGTGACCCCATTGACCTGAGGCAGAAATGACTCGGTGACCACAACAACCCTGAGCGATCGCTTCATGAGAGCAGATTGAGGTGCCTCTCAGACTTAAAGTAGAAGTTGAGGTTACGAGTCGGCGAACCATGCGTTAAATCTCGGCTCTATGTGGAAAAAGTGGTTACTCACCAGTAACCTTTGGGTATGAAAATCGCCGTTTGCGTAAAGCAGGTCCCGGATTCGTGGGCCGAGAAGAAGATGGTCAACGGAATTCTCGACCGTGAAAATGTAGATGCAGTTCTTAATGATCTTGATGAATACGCCGTTGAAGAAGCGCTGCGCATTGCAGAGGCACATGGCGGAAATGAAGAAGGTGGCCCAAACACGGTAACGGTTATTTCTATGGGACCAGAGCGAGCAACTGAGGCGGTTCGTAAAGCGCTTTCAATGGGTGCAAATGATGCAATCTTGATTACCGATGCAAAGCTTGCCGGTGCTGATGCGCTCGCAACCTCAGCCGTGCTTGCTGTGGTTATTGAAAAAGGCGGATTTGATCTGGTTCTTTGCGGAACAGAATCAACTGATGCACGTATGAGCGTTGTTCCTGCAATGCTTGCCGAACGACTAAATGCTGCGCAGTTAACTTTTGCATCAAAGGTCGAAGTTGATCCAGCAGGGAAAAAGGTTTCAATTACACGTGTGACCGAAGCAGGCGTTGATGAAATGCATGCGCAGTTCCCATGTGTAATTTCTGTGGTCGAAAAGATTAACGAGCCTCGTTACCCATCCTTTAAGGGAATTATGGCGGCTAAGAAAAAGGTAATCGATAGCAGAGATCTGGCAGCGGTTGGCGTCGCAGTTGATTCAGCATGGTCTTTAGTTGCAGATTCATCCCCCCGTCCACCACGCGCTGCTGGAATCAAAGTAACTGATGACAACGCCGCAGATCAAATGGTTTCATTCCTAGCAGAAAAGAAGTTGATATGAGCAATGTATTGATTTTGGCTGACTTTATAAGTTCAAAAGCCACAAAGACCAATGCAGAATTAGCAACAGCTGGTGCGCGTATTGGCGAGGTAACAGCAGTTGTTCTTGCCCCTGCTGGAAAAGGCGCAGCGATGGCTGCTGACATCAACAAAGGACCAGTTACTAAAATTATTGTTGTTGAATCCGACGCATTTGTAAGTAATGGTGTTGCCGCAGTTGCAGATGTTCTTGCTCAAATCATTGCTGCGCAATCACCAGCTGCTGTCTTGATCGCATCTCATGCATTTGGCAAAGAGGTTGCGGCCCGCACTGCGATTAAGAGCGGTTCAGGAATCATCACTGATGCGGTAGATGTTTCTGCCGATGTAACTGCTACTCAGTTAGTTTTTGGTGGATCTACAACGGTTCATTCGAAGGTTTCACATGGCACGCCGATCATCACAGTTCGACCAAATTCAATTGATGCAAATGTCGCTGCTGCAACACCTGCGGTTGAAACTTTGTCACTTCAGGTTTCTGATTCATCCAAGAAAGCAACAGTTACATCGACACAGCCTCCAGTTCAGGGTGGACGTCCAGAATTAAGTGAAGCAAACATCGTTGTCTCGGGTGGTCGCGGAACAAACGGAGACTTCTCTGCAGTCGAAGGTTTTGCCGATTCACTAGGAGCAGCAGTTGGTGCATCACGCGCAGCAACTGATGCAGGCTGGTATCCACATTCATATCAAGTGGGACAAACCGGAAAAACCGTTAGCCCACAGCTCTATGTTGCATGTGGAATTTCAGGTGCGATCCAGCATCGCGCAGGAATGCAGACAAGTAAGACCATCGTTGTAATCAACAAAGACCCTGAAGCGCCACTGTTTGAAATCGCAGATTTCGGCGTAGTTGGGGACTTGTTTGCTGTTCTACCTAAGGCAACGGAAGGCGTTAAAGCCCACAAGTCATAGACTTAGGCCCGTGCCTTCAATCTATGTAGACCATGCAGCAACGACACCACTGTCGCCTGCTGCTTTTAAGGCGATCACATATCAGCTTCAAGAACTAGGCAACCCTTCGAGTCTTCATACTCATGGACGTGCAACGCGCAAATCTTTAGAGGATGCGCGTGAAGCAATTGCCCGTGAAGTTGGATCTCTTGCATCCGAAGTAATTTTTACTGCATCCGGAACAGAGGCAAACAACATCGCCCTTAAAGGTTTGTGGTGGAATGGAAAAGCACACGGCAAAAAGGTTGTCGTAATTTCAGCGATCGAACACCACGCAATTTTGGATCCTGCACATTGGCTAGAAACACAGGAAGGCGCTGAAGTAATTCTTGTGCCAGTAAATGTGCACGGCGTAATCGACCTAGAGTTTTTAAAGGATTTAATCGCTCGACGCGGTAACGAGATTGCAGTTATTTCAATTATGCATTCCAACAATGAAACCGGCGTAGTTCAACCAATTCGTGAAGTTGTAGAAATGGCTGCAGATATTCCGGTACATACAGACGCTGTGCAAAGTTTCAAAAAAGTTCCGTTGTCTTACAAAGATCTTGGTGTCACCGCCTTGACCTTGAGCGCGCACAAAGTCGGTGGCCCGCTTGGAATTGGCGCATTGATTTTGCGTCGCGCCTACGAGATTCCTGCCTTGTTACATGGCGGGGGGCAAGAGCGCGAAATTCGAAGCGGAACTCTAAACGCACCCAGCATCGTGGCGTTTTCTGCAGCCGCAACCGAGGACTACCCAAGTTCTAATGTTCAAACTCTGCGCGACAATTTTATTAACGTTTTACATACCGCGATTCCAGATGCATATGTCAATGGTGAAGCTAGTCAACGTTTACCTGGCATAGTCAACGTGACCTTTCCTGGAACGCAAAGCGATACCTTGCTATTGCTTCTAGACAACGCTCATGTATCAGCATCAACAGGTTCTGCGTGCAGCGCAGGTGTTCATGAAGCAAGCCATGTATTGCTTGCGATGGGCCACACCGAAGAAACCGCGCAATCTTCGCTTCGCTTCTCTTTTGGGGCGGCTTCTACGCAGGCAGATGTCGATTATGTAATGTCAGTGCTGCCGGGTGTTATTGCTACAGGACGGGCGGCGCACACAGTATGAAGTTAATTGCAGCAATGAGCGGTGGAGTTGATTCCGCGGTAGCTGCTGCCCGCGCAGTTGAAGCAGGACACGATGTAATTGGCGTTCACTTAGCACTGGCAGCAAATCCACAAAAATATCGTTCGGGTGCTCGCGGATGTTGCACAATCGAAGATTCTCATGATGCCAGACGTGCTGCCGATGTCATTGGTATTCCATTTTACATTTGGGATATGGCCGAAGAGTTTCATGATGGCGTAGTTGAAGATTTCTTAGCTGAATATTCTGCAGGCCGAACACCTAATCCGTGCTTGCGATGCAATGAAAAGATTAAGTTTGCAGCGGTTTTAGATCGCGCACGAGCCATGGGTTATGACGGTGTTGTCACCGGTCACTATGCACGGACCGAAATAGGACCAACTGGAAAAACTCTTCATCGCGCAGTTGATCATTCAAAGGATCAGTCCTATGTTTTATCTGTGTTAACCATTGAACAAATCAACGGTGCAATTTTTCCTTTGGGGGATACAACCAAGGTAGATATTCGCGCCGAAGCAGAACGCCGTGGACTAGCAGTTGCACAAAAGCCGGATAGCCACGACATTTGTTTTGTTCCATCCGGTGACAACGCAGGATGGTTGCGCGATCGACTAGGCAGCGAAGTAGGTCCAATCGTTGATCAAGATGGAAACAAAATTGGTGAACACAAAGGTGCTTATACATACACAATTGGCCAGCGAAAAGGTTTAGGACTTACTGTTCCAACCGCTGATGGATCGCCACGATTTGTTTTAAAGATTGAGCCAGTTACTAACACTGTCGTTGTTGGTGCGCGCGAAGATTTAGCGATCACAACAATGCGCGGAGAACGTTCAGTGTGGTGTGGTCCAGGTGTTGATTCAGAAGTTAAGACCGGATTTGTTCAAGTTCGTGCCCATGGCGCGGCCCTGCCTTGTACTTATTACTTCGATGGAACCTTGCTCGTTGCAACATTAGAGGAGCCTTTATTGGGGCTAGCCACTGGCCAAGCAATGGTTATTTATGATGGTGATCGCGTCGTAGGTTCAGCAACAATTTGTGAGACAGAATGAGTAACAAAGCCCGTCATCGTATTACCGAGCTGATCAATGAAATCCGTGATCATCAATTTAAATATTACGTTCTAGATCAACCAACCGTTAGTGATGCACAGTTTGATGAGCTACTTCGCGAATTACAGAGTTTAGAAGATAAGAACCCAGAACTACGCGAACCAGATTCACCTACCCAGCATGTAGGCGGTGGGTTTTCAACTCAGTTTGAACAACGCGATCACATCGAAAAGATGATGAGTTTGGACAATGTCTTTGATACTCAAGAGTTAGCTCAGTGGTTTGATCGGGTTGAAAAAGAGATTTCTCAACCACAGTATTTGTGCGAAGTAAAAGTTGATGGTCTTGCAATCAACTTAACGTATGAAAATGGTGTGCTGATCCGAGGTTTAACCAGAGGCAATGGTGTCACCGGTGAAGATGTGACATTGAATGTTAAAACACTCAGAAATTTGCCACATCAACTAAAAGGTGATGCTGCACCAACCTTGATTGAAGTTCGCGGAGAAGTTTTCTTTCCGATTGCGGCCTTCAACGAACTCAATGATTCTTTGGAAGAAGCAGGTAAGCAGTTATTTGCTAACCCTCGAAATGGTGCTGCCGGTTCGCTTCGACAGAAAGATCCACGGGTTACTGCCTCTCGTCCATTATCGGTTGTAGTACATGGCGTTGGTGCCTGTGATGGAATTGCTTTTGAATCTCAAAGCGCCGCTTACGAACAGCTCAAGAATTTAGGGTTACCTACAAGTGATCGCTTTAAGGTATGTGGCACGCGCGCAGAAGTTGAGAAATTTATTCAGTACTACGCAGATCATCGCCATGATGTAGAACACGAGATCGATGGCGTAGTAATCAAGGTTGATTCTTTATCGCAGCAACAACAGTTGGGCTTTACTTCACGTGCTCCAAAATGGGCGATTGCATACAAATACCCACCTGAAGAAGTAACGACAGTTTTGCTAGATATCAAGGTAAGTGTCGGACGCACCGGAAGAGTGACACCTTTTGCATACATGGAGCCGGTAAAAGTGGCCGGATCTACAGTTACAAACGCAACTTTGCATAACGCCGAAGAGATTGTTCGCAAAGGTGTATTAATCGGAGACACCATCGTTATTCGCAAAGCCGGCGATGTGATTCCAGAAGTTCTTGGCCCCGTGCTTGATAAGCGCAAAGGAACTGAGCGCGTATTTGTGATGCCCACACATTGCCCAGAATGTGGCGATGAGCTGCGTGCGATGAGCCAGGGCGATGTGGATATTCGTTGTCCAAATACGCAAAGTTGTCCGGCACAACTGCGAGAGCGAATTTATTACATCGGATCTCGCGCAGCCCTTGATATTGATGTTTTGGGTTATGAAGCGGCAGTTGCCTTGCTAGATGCCAAGATTATTAAAGATGAATCAGATCTATTTGGTTTAACGGCTAAGAAACTTGTCACATCTTCCTTCTTTACGAAAAAAGATGGAAAGCCAGCAGCAAATGTAGACAAGCTGTTAGCCGCGCTCGAAGAAGCAAAAACTCGTCCGCTATGGCGAACTCTGGTCGCGTTATCAATCCGCCACGTTGGCCCAACAGCTGCGCAAGGTTTAGCAACCGCACTTGGTTCAGTGAAAGCAATTTCAGAAGCTAGCGCCGAAGAGTTAGCCGCTATCGATGGAGTCGGACAAATCATCGCCGAATCTATTGTTGAATGGTTTGGCGTTAAGTGGCACAAAGAGATTATTTCAAAGTGGGAAAAAGCCGGCGTTTGTATGGTTGTTCAGCAAAGCGAGCAACTGCCGCAAACACTGGCAGGGCTTACCTTTGTGGTTACAGGGGGTCTTGAGTCATTTACTCGCGATGGAATTTCAGAAACCATTGCAGGCCATGGTGGAAAGGCATCTTCTTCAGTTTCAAAGAAAACCGATTATGTTTTAGTCGGAAGTGATCCTGGTTCAAAGCTGGCAAAAGCGCAGGAATTAGGTGTGCCCGTCATCGATGAAGCGCGATTTAAAGAGCTATTGGCGGGTAAGTAGTAGTATTCCAACCATGATTACTCTTGCCAGCGAGGTCACTCGCGAACTTCCAGCCCCACCACTCTTTTTCGGAGTCTTCACTTTTGTTGTGATGTCAGTTTTTCTATATTTAGTACTTCGCCTAGACCGAGACTGATTTGTCCCGAGTAGGTATTTACGGAGGAACTTTTGATCCGATTCACTTGGGTCATCTGCATGTAATTACCCAACTTATTGAAAAGAAATTAGTAGATCAACTGTTGGTTGTTCCGGCAGGAATGCCTTTGCTTCGCGAGAACGCCCCGATTGCAACTGGACAACAAAGACGCGCAATGTGCCAATTAGCTTTAGCTGATTTACCAACAGAAGTTGCAACCAAAGTTCAAGTGAATCCAATCGAAATTCTGCGAACCGGCCCAAGTTATGCAATTGATACCGTCGAAGCCGTTGCCCAAAATTATCCAGATGACACCATTGTTTTAGTGATTGGCCAAGATGCCGCAGATAAGTTGGAGCAATGGCATCGCATTGATGAATTACGCGCCATGGTGGAATTTCTGGTAATTGGTAGACCTGGATTTGCCGGAAATGGTGTTGATATCGGGGCCTTAGATGTTGCAGCCACCACTATTCGCCAAGGTTTGAGCGCAGCTGTTTCGTCATCGGTAGCTGCATTTATACGAGAGAATAACCTCTATGACAATTAGCAGCAGAACTCTTGAGATCACCCAAATAGCCGCCAAAGCCGCGATCGACAAGATTGCAGTAGATGTTGTGGCGTTAGATCTGTCAGATCAATTGGTTCTAAGCGAAGTCTTTTTAATTGCAACTGGGCAAAATGAAGCACAGGTTGATTCAATCGCCGATGAGGTAGAACGCCAGCTTGCTGCATTTGGCGACAAGCCAGTTCGTCGTGAACATGGTGCTGAATGGATTTTGCTTGATTATTCAGATTTAGTAGTTCATGTACAAAGCGCAGAACTTCGCAAGTACTACATGTTAGATCGCTTGTGGAATGACTGCCCAACAATTGAATTAGAAGCAGTGAGGGAGGCTGCCGTTAATGGCCGCTAATCGAGTTCTTTTATGGCGTCACGGCCAAACTGATTGGAATGTTGTCAATCGTTTTCAGGGTCATTCCGATATTGACCTTAATGAAGTAGGTCGCTTTCAGGTACAACATGCTGCGCAAATTCTGGCGGGCATGAAACCTACGATGATCATTTCAAGTGACTTAGGTCGTGCACGAGATACTGCGCAATCTTTAGCGGATCTGACTGGCCTTACTGTTGAAATCGATGAAGATCTTCGTGAAACTAATGGTGGCTTGTGGGAAGGAAAAACTGGTGCCGAAAATCGCGCTGAGGATTTCCAAAACTTTATTAGATGGATTGATGGAGATGACAATCCTGCAGGCACTACTGGTGAACGACGCAGCGAAGTTGCCGAACGCGCAGTTCGTGCAATCAAAAAAGCTTTAGGGGAAAAGACAGATCAGTTATTGGTTGTCACAACGCATGGTGGAACCGCCCGCTGCATCTTGGGTTCCTTGCTTGAACTTCCGATGTCTCGCTGGGGAGTAATTGGTGGTTTGTCTAATGCGTCGTGGTCTATTTTGGAACGCAATCCGCGACAGTGGAATTTGATCGAACACAATGCTGGCTCAATTCCAGAGCCCGTATATGGTGAAGAAAGTGGTGCAACTTCTGCATAAGGCCGCCCGCAGTAAATGCGGTAAGGTCTGCACTCGCACAAAAATCGGGGCTATAGCGCAGCTGGTAGCGCACCTGCATGGCATGCAGGGGGTCAGGGGTTCAAATCCCCTTAGCTCCACGTATGAATAACAACGTGAATGACGAGCGCGAGCACGCGGCATACGACTT
>Ga0164294_10000231_pt1 | contig 52831 bp, 49 predicted proteins | sample GEODES005metaG_FD_111479 | JGI IMG/M metagenome (GOLD analysis project Ga0164294, IMG submission 111479) | Oligotrophic lake water microbial communities from Sparkling Lake, Wisconsin, USA - GEODES005 metaG | ecosystem: Environmental > Aquatic > Freshwater > Lake | place: USA: Sparkling Lake... | reverse complement strand
CGGCAGCTCGCCGATGGCCGACTACGGCTTTGACTGGCGCTATGGCTTCGGCTCCTGGCTGCTCTGTGAAGGCGAGGCCGCGACCTGTCCCCGCTTCTCCTCGCCCGGCGCCTTTGGCTTCACCCCCTGGATCGACCACGAGGCCGGCTACCGCGCGATCCTGGCGATGGAGACCGCCGCCCCTGGCGGCGCTTCCTGGGCGGTGCCGCTCGCCGAGCGACTCCGGCCCTGGATCGCCGCGCTGTCCGCCTCCTGATGCCGTAACGAACGGACCGGATCCGCGCGACGCAAGAAGGAAGCCTGGGGCCACGCTCCACCGCCTCGGGCCCACCCATGTCGCGCCCGGCCACCTGCCCGGCGCGCGCCCCCTCTATGACTGGCCTTGAACACCTCGAGGAGATCGGCCAGAAGCTTGTCATCACTGACAACGCTGCGCGCCGAAGTGGTGCCCCCCCCTCACTGAGCCCACTCTCCCGATTCACCGGCAGCCTCCCCCACACCAACACCACCGGCCGCCGACAAGTCGCTCAGCGCCGCGGGCGCGCGTGGACCTGGTGCATTCCCAGCCCGTAGTCCACCACAGCAGTGACCTCCAGCGGGACACGCCGCCCCAGGCCCGCGAACAGCGAGCGGCCCGCACCCAGGATCACCGGGACCACGGTGATCACCAGCTCGTCGACCCGATCCACCTCCAGGGCCGAGCGGATGGTGGCGCCGCCATCGACATAGACGTCCTTGCCGCCCGCCGCAGCCAGGGCCTCGTCGAGCAGGGTCTCAATCGAGCCGCTCACCGCCTTCACGGTGGCCAGCCCCGACTCCAAAGGCCGGGTGGTGGGCACCCAGACGGGCGTGTCGCCATAATACCAGTCGGGGGACAGGCCGCGGACGACGTCGTAGGTGCGCCGCCCCATCACCATCACGCCCACCTCGGCCAGGAAGGCCTCGAAGCCCAGGGCGCCCGGGGGCAACCGAAAGTCGGGCGTAGGGTGGGGCAGCCAGTCCAGCTCGTCGTTGGGGCCGGCGATGAAGCCGTCGAGAGAGGTTCCGATGTAGACCCGTACCTTGCCGGCCATGGTGGCTCCTTCTGGGGGAAGCCGGTCGGTAGCCGGTCTTCGGCCTCGCTGGCCAGCCCACCCGGTCAGATTTTCGGGCACCCGCCGTAACGGCGGCCGGCGCGCCCCCTTGGGCATCGGTGAACTCCAGCGAGGCGCCCGATGCCCAATTTCTTCGATCCCGACCACGCGCTCAAGACCTTCGCCGATCGCCGCCACCTCGCCGCCCTGCCCTGGCCGGAGCTCGTAGCCCACCATGAGGCCCGCTGGGCCCAGGAGCGCCCTGCAGAGGAGATCGCCGATCTGACCGAAGACATCGCGGCTTTCGGGGTGTCCGGCGTCGACGCCGCAGCGGCAGCAGCCCGGTGGTTTACCGTCTTCTGGCTGGAGCAGAGCGCCCTCTCCCTGGGCCTGCGCGGCGCCCTGGCTGCCGGCGACCTCACGGTGGAGGGCGACAGCCCTGTGCGCGAGCGACTCGCCGCCGAAGGATCGGTGATCTTCGCGCTGCCCCACATGGGCCCGCACTTCCTCGTCCACCTGCTGCTGCCGATGTTGGGGCTCGGCGCCTTCGGGGCCGGCAAGGTCAGCGCCGAGCTGGTCAGCGGCCTGCGCGAGGTGGCCGACCTGCACCAGATTCAGGTCGATGAGGTGGATGGCGTCGACTTCACCGCGGACTTCAAGCAGGTGCTGGCCTCGCTGCTGTGGCGGGGCAGCTCCATCGCGCTGTACCCCGAGTACAGTCGCAGCAGCCGCCGCGGCGGCGCCACGGTGCCCTTCCTCGGCCGCCTCGTCCACGCCCCCACCGGCATCGCCCGCCTCAGCCAGGCCTTTGGCCGGGCGGTGGTCTTTGTTCACCTCCGCCGCGAAGGGCCCTTCAAGTACTGCCTCGTCCTCGACGCCCCCCGGGAGGCCCCCGTCGATGAGGCCGGCATCATCGCGCTCACCGGCGCGCTCTTCGCCCGCACCGAGGACGCCGTCCGCCGCGATCCGGGGAGCTGGCAGGGCTGGCGTTTCCTCGATGTGATGAGCAACAACGGCGTTCAGGCCGTGCTGGCCAGTCTCGTCGCCGCCCGCGGGGCCCAGCTCGAGGCGGCGGGCCCATGAGCCGGCCGGTCCTCCTGCACATTGGCCTGCCCAAGACCGGCACCACGAGCCTGCAGCACCACCTCTGGGCCCGGCACCCCGACGTCTGCCTGCTCGGCAAGCCCCTGCTCGCCCAGGACCCGCGCCAGCGGCGCCTGATCACGGCGATCCTGCGGCTCGAGCGGCTGGAGTACGCCCAGGCCCTGCCGGAGCTGCGCGACGACCTGCTGCCCGCCCTCCTCGACCGGCCCGGCCGATCGGTGGTGCTCTCCGAAGAGGAGCTGTCCACCGGCACCCTCGGCGCGCGGGTCTGTCGACTCACCATCGCCGATCGTCTAGCCGAGCTCTTTCCCGGGGCCCGGGTGCTGATCGGCCTGCGGGAGCCGGTGGGCGCGGCCCTGTCCCTGGCCGTGCAGCTTCAGTCGGTGGGCGCCCTGCCCGCCGGCCTCTCCATCGAGCGCTTCCTGGAAGAGCGCCTCGCCCTGCCCGAGATGGCGAGCGGCCTGCACGCCCTGCGGGTGGACGAGCTCTTTGGACTCTACGCCGATCGCTTCGGCGCCTCGGCCATCACCGTCATCGATCAGGCCGATCTGTCCAGCCAGCCCGAGGCGACCGTTCGCGCGATCTGCGCCGCGGCCTCGATCGACGGCGATCAAGGCTGGGCCTGCTTCTCCGGCGCACCGCGACTGAACCCTTCTCCCGCCGTCTCGCTCTCCCCCGCCTTGTCTGCCGCCTTGCGCGCCCGGCTCGGCCCCGCCCACGACCGCCTGCGCGCCCGCCTGGGGCGCACCCTGGAGACCCCATGATCCTCGTCACCACCGCCCTGGGCATCATCGGCCGCGAGGCGGTTCGCGTTCTGCTGCTGGCCGGCCAGACTGTGCTGGCGCAGGTCCCCGACGAGCGGGGCGAAGCCGAGCTGCGGGAGTGGCTGGCCGACGAGGCCGTGCCGACCGAAGGCCTCCGTCTGCTCCAAGCCCGCCTCGATCTGGAGACCGCCCCCGCCCTCGATGGCGTGCGCGACATGCTGCTCTTCGCCCCCGCCGTGATGGGCGAGGTGCGCCGGATCGGCCAGCTCGTGGCGGCGGCCCAGGCGGCCGGCGTGCAGCGCATCGTCAACCTGAGCGCCACCGGCGCCCATGAACAGAGCCCCGCCCTCCTGTTGCGCCTGCTGGCCGCCGGCGAGCGGGCCGTCGAGCAGAGCGGCGCCGCCTGGGCGCACCTGCGCTACCCGCCCTTCCTGCTCTTTCAAAACCTGCGAACCCAGGCGGCGGCGCTCCAGTCGACCGGCCTGCTCCGCCTCCCCCTCGGCGATCGACGCTGGCCGATGATCGACGCCCGCGACCTCGCCCGCGCCGCCGTCTCCCTGCTCGATCGGCCGGCGACGGACTGGGGGAGGGTCTGGAGCCTCAGCGGCCCCGCGGCTCTCTCGGGTGAACAGATCGCCGAGCGCCTCGGCGCCGCCGTGGGCTACCCCATCCGCTACGAGGCCCTGCCCGCCGCCCTGGCCCGCCCGGCCCTGCTGCGCCAGCACATGCCGGCCTGGCTGGTCGACGACGCCCTGCGCATCCTCGAAGAGACCGACGAGGCCCCCACCGGCCAGTTGAGCCAGCTGGTGCCCTCGCCGCTCTCTTTCGCAGACTTCGCCGCCGACCACGCCTGGGCCTTCGCCCGCGACGAGGCCGAGGGCCAGCTCCAAGGCTGGGTGAAGACGCCGGGCGGCGTGGTGCTGGAGACCTGGCGGCCCGATGGCGAGGCGGTGGGCTCATGATCGCCGCCTTCTGCCCCTCCCTGCGGGCGGCGCGGGGCCTGCTGGCCCTGGGCTTGCTCGGTCTGGCCCTGGCCCAGGCGGTGGCCCTGGCCTTTCCCCTCCTGCTGCGCGCCGCGGTCGACGCGATCAACGCGGGCCCCACCGTCGGGCTGGCGGAGTTGGGCGGCCTGGCCCTGGCCCTGCTGCTGCTCCAGGCCGTGGCCAGCGCCCTGCGCACCCGCTCGGTGATGGCGGCCGGCGCCGTGATTGGCCAGGATCTGCGCCAGCGGCTGTTCTCGGCCCTGCTGCGCGCCCCCGAGGAGGGGCTCCACGCCACCCCTTCGGGCGATCGCCTCGCCCGGCTGGGCGGTGACGTCGATCTCGTCGAGGAGGCCCTGTCGGTCGAGCTCTCCTGGAGCCTGCGGCACCTGTGCACGGCGATCGGCGGCGTGATCCTGCTGGTCGGCCTGTCGCCGACCCTGGCCGCGATCGGCCTGCTGGCGCTGCCGCCGGTGGCCCTGGCCCTCCGTGCGCATGGACAGACCCTCCAGCGCAGCGGCCGCGACCAACGGGCCGCCCATGGCGCGGTGATGACCGCCGCCGAAGAGCTGCTGAGCGGCATCCTCACGCTGCGGCGACTGGGTGCAGAGCCCTGGGCCGAGGGCCGCTTCGCCGGCGCCCTGCAGGAACTGTACACAGTGGGTCGCCAGCGCGCCGCGGCGGTGGGCCTCTGGGTGGGCCTCCTCGGCTTGCTGCGCCAGGCCGCGCTGGCCGCCGTGGTGATAGTGGGAGCCCAGGCGGTCCAGGCTGGCAGCCTCAGCCTGGGCAGTCTGTCTGCCTTCCTGCTGGTCGCCACCACCGTCACGAGCGCCCTGGGCGAGTTGGGCGGACAGGGCGCCACGCTGTCCCGCGCCCGGGCCGCCGCGGCGCGCCTCGCCGAGACCCTGCAGGCGGGCGCGACGCAGGAGGCTCCGGCGGTTCCGCTGCCCGAAGGCCCGCTGGCGCTGTCCTTTCAAGGGGTGGTGGCCGGATGGCCCGGCCAGGAGCGCCCGGTCTTGTCCGGCCTCGACCTGGAGCTGGCAGGCGGCCAGAGCCTGGGCCTCGTGGGCGCCTCGGGCGCCGGCAAGAGCACGATCGTGGCGCTCTTGTCGGGCATGCTGCAGGCCCAGGGCGGGCGCATCACCCTGGGGGGCATCGATCTGCGCGACCTCAGCCGCCGCAGCCTCCGGCGGGCCATCGCAGTGGTGCCCCAGGAGGTCGAGCTCTTTCGCGGCAGCCTGCGCGAGAACATCGGTCTGGCCTCGCCCGACGCCAGCCCGGCCTCCATCTGCGCCGCGGCAGAGGCGGCGGGGGTGATGCGCTTCGCCGCCCTGCTGCCCGACGGCCTCGACGCCCCCGTGGGCCCGCGCGGGCACCAGCTCAGCGGCGGTCAGCGCCAGCGCGTGGCGATCGCCCGGGCCTTGCTGCAGGACGCCCGGGTGCTGGTCCTCGACGAGGCCACCTCGGCCCTCGATCAGCAGAGCGCCGAGGCCATCGAGGCGGCCCTGGAGGCCTCGCGCGGCGAGCGAACGGTGCTGCTGATCGGTCACCGGGCCTCGGCGGTGGCGCCGGCCGCCCGCCTCGCCGTCCTCGATGGGGGTCAGATCGTCGAAGAAGGCCCAACGGCCTCGCTCCTCACCGGGGCGAGCCGTGCCAAGCGCCTCGTGGCCTGATCGGCGCCGGGCCCTTCGCCGCCGATGTCGGACAGAGGACAGATCGACCGATCAGCCCATCCCGGCGTGCCGATCGCGCAAGCCGGCCGCCGATGGACCTCCCAGGTGCCCGAAGGGGGTGGTTAAGCCTGAGGGGCTTGGAGCGCCCGTGATCTCCCTCCTCACCCTCTGGCTGGCCCGCCCCGCGGCCGCCGCAGACCCCCCGCAAACCTGGACGGTGGAGTGGATCTCGGTCCCCTCCTTCGCGGGCTCCTGGAAGCCGGTGCAGGAGAGCGGCGAGGCGCGCGTGCTGCGGGAGGCTGTCGAGACCCCTGTTCAGGTCGGCATGGCCCTGGCCACCGGCGAGTTGCTGCGCACCGCCGAGGCCCGCGTGGGCCTCGTGATGGGCGAAGAGCGCATCACAGTGGGCGAGGGCGCCAGCCTCACCCTGGGCGACCGCAGCGTGGCCCAACAGCTGGGAGAGCTGTGGTACGCGGTGGAGAGCGTCTTTTCGGTGCAGCATGGCACCACCTGGACCTATGTCGAGGGCACCCGCTTCTCGGTCGCCACCGGGCCGGCGGGGGAGCGGGTCGTCGTCTCTGAAGGGGTGGTGCGCACCGGCGATCAGCGACTGGAGCGCTTTGGCAGCCTGGAGGTCTCCCCCGCGGGCACCGTGGAGAAGTCCCGGGCGCGGGCCGGCGAGCCTCCCGCCCGAAAGGGGCGCCCCGGCCTGCTGATCGGCGCCTCCACGGCGATCGAGGCGGGCAGCGGCGAACTGGGCGGCCGGCTGCGCCTCGACCAGGAGCAGGCCGTGCTCGGGCCCTTCGGCCTCCAGGTGTTTGAGTCGGTGGGCGCGGGCACCGTGACTGAAGGAGCCAGCCCCAGCGCGGGCCTTGCGCTGACCGGCGGCGGCCGCCTGCTGCGCGGCTCGGTCGGCGTCGAAGCGCGGCTGGACATCCAAGAAGGGGGCGCCCACGGCGATCTTCGCCTGGGACCCACCGTGGGCTTCGCCGCGCGCCTGCCCCTCACCTACCACCTCGGCCTCACCGGGGCGGTGGACGGTCGTTATCTGGATCTGGACGGACAGGCGGCCCTGGAGACCGGGCTGCGCGGAGGTGTGACGTGGTCCTCTGGTCGCTGATCGGCTGCACGATTCACCTTTGGGGCTCCCACGATCCGAATCAGAGGGTCGACAGCGCCAGCCTGGATTCGGCGGGGCCCACCGACGCCGACGCCGACGGAGATGCCGACACCGACACCGACGCCGACGCGGATGCCGACACCGACGCGGACGCGGATACCGACACAAACCCCGACACCGCCGACACCGCCGACACGGGAGATCCCCCCGATCCGAATCTGGTGACCGAGTGGTGGCCCTACTTTACCCCCGACGGCAAGGTGGCGTGCGACATCGTCTCCAAGCGGGTGGACGGGGTCGAGTGGTCGGTCGCCACGGGGAGCTACCTGTTGTTTCCCGACGCCACCCAACTCCGCCAGGGGCGCTGGGCGATGGGCTGGACCGGCGCCGCCTGCCCCGGCGAAGAGGAGCTCCTCCCCGAGCTGCTCATCGACGTGTCGACGCCCCTTGTGCTGGCAGCAAACTCCGAGTCGGCGCCGCTCACCCACATTCTCACCTTTGACGTGACCGATCAGGCCCTGTGGGTCGCCACCACCTTCGAGCCAGCGCTCTTCGACGTGGTGGGCCTCGCCGAGACCGCCACGGGCGTCTGGGGCCCCGGTCCGCTGGCCCTGGACGGGCCCAAGTACGCCCTGGTGGTGATCGACAGCGGCTATGTCCAGACCCACGACATGAACGACTTTTGCTTTATCCCCTTGGAGGGCGCCGACGATCCGTCCACCATCCTCGCGGGCGTGGACGATGGCGAGTTCAAGCCCCGCACCCCGCCGACCGAGCTTCAGGCGGTGTTGGCCCGGTGAGCGCACCCGCGGGCCATCAGCTTGAAGGTCCGGTCGGCGACCACCTGCACCGCAGCCGCGACGAGGCCGGCGCGCGCTGGCTGGTGCGTCGGGGCAGGCCGGGCCCGCCGCTGCCGGGCGCCCCCGCGGGTCAGTCCCTGGGCGACGACTGGATCGGCTGGCGCTGGCCGGCGGGCAAGCGGGCCGACGACGACGCCCTCCCGGGGCTGGCCGCTCGACTGTCCACGATCCTGCGCGCCGGCCACGCGGTGGGTCTCAGTCATGGCGGTCTCGGCACCGGCCTCCTCTTTGTGTCTCCCGACGGAGAGCTCGTCCTCATCGGCCTCATCGCAGGCCTGGACGGCAAACCGGCCGACGAAGCCTTTCTGGCCGGCCTGGGCCTCTCTCCCGTCGCCGCGGCGCCCCTGTCGGGGCCTCGGGCCGAGATCTTCATCCTCACCACCAACCCCGCCGGGCTCGGCGTGGCCCTGCGGCTGCTCGTCGAGGTGCAACCGGGCACCGGGCGGGTGGAGGCCCTCTCCCCCTGCGACCGGGAGGCCGAGGTGGCGGCCCAGGTGGCGGCGGCGGCGGCCCTGGGCGACCGGCGCTGGGACCTGCGCTGGCAGGTGCGCGGCGGGGCGCGGCTGAGCGGGGCCTCCCTGGGGCTCGGCATCGCCGTGGCGGCCCTGGCGGCGCGGGAGGGGCGCGCCTTGCCGACACAGTTGGCGGCGACCGGCGGCGTGGACCTGGACGGTCGGGTGGTGGGGGTCGGCGGCATCCCGGCCAAGTTGGCCACCGCCGAGCGGATGGGCCTCGGCCCGGTGCTGGTCCCCGCCGACACGCCCCCTGGCGCCGGACGGGTGCCCCTCGCCCGCCTCGCCGATCTGCCGGTGGGCCTGCGATCGCGTCGCCGCCTGCCCCTTCGGGGCTTCGGCCTACTCCTCGGGGCGGTGCTCGGCCTCGCCGGCGCCACCGCCCCCCTCGACCACCGCCTGGAGGACGCCCTCCTCCCCTTGGGGGTGCCGCCGCTGGCCCTGGACGCGGTGGTGGTGCTGGCCCTGCCCGACGGCCCGGCCCCCGCCTCGGCCTGGCGACCGGTCTGGCCCGAGCTGCTTCAGTCGCTTCAGCGAGCGGGAGCCCGGGCGGTGATCCTCGATGTCTATCTGGGCGGTGGCGAGTTTCCCGAAACGCTGTCCTCGCCGCCATTGCCGCTGATCCTGCCCGTGCGGAGCACGAAGGGGAGCCAGTCGCCGCCCGTGGTTCCCGAGGGGCCTTGGGTGCGCCATGGCATCGCCGAGACCCAGCGGGGACTGCTCGACGGCCGGGCGCGACGCCTGGTGGTCAGTCGCCTCTTCCCCGATGGCGAGCACCGCTGGCACATCGCCGTCCTGGGCGCGGCGGCGGCCCTGAACAGTGAACCTCGATGGGAGGGCGACCGGCTCCTGGTCCCGCCCCTCTCGGTGGAGGCCCGAGCCCGGCGGCTGCGCCTGCCTCCCTTCGCCCCGGCGCCGCGCCTGGAGGCCCCGGTCGCGACGGGAGGGCCCTGGCCCGACTGGACGATGGCCCGCGACAAGCTCGTGGTGGTGGGCTTCGAGCCGCCGGGCGCCGACCGTCAGGAGCTGCTGGGGGGCCGGCCGGTCTCCGGCTTGGAGTTAGTGGCTGCCGAGGCCCAAATGGTGCTCTCCCAAGCGCCCCTGCGCGAGGCCGGGCTGGGGGTCCGCGGCGGGCTTTCGCTGTTGGGTCTGCTGCTCGCCTTCGGCGCCGAGCGGCTGCACCGCTGGGGGTCCCTGGGCGTCGGCCTTCTTGGGGTGGCGCTGGCGCTGGCGCTGGCGCCCTTGGGGCTGCTGGTCCCCCTCTGTCCGCTGGCGCTGGCCTGCGCGGCGGGGGGTTGGCTGCAGCGGGGGCGCTGAGGGCTACAGGCCCATGCCGGGGATGAGGTAGACGATGCCGGAGAGGTAGCTGGTGCCAGTGTGCTCCTCCGAACCAACCAGCAACTCAGGAGCCCCAGCGGAGCACCCCGCAGCACAATCCGTGCCTGTGGCATTTCAAGGTGAAGGAGATGGCCGAACTGTCAGCGGTCACACCTTGGTGAGCGGCCTTCGTCCAGCGCCGCCTCGGCTCACATCGAGCTCGCCGCCGACCAGGCGGCCTCGCCCATCGGCCAGACCTGCCCGGAAGGGTCGACCAGCGCTGCGTCCTGGGGCCAGGCACCCTTGAGGGTGACCGGGCCTTCGTCCAGGGCGAGATACCGTCCGCCCACGCGCAGGCTCAGTCCATCGGGCTCGGTCTCCACCCAAAGCGTCCAGCCGCGGGGCTCCTCTTCGCGGCGCACGATGTGGGGTCCGCGCACGAGCCGCTGCCGGCGCAGGGTGGCGGCGGCGAGTCGCGCCGGGCCCTCCTCTTCGAGGCCGGCGATGTCATCCTCGCCCTCGTCCAGGACCCGCTCCGTGGCGTAGTCCCAGGCGAGGCGGCGCTCAACACCGTAGCGGGCAAAGGCCCCCAGCAGGCCGAAGGAGGCGTCACCCGACTGAAGACGGGCAAACTGTTCACGCGCCATGGGCCAGCTCCGCGGTGGGATCGAGGGAGGGGAGGAGCTCGACCAGCAGCTCCAGGATGGCCTCGGTGAGGCGCTGGGGGGCCTCGGCGGCCTTGGACTTTCCTTCGCCGAGGATGCGCTCGAGGAAGTGCCGGTTGCAGCGCTCGACCGCCCGGGTGACGGCGACGCGGTGCTTGAAGGCGGGCGTGCTGGCGATCAGCTCGTCGTAGGAGGCCCCGCGAGCGAGGGCGGCGAGCAGGGACTGATCGGCCGGCTCCAGCTCGCTCCAGGCCCGCAGGACGGCCTCGCGAAGCCAGAGGCGGTCGGCGGGGTTGAGCGCCTCGGGGCCGGCGGTCTCGTCGGGGGCGGCCTCGGTGGTGGGGGCCGGCTCGGGGGAGGGCTCCTCGCTCAGGAAGGGCCGCAGCAGCGGAAAGAGCGAGGCCTGGCGCAGCGAGCCACCCCGGTGCAAGGCCTCGGCGACCAGGGCAGCCAGCGGCAGGGGGCTGCCGCGCCGTTGGGCCTCGGCGGCGCGGCGGGCGAGGTGCTCGCCGAGGCGCTCGGGAGAGAGCAGCAGTGCGGGTCCGCGCACCTCCACGAGGCGCCAGGGCCCGGCCTTTCCTTCTTCCTGGATGGCGACGGCGCGCAGGGCGGCGGTCAGTCCCCGCCAGGCGGCGGCCTCGGCGCGCAGGCGCGGGTCGCGCACGATGTTGCGGGCGTAGTCGGCGCGCAGGAGCTCTCGGGCGACCGAGAGCTTGCTGTAAAAGCTATGGTAGCGGATGGCCCGACCGTCCATCTGTTCAGCGACAAAGCAGGGATAGGGCGCCCGCCCCTGAAAGGGGAACCGACCCCGGGGCACCCGATCGCAGATCCAGAAGACCCGGTGGGAGAGGTCGGCCAGCGACTCGTCATCTTTGCGGCCGAGGGAGAACCAGGCGTCGGGCAGGCGGCGGCTCAGGTGCCCCACCTCGCGGCGGGTGGCGGCGAGCAGCGCGGCGCCATCGCTGCTCCCGAGGAGGTAGTCGGCGATAAGATCGGGCCAGGGGTCAGCGGGGTTCATGCAGGGGGTCCGCGCGGAGGGGCTTCCTGGGTGCCCAAGGGGGCGAGGCGGGCTCCGTTACCGGCTCAGCCCGCGTCGATCAAGACTTCGACGTCGAGGGTGAAGTCAAAGCCGAGGTCGGAGCTGTCGGCGGTGGCCTGGTGCACCTCAACGGCGATGAGGTTTGGCCCCTCGACCACCAGCGACAGGGGGATCAGGAAGCTGACGTAGGTGGTCTCGTTGGTGACCGAGCTGCTGGCCGGCGTGGTGGGCAGCACGGCGCCCCCCGGCATGTTGTTGCGGTAGACCTCAACCCCGTTGACATAGACCACGCCGCCATCATCGCGGAGCAGTCCCCCGCGGACCTCGGCCAGCTGGTCGACCCCGGTGATGTCCAGGGTCTGGCGGAACCAGGTGGTGAGGTGCTTGGCGCTCGCGTTGCTGCCGTAGCTCACGGTGGTCACGATGTGCGTGTCGCCATAGCCGAAGGGGCCGACGGCCTCGGGCCAGGCGCTGTCGTCGTAGGTGGAGGCGGCCCAGTCGGCGGCCGGCAAGGTGCCCTGATCCCAGTAGCGCCACAGGCTGCCTTTGGCGATCAGCGGCACCAGGGTCGTCTCGGGCGGCGTGTTGGTGCGGCCGGGGGTGCCCGCCCAGACGGCGTCCCAGCACCCAGCGCCGGTGCAGCAGTCGGTGATGCGGTAGAGCGCGACATCGTCACCGGTGGCGCCGTAAGCGACGAGGCTGCCGCGGCCGTCGGGGGCGTAGAGCCCCAACTCTCCGCCGTCGGCGGGCAGCGAAAAGTCGAGGTGGTAGACGCCCAGCGTGGGATCGTTGTCGGCCCACAGCAACAGAAAGTCGCCGGCCGGCAGCGTCAAGGAGGGGTCGAGGGGCGACTTCTCGGGATCAGCCCGGTCGTCGGTGAGGGTCCAGCCGGCGAGCGAGATGTCGGTGTCGCCGGGGTTGTGCAGCTCAATCCAGTCCTTGACCACTCCGGTTTCGTCTTCCCGGAGCGAGGTGTTGGCCGGCATCAGCTCGTTGATGCAGATCTCCAAGGGCGCATCGGGGTCCCAGGGGTCCACCTCTTCGCCCGTGTCGGCGCTGTCGCCGGTCTCACCGGTGTGGGCAGCCGTGTCATCGGGCGCTGCGGTCTCGTCGGGCGGGGCGGTGTCGTCGGTGAGATCAGGGACCTGGGTGTCGGTGGGCGAGGCGCAGATGACCGTGGGGCAGAGCGTGGGCCCTTCGGCGGGGGCGCAGGACAGCGCGAGGAGGAGCGACAGAGAACGCATCACAGACCCCAGAAGGAGCGGAGGTAGGTTGGACGGTTGCTCACCCAGGCGCGGATGGCGGCCCGACCGCTCTCGACGTCGGTGATGCGGCACTCCCGGCGGGGATCCCGATCGATGTAGTCCGAAGTCAGGGTCTGGATCTGGTCGAGGTAGGCGAGCTGATCGGCGGTGTCTACGGTGTCAAGGAGCACCTGGGCCTGCGCCTTCCAGGCCTCCCGACAGGTGGTGGTGTCGGTCATACAGTACCAGGCCAGCAAACCCCGGGGGCTGGCCCAGTTCATCCCCCACTGGTAATCTTCGAGGAAGCTGTAATCGAGATCCCAGGGGAGGAAATTCATCTTGCCATCGTCGGCCTTGAAATACAGAAAGTTGTTGTTGGTGTTCAGGGCGTAGCCGTCGTTGTGCCCTACCCACTGCTCCCAGGCGAGGTACCGGAGCACCTGATCCCACTCCACCACGCCGCCCATCTTGGTGTAGTAGTCGGCGGTGCCCCCGTAGACCGCGATGGCGGCGCTGACGCCGTGCACATCGGCGTGCCCGACATCGGTGCCCTCTTCGAGGGGGTAGAGGTCATGCACAGAGCTGTTGAAGTCGAGCAAGGTGTAAGACCAGCCACCGTACCAGATATACTTTCCATCGTAGAGGTTTCCGGTTGGGTCTTCGTAGTTCTGGGCGAGGAAGTCCTCGTCGGGGTGCTCGAGGAGGTTGTACAGTCCATAGTCCTCCCCATTGACCCGCACCCAGGCCCAACCTGTGCGCAGAGACGGCAAGCCCAGGCTGGCCAGGGTGTGGTACCCCAGGTGCTCCTTCATGTGGGAGCAGTCGACGGCCATGTTGTTGAGGTTGAACTTGTTGACCCCGTACAGATCCCGACCGGGCACAAAGGCGTTGAGGTCGACCTTAAAGGCTGCTTTTTGACGCAGGGTCCGAAAGGAGCCGATCTTGCCCTTGAGGCGCAGCCCGACGTCCTCCATGCGCATGCCGTCGAAGGTGAAGTCGGCAGCCACATAGGTGTAGGGGTCGGTGAGCAGCGCGTTGTAGTCGGGCCCATCGAGGTAGATGTCGATGGTGTGGACCTCATCGTCATTGAAGATCCGTCCGCTCAGGTCGCCGGTCTCAGGCACGGCCTCCTCTTCGACATGGGCCTCGGGGGGCGCGCCGATGTCTTCGAGGGGGGCGTCGGGCGGCGGGGGCGGGGCGCTGTCTTCAGCGGGGCCCGAGTCCTGTACGGCGGCGCTGTCGACCGGCAGCGCATCTTCGGGGAGCACGAGGCCAAGGCGGGAGGAGGCGCCCTGCCAGGTGCAGGCCAGGAGGGTCAGGAGGAGGAGGGGCATGGGTCGCAGTCTACCCCAAGGCGGCGGCGCCTGCGTGGATCAAGGGGCGGCGGCGAAGCCCAAGGTGAGGTCCTTGTCGGCGACGCGCACGGTCAGGGTGACCGGCCGGGTGCCGGCCCCATCGACCTTGGCGGTCCAAGCCTGACCGGAGGAATCGAGGGTGAGCGGAAGGCTCTGTCCGCCATCTACGATCGATCCGCCCGTGACCGTCTTTACGGGCTGCCGGTAGGCGTCGGAGACCCAGAAGCGGTGCTCCCCATCGGCGGCGCGGTGCTCGATGTGCAGGTCGGCCACCATGTTGACGACGCCGCCATGGAGAGGCGTGTGATCATGGGCGGCGAGGCCGACCGCGGCGAAGTCGAAGGTGAGGCTCTGGGCGCCGCCGTCGCGCACCAGGGTGAGCACCATCTGGGCCGGCTGGCCTTGGGTGAGGCGGGCGGCGGCGTAGAGGTGGTCGGCCATCGGGACGAGGGTGGGGCTCTCCACCCCCTGGGGGCCCTTGACGACGGCGCTGCCTGAGAGCGCGGAGGGGGGGATGGACTTGTTCTCGGCGTCGGTGACCCAGATCATCACGCCCTCGACCATCGCCAGGGCCTCGACGTGCAGCCCGGCGAGCTCCTGCTGCTGGCCACCGTGGCTGGCGGCGTGGCCGTGGGCGGCGTGGTCATGCCCGGCAGGGGCCGTCACCGCGGGCACCGGGTTCGGCGGCGGCGCCTCGGTCGAGCAGCCGACAACCAGCAACAGCACTGCACCTGCGCGCATCGTTCCTCCAAAAGCCAGCCCCTCGTTATCCTCGCTGCGCCCGAGGGCCACCGCCTAAGGATCTTACTTCTGCCTTACGTCGGCCACAAAGTCGCCACAGAATGACATGGGGCACAAGGCAAGCGGGGGCTGTTCCGATAGCGCGAGGCGCCTTCTCTTCCCTGGAGCCCCGCTGGTGACCGCCCAAGCCCCCTTCCACGCTCTTCTCTTGGCACTGCTGGCCCTCGCGGCCTGCAACAAAGACCCCGCATCCACGCCCTCTTCCAGCGAAACCACCGATGGCGCGGACGGCGCGGAGGCCGCCGATGGCAGCGATGGCGCCGACGGCAGCGATGGCGCCGACGGCAGCGACGACGGCCTCGTTGGGCCCCACGATGGCGACTACTCCATCACGATGCACCGCGCCGGCGGGCAATTTGCGCTCGGCACCTTCTCGGTGGTACGCAACGTCGTGACCGCCGACGTGCGCTCGGAGGCCGGCGTGACCTTTCTGGCCTCGGGCACCGTGGCCGCCGATGGCGCGCTGGCGGTGGAGGTGACCAACGACGCCGGTCTCGCGGTGGAGGTCTCTTCGGCCTGGATCCGCGGCGATGTGGTGGAGGCCGTCTACACCGTCGAGGGCCAGCAGGGCGTGATCGTCGGCACCAAGGATGGCAGCCTCGTCGGGCAGGTGCCGGTGACCGACTTCGATGGGAATTACGAGGTGGCCTTCATTCGCGATGAGGAGGAGGTGGCCAACACCACCTTTGAGGCCAAGCGCGGCGCCTTTAAGACCCAGATCACCGCTGAGGACGGCGTGGTCTACCTGATCGACGGCTTCTTCACCTCTGACGGCACCGTGGTGCTGGCGCAGGCGACCTCGACGCGTGAGGCGGTCATCCTGGCCGAGGCCTCGGTCGATCAGGACACCCTCGCCATCACGGGCATCTACCGCGCCGGCGACCTCGTCGGCACGATCAGCGGCCGGAAGGGGGACTGACATGAACCGCTCACTCCTGGCGCTCCTGGGTCTCTTTCTGGTGCCCGCGGCCTTCGCCCTCGACGTCGAGGAATTCGACACGAGCACGGGCGAGTGGGTCTTCAGCCCCCAACGCATCGGCCGCTCCACCACAGAAGGGTGGTCGCGCGTGGACGATGGCGGCGACTGGGCCCTGCGCACCAACCCGAGCCCCACCAGCGCCACCTACTACTGGACGCTCGGCCGCGACGTCGATCTGACCGGCGCCCGCGAGCCGAAGTTGGCGGTGCGGTGGACCTTCCACGGCGAGGGCTACGAGTCGGCCCAGGTGCAGGTGGGCCCGCCCGGCTCCACCCGGTCGGCCGACTTCTCGACCGTGCTGGATGTGCGGGTCGCCTCGAGCGCGCCCACCGACCATGTGATCAACCTCGCCGCCTGGGATGAACAGAAGATCGCCCTGCGGGTCCAGCTCAAGAAGCCCACCGGCGTCGTCACCACCCAGTCGGGCCTCACCCTCCACAAGATTGGCGTCACCGTCGAGCCCGAGCCGCCGCCGCCCCCGCCGCCGCCCGAGATCATCTCGGTCGGCAGCTTCAACGTGCAGGCCTTTGGCCTCACCAAGATGGACAAAGCCGGCGTGCCCGAGGCCCTGGTGTCGATCGCCGATCGCTACGACGTGCTGCTGATCCAGGAGATCCGCGACAAATCGGGTGGCGCCATCGTCGAGTTGCTGGGCCTGATCAACGCCTACACCGACGACGACTTCGCCATGGTTATCTCCGATCGCCTGGGCCGAACGGTGAGCAAAGAGCAGTACGCCTTCCTCTACCGGCCGAGCAAGCTCAGCGTGGTGACCTCCTACCACTTCGATGATGGCGTGGAGCCCACCGGCGACTTCTTCGAGCGGGAGCCCTTCATCGTGCAGTTCGCCTCGCCCAGCACCGGGCGGGACTTCGCCGTGGCCGCCCTGCACACCTCGCCCGACTCCACCCCCGAGGAGCTGGCCTACCTCGACGAAGTGCGTCTCGACATGGAGGCGCGCCTCGAGGAGCAGGATCTGCTGCTGATGGGCGACTTCAACGCCGGCTGCAGCTACCTGACCCCCACCGAGATGGCGACCCTGCCGATCGCCACCGATCCGACCGTCACCTGGCAGATCCCCGACGCCTCGGACACCACGACCTCGACGACGGCCTGTCCCTACGACCGCATCCTCACCACCGAGTCGGCCAACGATCAGGTGGTGGCCGGCAGCGCCTCCATCTACCTCTTCGATGCACCGCTCAACCTCTCGCCGACCCTGACGCGGCAGGTGAGCGACCACTACCCCGTGGAGATGCTGCTCGACCTCTCGCTCGCCGAGTAGTCAGCGGGCGCAGGTCAGGTGGCGTCCGCCGTCGATCGGCAGCGTGACGCCCGTGATCCAGCCAGCCTGGGCCGAGGCCAGAAAGAGGATGGCCTCGGCGACCTCCTCGGGCTGGCCCACCCGCCCCATCGGATGGGTGGTCTCGCTGTGGGTGAGGAAGCGGGCGTAGCGCTCGGCGTCGAGGCCGCCGCTGCGATGCAGGCCCGTGACCACCACGCCGGGGTTGACGGCGCTGACCCGCACCCCCTTGGCGGCCAGCTCCAGGGCGGCGCAGCGGGTGAGCTGATCGACGGCGGCCTTGGAGGCGGCGTAGGCCAGCACGCCGGGGAAGCTGCGCAGGCCGGTCACGCTCGACACATTGATGATGGCGCCGCGGCTCTGTTCAAGGGCTGGCAGGCAGCGCTGCATCAGGTCGAAGACGCTGGTGAGGTTGATCTCCACCATCGCGCGAAAGTCAGCCAGGGTGGTGTCGGCGACCGAGCCGAAGCCGATGATGCCGGCGGCGTTGACCAGCAGGTCGAGGCGGCCCCAACGTTGCACCGCCGCCTCGGCGAGCCCGGCGCGCTGCGCATCATCGAGGAGGTCGGCCGGATGCGCCTGGGCCTCGCCCCCGGCCGCGGTGATCTCGGCCACCAGCGCGTCGAGGGCCTCCGCCCGCCGGCCGACGAGGCTGAGCCGGGCGCCCTGCCGGCCCAGGGCCAGGGCCGTCGCCCGGCCGATCCCGCTGCTGGCCCCGGTCACCAGGGCCGCCTTGCCGCTCCATGATCCTTCCATCGTGCACCTCCGGCCACCGGCTAATCCACCGGCGGCCGAGGCGCTCTGTTCAGGTCTTGGCCGGGGCCAGGGCGCTCTCCCAGCGCAGGCGGCCGGTGAGCTGCATCAGCGCGAAGAGCGTGACGATGCCCAGGATGGTGATGGTGAGGCCGGTCGCACCGTCCCAGAAGTGAGCGAGGGCGAAGCCGATCTGGTAGAGGAGCTGCGCCAGGCCGGCCTCGACGAGGGCGAAGCGGGGGCCCACCACGAGGCGCAGGTAGGAGGTGACGAGGCCGAGGCTGATCACGCTGGCCAGGGCAAAGGCATACTCCACCGGCAGGCGATCGGCGGTGTAGGCGAAGAGCAGGTCAAAGGCGAAGAAGGCGGCAGCGATGAACAGATAGTTCATCGGGTGGATGCTCTGGCCGCGCAGCATGCCGAGCACGAAGATCCAGAGAAAGAAGAGGCCGAGCGACAAAGGCGCCGAGAAGCTGAGGTCGGCGGCGAGCGCGCCGGGCTGCGTCATCTCGGGCATGACCATGCCCATGCCATAGCCGCTCACGAGGCGATCAAAGCGCCAGGAGAGGGCCCAGCCCTCTGCGGTCTGTTCGCGGGTGGACGGGGAGAGGGTCTGCGTGGGGAAGTCGATGTCGGCGAAGTCCGTGGTGAGCGACAGGGTGAAGTCATCGATCTGGCCCACGCTCGGGGTGGGTCGGTAGGTCCACTCGCGCATGCCGCGCGAGCGGTAAGCGGCGCGGACGGTGACGCGGTCCCCCTCGGCGATCGGCATCCAGACGGTCAACGCGCCGTTCTCGGGGCGGAGGTCCTCGGCGCGGTCGACGCCGTTGACGATGAGGGAGAAGCCGTCGTACACGCCGCTGGCGTCGGGGAATGGAAAACGGATGAGGAGGGACTCGCCGAGGCCGTGGTGAACATAGGTCCAGTCACCCTGGAAGTCTACGTCGTAGAGGGGGTACCAGACGAGGCCCTTGCGGCGCTGATCGAGGCTGAGATCGACGACGAGGGCGCTGCTGGCCGGCTGCACGGCGCGATCGGTCATCTCACGCACCTCGCGGCGCACGGTCTGGGTGCTGCCGGTGCGGGCGTCGGTGACGGCCTCCTCCTCGATGCGGGTCCGGGCCCACTGGGCGGTGAAGGTCGGGGCGGACTGGATCTGGGCGCTGCCCCACAGGTCGCTCACCTGCCTTTCGAGGCCGAGCGTTTGATCGTTCGTGCGGCTGCGGGTGACGCCGCCGAGGGTGAGCCAGCAGAGGCCGGCGAAGAGGAAGACGACGAAGATGCCAAACAAGCGGAAGAGCGGGTGCACACGGGCCTCCAGGAGACCACCCAACTTCACCGGCCGATGGGCATGGGAGCGGGGCGGGCCTGCGCAGGGGGCGCGGCGGTGTTGTGCAAAGCTTGTGCAGGCCTCAGGGGGTCCTGGGAGCCGGTCTCCCAAACCCGCAAGGGCCGAGACCTGGGCGAGCCCCCCGGCGCGCCCAGGCCCAGCGCCTTCTTCAGACCGTCACAGTCGCCGCCGCGTCGCGGAAGGACGCGATCTGGTCGAAGTTCATGTAGCGGTAGACCTCATCCGCCTTGCCGGCCAGCGCCGCCACCTGCGCCTGATATTCCTCCACCGTCGGGATGCGGCCCAGCAGCGCACAGACCGCCGCCAGCTCTGCCGAGCTCAGGTAGACCCGCGTGTCAATCCCCAGTCGATTGGGGAAATTGCGCGTTGAGGTGCTGACGGCGGTGCTGCCCCGGCGAATCTGCGCCTGGTTGCCCATGCAGAGCGAGCAGCCGGGCAGTTCCATGCGGGCCCCCGAGCGACCGAGCACGCCGTAGTAGCCCTCCTCGGTGAGGATCATCTGATCCATCCGGGTGGGCGGGGCGACCCAGAGGCGGGTGGGGATGTCGGTCTGACCGTTCAAGACCTTGCCGGCCGCCCGGAAGTGGCCGACGTTGGTCATGCAGGAGCCGATGAAGACCTCGTCGATCTTGTCGCCCTGCACGGCGCTGAGCGGCTTGATGTCATCGGGGTCATTGGGGCAGGCCAGCAGGGGCTCGGTGATCTCGGCCAGATCGATCTCGATCACCGCGGCGTACTCCGCGTCGGCGTCGGGCTGAAGCAGCTTCGGATCGGCCATCCAGGCCTCCATCGCCGCGATGCGCCGGCGGAGGCTGCGGGCGTCTTCATAGCCACCCGCAATCATCCACTTGAGCAGCGTCACGTTGCTGCGCAGGTACTCGAGGATCGGCGCATCGTTCAGTCGCACCGTGCAGCCGGCGGCGCTGCGCTCGGCGCTGGCGTCGGAGAACTCGAAGGCCTGCTCGATCTTGAGGTCGGGCAGCCCTTCGATCTCGAGGATGCGCCCCGAGAAGATGTTCTTCTTGCCCTTCTTGGCCACCGTCAACAGTCCCTGTTTGATGGCGTAGTAGGGGATGGCGTTGACCAGATCCCGCAGGGTGATGCCCGTCTGCATCGTGCCCTTGAAGCGCACCAGCACGCTCTCCGGCATGTCGAGGGGCATCACGCCGGTGGCGGCGGCGAAGGCGACGAGGCCCGAGCCGGCCGGGAAGCTGATGCCGATCGGGAAGCGGGTGTGACTGTCACCGCCGGTGCCGACCGTGTCCGGCAGCAACATCCGGTTGAGCCAGGAGTGGATGATGCCATCGCCCACCCGCAGGCTGACGCCGCCGCGGTTGGTGATGAAGTCGGGCAGGCTGTGGTGCAGCTTGACGTCGACGGGCTTGGGGTAGGCCGCGGTGTGACAGAAGGACTGCATCACCAGATCGGCCGAGAAGCCGAGGCAGGCCAGATCCTTGAGCTCGTCGCGGGTCATCGGCCCGGTGGTGTCCTGGCTGCCCACGCTGGCCATGCGCGGCTCGCAGTAGGTGCCCGGCCGGATGCCCTGGCCCTCCGGCAGGCCGCAGGCCCGACCGACCATCTTCTGGGCCAGGGTGAAGCCCTTGCCGCTGTCATCGGGGGCCACGGGCAGGCGGAACACGGTGGACGGACCGAGGCCCAAGGCCTCGCGGGCCCGGGCGGTGAGCGCCCGACCGATGATCAGGTTGATGCGGCCGCCGGCGCGCACCTCGTCCAAGATGACCTCGGACTTGTGGGCGAAGGTGGCGATGACCACGCCATCCTTCTCGACCCTGCCCGCGTAGGGGTAGATGTCGACCACATCGCCCATGTTCATCTGGCTGACGTCGCACTCGATGGGCAGGGCGCCGGCGTCTTCCTGGGTGTTGAAGAAGATGGGGGCGATCTTGCCGCCCAGACAGTAGCCGCCGTACCGCTTGTTGGGCACATGGGGGATGTCGTCGCCGGTCCACCACAGCACGGAGTTGGTGGCCGACTTGCGGCTGGAGCCCGTACCCACCACGTCGCCCACGTAGGCGACGGCGTGGCCCTTGGCGGCCAAGGCCTGGATGGCGGCGATGGGGCCGCGCACGCCCGGCTCTTCGGGGACGATGCCCTCGCGCGCATTCTTGAGCATGGCCAGGGCGTGGAGTGGGATGTCAGGGCGGCTCCAGGCGTCGGGGGCCGGCGAGAGGTCGTCGGTGTTGGTCTCTCCGGTGACCTTGAAGACCGTGACGGTGACCTTCTCGTTCAAGGCCGGACGGCCGGTGAACCACTCGGCCTCGGCCCAGGAGCGCACCACGTCGGCGGCGACGGCATTGCCCGCCTTCATCTTGGCGACCACATCGTTCATGTAGTCAAACATCAGCAGGGTGCCCTTGAGGCCCTCCCCAGCGACGGCGCCCACTTCGGCGTCATCGAGCAGATCGATGAGCGGCATCACGTTGTAGCCGCCCAGCATCGTGCCCAGCAGCTCGGTGGCCAGCGCCCGGCTCACCAGGGGGCTGCCCTTCTCGCCCTTGGCGACGGCGGCCAGGAAGGCGGCCTTGACCAGGGCGGCGTCGTCGACGCCAGCCGGCACGCGATGGGTGAGGAGCTCGACCAGACCGCTGTCTTCACCGGCCGGCGGGGCCAGGAGCAGGTCGCAGAGGGCGGAGGTCTGGGCGGCGGTGAGCGGCAGCGGGGGGATCCCCAGCGCGGCGCGTTCGGCGACGTGGGCGCGGTAGGCTTCCAGCATGACAACCTCAGGGAAGGAGGACGATGGGGGCTGGGCTAACCCCAGGCACCCTTCGTGGCCATGCCCTAGCCCGCCCCCCTGTGGCCGTCGGGGACGGCGTTGGAGTCCTGCCGGGAATCGTTCACGTTTTCGAGGCCGTGGCCTTCTCATAGACGGTGAAGAGGCCCATGCCCGCCAGCATCGCCGCGCCAAAGACGAGGACCTCGACGGTACCCGTGGCGAGGCTGGTCAAGGCCGGCCCGGGGCAGTACCCGCCGAGCCCCCAGCCCAGGCCGAAGAGCACCGCGCCCATCAGCAATCGCCGATCGACGCGGGTGTTGGTCGGAATCGCGAAGGTGGAGGCGCCAAGCGGGCTCCCGATGCGGGGCACCAGTTGGTAGGCCACGAAGTGGACGGCGATGGCGCCCACCATGACGAAGGCGAGGGAGGGGTCCCAATCGCCGGTGACATCGAGGAAGGCGATGACCTTGGCGGGCTGGGTCATCCCCGCGACCATCAGGCCCAGACCAAAGACAAGACCCGCCACAAAGGCGACCATTGTGTTCTTCACGCCGCACCTCCAAAGAGCCGCCCGGCGAGCACCGCGGCGGCCATGCCAAATCCCATGAAGGTCACCACCGAGGCCAGCGAGCGCGGACTCAAGCGCGACAGCCCGCAGATGCCGTGGCCGCTGGTGCAGCCATTGCCATGGCGGGTGCCAAAGCCCACCAACAGACCGGCGACGATCAGCGCCGGCAGCGGCCGATCGCTGGTGTTGGCGAGGGCCTGGGGTGCAAGGAGCACCCCGCCGACCCCCGCCGCGAGCAGCCCGCCGAGGAAGGCGAAGCGCCAGGTGGCGTCGGCCGGCTTGCCGCCGAGGAGACCGCCGACGATGCCGCTGATGCCAGCCACCTTTCCGGCGAAGAGCAGTACGATGGAGGAGGAGAGGCCGATGAGGGCGCCGCCGAGGGCGGAGGCGACCGGGGTAAAGTTCGGGGACACGAGAGCCTCCAACACTCAGAGCTGCTGGTAGAGGACAAAGACGCCCATCAGGAGCACAAAGCCGGCGAAGCCGCGGCGGAGCAGGTCGGCCGGCACCTTGCTGGCCAGCAGGCCGCCGCCCACCGAGCCCACCACCGCCGCCGCGGTGATCATCCCGGCCAGCTCGTAGTTGACCGAGACGTGGGTGGCGTGCCCCGCAAAGCCGGCGAAGCTCTTCATGGAGATGACGAGGAGCGAGGTACCCACGGCCTTCTTCATCGGCAAGCCGCCCAGCAGGGCCAGGGCCGGCACCACCAGAAAGCCGCCGCCCGCGCCGACCAGCCCGGTGACGATGCCCACCACGAGTCCATCCGCGAGGATCTTCCACAAGGCCTGCCCGGGGCCGGCCACCTCGGGGTCGCCCTCGCTCTTGCGGCCGCGGAACATCGCTACCGCGGTGGCCAGCATCATCAGCGCGAAGAAGCCCAGCAGCAGGCCGCTCGGCAGGTAGCCCGCCACAAAGCCGCCCCCCGCCGCGCCGACCATGCCCGCCGCGCCGAAGATGGCGCCGGTGCGCCACTCCACGTTGCCGGCCCGGGCGTGCTGGAGGACGCCTGCGATGCTGGTGGCCCCCACCACCAGCAAGGAGGTGGCGATGGCCTCCTTGGCCTCCATGTGCAGGGCGTACAGCAGGATGGGGGTGGTGAGGATGGAGCCGCCGCCGCCAAGGAGGCCGAGGGCGACACCGATGAGGACCGAGAGAGCGAGGGCGATGGGTAGCATGCCTGACGTCAAAGCAGGATGTATGCCAGCCACGAGCGGCCGGGTGCTTCCAGGCCTCCTCTCCGGGAAGGGCGCTGGCGACTTGATCGGCTCTGGATACACGGTCGAGGCCCAACCGCGGTGATGTTTCACCGCCCATGGTATGTTTCACCGATGGAACGCCCCGCCGCCCTCGACGCCCTCCTTCGCCGCGCCGGGGTCAGCGCCGCCTTCACCGGCCTCGCCAGCCTCTTCCCCGAGGTGGCGGTGCTGGCGCTGGGCGCCGACGGCCGGCTGGTCTGGGCGAGCCCCACCGCCGATCGGCTCGACGTCACCGTGCAGATCGGCGAGCCCCTCCCCAAGGAGCTGCCCCCCGGCCCCAGCCTCAGCATCGACGGCCTGACCCTGCACGCCCTGCCCCTGCGCGGCTTCCCAGCCTGGACCCCGCCCGAAGACGCCATCGAGTTTCACGGCGTCTGGACCCGCGATCCGTCCATGCTCAAGGTCATTGAGATCATCCGCAACGTCGCCGAGACCGACGCCACGGTGCTCATTCGCGGCGAGAGCGGCACCGGCAAAGAGCTGGTGGCCGCCGCCCTGCACGCCGAGAGCGACCGCCGGAGCGGCCCCTTCATCGCCGTCAACTGCGGCGCCTTCTCCGCCAGCCTGCTGGAGAGCGAGCTCTTCGGCCACGTCAAGGGCGCCTTTACCGGCGCCGTCGCCGCCCGAAAGGGCATCTTCGCCCAGGCCCACGGCGGCACGCTCTTCCTCGACGAGGTCGCCGAGCTGCCCTTGGAGCTGCAGCCCAAGCTCCTGCGGGTGCTACAAGAGCGCGTGGTGGTGCCCGTCGGCGGCAATGAGCCCCTGCCCGTCGATGTGCGCGTGGTCGCCGCCACCCACCGCGCCCTGCGCGAGGAGGCCCGGGAAGGCCGCTTTCGCGCCGATCTGCTCTACCGCTTGCGCGTGGTGCCGATCTTTCTGCCGGCCCTGCGCGAACGCCGCCTCGACGTGGCGCTGCTGGTGCAGCGCTTCATCGATCAGTTCAACCTGCAGGGGCCGCGCCGCATCACGGCCATCGCCCCCACCGCCCTGCAGGCCCTGCTCGACCACAGCTGGCCCGGCAATGTGCGCGAGCTCAAGAACGTGGTGGAGTACGCCTTCGCCGTCGGGCGCTCGGCCACGCTCACCCTCGACGACCTCCCCCCCGAGCTGCGCGCCGCCTTGCCCCCCACCAGCGCCGTGGCCCCCTCTCCAAACCCGACCGACGAGGCCGAGCGGGTGCGCCAAGCCCTCGCCGCCGCCCAGGGCGACATCAACGCCGCCGCCGCGCACCTCGGCCTTTCGCGCACCACCTTCTGGCGGCTGCGCCGGCGGCTCGGCGTTTAGCAGACCGCAAACCAGCCCACCCCCTCGATCAGATCGGGGCGGAGCGCGCCAAGACGGGCCCGGATCTCGTCACGGGCGCCCCGGGCCCCGACGGCGACCAGCAGCAGGTCGAGCGCGGTGTCGGCCAGGGCCTCGATGGGCCAGACCGGCAGCCCCTGGCGGCTTCCGCCGGGCGCGATGTCGAAGAGGCCGACCGGGCGTCGATCGTGCTCGATCAGGGCCCGCAGCCAGGGCTTGCCGGCCTTGTTGGCCCCCCACAGCCCCACCCGCGGCCGGCTGGGGAGCAGGTTGCGGGCCACCCAGGCGATCTTGAGGCGGCGAAAGGCCTCGGGACGGTAGCGCGGGTCGGTGCGGGTGAGCCGGCCGGGCCGATCGGAGAGGCGCACCACCGGCTGGGGCACGCTGACGAGGCGCCCCACCTCGGCGAGGCGCAGCCAGAGGTCGTAGTCCTCGGGGAAGTCGCCCTGCCGGTAGCCGCCCACCGCCGCCACGGCGCTCGCCCGAATCAGCACGGCCGGATGGAGGAGCGGCGACTCGATCAACAAGGCGGCGTGCAGATCTTCGAGGCCGTTGAGCCAGCGCACATAGCGCACCATGCCCTCGCCCCCCTCCTCCAGCAGCCCCTGTCCGCCCACCACCACCACGCCCGGCTGGAGCGCGGCGCGCTGGGCGGCGATGCGCCCCGGCAGGGCCTCGTCATCGGCGTCGAGGCGAGCGAGCAGCGGGGCGGTGGTGGCGGCCCGGCCGTGTTCGAGGGCGGCCACGATGCCGAGGGGAGGCTGGCGGAGGACCCGCAGTTGGGGGTGGGTCGACAGCGCCATCGCGGCTCCATCTTCGCTGCCATCGTCGATGACCAGCACCTCGTCGTCGGATTCACAGGCCAGGAGCGCCGAGGCCACCGCCCGCCCCAGCAGGGCGCCGCCATCGCGAACCGGGAGGATCCAGGCGATCCGCATCCACACCTCGTTGGGGTCCGGCGGTGGCCAGCCAGCCCCTCCGCCTCTGCTATGGTCAGGGCCTCACCGGAGGTCCTTGTGTCTCGTACTCCCGCCGCCCTCGCCGCGCTCCTCGCCCTCGCCAGCTTCAGCGGCGCCGCCCAGGCCGGCCCGCTCAACCCCTGGGGCGCCGCCATTGGCGAAGGCGTCGTCGGCGTCAACCCCTTCCTCTATGTGTACTCGGGGCCCGGCGTTCTGCCGATCCTCTACGGACAGTACGGCTTCTCCGACAGCGCCGACATCATCGTCGGTGGCGGGGCCTGGCTGGCCAAGGGGGAGAGCGGCTTCGACACCCTCGAGGTGATGCCCCGCTTCTTCTTCACCGAGAACCTCGGCGTGGCTGTTCACGCTCTGGTGCCCGGCAGCTTTGACAGCGCCGAGGTGGGCCCCGAGCTGCACGGCTACTGGTCGACCGACAGCCTCGACCTCACCGTGAACGCCGGCTGGCGGCCCAGCTTTGGCGGCGGCGGCTTTGGCCTGGGCGGGCCCTTCGCGATGGTGGCGCCGGAGCGCTACCTCAACGACACCTGGTCGGTCTACATCGAGCTCGATGGCGCCTACGATCTCACCGAGGGCCTCCCCAGCGAGAGCCGCCTGTCGGCGATGGTGGTGCCCGGCGTGTCGGCCGGCTTCGCCGAGACCCACTACCTCTCGCTCGGGCTGCAGGTCCCCGTCGTGCCGGCCCCCTCCGCCGAGGCCCTGTCGGTGGGCATGTGGTACGCCACCAGCTTCGGCGGCGAGTAGGTTCAAGCCAGCAGAACAGAAAAGAGGTAGTGTAAGGCGCTCAATCCACGGAGCTCCGCGCATGATCCTGCATGTTCTCCTGCTTCTGCTCGCCTGTGACTCCAAGGCCCCCGAAAAGCCGGCCCCGCCGCCGGAGCCGGCCCCCAAGGTCGAGGCGCCTGCGCCCACGCCCCCCGCTGCAAGCGCGGCGCCGACCGCCTTGACGCTGCCCCCGGCCCTGGTGGGCAAGGCCGAGGTGGTGCCGTCCACCGACCCGGCCTACGCCCAGGCCCACGTCGCCGACGCGGTGAAGCCCGCCGGCGAGGGCGGCATCTCCGAGGCCCTGGTGGTCAAGCTCACCGCCGACATCCCCGTGTACCGGCTGTGGAGCGGCCCGGCCAAGGTCGACGGCAACGGCAACACCAACCGCATCGGTAGCTGGTGGTCTTACGACGCCCCGACCGGCACCCGCGACCAGTACCGCGTCGACTACGAGATCTGTACCTCCTGGAATGACCTCACCTGGGTTGTCACCTGCACGCTCAAGGCCGGCGCCGTCATCGCCGTGGGCCCGGGCCAGAGCGTGTCGGCCGCCACCTGCGGCGATCCGACCGGAAAGGAGAGCTACCCGGCCAATCCGGTGGACTGGCAGACCTTCATCTACCAGGCCTACAACCAGGTGGGCCCCGGCAAGGCCCTGGACTGCCCGGCCGCCACCCAGGACTACGAAGACAACCCCAACGACATCAGCCAGCCCCTCCACGGCAACGCCGCTCCCGCCAGCCCCGAGGCCCAGAAGCCCGCGCCCATGAAGAAGGGCCCCGGCAAGGCGGGCAAGGGGAACTGAGGCCGGGGCGGGTCGCGGCGAAGGACGATCGGGTGGGAGCGTGACCGTTCTCCATCCGAGCGGAAACAGGTAAACTCCGCGGCCCAACCCCAGGGAGCTCCGCGCATGTTCTTCACTCTCCTGTTCACGCTCTCCGCCTTCGCCCTCGACCTGCCCGCCGCCTTGAACGGCAAGGCCGTCGTGCTCAGCCCCACCGACCCCGACTACGCCCGCGCCGACATCGCCGGCGCGGTCAAGCCCGCCGGCCAGGGGGGCGCCTCGGAGGCCATCGTGGTCAAGCTAACCGCCGATGTGCCGGTCTACCGCATGTGGAACGGCCCCCAGAAGCTCGACGCCAACGGGCGCACCAACCGCATCGGCAGCTGGTGGGCCTGTGACGCCCCCAAGGGGACCCAGGCCGACTACCGCAAGGCCTACGAGATCTGCGTGGGCTGGAACGATCTCACCTGGGTGGCCACCTGCACGCTCAAGGCGGGCGCGGTGGTGGCGGTGGGCCCCGGCCAGAGCGTGTCGGCGGCCACCTGCGGCGATGTCACCGGCAAGGAGAGCTACCCGGCCAACGCCGTCGACTGGCAGACCTACATCTCCAAGGCCTACAACCGCGTCGGCGCCGGCAAGGAGCTGGAGTGCCCCGCCGACACCCAGGACTACGAGGCCAACCCGGCCAACATCAGCCAGCGCAAGTAGGCCGCCGCCGCCGGGCCAGCAGCGCCAGGGCCAGCAGGGAGCCCAGGCTGGCCGAGCCCCCGCCGCTCGCGCAGCCGCAGCCGCCTTTCTGGGCGGAGCCCTCCGCTGAATCGGAGCCGGGGGCCGCGGCGGTGTCGGGGGCGCCGTCGTCGCCGCCCTCGCCCTCGTCGGAGAGGTCGGTGTCGGGCGCCTCTCCGCCGTCCCCGCCACCGGCCCGCAGGGCCACAAAGAGCGGGTGCGCGCTCAGCTCCAGGCGCAGGCCGGCCTCTTCGCGCACGGGAAGGGGGGCCTCCTCCCCGCTGGCGTCCCAGCCGGGCAGGGTGAAGGCGGCGACGGGCTCGTCGGAGAGGTCGACCCAAACCGTGGCGGCGGCGCCCGCGGCGGGGTCGGTGGGGGTCCAGCCGACGAGGTGGGTGGGCAGGCCGTCGGCGCCGCCCAACAGGTAGACCCAGGCCGCCTCGCTCTCCTCGATCACGCCGACCACCTGCAATTCTCCAAGGAGGGCGCGCAGGCCGGCGAGGGCGAAGTAGGGCCGCTTGGGGGCGAATCCGCTGGCCAAGGTGCCGGTGAGGCCGCTGCGGCAGAAGAGCGAGTCGCAGCCGTCGATGTTTCCGTAGAAGAACCAGGTGGCCCGCTCCAGGCCGAGGCGGTTCCAGAAGAGGGCGCCGCGCACCGCGTAGGCGGCGGCGGCCTCATCGGAGACACACTCGCTGCCGCTGCAGCCCTCGCCGACCCCGTCGCTGTCCCAGCCCCACTCGGTGAGCCAGACCGGCAGGCCGGGGGTGTTGGCGTCGCGCCAGCGCAGCAGGTTCAGGACCTGCCGGCTCGAGGAGCCCGGGTGCTCGGGGGGGACGCCGACCCGCACGCCGCTCTCGTCGTTGCGCACGCTGTAGGCGTGGATGTTGAGGGCGTCGAGTTGGGCGGCGGTGGCCTCATCCACCCGGGCGCCGATGTAGTGGCCGCCGGTGGCGGTCTCGGCGAGGGGGTCGTGGGCCTGCAAGGCGCAGGGCAGCACGGTGATCGCCGGGTCTCCGGCCTTGGCCCCCTCGACAAAGCCGGCCAGCACGGCGTTGTAGAAGTCGGCCGGGTAGTCCCAGGGCTCGTTTCCGGCCTCCAGGGCGCCGAGCGAGCCGGTGCCGGCGGTGGGGCCGAAGTGCCGGGCCATCGCCTCGGCGTAGGTGTAGGCCGCCGTGTAGGGGTCGTCCCAGGTCGCCATCGGGTGGCTGCTGTGGGTGAACTGCACGCTGGCGCTCACCGAGAGGCCGGCGGCCACCCAGTCGTCGTACTCGCGGTCCCAGTCGAGCCACCACTGGGCCTCGGTGCCGCTGGTGGCCATGTCCTCGTAGTTGGGCACATGGTCGGGGTCGGTGACGTCCCAGCCGAGGTTGTGGTAGTTGCGGGCGTGGGGAGAGATGGGGGTGTACAGCTCGGGGCCCTGACCGGGGGCGAGGCTGTCGCTGTAGGCGGGGTTGCCCCAGCCCCAGATGCCGTTCACGCCGATCATCTCGGCGATCGGCGCCCGGGCGCCGGCGAAGGCGGGGAGGGGCCCGGTCTGGCCGTCGCGATCCCAGGCGTCGAGCTCCCAAACGTAGACCTTGGCGTAGTCCTCGGGGCTGACCTCGTGGGCGACGCGCAGAAAGCGCAGGCTGGGCTCGTCGGGCAGGCGGGTCTCCACGGCGCCAAGGGCCTCGGGATCGAGGGCGGCGAGCAGGGTCCAGGCCGCCCCATCGACCGAGCCGTAGAGCGCGGTGCTGAGGCCCTTGCCGCCGGCCCAGTGCCGGCTGCGCACCACGCCCACCGGCTGCTCGGCGCCGAGATCGACGGTGACGGCCTCGACGCAGGGGCCCCGGTAGGTGGCCAGCTCGGTGGTGGTGAAATTGGCAGCGGCGCGCAGCACCACCGCGGTGATGGCCTCGGCGGGGGCCGGGTAGCGGCGGAGGCTGTAGGCGTCGGCGCTGCCATAGGTGGCGAGGGAGACGACGGCGCCCGCGGCGGTCTCCACCTCGACGGTGACCGGCCCGCCGAAGCCGCGAAAGGCGATCTCGTCGACGAGGGTGGCGCTGGCGAGCGAGACGCGCAGGCTGGCCTCGCCGCTGCTGAGGGTGGCGCCGGCGCCGGTGTAGAAGTCGGCGTCGGTGGCGCCGCTGGCGGTGGCCCCGCCGCTCAGCGTGCAGCGGCCGAGATCGCAGGCGTCGAGCAGCAGGTTCATGTCGTCGCGGGCGAGGAAGCCGCTGGGCAGGCAGCTCCCGGAGGTCCACTGGCTCTGATCATCGCCGTCGAGCACGGCGCCGACGGCGCTCTCGTTGCTGGTGGCGCTGAGGCTGGCGCCCTCGGTGTAGGAGGGAATCAGGCCGGCGTCGGGGTCCCAGGCCCAAGCGGGGAACATCAAGGCGAAGAGGGGCAGCATGACGACCTCCGAGGGGGGGGCGGCCGTATCCTGTCCGCGGGGAACCGCCTCTGTCCACCGGGTGTCACCTTGATCAGGTAGGCTGCACCCAACTCCGAGGCGCCCCGTGCCGATCTTTCGTTGGCTCCACCTCACCGATCTCCACGCCGGCCTCGCCGGGATGGCCACCCTGCTGCCGGCGGTGAAGGCGGCCTTGCGGCAGGATCTGGTGCTCCTTCGCAGCCAGATGGGCGGGCCGATCGATCTGGTGCTCTTCACCGGTGACCTGAGCCAGCGGGGCGACGCCGCCGAGCTCGACGCGGTGAGCGGGCTGCTCGGCGACCTGCTGGCCCCCCTCGGCGCGGACGGTCCCCCTCCCCTCCTCGCCATCCCCGGAAACCACGATCTGGTGCGGCCTCCCGCCTCGGTCTCCACCCAGGCCTTCCTGCGCAGCGGCGAGGAGGACAGCGCCTACACCGACATCTGGGCGGAGTTCTGGAGCCGCCCCGACCATGAGTGGCGCCGCCTCATCGAGCAGGCCTTCGCGCCCTACACCGCCTGGGCCCGCCGGTGTTCGCTGCGGCGGCCCGACGGCGCCCACCCCGGCCTGCTGCCGGGCGAGGTCTTCGTCACCGTGGAAAAAGAGGGCGCGCGGATCGGCCTGTGCGGGCTCAACTCCGCCGCCCGTCAGCTCGCCGGCGGCGACTTCGAGGGGCGGCTGCTGGCGCATCCCGCCCAACTCCACGCCGCACCCGGCGGGGACGGCGTGGCCTGGGCGCAGCGCCACCACGCTGCCTTGCTGCTCAGCCACCACCCGCCCTCCTGGCTGGGGGCCACCAGCCGGGCCCACTTCGAGGGCGAGCTGCTGCCCTACTTTCAGCTCCACCTCTGCGGCCACCTCCACGATGGGCTGGCCACTGTGGCCGGATGGCAGGCCCAGAGCCGCCGCTGGCAGGCGCCGAGCCTCTTTGGCCTGGAGCGCGACGCCAAGGGCGTGCAGCGGGCCCACGGCTACACCGGCGGCTGGCTGGAGATGAGCGAGGGCGGCGGCCGGCTGCGGCTCTTTCCCCGGGTGGGCGTGCGGCCCCAGGGCGGCAACCCCTGGCGGATCGCCCCCGACGTCGCCGGCGGCCTCGTGCTGCAGCCCGATGGGGGAACAGCCCCCGTCGCCGTGGCCCTCCACCAGCCCTTCGCCCCTCGGCCGGCGATCACGCGGCCGCCGCCGCCGCCCCCGCCGGCTCAGGTGCCGGAGCTGCGCGACTGGACCCTGCGCCAGTTGGAGCAGCGCGGCTCGGCGGTGATCTACGGCCCCACCGGCTTTGGAAAGACCCTGCTCGCCACCGCCGTGCTGGCCGAGGGGGCGGCCCGCCACGGCTGGCACACCGGTCGCCTCGACCTCTCCCACATGCCCACGCTGACCCTGCTCTCCGACCCCGGCGTCTTCTTTCGCCGCCTGGGGCGCCTCGTCGCCGAGATCGATGGCATCAATCTCGCCGAGGTCTGGCGCCGCCGATGGATCGAAGAGCACACCGAGGTGAGCCCGGTCGACATCCTGTCGAGCTTCCTCACCGATGAGGTGGCCAAGGCGGCCGGCGGGCGCACCCTGGTGGTCAGCATCGAGCACATCGAGCTCCTTGAGGCCAACCTGCGCGGCCAGCTCCTGAGCGCCCTGCGGGCCCAACTGGAGTTCGAGCGGCGCACCCTGGGGCTGATCCTGGGGTCGAGCTGGCCCTCCTGGGCCTGGGACAGCCTGCCGAGCGGCTCGCCCTTCAACGTGACCCTGCCCCGCGAGCTGCCCGGCCTGCCCCTGCGCGCGGTGGAGGCGATGGCGGCCCAACTGGGCGTGGTCGCCAGCCCGGCCGAGTGCAAGGCCTTGCGCGACAGCCTCGACGGCCATCCGGGGCTCCTGCACGCCATCCTCACCGAGGCCGCCGGCCAGCGCCTGCCCGATCCCTCCCAAAGCGGCGCCTTCTGGACCTGGATCGAGCGGGTGGAGCTGGCGGTGGAGCGGGCCGGCCACCGCGAGGCCCTGGTGGCCCTGGCCCAAGGCGAAGAGCACGTCGAGCTGCCCCAGGCCCAGCTCCTGGCGCTCTACGCCCATGGCCTCGTCAAGCTCTGGGTGGTGCGGGGCCGCACCCGGGCCAGCTTCGCCTCTCCCCTCCTGCGCCAGCACTTCAGCGGCCCGCGGCCCACCCCGCCGCTCGATGAGGCCACCACCGACCGCTCCACCCCTTTCCGGCGGCGCCTGTGAGCGCCCTGCAGGTCGGCGGGGCGCTGGTCGCCGGCAAGCTCTACATCGAGCGTTCGGCCGATCTCCGCCTGCGGGAGACCCTCGAAGAGGGGCGCTACGCCGTGGTCTTTGCGGCCCGGCAAACCGGAAAGTCGAGCCTGCGCCGCCGGGTGCAAGATCAGCTCCGGGCCGCCGGCCGCCGGGCCTTCACCCTCGACCTCCTCGCCGCCGGGCGCGACGACCCGGCCCGCTGGTACCGCAACCTGATCGAGGCCCTCGCCCAATCCCTCGGCGCCCCGCGGCCCGGCCCCTTCTGGAAGGAGCACGAGGAGCTCTCCCCGGCCGCGCGGGTCTGGCTCTACCTGCGCCAGGCGATTGAGGCGGAGCCCAGCCCCTTCACCCTCTTCATCGACGAGGTCGACGCCGTCACGCAGGTGCCCGGCCTCGACTCCGACGCCTTCTTTCAAGGGCTCAAGGTGGTGCGCGACGCGGCGGCCACCGATCCAGTGTGGGCCCGCTTCACCTGCTGCCTCCTCGGCGTGGTGACCGAGCGCGACCTCGTGCGCGATCCCGCCCTGGCCCCCTCCAACGCCGGCTTCATCCCGATCGACCTCGCCGACTTCTCCCGCGCCGAGTTGGGGGCCCTCTCCCCCTACCTGGAGGGCCTCGGCCCCGATCCCGCTGCGCTGATCGACGCCATCGGCGAGGCCGCCGCCGGGCACCCCTACCAGAGCCTGCGCCTCGTCCTGGCCCTGGTCGAAGAGGGCCCCACCGAGGGCCGCAGCGCCGCCGAACGTGTCGGGGCGCAGGTCGACGATCTCTTCGTGCAGCACGGCCTTCTTCGCGAGGCCAGCCTGTACTGGCCCCGGGGCTTCGTCGAGCGCCTGCCCGCCCAGCGCCGCGACGAGGCCCTGGAGCTGTACCGCCGGGCCCTGCTCGGCACCCGGCCGCGCTGGCGGGGAACGGTGGACGCCCACGCCGATCTGCGCGTGGCGGGCCTCATCCGCCTCGACCCCGACGGCCGGCTCTCGCCGCGCAGCCGCATCTTCGCCGAGGTGCTCGGCCTCGACTGGGTCAACCATCTCCTCGGCGGCCGGGCCTTCGATCACGCCCTCGCCGCCTGGGAGAAGAGCGGTCGCAGCGACGAGAAGCTGCTCAGCGTCGACGAGCTGCGCGCCGCCCGCGCCTGGCTGGCCCAACAGCCCCACCCCACCCAGTCGATCCGCGCCCTGGTGACCGCCAGCGCCCGCCACCTCGAGGCCCGCCTCGCCCAGGCGGTCGAGGAGGAGCGCGCCCGCGCCAAGGCCCGGGAATTCGAGCTCATGACCGAGAAGCTCGGCCGCGCCCAGGCCGCCCACCGCGAGGCGGAGGCCCGCTCCGATCGCGAGGCGGTGGAGGCCCGCCACGCCGAGATGACCCTGCGCCTGGAGCGGGCCCACTCCCACCACCGAATCCAGTCCCAGCGCTTTGCCATGGGCTTCCTCGTCGTTGCGCTGCTGACCGGCCTCTTCGTCGCCTGGCGCGAGTCCAAGGCGGCGATGCAGGCCATGGCCGAGCGCGACGAGCTCGATCGCCAGCTCGCCGCCCTGCAACGCACCGCCGCCCTCGTCCAGCAAGACCTCGCCGCCGACATCGACCAGACCCAGCGCAAGGTCGCCGAGCAGGACTGGGCCCTGCGCGGCAAGCAGGCCCAGCTCGCCCAAGCGGTCGCCGATGAGCAGGAGCGCGCGCGCCTGATCGCCGAGCGCGACGCCCTGCTCAACGCCCGACGCGAAGCCGAGGCCCAGCTCAACCGCCTCACGGCCGAAGCCGCCGCCCAAAAGGACGCCCACGCCAAGAAGATCTCCGAGGTCGCCTCGCTCCAGGACGCGGGCACCGAGCTGCGCGCCGCGCTGGACGCCTGCACGGCCCGCGAGCAGCGCACCCGGGCCACCGTTCAAGACCTCAACGCCGAGGTGGAGGCCTATGAGGACGCCACCGGCGCCCTGCCCCTGGTCGCACCGCCCAGCCTCGGCCGCAACGCCGATCCTCGTTAGGCCCGGCCCCTCCGGAGCGCCGATGCTGCCCTTGCTGCTCTCCACCCTCGCCCTGGCCGCCGACTGCCCGGCCGGCTTTCCCCGCATCGAAGAGGGCTGGAACCGAAGCCTACCCGCGGCCGGCCAGAAGCGCGACGTATACGCCATCTTTCCCCCCGGACAGGCCGAACCGAGCCCGGTCTTCTTCGCCTGGAACGGCACCAGCGAGGATGGCGGCAGCTTCGCCCGCCGGGCCCAACTCCAGGACTTCGCCGACCGCGGCATGATCGTGCTGGCGCCGTCGAGCAAGGGCAATGGCACCATCTGGCCGGTCTGGGATGCCCTGCGCGAAAAGGGCCATGAGAACGATCCAAACCCCGACCTCATCCTCTTCGACACTCTGCTCGCCTGCATCTCCGCCCAGCGCCTCGTCGACGCCGACCGCATCTACGCAGGCGGCCACTCGGCCGGCGGCATCTTCACCAACCACCTCCTCCAGCGCCGAAGCGAGCTGCTGGCCGGCGTGATCGTCGCCTCGGGCATCTACAGCCAGACCAGCCCCAGCCCGGCCGTCGACCTCGCCCCCACCACCGTCCTCCTCACCTGGGGTGGGGCCAACGACCGCTGGTCGGGGCGGGCCGGGGCCGCCGCCGTCAAGGACATCTCCTTCGCCAGCGAGGGCAGCCTCGCCGGGGCGGCCTACGCCCGGATGCCCGGCGTGCAGGTGATCACCTGCGTCGGCGAAGACCTGGGCCACGCCTGGCTGGACGACGCCAACCACTGGATGATCGATCAGCTCTACGGCCGGCCCCGCGGCGCCCCGATGCCCGACGCAATCAGCCGCCCCCTGCCGGCCGGCGCCCGCGCCCAGTGCACCCTGGGCCCCATCGCTGAGGCCCCGCCCGCCACCCTGGCCTGCCCGGCCAGCGCCACGCCGGGCTGCACCGCCCTCTGCCAGCAGATCTCCGACGGGGCCGCCACCAACCGCACTGTCGGGCCCGTGCTCCGCCGCGAGCTGCGCCAGCTCGGCTTCTCCGACGGGAGCTGCGGCGGCTGCGTGGCCCGCTGCGAGGCCGAGGCCACCACCCCGGCCGACGCCGCCGGCCTCGCCTGCCTCGCCGACCAGCCGCGGGTCGACCCGGCGATGGGCGGCATCAACGGGGCGATGCCGCTGATTTCCGCGATCAACACCTGCTGCGGGGCCAATGACGGCCCCTGGTGCGGCACCATCTGCGGCGCCCTGCACAGCAACCTCGTGGCCCGGAGCTATGTCCCGGCCTGCGCCGACTAACGGGCCAGCTCGGCCTCGATCGCCGTCTTCAGCTCGGCGCTGTCGGGGGCGACGCCCGAGAGGAAGCGGGCCACCACCGCCCCCTTGCGGTTCACCAGGAACTTCTCGAAGTTCCAGCGCACATCCTCATTCTTGCCGATGGGGCTGCCGACGAGGAGTTGGTACAGCGGGCTGCGACCCGGGCCGTTGACCTCCTGCTTGGCCAGCAGCGGGAAGGTCACCCCATAGGTGAGCGAACAGAAGCTCTTGATCTCGGCGGCCGTGCCTGGTTCTTGCGCTCGGAACTGGTTGCACGGCGCGCCGATGATGACAAGGCCGCGCGCCTTGTAGGTCTGGTAGAGCGCTTCGAGGCCCTTGTACTGCGACGTATAGCCACACTTGCTGGCGACATTGACCACCAGGGCCACCTTGCCCTCGGTGAGCGAGGCGGGCACGGCGCCGCCGTCGATGTCGACGAGGGGGACCGCCGGCAGGGTGGCGGGGTTGGCGGCGTAGGCGACGCCCGCGCCGAGGGCGGCGGCGACGAGGAAGAGACGGAGGCGGGTGAACATCGGGGCTCCTGAGAGGCCCCATCCCTACCGCGAAGGCCTCCGGGAGCAACGCGGCCGGATCTGCTCAAAAGCCTCATCGGTCACCTGGCACGGATTTCAACCATGGATAGGTTGTAATCCAGTCAAGGAGAAACAATGATGAATGAACTCACCGCCCGCCTCGGCTGCCGCGACGTTTGTATCATCCGCCGCCGCTGGCCGGGGCTGCCGGCGGGCATGGGGCGGGCGCTGGCCGCGGCCGAGCTCCTCCTCGATCCGGCGCTGTCCGCCGGACTCGTAGCGATGCCCTTTCGCGAGAGCGGCGACCTGCTGACGGCGCTCACACTGTCGAGCCGGCTCGACGTTGACCTCTGCCTCATCGGACCGGTCGCGCCCGACCTCAACCTGCGCTTCTTGTTTGCTTCCACCCACGCCGATCAGCGAGCGGAGGGCGCCGCCCTGGCCCGCACGCTGGCCCCCTTCGGCCCCAACGAAGAGCACGACGCCGCCGTCTGTTTGGGCGGGCTCCTCGGCCTGCAGGCCGCCCTGCGCGGCCGCTCCCTCTGGCTGTTGTTGTGATGTCTGAATCAACCAGCCGGCGCCGACGCAAAGCCCAGCGGCGCCCAAAGGCGGGCCAGCGGCGTGGTGGGGTCGAGGGGCGGCTCCAGGCGCGCGGCCCCGCGGGCGAGGTCGAAGGGGTAGACGCCCCGGCCAGCCTCATCGACGAGACGGCCGGTGAGCAGGCCATCCTCGGCCCCCCGCTCCCCGACGGCGGCGGCCAGGGCCGGGGCATAGACCACCTGCCGAAAGCCCCCGAGCAAGCGGATGCGCGAGAAGCAGCGCAGCAGCGCCATCACTGGCAGGAGCCCCACCGACAGCGCGCCAGCACGCAGGGCCTCGATGTCGCCTTCGCCGAGGGTCGGGCGCGTTCGGATGCGCGCGCCCACCCGCTCCAGGGCCCAGGGCAGGCCCAGATCGCCGCGGCCGGTCAGGGCCCGCAGGGGGTGGCCCGGCTCGGCCAGGGCGGCGCAGACGGCCCGGGCGCCCACCCGAGAGAGATCGACGAAGATCAGGTCGCGGCCGGTGTGCGCGCGGGCGATGCCCTCGTTGGTGCGCAGGGCCCAGGTGGCGTAGGTCTCGCCGGGCCGCGGGGTGGCCAGCGCGGCCCGGGCGGCGGGGGTGAGCGCGCCCAACAAGGCGCCAACCGACTCCGGCATCGGGCAGGCGTCTACCAGCGCGTCGCGCCAGGCGGCGGGGATCAGGCGCAGGCGGCCCTCGGCCTCGCCGTCGCGGGACCGGTCGCGGGCGGCGTCGATCTGGGCCTTGCGCTGGGGGCCGGCCTCGACGAGGGCCTCGATCGGGCCTGCGCCAAAGCAGAGCGCCCCGCTGACGGCGCTGTTGCTCATCGGCAGCCCGGCCCAGGCGAAGAGCAGGATCGGCCCCGGCGGCGCCTGGGCGCAGAGCTGCTCGATGGCGCCGAAGGTGGGGCCGCTGGTCGGGCAGAGGTGGTGGACGGTGGCGATCACCCCGCGCGCCGCCACCTCGGCGGTGAGCGCGGCGGCGTCGACGTCTCCGCGCAGGAAGAGCTCTTCAAAGAGGGCAGCGGCGAAGAAGGGATCGAGGTCGGCGCCCGGGAAGGGCGCAAAGAGCCGCGCCGCCGCCGTCGCGAGGCTGCGCCCCTGCCCGGCCTGCAGATGGGGCAGGAGGGCGGCGGGCAGGGCGCTCATGGCTCGATGTCGGACAGGGCCGCTTCGAGGGCGCCGGCTTCGGTCTGCGCGGCCACCAGCACCAGACCGACGAGGCGCCGCCGCTGGGCGAAGTCAGCGCCCTCGGCCTTTCGGAGCATCACCCGGGCGAGGCGCTCCAGGCCGGGGCGGGCCGGGTTCTCGCCGCGCGCGCAGGCGCGCAGGCGGCTGGTGAGGGGGCTCACCGCCTCGGGATCGATGCCGATCGCCAGGATGAGCTGGTTCACCACGAGCGCGGCGCTCCCGGCGTCGGCGGCGGACTCGGGCTCGGTCATCCAGGCGAGTTGGACGGCGTCGAGCCACTGCTCCTGGCTGCTGAGGGGCGCGGGGCGCGGGGCCTCGGCGGACTCGATGCTGGCCACCTGTTGGAGGATGGCGTCTCGCTGTTGTTCGGCGGCGATCTGCGCGTCGCGCAGCAGCTCCAGCCAGCGCACCGTGTCAGGGCTGTCTTCGCCCCACAGGAAGCGCCCGATCTCCCGGTACTTCTCGTCGAGGGGAGCAGGTAATCGGCCGGCCTTGGATCGGGGCGGGCTCTCGCCACGCGCCAACAACCGAAGGAGGTTTCCGTCGAGCTTGTGGGTGATGGCGAAGGCGGTGGGCGAGAGGCCGCGGTGTCGCAGCGCCTCGCGTAGAACCACGGCGTGCTCGGGCAAAACGCTGGTGGACATGGCGCGGAGCTCCACTGAACGGGCAGCCAGGCTAACACACACAGTTAACGTCAGCCAAGAGTCAGGGCCCCAATGTTCCGCCCAGAACAACAGTTTCCTTTCCCCGGGCCAGCGGACCCGCGAGCGCCAGCGCGCCGAGGAGCACGAGTTCTTCAGGGCTTGCAAAGGGGTTTGCCTGCCGAGCCAGGGCGATGTGGGCCTCATCCACGATGACCACAGCCCGATCATTGGCGAGCAATGCCACCAGCGGGACCTGCCCCGCCCGCACTTCGGCGATCACCACCCGGCCGAGGGCTTCCAGAATTCTGGGCGGAGGCGGGCTACCCGCGCGATGGAGGAGGAGGGAGGTCGGTAGGATCATGCAAACCTCAATGAAGTTGTTGTACTTCATATACACCACACCAAACCAGCCCGCCAACCAAATTCGTGCCCGATCTCGAAGGGCGCCGTGGTACTGTCCCCTCCGCCATGGACCGCGACTCCCCCCTGCGCAGCTACCTTCTTGGGCGACCCGGACGCGTGGGCTTCCTGCCCCGTATGGGCATCAGCCTCGTGTTCACCGGCCTTCTCACAGTGGCCTACCACATCATCGCCCGCGTGGTGACGCCCACTTCGATAGACTTGACCACCGCCTTCGACCGCGCCGTCCCCTTCGTGCCCTGGACGGTATGGTTCTACGTGCCCCTCTACGCGCTGGTCTTCCTGGTGCCGCTGTTGGTGGTGGACGACTGGCGCTACTTCGGGCGAATGGCCCTGCTGCTCACCGCCACGGCGGTGCCCGGCGGCCTCGTCCACCTGCTGCTCCCCATCGAGATCGATCGCCCAACCGCCCCCGAGGGCCCCGGCCTCACCCTACTCATGTTGCGTTCGGTGTACGCCACCGACCCGCCAGTGAACACCTTTCCGAGCCTGCACGTGGCGATGGCCACCAGCATGACCATCGCGGCCTTTGGGCTCGGCCGGCGGGTGGGGGCGATCACGCTGCTCTTTACGGCGCTGATGACCGTCAGCGTGCTCACCCTCAAGCAGCACTTCCTGGCCGACATCTTCGGCGGCTGGGCCCTCTCGGCCTTCGCCGCCTGGGCCAGCCGTCGGCGCGGCGCCGATCGGACCGGCCCCGGGCTCTGGCCTTAGGCCGCCTTCTTCTTCGGCAGCAAGGCCATCAGCTTCGCGGGGATGCCGGTGGCGACGAGGCCGACGAGGAGGAGGCCTGCGACACCGCCCACGAGCAGGTCGGCCACCATGCTCAGCAGACCCTTGGCCGGCGCATCGACGAGGAGGTGCTCGACGAAGTGGTGCAGCGGGCCGATGCCGTGCAGGAGGATCTGCCCGCCCACCAACAGCATCGCCACCGTGCCGATGAGCGAGATCAGGTGGAGGAGCTTCGGCGCGCCGGCCAGCAGGAGCTTGCCGAGCCCCACCGAGGCGCCGCCGCGCTGGACGAGCACCTCGCCGGCGTCGTCGATCTTGATGAGCACCGCGACGAGGCCGTAGACGCCGACGGTCATGAGCACCGAAATCGCGTAGAGCGCGGCCACCTGGGTGACGAAGGGGGCGGTGGCGACCTCGCCCAGGCTGATGGCGATGATCTCGGCGGAGAGGATGAGGTCGGTGCGAATGGCGCCGTCGATCCGGCTGCGCTCGAAGGCCTCGGGGTCCATCGTCGCGCTGGGCCCGTCGTCGTGCTTGTCATGGGGCCGAATCTTGTGGATGACCTTCTCCACCCCCTCAAAGCAGAGGAAGGCGCCGCCCATCATCAGCAAGGGGGTGATCGCCCAGGGGGCCACCGCGTTTAAGGCCAGGGCGCCGGGCGTGAGGATCAGGGCCTTGTTCTTGAAGGAGCCCTTGGCCACCGCCAGCACCACCGGGATCTCGCGATCGCGGCGGATGCCGATCGCCTGCTCGGCGGTGACGGCCATGTCGTCGGTGACGATGCCGGAGGTCTTGCGCGCAGCCGCGGCGGTGAGGCTGGCGACATCGTCGGCCAGGGCGCCGCCCTTGCGGGCCGTGATCGCCGCCATCGCGGCCACATCATCGGCGATGGTGGCGATGTCGTCGAGGAGGGCGATCAATCCGGAGCCAGCCATGAACACATCCTGCGGTGGGTCTGCGCCGGCTAGCGCCCAAGGCGCCCTTGGGCAAGCGAGCGGGTCAAGGCTAGATTTTTTCATTGTCTCGCCTTCCAAGCACCCCGCCGGCCGGCGCGCCGCGGCCGGGGTAGACGGGCCGCTATGAACGCCATCAAGCCCCCCTGCACCCACCGCCATCTGCTCATCTGCACCAATTCGCGGCCCCCCGGCGCACCCAAGCCCTCCTGCGGGCACCACGGCGCCGCCGCCCTGCGCGAAGACCTCAAGAAGGCGGTGCGCGAGGCCGGCTACAAGGGGGCGCTCAAGGTCACCGCCACCGGCTGCCTCGACGTCTGCCCCGCGGCCGGGGTGGCGGTCGGCTTCTACCCCGACGACAGCCACTTCATCGTCGAGGCCCAGGCCGATCGCGAGGCGCTGTGGCAGATGCTCACCGCCGGGCTGCCGCGGCCCGACGCCTCGTGATCCGCCTGCTCGGGCTGCTGCTGGCCTGCGCGCCTGATCCCCCTGCCCCGCCGATCGAGACGGTGGGGCGCCCCTTCTGGCGGATCGACGACGAGCACTACCACAGCGGCGGCGGCGCCGTGCTGGTGGCCGCCCCGGCCGGGAGAGTGGCGCTCAGCGCCCAGGCGATCTTCGGCCCCCAGGGCGGCCTGGAGGAGGCCTGGACCCGGGCCCGCCTGGAGGAGCACATCCACATGGCCGGCGTCTCCTCGATGGACGGGGCGGACTCCCTGGGGATGGCGCCACGGCCGCTGCTCCACCTGCCGCCCACCCCGTCTGGCATGCCCGGTGCGCTGCTGGCGATGCGGGTCGACGCCGGGCCAACCCTGGAATTCGCCTCGCCCCCCGCCCCGGGCGCGACCGTCTGGCTGGCCGCAGCCCTGGGCGCCGAGCGCAGCCTGCTCCTTCGTCCGGGGGCGCTGCGCGAAGGGTCCGATGGGGCCTTGATCTTCACCCCGGCCGAGCCCCTGCCAACCATCGACGGCGCCCTGGGCGGGGCCCTGATCGACGCCGAGGGCGCCCTGGTGGGCCTCCTCACCGAGACCACTCCATTGTTGCAGGCCTGGCCGGCCGCCGCCTTGCAGGCGACCCTGGCCGAGGCCACCCCCCTGCATGGGAGCCCCTGATGGCCGCCTACCACTCCGGATCACCCCCTCCCCTGACCGTCCCGCCCCTGGCGCCGCCGCCGCCCAGCACGCATCCGCCGCGCTTTCTGTTCCTCTATGGCTCGCTGCGAGCCCGCTCCTACAGCCGCCTGCTGGCCGAAGAGGGCGCCCGCCTGCTCGAAGGTCTGGGCGCCGAGGTGCGCTGGTACCACCCCCACGCCCTGCCGCTCTATGGCGCAGCCCCAGACTCCCACCCCGAGGTGGCGGCCCTGCGCGAATTGTCGATGTGGTCGGAGGGTCAGGTCTGGAGCAGCCCCGAGCAGCATGGCGCCATCACCGCGGTGATGAAGAACCAGCTCGACTGGCTCCCGCTCTCGATCGGCGCCCTGCGCCCCACCCAGGGCCGCACCCTGGCGGTGATGCAGGTGAGCGGCGGATCGCAGAGCTTCAACACCGTGAACACCCTGCGCCTCCTCGGCCGCTGGATGCGGATGATCACCATCCCCAATCAGTCCAGCGTGCCCAAAGCCTGGCAGGAATTCCACGAGGACGGCCGGATGAAGGACTCCGACCTGCGCGACCGCCTCGTCGACGTGATGGAGGAGCTCTACCGCTTCACCCTGCTCACCCGCGATCTGCGCGAGCAGCTGGTGGATCGCTACTCCGAGCGCCGGGAGGCCGCCGCCAAGGCCGAGGCCGACGCCCTCCGCCCGGCCGACCGAATCGGCCGCCAGGGCCTTTAGGCGCGCAGGCCCGGGGCCTCGCGGCCGACGGCGGCGACGTACTCGTCGTAGCTGCCCTGGTAGACCCGGGGGCCCTTGGGATCGAGCTCCACCACCCGGGTGGCGAGCGCGCGCAAAAAGGCGCGGTCATGGCTGACGAAGACGATGGTGCCTTCATACTCGGCCAGCGACTTCATCAAGGCCCGCTTGGTGCCCAGGTCGAGGTGGTTGGTGGGCTCGTCGAGCACGAGGAGGTTGGGGGCGTCAAAGAGCATCTTGGCCATCGCGAGGCGCGACTTCTCGCCGCCGGAGAGCACCTTGATGGCCTTGTCGGTGTCGTCGCCCGAGAAGCCGAAGGCGCCGGCGAGGCTCTTCAGCACGCCCATGCCCGCCTTGGGGGCGTGGGCCTCCAGCTCCTCGATGATGCTGCGGTCGCCGGTGAGCTGCTCCATCTGGTGCTGGGCGAAGTAGCCAAGCTCGACGGCCGCGCCGATCTGTACGATACCGCCGTCGGGCTGCAGGGCGCCGGCCATCATCTTGAGGAGGGTGGTCTTTCCGGCGCCGTTCTCGCCCATGATGGCCCACCGCTCCCCGCGCCGGATGACGAGGTCGACGCCGTTGTGGATGGTGCGGGCGCCGTAGCGCTTGCTCAGGCCCTTCAACACCAGCACGTCGTTGCCGCTGCGCGAGGGCTTGCGGAACTCAAAGGTGCGCTCGACGATGCGGCGGGGCGGCTCGATGCGCTCGATCTTGTCGACCTTCTTGGCCCGGCTCTGCACCTGAGAGGCCTTGCCGGGCTGGGCCTTGAAGCGCTCGATGAAGCGCAGCTCCTTGGCCAGCATGGCCTGCTGCTTCTCGTATTCGGCCTGGTACTGGGCCTCGGCCAGCACCCGGGCCTTCTCGTAGGCCTCGTAGTCGCCGGTGTAGGAGCGAAAGCGCCCGCCGTCGATCTCCACGATGCGCTTGACCACGCGGTTGAGCACGTCGCGGTCGTGGCAGGTCATCAGCACCGCGCCGGGGTACTCGCGCAGGAAGCCTTCGAGCCAGACGATGCTCTCGATGTCGAGGTAGTTGGTGGGCTCGTCGAGCAGCAGCAGCTCGGGCTTTCCGAGGAGGATGCGGGCGAGCTGGACGCGCATGCGCCAGCCGCCGGACAGCGCGCCGACCTTGCCGTCCATCTCCTCCTGGCGAAAGCCGAGGCCGGCCAGGATGGTGCGGGCGCGGGCCTCGAGGTCGTAGCCGCCGCCGGCGGCGAAGTGGCTCTGCACCTCGCCGTAGCGCTCCAGCACTTGATCGTAGTCGGGGGCGTCGCAGTCATCGAGGCGGGCCTCGAGGCGGCCCAGCTCTTCTCCGAGGCGCGCGAGGTCACCGGCGCCGGCGATGGCCTCGGCGAGCACGCTGCGATCGCCAAAGTCGGCGAAGTCCTGCCGGAAGTAGCCGATGGTGAGCCGGCGGGGGCGGTCGACATTGCCCTCATCGGGGCGCTGCTCGCCCAGGATCAGGCGGAAGATCGTGGTCTTTCCGGCGCCGTTGGGGCCGACCAGGCCCACCTTCTCGCCCGGGTTGATCTTGAAGGAGGCGTCGAGAAAGAGGACGGCGCCGCCGAACTGCATGGTGACGTTGTTGAGCTCGACCACGGCGGGCCTCCAGCTTGGGGGCGCCCCCTTAGCGATGGGGTGGGGGCTTGTCCAAGGCGCGGCGGGCCGGCGGCGATCGTGCCATCGATTGAAATCGAATGTTGCGTTGTGCAATCGACCGCCGGAAAAGAGATCGGTTACCGTCGGTGAGTCCGAAGGCGGCACCTTGGAGAGCCAACGGGAAAGGCCAACTTTCCTTGGTTTGGCTGTCGGCCGGCGCAGCGGTCGAAGGCGGCGATTCCGCGCCGCTCAATTCGCCCATTCACCCCTCCCCCACCATGCTGGAGCTCCGCACGTATGTACACCTATTACCTGGGACAGCTCTTCCTGTTCGGCTTCAATTTTCCGACGACCGGCTTTCTGCCCTGTGACGGGCGTCTGCTGTCGATCGCAAACAATTCCGCCCTCTTCTCGCTGCTGGGCACCACCTATGGCGGCGACGGGATCCAGACCTTCGCCCTGCCCGATCTGCGCGGCCGCACCATGCTCTTTGAGGGCCAGGGCCCCGGCCTCAGCAACCACCAGATCGGCGAGGCCAGCGGCACCGAGACCAACACCCTGCTGATCTCCAACCTGCCGGCCCACAGCCACGCGGTGGTCGGCACCACCAACGCCGGCAACAGCGAGTCGCCCTCCGGCGCCATCCCGGCCGCCTTTGGAACCTCGCTGCCCCCGGCTGGCCCCTTCGCCTCCGGCACCGCGGCCAGCTCTGCGATGGCCATGAACACCGTGGGCCCCACGGGTGGCTCGCAGCCCACCAACAACGTTGGCCCCTACCTCGTCATGAACTGGTGCATCGCCACGGAAGGCATCTACCCCTCGCGCAGCTAGTCCCCTCATCTACCTCAGGAGTCAGTCACCATGGAATACTACCTCGGTCAGCTCGCCCTCTTCGGCTTCAACTTCACCCCCACCGGCTTCTTCCCCTGCGACGGCCGCATCCTGCCGATCCAGCAGTACACCGCGCTGTTCTCGCTGCTGGGCACCACCTACGGCGGCAACGGCTCCACCACCTTCGCCCTGCCGGACCTTCGCGGCCGCATGGTGCTGGGCCAGGGCAATGGCCCCGGGCTCACCCCCCGCGATATCGGCGAGGCCAGCGGCACCGAGACCAACACGCTGTTGTTGACCAACCTGCCGGCCCACAACCACGCCGTCCTGTGCACCTCCAACCCCGGCAACGCCGAGTCGCCCAGCGGCGCCATCCCGGCCAGCTTTGGCACCTCGCTGCCCCCGGCCGGCCCCTACGCCACCGGCACCGCGGCCAACGCCACGATGGCGGCCAGCACCATCGCCCCGACGGGTGGTAGCCAGCCGGTCAACAACATGCAGCCGTACCTCGTCCTCAACTGGTGCATCGCCTACCAGGGCATCTTTCCCTCGCGCGGCTGAGGTCTGTCAACCCGGTGCGCCGGCGCTGCCATAGAGCCGGCGCATCTGCCACAGACACAGTCCCCAGAGCGGCGCGGCGAGGAGCCCAGCGAGCTTCCAGCTTCGCCGCGCCGCCAGGGGCAGGGGCAGCACCCCAAAGAGCCCGGCGAGGGGCCAGGGAAAGGCCAGCGTGGGCATCACCGGCTCGGTGTTGAACGACAGGTACATCTGCATCCCCATCGCCAGGGCGGGGCCCACCGTGGCGACGACGGCAGCGCCGAGCAGCCCGCCCAGCCAGACCGAAAAAAACGAGAGCGCGGCGAGGCCTTGGGCGATGCGGGCCGCGAGGGAGGGCTTGGGCGTGGGCGTCATGTCCAGGGACTATGGCGCAGGTCGGCCCCTGAACAGGCCCCGCCTTGCGGTTGACGAAGGGCGCGCCCTCGCGTAGCCTCGGGCTCCTCGCGGAGAGCCCGTGCGTCTGCTCCTCTTCTTCACCGCCGCCTGCAGCAGCCCGCTGGCGCCCGCCGAGAAGGCCGACCCGGTCGTGACCGCGGAGGGTGAGGCCGACGCGGGCGGGCCTCCGGTCGACAGCGGAGGCCCCGGCGGCGGCGCCACCGACGGGGGTGGAGAGGGAGGAGAGACCGAGGGGGCCGGAGAGGCGGGTGGCGGCGGAGACACCTCCCCCGCCGACCCCTGCGGCGACCCGAGCGTGCTCGCCCCCTTGCTGGATGACCAGACGAACCCCGTGCTGAGCCCCGTCCCGGCCGACGCCGACCACGGCCGCGACAACATCTACGCCCCCGAGGTGGTGCGGGTCAGCGACTCGCTCTGCCTGATGTGGTACGGCGGCCAGGGCACCGACGGGCATGATCAGATCTTCCTGGCCACCTCCACCGACTGTTTTCACTGGCATCACTACCCGAGTGAAGGCAATCCCGCGCCGGTGATCACCTCCGCCGGCGCCAACCACGTCAACGATCCCTCGGTGGTCTTTGTGTCGGGTGTCTGGTACCTCTACTACACCGAGGCCGCCACCGCCGAAGACGATCGCATCCACCTCGCCACCTCCACCGACGCGCTGACCTGGACCCGTCAGGGCCGGGTGCTGGACGTAGGGGCCGCGGGCGCCTGGGACAGCCTGAAGGTGGGCCGGCCGGCGGTGCGGTACGAGGATGGGGTCTTCAAGCTCTGGTATGACGGAAACGACGGCACCGCCCGCCACGTCGGCCTCGCCACCTCCAGCGACGGGTACAGCTTCTCCCGCCACACCGCCAACCCCCTGGTGCTCCACGCCGGCGCCGTCGACGTCAAGCGACTGGGCGAGACCTATGTGATGCTGCGCGAGGCCGGTGACGGCACCTATGCCAGCACCTCGGCCGATGGACTGAGTTGGTGCGATCAGGGGCGAATCCTCGGCCTCTCTGGCCAGCCCTTTGACGCCTATGGCCAGGTCACCCCCTTCCTCTACAGCCGCGACGGCGCCTCGCTCGACGCGGTGCTCTACGGCGGGGCCTCAGACCCCTGCTGGTGCAAGAACCGCATCGCGCAGGTCTATGTCGCGACGCAGGACGCCCCGCCCGATCCCTCGGCCAGCTGCGAGGCCTGTCTCGTCGGTGCCGACGACTGCGCCGAGGCCTGTCGCGAGGCGGGCCTCGGAATTGAAGGCGTCTGCGCGGTCCCCGGCAGCGCCGACCCCAGCGCCTGCTGCGCCTGTATCCCCGCCCCTTGAACGGAGCCTCGATGCGCCCCCTCCTCCTCCTGAGCCTGCTCTGTGCCTGCGGCGACAACCTGCGGGCCGCCAAGACCGACGACACCGCCACGCCCGAAGGTGTCGACGCCGATGGGGATGGCTCACCCGCGGGGGAGGACTGCGACGACAGCGACGACGCCATCTCGCCAGGCGCCGCCGAGGTCTGTAACGGCATCGACGATGACTGCGACGCATTCACCGACGCCCAGGACGACAGCCTGACCGACGGCACCCTCCGCTACGAAGACGCCGATGGCGACGGATACGGCGACCCCGACCGCGCCCGAATGGCCTGCGACGACGAGACCGACGTCAGCGCCAACGACCGCGACTGCGATGACCGCGACGCCGCCGTGTCGCCCGAAATGGTGGAGACCTGCAGCAGCCCCAAAGACGACGACTGCGACGGCGACACCAACGACGAAGGCGCGGTTGGGTGCTTTGTCTTCTACGCCGACGCCGATGATGACGGCTTCGGCGGCGAAGTCTCGGCCTGTCTGTGTCAGCCCGATGAGGCCTTCCCGGCCCTGGCGGTGGAGGACTGCCTCGACAGCGACGCCGCCGTCAACCCCGATGGCACCGAGCGCTGCGCCAATGGCATCGACGATGACTGCGACGGCACCGCCAACACCTGCGTCTACCAGGGCAACCGGTCCCTCGACGAGGCCAACGCCCGGGTCTATGGGGAGGGCATCGACGAAGGCGTGGGCGCTGGCGTAGACAGTCGTGACCAGGACGGCGACGGCATCGGCGAGTTGCTGATCCGCGCCGCCTCTGGCCGGGTGGAGCGCTACGCCGGGCCCTTCGCCGCCACCACCGCCTTTGGCCTGGGCGCGGTGCGCAGCGCCAGCGCCGCCGCCCCCCTCACCCAGGCCGCTTTCGCCGAGGACCTCGATGGGGACGGCCTGGGAGACACCCTGCTCGGCGCACCCGCCGCGGCCGGTGGACAGGGCATCGTCTACCTGTGGAGCGGGGGGCTGGGGGGCGGCGCCGCCGAGGATCTGTCCATCCAGCTCACCGGCCCCACCGCCGGGGCCCTCTCCCTGGCGGCCTCGGTTGGCGACATCGACGGCGACGGCGACGCCGACCTCCTCCTGGGGGCGCCCGGGCGCGACACGCTGTACCGGGTGCTCGGTCCCCTCTCGGCGGGCGGCGCCGCCGAGACCGTCGGGGATGAGATCCGCGGCGCCGGCGGGTCGCTCTCGGCGCTCTCCGGCCTGGGAGACACCGATGGCGATGGCCTCACCGACGCCGCGGCAGGCGGGCCTGAGCGCAGCGACGCCGGGCGGGTCTGGCTGATGGCCGGGCCCCTCGATCTGACACAGACCAACGACGCCGCGGCCGCGATCACCGCCACGGTCTCTGGCGCCCGCTTCGGCGAGGCCCTCTGCGCGCCCGGCGACGCCAACGGCGACGGCTACGCTGATCTCTTCGTCGGGGCGCCGGGCATCGACCTCGGCGACGGCCCCACCGGCGGCGCCTTCCTCTTCGCGGGCCCGCTCAGCGGAGAGCTCGATGAGAGCGCGGCCATCGCCACCCTGGCCGGGGAATACACCAAGGACGAGGCCGGCGCCGCCCTGGGCTGCGGGGGCGACCTCGACGCCGACGGTTCGCTGGACTTCGCCGTGGGCGCGCCGCTGATGGATCAGGTCTCGAGCAGCGCCGGCATGACCTACCTGACCTATGGCCCCTTGGAAGGCGCCATCGCGCTCAAGCTCACCGACGCCTTCTTCGAGGGGCGCGAGGGGCGCGAGTACAATGGCAGCGCGCTGTCCCTCTCCACCGATCTCGGCGGCGAGGGCTACGCCGATCTGGTCATCGGCGCGCCGGGCCGCTCGGACATCGCCGAGTCCGCCGGCGCCGTCGAGCTCTTCTTCGGCCTGGGGCTCTAAGCCGGGTCGAGCAGGGGGTGATCGTACTCGATGTACTGGCGCACCGCCTCGGCGAAGTCGCGCCCCTGGCGCTGGGCCACCAGCCAGAGCGCCATGTCGATGCCCGCGCTCACCCCCGCCGAGGAGACAAGGTCACCATCCGACACAAAGCGAACGCCCCGTACGACCTCCACCGGGTGGCTGGCAAGCTCGTCGGTGCGGGAGTGGTGGGTGGTCATCCGCTTACCATCGGCGAGGCCCGCCGCCACCCAGACAAAGGCCCCTGTACAGACGCTGGCACGGTGCCGCAGCGTGGGCGCGCGGCGGCGCACGAAGTCGAGGGTGGGGGAATGGGTCATCTGGGCCCGCCGGCCGTCGCCGCCGGGGATCAGCAGGAGGTCGAGGGGTGGACAGTCGTCATAGGTGACCTGGGGCAGGATCGACAGGCCCTTGGCGCAGCGAATCGGCCCCAGGCGCTCGGCCACCACGAGGGGGTGCGGAAGCCCTCCCAATTCGGCCGCAGCGGCGAAGACCTCGTAAGGGCCAACCAGATCGAGCTCTTCGGTTCCGTCAAAGGCGAGCAGTCCAGGGTGTTGCATGGAGCCTCCGAAGCGCCCCCTAACGAGGCGGCGGGCAGAGCACCGGCCAGCCCTGACAGAGGGCCTCCACCATCTGCGCGGCCAGCACCCGCGAGCCACTCCAGGTGAAGTGGACGCCATCGCCGGCCCGCGCTGGGAACCGAGCGCCCGTGGGGCCCAACAGGTGCAGCGAGAAGCGGCGCCCGCCCAGCGAGAACACGGCCTCGGTGGGCACAAAGTGCACAGAGGGGTGCCGCTCGGCCTCGGCGGCCAGCACGGCGTTGAGCGCGTCGGCGGTGCGCTGGTGGGCCGCCCCCTTCATGCCCGGCAGGCCCATCCACCAGACATCCGCGCCGGCCTCGCCGAGCAGGGCCATCACGGCGCCCGCGCGGCGCTGGTACTCGTCCGACCAGGCCGCCGACCACCGCGGGGCCGCGCCGCCCGGGAGCCGCACGTTCTGTCCATCATTGGCCCCCATCAGCACCAGCACGGCCTCGGGCGCCGGCCCGGCCGCGAGGCGCCGACGCAGGGCGGCGGGCCAGTCGAAGTAGTCGGGGCGAACCAGGCCGGTGTTGGGTCGACTGTCCACCTGCACCTGGGCGAGGCCGGTGGCCTCCAGCAGGGCTTCGACCCGCGGGCCGGCCATGTTGATAAGGGAGTCGCCGAAGACCCAGACGTGGAGCGGGTCTTCGGCGGTTGGATCGCGAGGCGCGGGGGGCGGCGCCGGCGTCGACAGTGCAATCGGCGCCGCCTCCGGCGCGGGCGGCGGCTCAGGCGGCGGCAGCGCCGGCTCCTGCCGACCGGCCAACGCCCGCAGGGCCGCCCGGGGTCGATCGAGGCCCATGGCACCAACCGAAGCGGCGAGGGGCTCCACCAGCGCCAGTCCGAGGGTGCGCAGCTCGCTCTCCGGCGCCCGAGCCACCCGCTCCACCAGGGCCGGCGCGTTGAGCAGGGCGGCGCCCAATAGCGCAAGGTAGACGATCCCCAGGGTCTGTCGAAGCGGGAGGGTGGGCGACATGGCGGCGCTCAGAACTGAAAGTAGATGAAGGCGGCCACGCCATCGGGCCCCAGGGCGTCGATCGCCATCAGGCCGAAGGCGACGAGGCCCGCGAAGACCACCGCCGGGAGGCGCGCCACCCACCGATCGATCGCGGGGCCCAGGTCGCTGGGCAAGGCCTGGGCGCCCAGCGGGAGGAGGAGGGCCAGGACCACCGGAAGACTGAGGCGGGGCGCCTCCAATTGCGCGCCGCCCAAGGCCAGGAGCACCGTCTGGGCCTCCTCCAGCGAGGGGGCGCGAAAGGGCACCCAGGCCAGGGCGACGAGGTGAAAGACCACCAGGGCCCGCAGCAGGCCCACGGCGCCGCCCTGCGGCGGACGATGGAGCCCGAGCGCCCGCTCCCCCACCAGAAAGAGCCCGTGCAGGGCGCCCCAGAGCACAAAGCGCCAGTCGGCCCCATGCCAGAGCCCGCCCAGCAGCATCGTGATCAGCAGGTTCGCCGCGGTGCGCCCTGCCCCGCCCCGCCCACCGCCCAGCGGAAAATACAGATAGTCCCGCAGCCAGCGAGAGAGCGTGATGTGCCAGCGCCGCCAGAATTCCTGAAAGGACTGTGCGGCGTAGGGCCGATCGAAGTTCTCGGGCAGCGACAGACCAAAGAGCAGCGACACGCCCAGGGCGATGTCGGTGTAGGCGCTGAAGTCACAGAGGATCTGCGCCGCGTAGCCATAGACCGCCAGCGCCGCCTCGGTCGCGCTGGCCGCGGCGGGGTTGGCGAAGACCGGATCGACGAGGGCACCCGCAAGCGTGTCGGCGAGCAGCACCTTCTTGGCGATCCCCACCACAATCAACCGGGCCGCCCGCGGCGCCTCAAGGGCCCGGGGCGGCGGGGCCTCCAGTTGGGGGATGAGCTCGCCCACCCGCACCAGCGGCCCGGCGACGAGGTGCGGAAAAAAGCTGAGGTAGAGCCCAAAGTCCACGAGACGCACGGGCCGCGCCACACGTCTGTGCACGTCGATGGCGTAGGAGAGGGCCTCAAAGGTAAAGAAGCTCACGCCCACCGGCAGGGCCCAGTCGAGCAGGGGCATCGTCACCCCCAACCCAAGGGCCGCCGCGGTCGTCTCCACCGACAGAAGAAAGAAGTCGGCGTACTTGAACAGTCCCAACAAGCCGAGGTTGAAGGCCACCGTCACCGCGAGGAGCAGCCGGCGTCGCCCGCCCGTCTGGCGGTCGAGGAGGACGACGAGGGCCTGGTTCACCAGAGTGGAGGCGCCCAGCAGCCCCACAAAGCGCCAGTCCCACCAGCCATAGAAGGCCCAACTCAAACCCAGCAGCAGCGCCCGCCACCCCAGCCCAGCCCCGCGCGCCGCCCAGGAGAGGGCCAGGGCCAGGGCCAGGAAGATCGCGAACTCCAGGGTCGGAAACAGCACCGGCGCTCACCGTGGGGGCAGGCGCCTAACGCGGCGGGCTCAGCGCACCTCGTAGTGCAGGGTCAGCGGGCTGCCTTTGCGCTTGATCACCACCGTATAGCGGCTGGCGCTCTGCACCTCGCGGTAGACCGCCCAGGCATCGAGGGTGGAGGTGACGCTCTTTCCGTTGACCGAGCGCACCACGTCGCCGTTGCGCAGGCCGGCGGTGCGCGGGGCGCAGCGGAGCTGCTTGAGCCGCACGCCCGCGCGATCGCCGCCCTTGTCGTTGGCCCAGGTGGCGTAGCCCTGCTTCTGCGCGCGCTCCGAATCGCGGATGTATTTGTTTACGAAGGCCCGCGAGAGGATGTAGTGGGTGCTGTCGATCTGGGTGACCCCCTCCACCTGACAGCCGCCTGTCGACGAGGCGGTGGCGCTGGGCGTCGCCTCCGGG
>Ga0164294_10000230_pt1 | contig 53443 bp, 47 predicted proteins | sample GEODES005metaG_FD_111479 | JGI IMG/M metagenome (GOLD analysis project Ga0164294, IMG submission 111479) | Oligotrophic lake water microbial communities from Sparkling Lake, Wisconsin, USA - GEODES005 metaG | ecosystem: Environmental > Aquatic > Freshwater > Lake | place: USA: Sparkling Lake... | reverse complement strand
GCCGTCGGGGCCGAAGACCAGCGCGTTGTCGAGGCTGCCGCCGGCGATGAGGCCGCTCGCCCGCAGGGCCTCGACCTCGGCGGCGAAGCCAAAGGTGCGGGCCCAACTCAGCTCGGTGGCGAAGGCGCCGGGGCGCCCCAGGTCGATCGATCGCGACTGCCGGCCGATCGCCGGGTGGGCAAAGTCAATCGCCACCGACAGCGACAAGCTCGGCGCGGGCGAGACGGTGGCCCGTCGGCCCTCGGGCAGTGACACGGTGAGGGGGGCGACCACCACCAGCGGATCGCGGGCCTCGCCCTGGCCGCGCAGGCCCACCGAGAGCACCCCCATCACCCAGGGCAGGGCGCTGCCATCGAGCACCGGCACCTCGCCGCCCTCCACCGCGATGGCGGCGTCGTCGACCCCCAGCGCGTACAGCGCGGCGAGCAGGTGCTCGACCATCCGCACCGTGGCCCCTCCGGCCGCCAGGGTGGTGGCGAGGCGGGTCTCCACGACGGCGCCCACCCGGGCGGGGATCTCGACGCCATCGACCACAAAGAAGAGGCCGGCCCCCGACGGCGCCGGGTGAACGGTGGCGCGGCAGGTCCGGCCATTGTGCAGGCCCACCCCGTCGAGGGAGAAGGAGGACTGGAGGGTCTGTCGCTCCACCGGCGCTACCGGGCGGCCGGGGCGGGCAGGCCGCTCACCGTCATGCCCTCTTTGACGCCATGCGACACAAACCAGCCCTGCTCCATCTCCAGGGCGTACATCGCCGGCCGCGACGAGGGGATCGGCGTCTCGTCTTTGGGCTTCATGTCGGCGATGCGCACGATCAGGCCGTCTTTGTTGAGGTAGGCGATCGACAAGGGGATGAGGGTGTTCTTCATCCAGAAGGAGCGCGGACCCTCGGTGGGGTAGACAAAGAGCATGCCCTGGTCGCGGCCCAGCGCGGTTCGGTACATCAGCCCGGCGGCGCGCTCGGCGTCGTCATCGGCCACTTCGGCCACCACCGGGCGCACCCCCACGGTGAGGGTGAGGGTGGGCAGAGGAGGCTGGGCGGCGCCGGGCTCGCCAGCCAGCGCGCAGGAGAGGAACAGGACGAGGGCGGTCATTCGAAGAGCTTCTCCTGCGCCCGAACCGGCGGGGTCAGGCCGAGGTGGGCGAAGCCCCGGCGGGTCAACATGCGGCCCTGGCGGGTGCGCTTCAAGAAGCCCTGCTGAATCAGGTAGGGCTCGTAGACCTCCTCGATCACGTCGCGCTCCTCGCCAATTGCGGTGGCGAGGTTGTCGACGCCCACCGGCCCGCCGTCAAAGCGGGTGGCCAGGGTGGAGAGGATGCGCCGGTCCATCAGGTCGAGGCCGAGGGCGTCTACGCCGAGGCGATCGAGGGTGTGGGTGATGACGTCGGTGTCAATCGCCCGCCCGCCGTCGACCTGGGCGAAGTCCCGCGCCCGACGGAGCAGGCGGTTGGCGATGCGCGGCGTGCCGCGGCTGCGGTGGGCCAGGGCGTCGGCGGCGGCCGGCGTGAGCGGGGTGCCCAGCCGGACGGCGCTGCGGGTGAGGATCGTGGCCAACTCGGCGGTGTTGTAGAATTCCAGGTTGAACTGAATATGAAAACGGTCGCGCAGGGGGCGGGTGAGCAGCCCCGCCCGGGTGGTGGCGCCCACCAGCGTAAAGGGCGGCAGGGGCACGCTCACCGACTGGGCGCCCGGCCCCTGGCCGAGCATGATGTCGATGCGAAAGTCCTCCAGCGCCGAGTAGAGCACCTCTTCGACCGTGCGGTTCAGTCGGTGGATCTCGTCGATAAACAGAACCTGCCGCGGCTGCAGGCTGTTGAGGATGGCCGCCAGATCGCCGCCGCGCTCCACCACCGGCCCCGAGGTGGGGCGGATCTCCACCCCCAGCTCTTCGGCGATGATGTGGGCGAGGCTGGTCTTGCCGAGGCCGGGCGGCCCGCAGAGCAGCACATGATCGAGGGCCTCACCGCGGGCCTTGGCGGCGCGGATGTACACGCGCAGGTTGTCGACCACCTGCGTCTGGCCCACATACTCGTCGAGGTTGCGCGGCCGCAGGGCCGGATCGTCGCGAAAGTGGGCGTCGGTGGGGTCGACCGGGCGGGGGGCGCTCACATCGGCCTCGCGAGCAGGCGCAGGGCGGCGCGCACCCGCGCTTCCAGCGGCGCCTCGCCGAGCTTGGGCACGTCGGCGCTGGCCAGCACGGCGTCGATCTCCGACTTTCGGTAGTCCAGCCGCGCGAGGGCCAAGGGCAGCGGATCGGCGGCCTGGGCGGGGGCCACGGTGGGCACGAAGGCGCCCTCGGCCAGCTTGCCCTTCAGCTCCAAGCAGATGCGCGCCGCCGTCTTGGCGCCGACGCCGGGCACCTTGGCCAGGGTCTTGGTGTCGTCGGTGGCGATGGCCCGGCCGAGCTGCTCGACGCTGATGCCGGAGAGCACGGCCAGGGCGAGCTTGGGGCCGATGCCCGAGACCGAGCGCAGCAGCTCAAAGACCTCGCGCTGGGCCGGGCTGCGAAAGCCGAAGAGCGCGATGTCGTCTTCTTTGACGACGGTGGTGATGTGCAGGGTGATCTCGCCCGGCTCCTTTTCGAGGGCCAACAGATCGGGGGCGGCGAGGCCGACCTTGTAGCCGACGCCGTTCACGTCGAGGATCAGCGCCTCGCCCACCTTTCCGGCGCTGGTGCCGCGGAGCAGGGCGATCATGAGGCCCCCCGCAGGCCGGCGACCTTGTCGGCGAAGACGGCGTGGCCGAGGTGGGTGATGGCGATGGCCACGGCGTCGGCGGCGTCGGCCGGCAGGTCTTCGGCGAGGCCGAGCAGGCGGGTGACGATGCGCACCATCTCGGGCTTACCGGCCCGCCCGTGGCCGCCGACGGTCTTTTTTACGGTCATGGCGTTGTACTCGGCGAGCGAGAGCCCCACCTGGGCGGTGGCCAGCAGGGCCACCCCGCGGGCCTGCCCCAGCTTGAGCGCGCTGTCGGCCGAGCGGTGGCTGAAGATGGTCTCGATGGCGGCCGCCTCGGGGCGCTGGGCGGTGATGACGGCGCCCAGGCCCTCGTAGATGCGGAGGAGGCGATCGGGGATCGGGTCTTCGGCCCGGGTGCGGATCACGCCGGCCCCGAGCAGCACGTAGCGGCCGCGCTCGCGCTGGACGACGGCCCAGCCGGTGGCGTTGCTGCCTGGATCGATGCCCAACACGCGCACGGCGCTCTCCCTTGAACGGGGGTTCAGGTTAACCAGCCCCGCCGCCCAGCGCCCGCGGATCGATGGCCAGCACCTCGCCCTCGCCGAAGATCACGCAGTCCTCGTAGTCGCCGGGGGGGACGGTGAGGCCATCCCAAACCACGGCCCGGCGCAGGCGCGCCCCCGCCTCAACGATCGTGCCGGCGCCGACGATGCTCTCCTCCAGCTCCCCAGACACGCGCGCCCCCGCCCCCACGAAAGAGCCGCCGGGGCCGCGCGCGCCGCGGGTCCAGGGGTCGAGCGGGGTGGGCAGGCGGCCGGCCAGCACATCGAGGTTGGCGGCCCAGTAGGCGCCGGGCGTGCCGATGTCGACCCAGGCGCCGCGGTGCAGGCGGCCGGCGACCTTGCGCTGGGGCACGAGGGCCTTGTAGGCGGTGCGCACGATGCACTGCTCGCCCTCGGGCACGAGCTGTAGGGTGTCGCGGTCCATGGCGTGAACGCCGGTGAAGTGGGTGCCGGCGATGCCCTGGCCGGGCACCACGCTGGTGATGCGCACCACCACGCGGGCTTCGTCCATCTCGACGGGGCCGATCTGGGCGGCCTCGGGGGCCGGCCGCAGGGCCATGGCGGCACCGCCGAGGGGCACGGCGTCGAGGAGTGCTGCGAGATCGACGTCGGAGAGCACGTCGCCGTTGACGATCACGAAGCGGGGGGCGAGCCGGGGGGCGGCGGCCTTGAGCCCGCCGCCGGTGCCGAGGATCGTGGGCAGCTCGACCTGCAGCTCGGCGCCGTTGGCAGCGGCCCAGGCGGCGACCTGCTCCCAGAGGTGGTGGGCGTTTACGAGCACGCGCTCATGCCCAAAGGCGCGGAGCTGGGCGAGGGCGTGATCGAGGAGGGGCGCGCCGCAGAGGGGGAGGAGCGGCTTGGGGCGGTGGTTGGTCAGCGGCCGCAGGCGGGTGCCGAGGCCGGCGGCGAGGAGGAAGGCGGTGTTCATCGGGGGGCTCGGGGCGAAGGCGGGGGGCTTATCCTGGCGATGGCGCTGCGCGGTCGCGCCGCCGGTGGCGCGGTTAACGGGCGGCCATGACGCTCCCCCTCTTCGCGCCGCGGCTCAGCTCGCAACTCACCGAGGCCGTCGGCCAGCTCGCCGCCGCCGAGGACACCGAGCGGGGTGCGGTCTACACCCGGCCCGCGGTGGTCGACGCCCTGCTGGATCTCTGCGGCTACACCGCCGATCAGCCGCTCTGGGCGCGCCGGCTGCTCGAGCCCTCCTTTGGGGGTGGGGACTTCCTCCTGCCGGCCCTGGAGCGGCTTTGGGGGTCTTTTGTGGCCAGCGGCCGGGGCCCCCAGGAGGCGGCGCTGCTGGCGCCGGCCCTCTGCGCGGTGGAGCTGCAGCCCAGCGCCTTCGCGCAGACCCAGGCGCGGGTGCGGGATCGTTTGCTCGGCTGGGGTGTGCTGCCGGCCTGCGCCGACGCGCTCTGCGCGGCCTGGCTGCGCTGTGAGGACTTTCTGCTGGCGCCGATTGAGGGCCCCTTTGATGTGGTGGTGGGCAATCCACCCTATGTGCGCCAGGAGCGCATCCCCGGCCCCTTGCTGGAGGAGTACCGGCGGCGCTACCGAACCATCTACGATCGGGCTGATCTGTATGTGCCCTTCTATGAGCGCGGCCTCGCCTTGCTCGCCGAGGGGGGTCGGCTCGGCTTCATCTGCGCCAACCGCTGGCTCAAAAACAAATATGGGGGGCCGCTGCGCAAGGTGGCGGCGGCCTTTCACCTGGAGTGCTTTGTCGATCTCGAGGGGGCCGACGCCTTTCAGTCCGAGGTGATCGCCTACCCGGCGATCACAGTCTTCGCGCGGCGCCCGCCGGGCCTCACCCGCGTCGCCCGCAAGCCCGAGCTCAGCGCGGCCTCGCTGGGGCCCTTGGTGCGGGGCTTGCTGGGCCGCGGAGACGGCGATCCGCGGGTGGAGACGGTGGAGCGGGCCCTGGACGGTGATGATCCCGTGCTGCTCGACGCCCCCGACCGGCTGCGGGTGCTGCGTCGGCTGGAGTCGGCCTTCCCCACCCTTGAGGCGGCCGGTGCCAAGGTGGGGATTGGCGTGGCCACCGGCGCCGACAAGGTCTTCATCGGCGCCTTCGACGGGCTGCCGGTCGAAGCGTCCCGCAAGCTGCCCCTGGTGATGGCGGGTGATCTGGACGGTCTCACCCTGCGCTGGAGCGGAAAGGGGGTGATCAATCCCTTCCTCGAAGACGGTCGACTGGCCGATCTCGACGAGTTCCCGCGCTTTGGCGCCTACCTGCGTGCCCATGAGGAGGCCGTCGCCGGCCGGCACTGCGCCCAGAAGAGCGCGGCGGGCTGGTACCGCACGATCGACCGCATCTGGCCGGCCTTGGTGGCGCGGCCGAAGCTGCTGATCCCCGACATCAAGGGCGAGCCCACGGTTGTGCTGGACGAGGGCCGCTTCTACCCGCACCACAACCTCTACTTCGTGGTCTCCGACCTCTGGAGCCTGCCGGCCCTGGCGACGGTGCTGCGCTCCTCGCTGGCCCTCTTCTTTGTGTCGTCCTATTCGGTGCGGATGGCGGGCGGCTTCCTGCGCTTTCAGGCGCAGTACCTGCGCAGGATCCGCCTGCCGGCGTGGTCCTCGTTGTCCACGGGCGCGCAGGGAGCCCTGCAGGCCGCCAGCGGTACGCTGGATCTCGAACAGATTGACGCCGCCGTGGCGCGGGCCTATGCTCTGTCCACCGAGGAGGCCGCCCTCGTCGCGGCCGCCGCCGCCGAGGCGCGGGTCTCCCGGAAGACGCCTCGATGACCGTCCAGCTCCTGCCGCCCGATTTCGATGAGATCCTCCACCAGGCCATCGCCACTTTCTGGTCTGGCCGCGGGGGCCCCGCCACCGGGGGCCAGGCGGGCGGGCGCGGCCGGGTGATCGCGGGACAGAACCTCGATGGCTTCTTCGTCCTCGTCGATGCGGTGGCTCGCCACGTCGGGGTCTCGCCCAGCGCGGTGTACACACGAGAGTCACAGGTGACCCTGCCCGGGTACTTCCGCGCCACAAAGAATTGGGATGTTCTGGTGGTCCAGGACGGCCAGTTGCTGGCGGCCTTGGAGCTCAAGTCCCAGGTTGGCGCGCTGGGGAACAACTTCAACAATCGAGCCGAAGAGGCGCTGGGCTCGGCGACCGACTTCGCGGTGGCGCAGTCGGAGGGCGCCTTTCGCCGCACAGAGGGCAGCGCCGGGCCGCTGCTCCTCGCCGAGCCGGTGCCCGCCGTCAACCCCGCCCTCTACAATGGCGGATTGCCACCCTTTGTTGGCTGGGTGATGCTCCTGGAGGACAGCCCCGACGCACATCGGCCGGTCTCCGCCGCCAGTCCGCATTTTCCGGCCCGGCCGGAATTCCAACAGGCCTCCTATGCCGAGCGATACTGCATCCTCTGTACACGCCTGATGGAGCGACGTCTGTACACCGCCGCGGCCCTGGCGCTCACGCCGGCCGGCGAGCCCACCCAACGCGCCCTGAGCCCACAGACCAGCCTGCACAGCTTCTTTCGGTAGCTCGCCGGCCACCTCGCCGCCCGCGCCTGAGGCGGCCCCTTCGCGCGCCCCGCGCTACAGAGGGCGCGCCCCCGCAGGACGGCCATGCCCTCGATCCCCCAGCTCTTCCTCGACCGCCACGATCGCGACCCCAAGGCCGTCGGCTTCTACATCCTCGCCGAGACCGACATCCACGGCATCGGCGAGCCCGCTCCCCAGCACCCCGGCTGGAAGGCCGTGCGCTTTGGCCGGGCCCTGCAAGAGCTTTCCGGCATCGCCCGGCGCCTCTACAGCCTCGGCGTCGACAAGGGCGTGCCCGTCGCCATCCTCGCCAACACCAGCCACCTGTGGGCGGCCGCCGATCTGGCCATCCTGGCGCTGGGCGGCGTCACCGTCGGCATCTACCCCAACAGCCGGCCCGAAGAGGCCCTGCACCAGCTCCGCCACAGCGGCGCCCGCGTGCTCCTCATCGAAGACGCCGGGTTGTTTGCGGCTCTGCAGCCCGGCCTCGACGACCTGCCCGATCTCGTCCACAGCTTCTGTTTTAAGGAGGCGGGCGCCCTGCTGCCGCGCTTTACGCCGGCCAGCCCCGACGAGGCCTTCCTGCGCGCCCGGGTCGCAGCCCTGTCTCCCGACGACGTGGCCACCCATGTGTACACCTCGGGCACCACCGGCCCCAGCAAGGCGGTGGTGCTCACCCACCGGAATTTCCTGGCCACCATCGAGTCCAGTCGACGGGCCATCCCCACCGAGCCCGGTGATCGCAGCGTGATCTTCTTGCCGCTGGCCCACTCGCTGCAGCGCTTCGCCGTGTACAGAGGCCTCGCCGAGACGGCGGTGGGCTACTATGCGCCCACCATCGCCTCGCTGCCCCAGGTGATCGCCGTGGCGCGGCCCCAGGTGCTGGCCAGCGTGCCGCGCATGCTGGAGAAGATCAAGGCCACCGCCGAGGCCCGCGCCGCCGCCAAGAGCGCCAAGGCCGCTGAGATTCTGGCCTGGGCGGTGCAGGTGGGCAAGGCCGTCAACCAGCTCCAGCGCAAGGGCGAGCGGGTGCCCCTCACGCTGCGCACCCAACACAAGCTGGCCGACACGCTGGTCTACACAAAGGTGCGCCAGAACCTGGGCGGTGAGCTGCGGATGATTGTGTCGGGGGGTGCGGCGCTGTCGGTAGAGGTTGCGGAGTGGTTTGAGGCGCTCGGCATCTCGGTGCGCGAGGGCTGGGGCCTCACCGAGACCTGCGCCCCGGCCACCGCCAACCGGGCCGACCGTTTTCGAGTCGGCACCGTCGGGCTGCCGCTGCCGGGGGTCTCGGTCAAGGTCGATGCCGACGGTGAGCTGCTGGTGCGCGGGCCGGGCAATTTTTCGGGCTACCTGCACGATCCAGTCGCCACTGCCGCGGCCTTCACCCCCGATGGCTACTTTCGCACCGGCGACATCGGCAGCGTCGACGTCGAGGGCTTTGTGCGCATCCTCGACCGCAAGAAGGAGCTGATCGTCACCGCCGGCGGCAAGAACATCGCACCGGTGCCCATCGAGAAGGCCCTCGAAGGCGGGCCGATCGGGCAGGCCGTTGTGATCGGCAGCGAGCGGCCCTACCTCGTGGCCCTCCTCTGCACCGAGCCCGACGTGCCCCACGATGAGGCCCTGCGGCGCGCGATCGCTGCCCGGGTGGAGGAGGTCAACCGCGGGCTCGCCCGCACCGAGACCATCAAGCGCTGGGCCCTGCTGCCAAGCCCGCTGTCGGTGGAGGGCGGTGAGCTCACCCCCACGCTGAAGCTGCGTCGGCGCGTGATCATCGAGCGGCACCGGGCCCAGATCGAGGCCTTGTACGCCCCTTGATGTAGGAAACGGGAAGGGTCCGCCGGGCGGGGGGAGGCTGTAGGAGGGGAATGTCTGGGCGCACCGCGACGCCCAGCCTGTCCACACCCGCCCAGAAGGGCGATGGAGCCGTCATGCTCATGCCGCGCCTGTTGATCTCGCTTGCCCTCTCCTCTTTTTTGGTCGCCTGTGGCGACAAGGAGGCCGACACCTCCACGCCGGCCGAAGACACCGGCGAACCCTGTGATCCGCCGGTGCCCGAGGAGTGTGACGGCCTCGACAATGACAACGATGGCGCTATCGACGAGGACTTCACCGACACCGACGCCGACGGCATCGCCGACTGCATGGAGCTCACCGACGAGTGCGACCACATCGACAACGACGGTGACGGCGAGGTCGACGAAGACGCGCTCGACGCCGACGAAGATGGCATCGCCGACTGCGACGACGTCGAGGACTGCGACTGCATCGACAACAACGGCGACGGACAGGTGGATGAGGACTGCTCCTACGAGCTGAGCGTGACCGCCTCGGGCGACGACCTCTCCACCGTCTATGTGGACGGAACGGCCGTGGGCTCCACCGCCGGCTGGGCTGCGCCCCAGACCTTCAACCTCGCCGTGAGCGGTGGCAGCCACTGGATCGCCGCCACCGCCCAGGATCGCAGCGGCGTGCAGGCCGGCTTCATCGCCGCGGTCAAGGTGAACAATGTCCTCTCGTCGGCCACTGGCGACGGGACCTGGTCGGCCTCGCTGGGCACGCCGACCGCCTCGGGCTGGTCCACCTCCACGAGCGGCATGAGCGCCGAAACGGTGGCGACCTGTACCTGGGGCACGCTCTCGGCCTTCACCGGCACCGGCGCCCAGTGGATCTGGCCGGCCGACTGCGCCCGCGAGGATCTGTACCCCAAGGCCTGGTTCGTCACCGAGGTGCAGATCTGCCCCGACGTGGAGGTCTGTGACGGCGAAGACAACGATGGCGATGGCGAGGTCGACGAGGGCTACGCCGACACCGATGGCGACAGCACCGCCGACTGCGTGGAGTCCGAGGACTGCGACGGCATCGACAACACTGGCGAGGGCATGATCGACGAGGACTGGGGTGACGCCGACGGCGACGGCATCGCCGACTGCCGCGACCCCGAGGAGTGCGACGGCGTCGACAACGACGGCGACGGCAAGGTGGACGAGGACTACGCCGACACCGACGGCGACGGCATCGCCGACTGCCTCGACGAGGAGGAGTGCGACGGCCTCGACAACAACGGCGACGGCGTGATCGACGAGGGCTTTGGCGACAGCGACGAAGACGGCATCTGCGACGAGGCCGACAAGGAGGAGTGCGACGGCAAGGACAACGACGGCGACGGCTACGTCGACGAGGACTGGGATGACACCGACGGCGACAGCATCGTCGACTGCATGGACGAAGAGGACTGCGACGGCCTCGACAACGACGGCGACGGAAAGATCGACGAGGACTGGACCGACCTCGACGGCGATGGCGTGGGCGACTGTGTTCCAGAGGACTGCGACTGCGAAGACAACGACGGCGACGGCGAGGTCGACGAGGACTGCAAGTACACCGTCGAGATCGTGACCACCTCCGACGACATCGGCGACATCTACCTCGACGGCGCCGCCTGGGGCTCCACCGCCGGCTGGTCGGCGGTCGACACCTTCAGCAGCTCGATCATGGCTGGCACCCACCACATCGCCGCCCAGGCCGAGGATGTGCACCGCTCCTACGCCGGCTTCGTCGCGGCCGTCTACATCGACGGCATCGAGGTCTCCCTCACCGGCGACGGCACCTGGATGGGCGCCTCTGGCCTCGCCACCGGCACCGCCTGGACCACCAGCACCGCCGGCCTGTCGGCCGAAAACATCGTCAGCGGCCCCTGGGGCCTGCCCGGTGACCTCAACGGCACCGACGCCGAGTGGGTCTGGCAGGGCGGCAACCGCCCCAGCGACTCCGACTGGACCTCCGCCTCCTACTTCGTGCTGGAGATGGACGTCTGCGGCACCTACGCCCCCGAGGAGTGCGACGGCGTCGACAACGACCGCGACGGCGAGATCGACGAGGACTTCACCGACACCGACCTCGACGGCATCGCCGACTGTTTGGACGAAGAGGAGTGCGGCGACGACCTCGACAATGACGGCGACGGCAAGGTCGACGAGGACTGTCTGGGCGACTGCGACGCGCCGACCACCACGACCGTTTGTTCGATCACCCTGTCGACCGGCGCGGTCACCTGCACCGGCAGCAACCCGATGACGCTGCTGTCATCGACCTCGGGCTACACCTACCAGCTCGACATGCGCAAATGGAAGGTCATGATCGTCGACGCCATCTACAGCAACCCCACCGACTGGGCCCTGCACATCGGCAACTCGCCCACCAACGATGGCAACAGCGGTGACGGCGGAAACTGGCAGAACGACACCGAGGCCCAGCTCTTTGGCACCGGTCTGGTCGTCTACGGCTCCGACGTGGTGGGCAGCGGCGCCCTGCTCAGCAGCTCCACCGCGGTGGCCTCCGGCTCCGACACGGTGCAGGCGATCGTCTGTGACAGCTACTTCTCCTGGAGCAGCAGCACCTACACGGGCGACGTGAGCGGCGTGGGCGTCTTCCAGATCGACGGCGACGAGGCCGACACCGGCACCTCGGCCACCAGCGGTCTGAACGATCAGCAGCTCTACCTGGGCGTGAACCGGACGGTGGGCTCGACCTCCCGCATCGGCTCGGGCACCAAGCGCATCACGGTCACCTTCGGTCAGTAGGCCCTGGCCCTGGGTCGGCCCCTGGCTCCTCGTCAAAGAGGGGCTGGGGGCCGCCTTCGTTGGGGGGCCTTGCCGCCGTGGGGGCCCCGTGTCAGGCTGGGCGTTGTGGCCCAGCGGCGGCCCCGAGGAGCGGCGACATGGGTTGGCTGGACTGGCTGAAGGGGGGCGAGCGGCCGGCGGTCTGGCCGCGACCGTTGTTTACGGTGGGGTCGGGGCGGGCGGTCTTCTCCTTCACGGTGATGGGTGGGCCGTCCTCGGCGGGGGCCAGGGAGCGGCTCCCCGCTGGGGTCTCGCGGCGCCTGCTCAGCCGAGACGCCGATCCGGTGGACTTCGCCGCTGCGGTCGAGGCCCTTCGCCTTGGGCTGTCCGCCGAGGGTGGGGAGGTCGAGGCCCTCCTCCACACGGTCGATCACCTCGAGAGAATCGAGGGCTCGCTGCCGGACCCTCCCGACTACGCCGCGCTGCAGGCGGCCTGGGCGCAGGTGCGGGCCAGTGTGCAGTCCGGCGCCATCGGCGTCTTCGACAGGGTGGCGGGCCGTTGGTACCCGGCCCATCAGGTGCTGAGCCTTGATCCTGACCCGTCTCGCCTCGCGCGGGGCTTTCGGGTCACCGGAGGCCCCTTGGAGGGGCACCCCGGCGGTCTCGTCTGCTGGACGGTCGGCCTCGCCAAGGCGGCGCGGCCCGATCTGGTGATGATGATGGCCGAGGCTCAACTCCCTCTGGCCCAGGAGGCCCTGCTGGAGTTGGGTGAACAGATGAGCCGGGGGCGGCGGCTCTCGCCCGGCGCCCGCCTGGGGCTGGGCATTACCCATGTCCGCATCGATCCACTTCTACCCGGCGAAAACGCGCCCAACATCACGCTCGACAACCCCAATGGCGGCCTGCTGGTCGTGCTCTTCGCCGGGCCGGTGCCCTGAAGGGGGCCTCAGGGTTCGTCGAGCCAGTTCAGCAGCTCCTGGAGCAGGGCCGCCACCCGGGGCGAGCGGGCCAGCGGCTCGGGCACCACCATGCGGAAGATGCAGTCCCGGCCGATCAGATCGGGGAGGACAGGCACGAGGGGGCCCTCGTCGGGGTCGGGGAGCATCGCGTCGGGCACCAGGGCGAGGCCCTCGCCGGCCAGGGCGAGCTGGCGCAGCAGGTGGACCTCGTTGGTGATCAGCAGCGGCTCGACCTCGATCGGCGGGCCCTGGAGGCAGGGCCAGGACCGCGGGTCGAGGCCGGGGCAGCGCCAGGCCAGCAGCTTGTGGCCGAGGAGGTCTTCGGGGCGGGTGATCGGCGGGTGGGCATCGAGGTAGGCGGGGCTGGCCACCACCCACTCGCGGAAGCGGCGCACCACCCGCGTGAGGTAGGGCCCCTCGGGCAGTTGGGGCCCGAGGACAAAGGCCACATCGGCGCCTTCGTTCAGCCGGGCCAGGGGGTCGTCGGAGAACTGGGCCTGGATGAGCAGTTGGGGGTGGGTGGCCCGCAGGGCCTGGTAGAGGGCGGCCAGGGCCTTGGGGGGCAGGCCGGTGGGCAGGCTCACCCGAACGAGGCCGGCCGGCCCGGCGCCCAACTCCCGCACGGCCCGCAGCAACGCGCTGGCGTCGGAGAGCAGGCCGCGGCCGCGTTGGGCGAGGTGCTGGCCGGCCTCGGTGAGGGCGGCGCCCTGGGGGCTGCGCACCAGCAGGGGCACATGGGTGCGGGCCTCGAGATCATCGATGCGGCGGCGCAGGGTGCTGCGGGTGATGCCCAGCTTCTCGGCGGCGCCCAGCAGCGAGCCGGTCTCGGCGACGGCGACCAGGACGCGCAGCTCTTCGAGATCCATGGCTCAGGCTCCAGGGCGCAGGGCGAGGGGATCGACGCCGAGCGCAGAGAGGGAACGGTCGATGCGGTAGCTGTGGCGGGGCCGGGGGGCGTGAACGGTGGGCAGATGGGGCGGCAGGGTGTGTTGATCGAGGCAGTCCGCGTAGACCTTGGCCAGCGTGCCGGGCAGATCGGCCACATAGTCGGCGAAGGGCACCACGCAGCGCCGGCCGGGCTCGGCCAGCCAGGCGGCCTCGGCGGCGTTGTAGTCCACCTCCATCTGGGTGCCGAGGGTGACCAGGTAGGGCCAGGGGATCTTGCCGACCAGCGGCTCTACGGGGTGGCAGCGGTGGAAGTTGATCAGGCTGGCGATGCGGGGCTCGGGCGCGCGCAGCACGACGAGGAAGCGGGCGTCGGGGTAGGCGGACTGCAGATCGCGGGCGAGGGCCAGAAAGTGGCCCTTGAGCAGCAGGCGGCGGCCGGGGTGGCGCAGGAGGGTCTTGCGGGCGATGCGGTCGATCAGGCGGAGCTGCTCGCCCTGCCACCAGGCGGCGTTGGTGGGGGTGAGCCGGGCCGTCCCAAACTCGGCCTGAACGAAGTCGGGGCCCAGGCAGGCGGCGATGGGCCCGCCTTGAAACTGCATGCAGAGCACCTCGAAGGTGTCGGTGCGCAGCGGGTTCATCTCGTGGCGCTCGAGGAATTCCGCCGGAAGGCGGGCCAGGAAGCGGGCGGCCAGGGCGTCGACCTGCGCCGGGCCCAGCAGGTGCCAGAGCCACAGGTACGGGAGTACCGTAAAGAGCGCGCTGGGCGCGCAGATCGCCGGGTCGTCTTCGATGTAGTGGGCGAGCTGGGTGCTGCCGCTGCGGGCGGCCGACAGCTCAAAGAGGGGCTGGCGGATCGGGGTGGCGTCGAGGGCGGCGCCGAAGCACAGCTCGTCGATGAGCCAGGCGAGGCCGAAGAGGGGCCCCAGGGCGGCCTGCTGCACCACGCTGAGGGCCAGGGCGAGGCGGGCCACGGGGCGCAGGCCGGGCGCGGGCAGGGGCGTGAGGACGGCCCGGCGCAGGAGCCTACCCGCGCGCCGCCCTTCGAGGACGACGGGGGGACGGCCCTTCCAGAGGCGCAGCGGCAGGTACAGGGCGCAGAGCGGCAGGGCGATCGTCAGGGTGAGGGCGATCCACAGCAGCTTACCGGCCAGCTCGCCCGCGACCGCGAGGAGGCTCCACTGGGGGAGGGCCGGCTCGCCGGGCAGGTGTTCGGGGATGTCCAAGGAGCCTCCAACCACGACAGGGTGAAGGCCAGGTATCGCCGAAGGAGCGGGCTCTTGATGGCGGGAGGTGGGCGGGGGGTGGCCACCGTTGGCCACCCCAACCGCGACGCTTCAGCGGGTGGCGTTGAAGCCGCCGTCGAAGTCGACGGTGAAGGAGTACCCGCCGACGTCGATGGGGGCCGAGCCGGCGAAGGTGGCGTCGATCACGCCGTCGCAGGTGCCTTCCCAGGGCTGCGAGAAGGGGGTGCCGCCCAGGTCGACGGTGATCTCGCCCCCGCAGGAGAGGTCGTCGGCGACGCTGCCGGTGATCTCGGCGGTCTGCTCGCCGGGGAGCACGAAGGCGACGGTGCCCTGGAACTCGCAGGCCGCCACGCCGACGATGTCCCAGGCCGAGTCCACCTCCAGCTCGATGGCGCCGACACACGAGTCGGTGACGGTGCCCAGCCCCGACACCTCGGCCGAGCCGTTGAGCTCGAAGTCGCCGGCGTAGGTGCCGGTGGGGTCGGCGTCGGCATCGGCGTCGGCGTCGCTGTCGGCGTCGGAGTCGGCGTCACTGTCGGCATCGCTGTCGGCGTCGGAATCGGCGTCGCTGTCCGAATCGCTGTCGGCGTCGGCGTCGGCGTCGGATTCGCCGGTGACCTCGCCGTCGGTGACCTCGCCCTTGTCTCCCTCGAGGGTGCCGCCAGAGGCGCAGGCGATGAGGAGGGCGAGGGTGAAGATGGGGGTGAAGGTGCGCATGGGGACCGTCCGCAAGGGGCAGGAGGGAATAGGGCTGCGTGTCCCAGGATACGCGGCTTTGTGAAATGCCGCCACTGGCACGCGATGGCGACGATGTTGGGATAGAGTGTTCGAAAGGGAGCATCACGATGATTTTTGTACGCGAAGGCTCGTGGACGATGCAGAAGCCCAGGCCGTTCGTCGGCTTTGGCGGCCTGGGTCTGATCGCAATCATCGCGGTGGGCTGCGCAGAGCCCGATGGCGGCCGCGACGTGAAGTCCCGCGGCGTCGGCAACACCGAGCCCGATCCCGGCGAAGACCCCTACGAGAACGGTGGCGATGACACGGCCTCGGGCGGCGAGATCGAGATTCTGCCCGACCGGCCGGCCTTCTACGGCGCCGACGGCGTGGTGGAGCTCACCGGCCGGGTGCGTGCGCCGCAGGCCGTGGAGTCGCTGTCGGCGAACGGTGAGCCGGTGGTGGTGTCCAAAGACGACGATGGCGACGGCTATTCTCCCTTCTCGGTGGTGGTGGACCTGGGCGAAGACCCCTGGGCCATCGTCTCCCTGGTCGGTCGGCCCACCGATGGCGGCGCCGACGTGGTCGTGACGGTGCAGGCCGCGGCGGCCGAGCCGGGTGCGGCGGTGGTGCAGGGCAGCCTGCAAACCGGCGTGGGTGCGGCGGGGCTGGTCTCCCTCGCGGCCCCGCTGCCCGGCCTGATCGCCGCCCAGGATCTCGGCCCCGGCGAAGGCACCGAGCTGGCCGGCGTCTGGTGCGACGGCTGCCCGCCCGAGCTGGAGTGTGAGGAGATCTGGGAGACGGTGGTCTCCACGGGCGAGTGGTCGGTCTCCGCCCTGGCCTCCCTCAACACGGCGGGGGGCGAGGTTGAGGTGGAGCTGGCGGGCACCACGGTCTCCTGGGGCGTGCACCACTACGGCATGGTCGCCGAGGGTGTCCCCGGGCAGCTCACCGCCACCCTCTCGGGGGCCGAGGCGGCCGCGGCCTGCGAGCTGTACGGCCTCGACGTGAGCCTGGGCGACGCCCACGCCTGGTCGGTGGCCTGGGATGGGGTCAGCCCCACCTGCATCACCGACACCGAGCTGGCCAGCATGGTGGAGCCCACCTTCGCGGCCAAGGTGCCGCCGGCCCTGGAGTCGGCGGTCTGCGCCTGGTCGGCCTGGGCCGAGGCGGCGCTGCGCAACGAGGTGGAGGGCGCCAGCCTCGAAGGCATCGGCGCGGCCGACGCCTCGGGCCTCTATGTGGGCTGGGGCGCGAGCCTGGCCCGCTCCCCGAGCTGGGTGGCGCTCTCCTCGGGCTTCGCCGCCCCCGACACCATCGAGCACGGCCTCGACGATGCGCTGCTGGGCGCGCTCTTCACCCAGGGGCTGGTGGAGCTCTTCCCGGTCAGCAAGTCCTGGTCGGATGCCTCGGGCGGGCCGACGATCACCGTCGATCTGCTCGGCCTGGGCGAGGATGTCGCGGCGCTCACCGCGGCGGGCGAGGTCGACGACCTGCTGCTGCCGCCGGTGCAGTACCAGATCACCGTCAATGATGAGGCCTGCGAGGTGGGCCACCTGATCCCAAGCCCGGGTACCCTCGACAACGCCGTGCGCGAGCAGCGCGTGCCGATCGACGTTGTGGCCCTCGATCTCGGCGTGGCCGGCAGCGACACCGCGGAGTCCTGCGGCCTGGGGGCGGCGCGCGACGCCTACCTCGCGGCGGCGCTGGCCAGCGCGCTCTATGGCGTGCCGGGTCCGATCTGGGGGGCTGGCACCGGGATGGCCGACGCCGGCGCGATCCTCGAGCTGAGCGTGATGAACGGCACCTTCCATGTGGCGGTCACGCCCTAGGCGGCTACGGGGGCGGCGGAGGTGAGCGTGCCCGCCGAGCTCGTCCTGTCCTGTGTGGTCAACGGAGAGCCCGCCCGGGTGCTGATCCCGGGCGAGCGCACCCTGCTCGACCTGGTGCGCAACGACCTCCGCCTGACCGGCTCCAAGCAGGGCTGCGATGTTGGGGACTGCGGCGCCTGCACGGTGCTGGTCGACGGCCTGCCGCGCATCTCCTGCATCAGCCTCGCGGCGGAGATGGAGGGGCGCGCGATCACCACCATCGAGGGCCTCGGCGCCCAGGGCCTGCACCCCATTCAGGAAGCCCTGCACCGCCATGTGGGGGCCCAGTGTGGCTACTGCACGCCGGGGGTGGCCCTGACTCTGGCCGCCCTCCTCGACGGCGACGAGACGCCTGGCGAGGCCGAGCTCACCGAGGCGCTCTCGTCGACGATCTGCCGCTGCACGGGCTACCAGTCGATCCTGCGCGCGGCTCGAGAGGTCATCGCCGGTCAGCGGCTGCGCGGCGCGGCGGCGGGGCGGGCCGGCTAAGGCCCGAAGGGCCCGCGGTGAATCGGCGGGCGCCCGAAGGCGGCGAGGGCGGCCGTCGCCTCGGCGAAGCTGGCGAAGCGCCAGACATCGGCCCGCGGCAGGCGGGCGACGAGGTCGGGGCTGGTGGCCAGGGCGTACTGCACCCAGCCGGTGCCGTGGTCGCGCAGCAGGCAGTGGGTCCAGCCGGCGACGGGGGCGGCCTGCAGCGTGTTCCAGGCGTCGCGCGACCGATCGGAGGTGAGGCGCAGCTCGCCCTTGTGGTCGAGGGTGAAGAGGGCCGCGACCCCCGAGGTGGCCACGGCCTCGTCGAAGGGGGTGGCGAAGGGCAGGCCGCTCATGGGCGGGCCAGGGGTCCGGTCCAGGCGGCCATCCCCCCTTCGAGGTAGCAGGCGCCGGGGCGGCCGCGGCCGCGTAGGTAGACGGCCATCTCGGCGGCCCGAGCCCCGGCGGCGTCGACCAGCAGCGGATCCTGGGCGGGCAGGGGGCCTGCTTGGAGCTGATGGTAGGGGGTGTTGGTGGCGCCGGGCAGGTGGCCGCGGGCGAAGATGGCGGGGTCTCGCAGATCGATGATCAGCGCCGGCGCGACCTCGCCGCAGAGGAGCTGCCAGGGCTCGATGGCGAGGGGGCTCACCGGGCCTCCACGGCGAGCAGGGCGATGGCGCAGACGGGCACCAGCAGAACGGTGAGCAGGCCAGCGAGGATCACGAGGGTCATGGCGGGGGCCTAACGCCGGGCGGCGGGGCGGGCCGGCGCTGGCTACAAGGAGCGCTGTGAGGATGCGCGCATGCGAGTGATCACGATCTGGGCTGGCCTGCTCCTGGCCTGCGGCAAGGGGCCCGCCGAGTCCGAAGGCGGGGGCGCCGAAGACGGCGGCGTCACCGACGACACCGACGACACCGGCGCGCCGGTGGGCGGAGGGGGGCGCTGCGCGCCGGGCATGGTGGGCGTGCCCACCGAGGCGCCGATCTACTGCATCGACGCCTACGAGGTGCGGGTGATCGACGAGATCGCGGTCTCGGCGGCGGGGCAGATCCCGACCGATCTGGTCACCTTCACCGAAGCCAAGGCGATCTGTGCGGCCACGCCGATGGTCGATGAGGCCGGTGAGGTGCGCGGCTACAAGCACCTCGTCACCTCTGAGGAGTGGGAAGACGCTGGCGACAACGTGATCGGAGATGGGGGCACGAACTATCCCTACGGCGACGCCTGGATGGAGGGGGTCTGCGCCACGGGCCTGGAGTCCGGCGCGCCCGGCTACGAAGAGGCCCTGGCCTCGGGCGCGATGGCCGACTGTGTGTCGAGCTTCGGGGTCTACGATCAGGTGGGCAACCTCTGGGAGTGGATGGACCCCCAGAGCGTGATCGATGAGGCCCGGGCGCTGGCGCGCTTCGTGGAGTTGGGGGCCCGGGTGACGGTGGACGGCAGCCACCACATCGTCGGCGAGGGCGATGTCACCGGCCTGCGGCTCTCGGTGGTCGGGGTGGTGCCCGGCGAGGTGGAGCTCGTGGAGGGGCGGCTCTTCGTCTCGGCGGAGCAGGTCACGCTCGCCTATCCCTCCAAGGGCTACCTAAGCGGCGCCCACGATGTGCCCGACCTGGGCTGGCTGGCCGTGGAGATCGAGCTCATCGACGGCGGGGCCGGCGGGGCCTGGATCAACTCCGATCCGGGGCGCGATGGCTGGGACATCCCCGACAAGCGCGGCTGCGCCTACTACGTCGGCTGGGGCAATGCCTGCGAGCTGGACAACGCGGCCCTCTTTCACACCGCGGACTTTCGCGGCAGCATCGGCTTTCGCTGCGCCGCTCCCCCCATCCAGGACGCCGCGGAGGGTGGGGCGTGATCCTCGTTCAGAAGTACGGCGGCAGCTCGGTCGCCGACGTGGCGCGCATCCAGCAGGTGGCCCGGCGGGTGGTGGGGGCGGCCCAGGCCGGCCAGCAGGTGGTGGTGGTGGTCTCGGCGATGGGAAACACCACCAACGAGCTGCTGGCCCTGGCCCGCTCGGTGAGCCAGAGCCCCGGCCGCCGGGAGCTCGATCTGCTTGTCAGCGTGGGCGAGCGGGTCAGCATGACCCTGCTGGCGATGGCGATCGAGGCCCTGGGTGTGCCGGCGGCCAGCTTTACGGGCTCCCAGTCGGGCATCATCACCGATGACAACCACGTCGCGGCGCGGGTGATCGAGGTGCGGCCCCACCGGGTTCGCGCGGCGCTCGACGAGGGCAAGGTGGCGATCGTGGCGGGCTTTCAAGGGGTCAGCCGCGGCGGCGAGGTGACCACCCTGGGGCGGGGCGGCTCCGACACCACCGCGGTGGTGCTGGCGGCGGCCCTGGGGGCCGAGCACTGTGAGATCTGCTCGGATGTCGATGGCGTCTACTCCGCCGATCCGCGCCTCGTGGAGGGCGCCCGCCGGCTCGACGAGCTGCCGCTCGACACGGCGGTGGCCCTGGCCCGGGGCGGCTCCAAGGTGCTGCTCGCCGAGGCGGTGGAGCTGGCCCGGCGCCTCGGGGTGCGCCTCGACGCCGCCTCGACGGCGCGGCCGGCGGGATCGGGCACGCGCCTGCCGCCGGGACCGGCCGCCGACTCGGTGGTGGCGATCACCCACGACGCTGAGCTGGAGCACGTTGTCATCGAGGCGGGGGCCTCGCTCGCCGGCTGCGCGGGGGCGGCGCGGGCCTGGTGGACCGAGGCCGACGGCGTGCACCTGCTGGTCGATCTGCGCAACCTGCACGACCGGGCCCGGGTCAGCGGGGGGCAGAGCCGGGGGCGGGTGGCGACGGTCAGCGCGGTGGGGCGCCGCCTCGTCGAAGATCCTGACGCCGCCCTCGCCGCCGCTGAGGCCCTCGCGGGGCTCGGGGTGGAGCGCTGGTGGAGCGTGGGGGAGACCTGGACGGCCCTGCTCCCCGGCGCCCAGGCGCCGACGGCGGTGGCGCGGCTGCACGCCCTCTTTGTCGAATCGTCGGTGTGAATCCTCCGTGAACGCCGGATGAACAGCGCGTGAAGAAGCAGGCGGCGTCGGAATTCTCGGGCCGTCACGGCCGCGCGGAATTTCCTTGCTCGGCCCCGGGGCTGGCCGTAGGATGAAGCCACCTCCGGGATGGCGCACGCGCGCGGACCCGCGGTCACAGGCGGTCTCCGATGCTCCGACACTTCCTCAATCCGCCCAACTGGTTCACCTCGGCGAGCCTGTTCTGTGGAATGTACGCGGTGATCCTCGCCACGGGCCTGAACGGTGCGAAGGACTTTCACCAGGCCGGGGTGATGATCCTCTTCGCCGCCGTCTTTGACGCGATGGACGGCGCGGTGGCCCGGGTCACCAAGACGGCGAGCAAGTTCGGCATCCAGCTCGACTCGCTCTGCGACGCGGTCTCCTTCGGCTTTGCGCCGGCGGTGCTGCTCTACGCCTGGGGGCTGTCCTCCTTGGGGGCGCTGGGGCTGGCGGGGGCCTTCTTCTTCGCGCTCTGCGGGGTCTTTCGGCTGGCCCGCTTCAACACCAAGGCCGATGGCACCAAGTCGGCCTACACCGAGGGGGTCACCATCACGATGGCCGGCGCCACGGTGGCGGCGACGGTGATGGCCCATGTGGCCAATGGCGCCACCTCGGTGCGCCAGCCTTTTGCGGTGCTGGCCCTGGCGGTGGTGCTCGGCCTGCTGATGGTGAGCGGCGTGCCCTACCGCAGCCACAAGTCGCTGCGCCGCGGGCCGCTCGCCCTGGTGGGCATGCTCAATGTGGGCGCCCTGCTGGCCATCTCGGCCCGGGTCAACTTCAGCACGGCCTTCATCAGCGTGCTGGGGGCCTATGTGGCGAGCGGGCCGGTTGAGGCGCTGATCCGCCGGGCCCGGCGGAGCCCCAAGATCGACCTGGGCGCCGAGGCGGTCGAGCCGGCCCGCGAGAACCCGGGGGCCTGAGCCGGCTCAGCGGCCGAGCAGGCGGCGGAGCAGGCTGGGCTTTCGGCGGGGGCCCTCCACGCGCGGCCGGGCGCCGGCGCGCAGGGCGCTGAGGAAGGCAAGGAGGGCCTCGGGCGTGGCCTCCCCGGTGAAGATGCCGTCGGGGAGCGGGTGATCGGGGGCCCCGAGGGCGCCGTGGGGGTCGAAGAGGGCGACCGGCGGGGGCTGGCCGGCCTCCGTGCGGATGGCGCGCAGGGTGAAGAGCGCGTCGGCGGCGCCGCCCTCTGCGAGGGCGATCAGCACGAGGGCGGGGCGGCTGCGGCGCAGGGCGCGCAAGGCCTCCTCGTCGGGGCCGAGGGCCTCGATCTCGTAGGTGGCGGCCAGGGCGTCGACGAGGCGCAGGCGCTCGCGGGCCCCGCGGGCGAGGAGCAGCAGGCGGGGGCGGCTCACCGGGGCTCCAGCAGGGCGCGGATCTCGTCGGCGGTGACGGGCTGGCCGGTGAAGAGCTCAAAGGCGAGGGCGCCCTGGTGCAGCAACATGGCGTGGCCGCTGTGAAAGCGCAGGCCCAGGGCAGCGCAGCGCTCGGCCTGGGGCGGGCGGGCCATCCAGTAGTTGGCGTCGACCCAGTCGGCATTGGGGGCCAGGGGGGCCGGATCGAGGGCCGCCACCTGGGCCTCGGCCCCGCCGGCGAGGCCGTTGAAGACGAGGTGGGCCCCCTCGGCGGCCTGGGCGAAGGCAGCGGGCTCCAGGGGCCCGACGGCGAGGCGGGCGGCGCCGAAGGTGGAGGCCAGGGCGGCGGCGGCGGCCTCGGCCCGGGCGGGGCTGCGGTTGAGCAGGGTGATGTGGGCGGCGCCGCGATCGAGCAGGGCGCTGGCGACGGCCCGGGCGGTGCCGCCGGCGCCCAGGAGCACGGCGCGGCAGCCCGGCAGGTGGCGCCCCTCGGCTTCGAGGCTGTTGCAGAGGCCCTCGCCGTCGGTGTTGTAGCCGGCGAGCGCCCCGTCGACCTGGATCACCACGTTGACGGCGCCCGCCTCGGCGGCGGCGGCGGTGAGGTGGTCGAGGTCGGGCAGAATGCGCTCCTTGAAGGGCACGGTGAGGTTGACGCCGACGAGGTCCAGCGTGCGGATGGCGCTGGCCACGGCGCCGGCGCGCCGCGGGTCGACGTCGAAGGCGACGTAGACCGCGTCCACGCCGTAGCGGGCGAAGAGGGCGTTGTACATCGCCGGCGAGAGCGAGTGGCGCACCGGGTGGCCGACCAGGCCAAAGAGCCGGGTCTGGCCCGAGACGCTCATGCCGACAGGCGCAGGCGCGCCTCGGCCACGTCGCGGCGGAGCTGGTCGATCAGCGCGGCGGGGCCGCTAAAGCGCTGCTCGCCGCGCAGGCGGTGGGCGAAGTGCACCACCAGCTCGCGGCCGTAGAGGTCGCCGCTCCAGTCGAGCAGGTGCACCTCGATGAGAAAGCGGCTGCCGTCGAAGGTGGGGCGGGTGCCGAGGTTGGCGACGGCGGGCAAATGCGGCCCGGCGCCATCGATCTGCACCGACACGGCGTAGACCCCGCGCGGCGGCAGCAGCTCGGTCTCGCTCTCGACGTTGGCGGTGGGGAAGCCGAGCGTGCGGCCGCGCTGATCGCCGCCCACCACGGTGCCGCGCAGGAAGTGGGGTCGGCCCAGGAGGGCGGCGGCGGCTTGCAGATCGCCAGCGGCAAGGTGGGCCCGGATGGCGCTGGAGCTGACGATGGCGCCCTCATGGGTGATGGCGCGCAGGGCCTCGACCTGGAGCGCGGGCAGCCGGGCGGCGACGAGGTGGAGGTCGCCGGCGCGGGCCCGGCCAAAGCGGAAGTCGTAGCCCACCCGTAGGGCCAAGGGCTGGATGCGCCGGCCGAGCACCTCGTCGACGAACCACTCCGGCGGGTGTTGGGCAAAAGCGCGGCTGAAGGACTCGACGATGATCGCGTCGACGCCGGCCTCTCCGAGGAGGCGCACCTTGTCGGTCAGCGACAGGATGCGCGGCTGGGCTCGCTCCGGCGCCAGGATGGCCCGCGGCGGTGGCTCGAAGGTGTAGACCGCCGCCGGCACCCCGGCCGCCCGCGCCGCCGCCACCACCGTGGCCAGCAGGGCCTGGTGCCCCAGGTGCACCCCGTCGAAATTGCCGATGGTCAGCACCACACCTGCCGAGGCGAGGGGAAAGTGAGCGCTGCCGGCGAAGACCTGACTCATCGGTCGCCCTTAGCCCAGGTGGACGCGCACGGTGGTGACCAGCACGCGCAGGGCGTCGAGCACCGCGCGGGTGTCGGGGGCGCGAACGATGGCCCAGCCTTCGCCTTCGTAGCCGGGGCCGCGGGCCTGGCCGACGCGGGGCAGCTTGCGGTCGATCACCAGGGCGCCCACCTTCTCCTGGGCCTCGGCGAGGCCGTTCACCTCGGTGACCACCTGCCCGCGGCCCTGTCCGCGGAAGAAGGCGCAGCCGCAGGCCGCCTGGCGGGCCGGCATGCTCACCCGCTCGTGCACCATCAGCTCGGCCCACTTCTGCCACATGTCCACGCCATGGGCGTGGCCCATCATCATCATGATGTTGACGCCGGGCGGGCGGGCGGCGACCTCGGAGATGACGGGGCTGCCGTCGGCCCGGCGGAACCACTCCATATGCGACAGCCCTGTGCCCATGCCCAATGCCGACAAGGCCGCCGCGTTCTTGCCGCGGAAGGCCTCGGCGTGGGGGGCGAGCTGCTCGCGGGGGAGCAGCACGCAGTATTGCATCCAGGGGTTCTCCAGCACCTCCAAGGGACCGTTCAGATAGACGGTAGACGAGCTCCAGACCGGCTGCCCCTTGACCGACATCGTCTCGAAGGTGTGCTCCTCACCGCGGATGAATTCCTCGGCCTGCACCGGGTTGTTGGGCGAGACCACCATCGCTTCCAGCGCGGCCAGCAGCTCCTCATCGTCGCCCACCCGCATCGTGGCCTTGCTGCCCAGCCCGGCCGGCGGCTTGACCACGATCGGGTAGCCCACCTCGGCGACGAAGCGGTAGGCGTCGTCGCTCCCGGTGAGCAGGGCCTGGCGCGCCACCGGCAGGCCGGCCTCGCGCAGCACCTGCTTCATCCGGTTCTTCTCGCGAAAGTTGCGGGCCACGGCCTGGCCCATGCCCGGCACGCCGAGGCGGTCGCGGGCGATGGCCAGGGGGATCTGCATCTGTTCGAGGAAGCCGAGCAGGCAGTCCACCCCGCCCCACTGGCGCTGAAACGCCCGCCCAGCGGCGACGAGCTGATCGGGATCGAGGCTGTCGGCGACCTTGTAGTGCCCGGCGATGGCGGCGCGCTCGGCCTCGGGCAGCCGCTCGGGGGGATCCTGACTGACCACGCCGATGGTGGCGTCGGGCAGGGCGATCAGGGCCCGCAGACAATGCAGGGTGGTGGCGGAAAAATAGGGGGCGACGTACACCACGCGCTTCATGGCAAGCTCCAAAGGGCCGGGCGCTTACCCGGGCACCGTCAGCGCCGCCAGCCGGCCACGGTGACGAATGCGCCCTTCAGCGCGCGCCGTTGAGCCGGTGGACCTCGTCGGTGCGGTGACCGGCCACGAGGAGTTGGGCCTCGCGCCCGGCCTCCAGCGTGGCGTTGGGCGCAGGTTGGGCCGCCCAGCCCTTGGCGTCATGCAGGGCCAGCACCGTCAACCGGTGACGGGCCGCCACCTCGGCCACCGTGAGCCCGGCGAGGCTGGCCCCCGAGAGCACGGTGATCTGCATCACCACGAGCACCTCGTCGCCGACGCGGTGGGCGCCCACCACATGGGGGTCGAGGGCCGCGGCGGCGAAGAGCGGGCCGGCCATCTTGGAGGCCGAGAAGGTGGCGGAGATGCCGAGCGAGCCCTTCACCTTCTGGGCGAGGCGCTGATCGAAGAGCCGCAGCACGATGGGGATGTCTTTGCGGATCTCCCGCACATCCATCGCGATCTCCATGTTGGCGAGGTCATCGTCGGTGGCCACGATCACCGCCCGGGCGCCCTGCACGTTGAGGCTGCGCATCAGGTCTTCGGTGCGGGCGTCGCCGATCAGCACCTCGGCCCCCAGGGCGCGGGCCTGGGGGAGGAGGTCGCTGTTGGCGTTGCGTTCGATCACAAAGACCTGCTCGCCCATGCCCACCAGCTCTTCGAGGATTCGGAAGCCCACGCTCCCCAGGCCGCACAGGATGAAGTGCCCCCGAGAGCTGTTCGCCAGCACGCGCATCCACCGCTCCTGTTGGGCGTCTTTTTGAAAGACCTGAAGGCCGATCTTGATGAGCCCCTCGGCCAGCACCACCACGCCGGCGAAGGGCAGCAGGTACTGCAGCGCCACGCCGACCGGGTGTGCGGGCAGGGGCCCGGTGTGCTCGATGAAGAGCAGCTGAAAGGCGATGAAGAAGGCCATGCCCAGGCTGGGCGGCGCCCCATCGACCGGGGCCCCAAAGCGCCAGTGCAGCACGGCCCCCAGCGCCCAGACCAGGGCGAAGGCCAGCAGCGGGCCGCGCAGCTCGCGCATCGCCATCGCGCTGAAGCGCAGCTCGGCCCACAGCCGGTACAGCTTGCGGGTGGTGAGCTTCTTGCGGCGGGCGCGGCTGGCCATCGGCGGGCCTGTATCGCGGGTGCCCCAGGCCTACCGGCCTCGATCGCCAAATCCGACCCCTAGGGTGGAGGTGGTCTGATGCGCGCTGCACGCTTTCGCTACTGGGCGGTGCCCCTCCTGCTGGGCCTCACCGCGACGCTGGTGCTCGTTGGCGACCGCGGGAGGCTCATCGAGGGGCTGCCCCTGCCATGAGGGCGGCGCGCTTACCGCGACGCGTGGCGCTGGTGCCCCGGAGCGTGCGCGCTGCGCCCCCGCTCCCCCTTCTTCTGGTGGCCAGGGGCCTGCTCGCTGCGCCCCCGCTCGCCCTTCTTCTGGTGGCCCACCCCCTTGCCCTTGGCGTGTCCCTTGCCCTTGGTGTGGCTGTGGCCTTCGCAGCCGCCCTCCTCCTTGTCGGGGAGCTCGACCGTTTCGCTCTTCTCGGGCAGCTCGGCCTCCTCGTGCCGGTCGGCCAGGGCCGGCCGCTCGGCCTTGCGCTCGATCGAGACCGCCGCCCCCTTGGGCGCGGGCTTCATCGCCGCCGGCGCCGCCATCGCCCCCAGACCCATCAACGAAAGCAGGCCAGCCACCAAGGTCGTGCGCATCATCTTGCCTCCAAAGCGCGGTAGCGCCTCGGTGGGGGCAACGGGCGGGCCTCTTGGGCCATTCAACGAGGGTGAGCCGTTGGAGGCTGCCCGCTGCGGCGATAGGGCCGCTGGCGGAGGACTCCGATGAACACCTGGAACCGCGTCGCCCTGCTCCTGCTCGCCCTGGGGGTGGGCTCTGTGGGCGCCGAAGCCGCCGATCCCAACACGCCCCAGGGGCACCAGGGCAAGCTCAAGCCCTACACCCGCGCGCCGGCCGCAGTGAAGCTGACCCCGGCGGAGGACCAGCGGCTCCAGGCCGGCGAGGCCATCCTGCGCACCACCGAGGGCACCGAGGGCGGCACCGGCGTCGCCGTGCAGCTCATCGCGGCGCCCCCCGAGGTCATCTGGCGCACCATCCTCTCCTACGACCAGTACACGCGCTGGGTCGACAACGTGGAGTCCTGCACCGTCTACAAGAAGGAGGGCAAGGTCTGGTATGTCGACATGAAGACCAGCGTGATGGGCTTTGAGAGCGGGGTGTACACGAAGAACGTGGTCAACCAGGCCGAGGGCTGGATGGCCTGGACCTTGGACTACAGCCGAAAGAGCGATGTCGACGACCTCATCGGCTACTGGCGGGTGGAGGCAATCTCTACCACCCCCCCCTTGAGCCGGCTCGACTACGCCACCGAGCTCAAGGTGAGCGGGGTCCCCAGCTTCCTGGTGCGCTACCTCACCCGGGAGTCGCTCACCGACGGCACCGCCTGGGTGAAGAAGCAGGCAGAAGCCTCGCTCCGCTGAAGTGCGAAATCTTTTGCGCAGGGCGCCCGGGCTATGGCGCTGACAGGTGTCAGCCGATAGCTCGAGAGGGCTGGAGGGTCTCATGACCACTGTCCTGCTATTCACCGCGCTTTCCTTCGCCGCCGAGTCCCTCCCTGCTGGGGGCGAGAACGTGGTGACCTCCCAGGTCACCGTGTCCTGCTCCCTCGAAGAGGCCCAGCGCCACCTCGCCAACGCCGAGCAGATGGCCCTGCTCTCGCCGGATGTCCTGACAGCGAAGTCGGCGCCCCAGGGCACCTGCCAGCGCATGACGGTGGCGGTGAAGGGGCTTCTGTCGCCCATGCGCTATGTCTCCGAGCGCTGCCCCACGGCCAAGGGCTACACCGAGCGCCTCGTCTCCAGCGATGACTTCACCGAGCAGAGCACCGACTGGGAGCTGAAGAGCGTTGCCGGCGGCACCCTCGTCACCCTGCGCATCCGGGCCATGCCCAAGATGCCCGTGCCCGACGCCATCGTCTTCTCCAAGGTCAAGTCCAGCTCGCTGGCCACCCTGGAGCGCTTCAGCGCCCTGGTCACCGGGGACTGAGCCGGCTCAGCCGCCCGACTGCAGGCACATCGCGGCGCTGGTCCATTCGTAGTCCTGGGGCGGGCCATCGGTCGACGACGAAGGATTGGCCGTGCCGCGGCCGTAGTCGCTGTTCGGAAAGTAGTAACGGCCGCTCACCATCGCCGAGAAGACCAGCATCTTGTTGTCTTCGTTGCGGTCGCCGAAGGCGGAGTGGGTGTCAAACATCAGGTAGCCGTCGAAGGGGCCCTCCTCCGTCTCTTCATCATCGACGAAGAGCACGCCCCAGACGAGCCCGCAGGTGTTGCCGCTGCTCATCTCCCAGCGCACCTCGTAGATCTCCTCGCAAGAGGTGCAGTTGAAGGTGGCCGGATCGATGTCCACGGCGTCGCCGGCGATGGCGAAGGAGTCCATGCAGTAGGTGCCGTCGGGGTTGAACATGTACCAGTCTTCGGTGAAGGTGACGCTGCCGTCGGCCTCGCTGGTGCCGTAGCCGCGGTGGTACATCACCGAGCCGCCGTCGCAGGTGTTGGCCTTGCAGTCCCAGACGTACTGGTACTCTTCGGGCACCTCGGGGGGGCAGGGCGCGTCGCTGCCGTCGCCCCCACCCTCGCCGCCGCCGTCGTCGCTGGTGCTGCCGGTGTCGTCGCCGGTGCCGCCGGTCGCCTCTTCGTCGGACTTGTCGCCGCAGGCCAGCAGGAGGGAGCAGAGCGGCAGGAGAAAGAGCGAGGCGGGGCGGGGCATGCGGGTCTCCGAAGGTGGCGCATCTTAGCAGGTGGCGGCGCCCCGGCTCGTCAAGGCGCTGCAACGAGGATGAGCCCCTCGGCCGGCGGTACGTCGAGGAGCAGGGTGCCGTCTGCGCCCACCACCACGGTGCGCGCGGTGGGAAAGCGCTGCTGCAGCACCGTGCCCGGCGGAAAGCTCACCGCCATCGCCGCGCCGTCTACGCCGGTCCAGGAGGTCTGGTCGGTCTGGCTGTTCACCACCACCAGGGCCGTCTCGCCCTCGTAGCTGCGCTCAAAGGCGAGGATGCCGGCGTCGTCCTCATCGCCGGTGTGGTCGGTGGACCACACAAAGCGCAGGTCGCCCCGGCGCAAGGGCGCCAGCTCGGCGCGCAGGGCCGACAGGGCGGCGATGCGCTGGAACAGGGGCCCCTCGGTGGCGTAGCCGCTCGGCCACAGGGGCTCGCGGTTGGCCGGGTCGTTGCCCCCCGAGAAGCCCTGCTCGGTGCCATAGTACAGACAGGGCACGCCATCCTGGGTGTAGAGGAAGACCAGCGCCGCCTGGATCGAGGCCGGATCGGGCGCATCGTAGAGGAAGCGCGCCACGTCGTGATTGTCCATGAAGTTGACCAGCAGCGACTGGGCGCTCTGTCCGGCCGGCCCCACCGGGTCGGCGCTGTAGAGGCTGGCCCGGTCGGCGTAGAGGCGCGGGATGGCGCGGGTGGCGCCCCCTTGCTTGAAGACCCCGTCGTAGACCTGGTACTTCTGGCTGAACCAGACGAGGCTGTCGAGGCCCTCAGCCCCCGAGTAGGAGCCGATCAGGGCGTCGTCGCCGTCAAAGACCTCGCCAAAGAGAAAGAAGTTGTCTTTGCCGATGTCGTCGGTGTGGGCGCGCAAGGCCGGCGCGAACTCGGCCCAGAAGTCCCGCTCGACGTGCTTGACCGTGTCGATGCGGTAGCCGTCGATGTTGGTCTGTACGATCCACTCGCTGAAGATGTCGATGAGCGCGCGACGCACGTTCGGGTCTTCGGTGGCGAGATCCTTCAGTCCACCGGGAAAATCCCCCAGCTCGACCTGCTCGGCGTTGGACCAGTCGGTGACCCGGCCCATCTTGTGGTACCAGTCCTCGTTTTGGAATTCCTCCGGCTGCGGCGGCACCCGGCCGATCTCCGGCATGTAGACCCACTCGACAGGCGCCGGGCCGCTCTCGCCCAGGCTGGTGAAGGACTGGATGCCGCGGGCATCAAAGGCCGGGTCCCACTCGGTGACGAGATCGACGGTGTCGCTGCCATCGGTGGCGTAGTAGGCGTTGATGTCGGGCTGGCCGTTGCGGTTGATGTCGTAGTAGAAGAGCTGCCCCACATGGTTGACCACGATGTCCACCACGACGGCGATGCCGTTCTGGTGCATCACATCGGTGAGCTCGCGCAGGCGGGCGAGGTCGCCCATGTGCGGGTTGGTGTCGACGAAGCTTTGGGTCCAGTAGCCGTGGTAGGAACCCATGCCGGCGTCGGTCTCCACGTTCTGCACCACCGGCGAGATCCAGATCGCCGTCACGCCCAACTGTTTAAGGTAATCCACCCGATCGATCAGCCCCTGCCAGTCGCCGCCCATCGTGCGGCCGAGCTCGGCCGGGTCCTGGGTGATGTTCCAGTTGTTGTTGCGGTCGCCATCGGCGAAGCGGTCGACGATCACCTGGTAGAGGACCTCGTCGCGCCAGTCCTCCACCTCGGTGGTGATCACCGGCGGCGCGCTGTAGTCGGGCGGCGCGCAGGCCAGCATCAGTCCGAGGATCATTCCTCACCCCCCGCGTCGTAGCGCGATTCAATCCACCACTCGGCGACGATGCCCACCTGATGCTGGATGTTGTGCTGGTAGCGCGGATCGGCCTCGTCATACGCGAGGCGGGCGCTGTTGTTTTGGATGGAGAGCACATACTGGGCCGTGATCGCCGGCCGGGAGAGGATCCCCTGGCCCTTCTGCCAGGTGGGCAGCAGGGCGAGTTGGGTCACCGCCGGGGCCTCGATGCGGTCGCTGCGCGGATCGAGGCCTCGGCTCTGTCTCCACTGGTGACTGAGCTCGGCGGCCAGCATGAAGTGCGGGGCCGGGTAGATCGCCGGCCGCACCGAGAAGACCAGCTCGGTGGTGTCGTCGAGGTCGTCGATCCCATCGGCGTCTACCCGCTTCTGGGCGCTGCCGCCGACGAGGACACCGGCCCGGTCGCCCTCGTAGAGGCCCGCGCCAGCCAGGGTGGTGCGGCGGGCGCCCTGGGTGGTGCCGTCGAGGGCGAGGCCGCCCTCGGGGATGGCGAGCTCGTCCCAGGCGGCGAGGCGGCGGCCCTGGGTGAGCCAGAGGTGCGCCCAGCGGCGCTTGCCGGTTGCCACGGTGAGCTGCCCCCCTATCAGCAGCCCCCAGTCGCTCGGCAGCGCCTCGCTCAGCTCCACCTCCACCCGCCGCTCGCCGGCCGGCAGGCGGTGGCCTTCGAGGTACAGCCGCGGCCGGAGGGTGCCCCAGCGCGGGCGGGCGGTGTGGCCCAGGCGCAGGGCCAGGATCTGCCGCTGGCGGTCCAGGGTGAGCACCTCGCGGGTCTCCACCGCGCCGGGCACCACGACGGTGGATCGCTGCACCTGCCAGTCGTCCCGCTCCAGGCGGTTGAGGCCGACGTGGACCTCGCCCAGCCAGTCGCCGTCGCCCAGGGCCGCCCCGCCGCCCACGAGGTTGAGCTCGTCCATCGGCCAGAGGTCGAGCAGGTAGATGTCGTCGCCGCGCACCATCCGGGCGCCCGCCCACAGGCCCGTGCCGCCCGGGGCGTGGGTCTGAACAAAGGCGTTGCGCAGGGCCAGGGCGCTGCTCCACTCGCCGGTGTAGGCGAAGGGGTCGCCGGCGAAGGCCGGGGTGAGGACCACGTCTACGCCGCGATTATCGGCCAGCGGGCTCTCCCACTTGAGGTCCAGCTCCAGGTAGGGCGGCGCGAACAGTCGGGTGCCGGCGTCGACCACGTTGAGGTCTTCGGCGGCCCCGCCGGCGGGGTCGGTGGTGACGCCCACCCGGCCGTAGGAGCCGATGCTGCCGGCCAGGGCGAGGGAGGAGAGGAGCAGGATCATCGCGGCTCCAGGATGGCGTAGTCCTGGGCGCCCACCGTCACCGTCAGTCGACTGCCGCTGACCGTGGCGGTGGGGCTGCCGTCGAGGCTGTCGGCGAAGCTCCAGCCCGACCAGGACGAGGGCACCGTGAGATCGACGGTTCGGCTGCTGCCCCCGCGGTTGATCAGCACCACGGCGACGTCGCTGCCGCCGGCGTCGCGGCTGTAGGCAAACAGATCATCGTCCACCCACAGCTCGGTGCGGCTGCCCCGGCGCAGGGCCAGGGACTCGGCGCGGGCCTGTCCGAGCGCGGCCACCCGGTCGAGCAGGGTGCGCTGGTTGGCCGACAGGGAGGGCTCAAACTGCATGAGCCGCCGGTTGTCGGGGTCGCCCCCGCCGTGAAGGCCGATCTCATCGCCATAGTAGAGCAGGGGCACCCCGGGCTGGGTGAGCAGGAAGGCGAAGGCGAGGCTGAGCCGGTTGATCGTGTCCCACTCGGTCACGCTGCTGCCGCCCTCGGCCATCGGGTCGACCAGCCAGCCGCTCCACGGATCGCCCGACTCGCCGGTGAGGGCGGTGGCCATGCGCTCCACGTCGTGGTTGCCGAGGAAGGGGGACATCGGCGCGTCGCCATAGGCCGCCTCCCCCGCCGAGACGGCGCTGGCCAGGGTGCGCAGGCTGCCGCCGCCGGCGAAGGCCTCCCGCAGGGCGAAGTAGAGCGGAAAGTCGAACTGGGCGTCGAGCTCGTAGGGGGCGACATAGTCCATGATCAGACCGCGGTCAGACGAGAAGGTCTCTCCCACAAGGTAGAAGGGGGCCCCGCCGGGGGCCTCGATGTCGTCGCGCAGGCCCATCGAGAGGCTGCGCATGATGACGTGATCCATGTGCTTGGCGGCGTCGATGCGCAGGGCGTCGACGTCGTAGGCGGTGATGAGCGCCCGGGTGTCGGCGAGGACGGTGGTGGTGATGGCGTGGTTCTTGTAGGACAGATCGGGCAGGTAGTCGGTGAACCAGCACTCCACCGGCTTTTCTTCCCAACCGCAGCCGCTGGTGCCACAGACACAGCCGCCGGTGAACCAGTCGGGGTGGTCGCGGGTGTATTCGTGGTCTTCGTGGACATGGTTGAGCACGAGGTCGAAGAGCACCCGGATGCCGCGGGCATGGGCCTTGTCGATGAGCTCGACGAGGCGCTCTTCGGCGCTGGCGCCGCTGTCGCCAAAGCGCGACTCGATGCCCTGGGCCTCCACCGGCCAGTAGCCATGGTAGCCGGTGAAGGTGTGGACGCCATCGGCGCCGAGAAAGGCGCCGTCGGGGTTCTCGTAGAGGGGAGAGAGCCAGATCGTGCGCACCCCCAAGGCATCAAAGTAGCCCTCATCGAGCTTGTCGATGACGCCTTGCAGATCGCCGCCCTGGTAGTTGGCAGTAGTGGCCACGCCGCCCACCGGCGCCGAGGAGCCGTCGCTGTTGGCGAAGCGATCGATAAAAGCGAAGTACATCAGCCCGTCGCGCCAATCGAAGGGCTCGGCCTCCACCCACAGGGGCAAGAAGGCGGGGCTCCCTTCGGCGAGGCGGCCCATCGTGTCGGAGGCCCAGACCCGGACGCTGTGCTTGCCGGGCGACAGGCCGCTCAGGGAGACGGTGATGGCCCCGGTGGAGGGGTCGATCTCGGGGGTGACCGGGTTGCCACCCACCGTCACCACCACCTGGGCGGGGTCGAGCCGGGCGCCGTCGGCGGCGCTGGCGACGAGGAAGCTGGCCTGCAGCGCACCCGCGGCGGTGGCCGATCCGGAGACGGTCTGCAGCAGGGGCACCGTGCAGTCGCCCACCCGCAGGCTGCGGTTCTCGCTGCCCCCCGACCACTGGGTGTAGACATTGGCCGGCGGGTCCCCCTCCCAGTCGCCATTGGGCAGGTACTTAAACGCGTAGCTGCCGGGGGCCAGCTCGCCTAAGATCAGCGTCCAGACGCCGTCGCCGTCGGCGTCCTCCATCGGGGTGGGGGTCCAGGCGTTGAACTCGCCGGCGATCGACAGGCTGGAGAGCGCGGTGCCGGGGCTGTAGCGGGCGGTGACGACACAGTCGCGCTGGCTGACCAGCTCGATGGCGGTGTCTTCGATGACGCCGTCGTCGCCGCCGTCGTTGCCGCCTCCTCCGGTGCCCCCCGAGCCATAGCCATCGGCGCCGCCGCCCTCGCCGGGGTCCCAAGGCAGCTCGGGCACCTCTTCACAGTCCAGCAGGCAGCCGCCGTACTCGCCGCAGCCGGCGGCGGGCAGGAGACAGAGCAGCAGGAGGCGGCGCGTCATCGGGTCTCTCCGTTCAGGTCGGAAACGCAGGGCAGGGCCGGGTTGAGGAGCAGGCGGGCGCTGCGGGGTGGCATCGCGATCTCTTCGCCCAGCGGCGCATCGGGGGCGAGCACATCGTGGGTGGCGCGGCCCAGGGGCAGGCGCAGCCGGGCGGGCTGCAGGCCGCGGTTGACGATCAGCAGGGCCTCGTCGTCGTCGGTGGCGCGGCGGTGGGCGTAGAGGTCGCCCATCGCCACGGCGACCGTCCAGTCGCCACCCGCCAGGGCCGGAGAGCAGGCGCGGGCGCGGCCGAGGGTGGCGGTGAGGCCCCATAGCCACTGCTCCGGCTCGCTCCGGTCGGCGAAGCGCATCGGGCGGCGGTTGTCGGGGTCGTTGGCCCCGGCGGCGCCGTATTCATCGCCCATGTAGAGGGTGGGCAGCCCGGGCAGGGTGAGGGCGATGGCCTGGGCCAGGGCCAGGGAGACATAGGGCTCCCGGCTGGTGGGCGCGGGGGGCGGGTCGGTCCAGGGGTCCTGGTCGCCTTCGCCATTGGCCACCGACACGAAGCGGGCGACGTCGTGGTTGCCGACGAAGGGCGCCATCACGGCTCCGGAGCCCTCCCAGGCCGTCGCCGAGGTGGTCAGCGCCTGGGCGAGGTCCTCGGCGGTGCCGGAGCCGCCGGCCAGGAAGTCGCGCAGGGCCCACATCACCGGAAAGTCGAACTGGCCGTGCAGGCCGTGGGGGCCGAGGCGGCTGCGGATCTCGGCCCAGCCGCCCGGCCCGGTGAAGGTCTCTCCCACGCTGAACAGAGGATGGGGGCCGGCCACCGCCGCGTCGAGGCGGTAGCGCAGCTCGCGGATGGCGGCCCGCGGCATCATCGGCGCGGCGTCGACCCGCAGACCATCGACGTCGAGGTCGAGGGCCAGGGCGACGATGTCGGCCATCACGGCGGCACGGACGTCGGAATCGGAGTGGTCGAGGTCGGGCAGGTAGTCGGCAAACCAGCAGGACTCGAGCTCCGTCGCCCAGGGGCAGTCCGCGGCGCCGCAGACGCAGCCCTCGTTCACCCAGCCGGGCTCGGCGGCGTAGGGGTGCTCGGCGTGCACATGATTGGGCACGACGTCGATGATCACGCGCAAGCCATGATCGTGGGCCGCTGCGATGAGGGCGCGCAGGGCAGGCTCGCCGCCCAGGCGGGGCTCCAGCTCGGTGGGAGAGCGCGGCCAGTAGCCATGGTAGCTGGTGGAGAGGTGGCCATCGCGGCTCTCCCACCGGCCATCGGGATTCTCGAGGATGGGGCCCAGCCAGAGGGCCGTCACGCCGAGGCCTTCGAAGTAGCCAGACTCGATGGCCGCCGTCACGCCCTCCCAGCGGCCGCCGGCCCGATCGGTGGGGCTCGGCGGCGCGGGGAGGGCCTGCCCGTCGGCGTCGGCGAAGCGGTCGACCATGATCGCGTAGAGCAGGCCGCCCTCCCAGACCGGGCGGTGGTCTTCTACCCAGAGGGGCACGGTGAGGGTGGCGAGCCCGCCGTCGCGATCCCAGGCCGAGAGGTGAAGGGTGTGCTTGCCGGGCGGCAGGCCCTCGGCCGCCAGTTCGAGCTCGCCGCGGGCCGGCGAGAGGGTGATGCTGGCGCCGGGCAGATCGGAGCTGGCCCGATCGAGCGCGGGGCCGACCGCCTCGAAGATCGCGCGCAGGCGCACCTTCCCGCTGGGGTCGGCCGCGGCCGACAGCAGGCGCAGGGCCGGTACGCTGCAGTCCTCCACCCGAAGGCGGCTCACCGCCTCGCCCTGCCGCTCGCCTTCGAGGGGGGCGAAGGGGTCGTCACGGCGCACCCCGTCGACGAGGAGCTGGTAGTCGTGATCGCCCACCGGCAGGTCGAAGGTGCCGCGAAAGGCGCCGCGGTGAGGCTGTAGGAGGTCGACCCCCGGGCTCCAGTCATTCCAGTCGCCCACCACCGAGACCGACTGGGCCTCGCCCACCCACCACAGGGTGGTGGCGCAGTCGCGCTGGGGCGCGCAGGCGAGGAGCAGCAGGGCGATCAGGGCCATGACAGGCTCACCGTCTTATCGGCCACCACCTCGATGTCGCGCACATAGGTGCGCCCGCCGCGGATCTCCACCACGACGCGGTGCCGGCCGGGCGGCAGGGGGTGGGCGAGCAAGGGGGTGGGTCCGGAGAGCGCGACGCCGTCGATCGAGATGCGGCCCACACCCTGGGTGAGCGTGATGGAGACCTTGCCCATCGGCGGCGGGGCGGGGGCGGCTTCGGCGGGCGCGGCCACTTCGGGGGAGCGCGGGGCGGGGGCCTCGGGGGGCGGCACCGGCGGCGGCTCAGGATTGACCGATGTCACAGAAGAGGAGGGCGGCGGCGGAGCTGGAAGGGCGCGCCGGGTGGGGTCGTGGAGGATCAGCACGCCGCCGGGCAGCGTCACCTCCTCGGGGGCGGCGGGGGCGGCCGGGGCGGCGGTCGGCGCGGCGGCCACCGGCCCGGGATCGGCGGCCGGCCGGGGCCAGAGCAGGGCCAGAAGGCTGATCAGCAGTGCCGCCAGGGCCGCCCGGCCTCGCCACTGTCTTGTTGGATGTAACTCTAATTGTAACGCCGTGTTACCGATGTGTACATCCGGAAGCGGCCCCTCGTCGGCCGCCGCCTGCACCCAGGCGGCCAGGGCCTCGGGGCTGCAGGCCCGGGCCTCCAACTCGGCGAAGAGGGCGCGGGCCCCGTCGGGTCGACCGGCCGGATCGGGGCAGAGGCAGCGCTGCAGGGCGCTTTGGGGCCCAAAGCGGCCGCCGGGCAGGGGCGGGGCGGCGGTGAGGGCCAGGGTCTGGCGCTGGCGGTCGGCGTCGGTGGGGCCGGCGAAGAGGCGCTGGCCGGCCAGGGCCTCCCAGGCCACCACGCCAAGGCTGAAGAGATCGCTGCGGGCGTCGGAGTCTTCGTCGCGCAGGCGCTCGGGGGCGATGTAGCCGGCCCGCCCCCAGCGCGGCCCGCCGCCCTTGGGGTGGGGCCGGGTGAGGCCGAAGTCGGTCAGCTTGACCGCCCCCTCGCGGCTGATCAGCACATTGGGGTGGCCGATGTCCTGGTGGACGAGGCCGAGGAGGAGGCCGTCGGGCCCGCGCTGGCCGTGGACATGGCACAGCGCCCGGGCGAGGCCGAGCACGATGGCGCAGACGGCCTCCTCGGGCAGGCGGGCGCCGCGGCGGGCGAGGCGGTCCATCAGCTCGCGCAGATCGAGGCCGTCGACCCACTCCAGCACGAGGTAGGGCGCCTCGCCGGTGGTGTCGGCGTCGAGGGCGGTGACCACCTGCGGGTGGTTGAGGCGCAGGGCCACCGCCGCCTCCTCGGCGAAGGCGGCGCGGGCCGCCGGGTCCTGGGCGGCCTCGGGGCGCAGCCGCTTGACGGCGACCTGCTTTATGACCCCCGGGGCGAAGGTGCGGCTCGCCCGCCAGACCTCGGCCATGCCGCCCTGGCCGCGCTTCTCACAGAGCGCGTAGGGGCCCAGCCTGGGCGGCGCCTCGCTCACGCGCCCAGGTGGGGGCGCATCATCGGCGCCACGTCGCCCTGCGGGTCGCGGCCGGTGCGGCGGGCGAGCAGGGTGATGTCGAGGATGATGTGGTTGGTCGCCACGTCGACCAGCGAGGGGTTGCGGGTCACCACGGCCTGGTTGTCGGCGAAGGGCTCGGTGCTGCCGATGAAGGCCTCGCGCCGATCGACCACCACCAGGGCCTTGTGCGACCAGCTCGCCTTGCCGCCGTCGCCCTCCACGCTGTCGACCCAGCAGGAGAAGCCCGGCGGGGCCGTGGTCAGCGCATCGGGGCTGTGCAGCACCCCGTGGACCCGCCCGGCGAGGGGGGCCAGGGCCGGCAGCAGGCGCTGCAGCTCGCGGTCCCACAGGGAGAGGTAGACGGAGGCCTGGGCGCCGGCGAGCAGGGCGTTGATCCGCGCCAGGATGTCGTCGTAGCGGGAGAGCGTCCAGATCGGCTCGGGGCTGCGGCGGGGCTGGAGCTGAGAGAGGGCGGCGCCGACGCGGTCGAGGCGGGCGAGGCTGTCGCGGCGGAGCTGCTCGATGTAGCGCTGGGGATCGGAGGGAAAGTAGCGGGCGGGCGACCCGCCCTGGGAGAAGGCGGCGCCCGTCTGTTCGAGCTGGCGCAACACAGTGTACACAGCGCTGCGGGGGATGCCCGAGCGCGCGGCCACCTCATAGCCGGTGAGGCCGGCGCCATCGCTGTCTTGGAGCAAGGCGATCCAGGCCAGGGCCTCGTTGCGGTTGAGGCCGAGGCCGACCAGCTCGGCGATGAGATCCTCGTACACAGGCCATCCAGGGTTGGTGACTCAGGAGAGAGTCACCAACATAGAGCCAGCGAGTGTCGAGTGCAAGCCAACCCTTTGTGGGTTGATGCGTCCACGAGGCGCCTCGCCTGCGGTACAGTGGTCGGCTTGGAGCAACATGGCAACGGGAGAGGAGACGCTCATCGCCGCCGCGCGGGCGATGGCGCAGGTACAAGACCTCGCGGTGATCGCGTTGAACCCCGCCGGGGTCGGCGTCTTTGCGTGTGAAAAGGCCTCGCGTCTCTTCGGCTTCTCCCCCTCGGAGCGGGCCCCCGCTCCCGACCAGCTCCTGCGCCTCCTCCCCGAGTTGGGGCGGCCGAGCACAGCGGGGCCCCGGTGGCTGTCGCTGCCCAATGGGCGGGCGCTGATCGAGCGTCGCGCGCCGGTCTTCTTCGAGGAGGGGCCGCCGGGCTGGCTCCTCACCCTGCGCGAGTCCGCGGGCGAGCCGCAGCCCCAGCCGCGGTGGCGGGCGCTCTCGCAGGTGGCGGGCATCGGCGTGGCCGAGTTCACCTCGGGGCTCGTCTTCCTGCGGGCCAACGATCACCTGGGCGCCCTGCTCGACCTCTCGGCCGAGGCGCTGATCGGCCGCAGCCTCGTCGATGTGGTGCCGCCCGACCAGCGCGAAGAGCTGGTGCGCCTGGCGGCGGCGGCCTTGAGCGGCGGGGTCGAGCAGCTCCTCTTTGAGGCGGCCTACCCGCTGTCGGGCCTGGGCACCGAGGCCCACCTGCGCTGGATCGGCGCCCCCTACGTCGACCACGAGCACCAGCGGCGCGGCTTCGTCTTTCTGGTCGAAGACCGCACCGCCCTGGTGCTGGCCGAGCGGGCGCTGAGCCGCACCCTCACCGAGCTGCGCAGCCTCGTCGATGGCCTGCCGGTGGGCCTCTTCATCCAGCGGGGCGGGGTGCTGGCCCACGCCAACCCCTCCCTGGCCCGCATCCTGGGGGCGGCGCGGGTCGAAGACCTCGTGGGCCAGCCGGTGAGCGCCCTGCTGCCCGCATCTGCCGATGGCGCCGAGGTCACCGGCCCACTCCCCTTCCAGAGCCTCGATGGGCGGGCCCTTCACCTGGAGCTGCGGTCGGGGGCCGAGCTGGACTTCGACGGCGGGCCAGGGCGGGTCTCGATCGTGGTCGATGTCACCGAGGCCACCCGCCTGCGGGCCCAGCTCGCCCAAAGCGAGCGCCTCAGCTCGCTCGGAACCCTGTCGGCCGGCATCGCCCACGAGATCAACAACCCCCTTGGCTATGTGATGGTCAACCTCGACTACGCCCGGGCCGAGCTGGCGAATCGGGTGCCCGAGCTGCTGCCCGCCATCGACGAGGCCTTGGACGGGGCCGGGCGCATCCGCACCATCGTGCGGGCCGTCAATGCCTTCGCCCGCGGCGGCGACGAGCGCCGCGAGCGGGTCGACGTCAACGCGGTGATGGAGACGGCCCTGCGCATGGTCGCGGGCTCGATGGCGCCGGGGGTGGAGCTGGTGCGCCAGTTGGGCGAGGTGCCAGCGGTGCGGGCCAACGAGGCACACCTCTGCCAGGTCTTCGTCAACCTGCTGATGAACGCGGTGCACGCCGTGCAGAGCCGGCCCCGGCGCCAGATCCGCCTGCGCTCGCGGCGCGATGAGAGCGGCGGGGTCGAGATCGCGGTCTCCGACACGGGGCATGGCATCAAGCCCGAGCACATGGGCCTGATCTTTGATCCCTTCTTCACCACCAAGGATGTGGGCGAGGGGATGGGCCTGGGGCTGTCGGTCTCCTACGGCATCGTGCGGGCCCTGGCGGGCACGCTGACGGTGGAGAGCCAGCTCGACCAGGGCTCCACCTTCACCGTGCGGCTGGCGGCCGATCCGGCCCCGGCGGCCCCCATCGCGACCCCAGCGCCGACGCGGGGGCGGGCTGCAGTGCTGGTGATCGACGACGACGTGCGCGTGGCCAACGCGATCAGCCGCACGCTGGCGAAGTTCCACGACACCGTGGCGGAGATCGGCGCCGCCGGTGCCATCCGTCGCTTGCGGGCCGGGGAGCGCTTCGACGTGCTGCTCTGCGACCTGATGATGCCCGGCATCTCGGGGGCCGCCTTCTACCAGGTGGTGCGCGAGGAGCGCCCCGAGCTGCTGCCGCGGCTCATCTTCGTGACGGGGGGCGGCTTTGGCAGCGAGACCGAGGGCTTTTTGCGCACCGTGCCCAACCCGGTGGTGGAGAAGCCGGTCGACACCCGCCGGCTGCTCAGCCTGATCGACGAGCTGCGCAGCGGGCGGCCCGCCGCTCAGGCGTAGGTACGGGCCAGCACTTCGTCGGGGGGCACAAAGCGCTGCTGGCGGCCATCGTAGACGTCGAGGTGGGCGCCGCGCAGATCGTAGACCCAACCGTGCAGGTTGACGCGGTCTTCTTCGATGGCCTGGGCCACCGCCGGGTAGGTGGAGAGGTTGGCCAGCGAGTTGAGCACGTTGGCCTCGACCGCGGCCCGGCCCCAGGCCTCGACATCGGGCTGGCGCACGGCGTTGACGGCGGCCCGGGCGTTCTCCAGCCACTCGCGCACCGAAGGCATCGCCTCCAGGCCGTGGCCAGGGTCGAGCAGGGCGTGGACCCCGCCGCAGCCGGTGTGGCCGCAGACGATGATGTTGTCGATGCCCAGCACACCCACGCCATACTCCAGCGCGGCGCCCACGCTGCTGTCGACGTTGGCGAAGGTGGGCACGATGTTGGCCACGTTGCGCACGACGAAGAGCCGGCCAGGGCTGGAGCTGGTGAGCAGCTCGGGGATCACGCGGCTGTCGGCGCAGCCGATGAAGAGGGCGTCGGGGTTTTGCCCTTCAGAGGCCAGCTTGTCGAGGAAGGAGCGGGTCTTCTTGACGTAGCCGTCTCGAAAGCGCGCATGGCCGTGCAGGAGGTGGGTGCTCATGGCGCCTTCGCTAACGCTGCCCCGATCGGATCGGCCATCAGGCCGGCCAAGGCGGCCTCGCCGAGGGTTCGGAAGAAGGGGTCGGCTGCCGAGAGGCCGGCGTCGTACAGGAGCAGGGCGAAGACGGTGGTCCAGGCCAGGCTCTCGGCCACCGTCTCGTCGGGGAGCGTGGCGCCCTCGGCGTAGGCGGCGAAGAAGGCGCTCCAGTGGGCCTGGGGCAGGCCGAGCAGGGCGGCGCCGAGGTCCACCGCCGGCCAGCCCGCCGTGAGGTCGCCCCAGTCGATCACGCCGACGAGCTGCCCCTCCTGGACGATCAGGTTGCGCGGGTGCAGGTCGCCATGGCACCAGCGCGGCGGGCCCGGCGGCGCCGGCCGGCTCGACCAGCCCGCCCAGCGGTCGAGGAGGCCGGGGGGCGCGATCCCGGCGAGGCGCTCGACGGTGGGCCGCCGCTGGTGGGCCCGGATGCCGCGGACGGGGTTGATCGGCGCCTCCGGGGGAGCCGGCTGGTGCAGGGCACGCAAAAAGGCCGACAGCGCCAGCGTCGCCGCCGAGGGCTCGGCGGGGCACCGATCCGCCGTCTGGCCGCGGATCAGCCGGGCCCCCGACCAGGGGGCGCCAAAGCGGGCGCTGGGCCGCCCTTCCAGGCAGGGGGCCGAGGTGGGCAGCGGCAGGCGGGGGCCGAGTTGGCCCATCCAGCGCAGCTCGTTCTCCATCAGGGGGATGGCGGCGGCGCGGCGGGGCAGCCGGCAGACGAGGTCCTCGCCGACGAGGAACACGGCGTTGTCCCACCCCTCGCCCATCGGCCTGATCGGCAGGCCGGCGAAGGTGGGGTGCTGCTCGGTGAGGAGGGCGGCGAGCAGGCCGGCGTCGACGGGCCAGTCTGCAGGGACCGCTGGGGGCGCGGCCGGAAGTGACCGGAATGTCGGGGCTGTGACATTTGATGACATGTGAGCCTGCGAGCGCGATACGGGGCTCGTATTGTGGTTGGATACACCCCACGAGGTGCCGTTGTGTTGATTGAGCTGTTGCTGCTGGCTTGCCAGTCCCGCGGACCGTCCTCTGTTCGGGTGGCCGAGCCCTCGGGAGAGGGCCTGGAGAGCGTGCCTTCGGCCGAGGCTTCGCCCTGGGCGCCCGCCGAGAGCAGCCTGGAGGACCATCTCGCCGCGCTGGCCCTGGTGCTGCCCGGCGGCCTGCCCGATCCCGTGCAACTCGACGCGGCCTACGACGAGGTGGTCACCCATGGCGATGACCGCTGCCCGATCTACGAAGAGGCCCAGGAGGGTGATCAGTCCGAGGTCTGGTCGGGGGGATGCACCAGCGCCGAGGGCTATGCCTACGAGGGGCTGGTCACCCACACCGACATGCACGAGAAGGAAGGGGATCGCACGGTCTTTCGCGGCATGGGCGACCTCTCCTCCATCCGTGTCACCGACGCGAAGGGCGACACCTTCACGAGCGGCGGCGAGTACTTCCTCGACCTCTACGAGGTCGGCGGGCAGCAGTTCTGGGGGGCCCTCGTGGGCGGCTCCTGGTCGTACCCGGGGGCGGCGGGCTGGCTCGGCCAGGGGGTGACGGCGGCCGTGCTGGTCGAGGGCTCCGGCCTGCGCGACCAGACAGCGATGCGCGTGGACGGTGGCGTCACCTGGCCCACCGTGAGCCTGGGCTTCGTCGAGGTGGAGGTCGACAGCGAGGTCTGCGGCGGCCTGCCCAAGGGAGAGCTCTCCCTGCGCGATGGCTCGGGGCATTGGTACAGCCTGCCCTTCCCGGGCTGCGAGCCCTGCGCGCCGGCCTACTGGGATGGCGAAGAGGTAGGCGAGGCCTGCATCGGCGCCGAGATCGGGGCGGCACTGTTGGCCTTTGGTCGGGCGGCGCAGGGATGATCGGCCTGCTCTGGCTGGCGGCCTGCGGGGAGCTGCAGGAGATCCCGCCCCTGCCCGAGGCGACCTCCGAGGCGCCGAGCCCGCAGCCGGAGGTCTCGGTGGCGGCACCGCTGCCGCCGGCCTTGCTGCTGCGGCGGGCCAGCCTCGATCTGCGCGGCGTGGTGCCCACCCTGGACGAGCTGGCCGTGGTGGAGGCCGATCCGGCGGCCCTCGACGGGCTCGTCGACAGCTTCCTGGAGGATCCGCGCTGGGAGGGCCGCCTCGCCGATCTCTGGGCCGAGCACCTGCTCACCCGGGTCGACAACTACCTCGTCGGCCCCGAGGACTACGGCATCCCCTACCTGCAGCGCCACGACTATGTGCGCGCCGTGGGCGACGAGGCGCCGCGGCTCATGGCCCACATCGGGGTGGCCGATCTGCCGTTTAGCGATGTGGTGACCGCCGACTACACGATGGCCCACGAGGTGCTGGTGGGCCACTGGCCGCTCGACTACCCTGAGGGCGGCACGGGCTGGCAGGTGGCCCGCTACACCGATGGCCGGCCCGCTTTGGGGGTGCTGGCGACCGGCTCGATGTGGTGGCGCTACTACACCACGGCCTCGGGGCGCAACCGCTCGCGGGCCGAGGCGGTGGCGCGGCTCTTCCTCTGCGAGAGCTTTTTGGAGCGGCCGATCCGCTTTGAGTCGGCCGCCCTGGTGGCGAGCGAGGAGCTCACCGAGGCCACCCGCACCCTCGACACCTGCGTGACCTGCCACAACACCCTCGATCCGCTGGCCGGCGCCTTCTTTGGCTTCTGGGTCTTTGACATCTACGACCCCACCGAGAACGCGACCTACCACCCCGAGCGCGAACAGTTGGGCAACTACTACCTGGGGGTGGACCCGGCCTACTATGGCGCGCCGATCGACGCGCCCGTCGATCTGGGTGGGCTCGTGGCCGGCGATCCGCGCTTTTACCGCTGCATGGCCCGCACGATGGCCACCCTGCTGTGGCGCAGGCCGGCCGACCCCTACGATGACTTCGCGGAGATCGATCACTTCGTCGAGGTCTTTCGCCAGGGAGACTGGCGCCTACGGCCCCTGGTGCGGGAGATCCTGCGCTCGGAGGCCTATACGGTGGGCGCGCTCACCGAAGGGGCCACCGAGGTGGACCAGGCGGCCTTGCCGACCCGGCGCCTGCTGCCCCCCGAGGTGCTGGCCGACGCGGTGGAGGACCTCACCAGCCTGCGCTGGACCGAGGACAACTTCGATCAGCTCACCAGCGATGAGCGCGGCTACCGCGTGCTGGCCGGCGGCATCGACGGCGACGGCGTCACCCAGCGCACCGCCGACCCCACCGTCACCCAGGCCCTCGTGCTGCAGCGCCTCGCCCAGGCGGCGGGTCCGGTGGCGGTGGCCCGGGAGATCGGCCTCGATCCCAGCGACCGGCGCCTCTTTGGCGAGGGCGACCTGCGCACCTTGCGGCCCGGCGACATCGGCTTCACCGACGAGCTGGTGACCCTGCACCGCCGCCTGCACAGCCTCGACCCCAGCGCCGAGGCCCTGGCCCGCGACACGGCCCTCTGGGAGGCGGTCTTCGCCCTGGAGGGCGCCCAGGCAGCCTGGGCGGCGGTGTTGACCGCCCTGCTCTGCGACCCTGCCTTCTGGATGGCCTGATGTCGGCTCCTGCTGCGCCGTCTCGGCGTCGACTCCTCCAAAGCGCGGGCCTCGCCGGCCTCTTCGGCCTGATGCCGCGCCTCGCCCGGGCCATCGAAGGGGGCAAGCGGCGCTTCCTCTTCGTCTTCTGCCCGGGGGGCTGGGATCCGGCGGTGGTCTTTGCGCCGGTCTTCGGCAGCTCCCACGTCGATCTGCCCGAAGACGCCGAGCCCGCCGAGGCCAACGGCATCTCCTACATCGCCGGGGCCAGCCGTCCGGCGGTGACCGCCTTCTTCGATACCTGGGGCCAGGAGGCGGCGCTGATCAACGGCATGGAGGTGCGCAGCGTCAACCACCACGTCTGCAAGCGCCTCGTGCTCACCGGCAGCCCGGCCGAGGTCGGCGATGACTGGCCGGCCTTGCTGGGCGGCGTGGCCCAGGACGACCCGGAGATGCCGGTGGTTCACCTGTCGGGGCCGACCTTCTCACACCGCTACGGCAGCGCGGTGGTGCGCTTGGGCGAGCGGGGGCAACTCGTGCGGCTCCTCACCGGGGAGGCCCTGTCCAGCACCCGGGTGAGCCCGCCCTCCACGGCGGTGGAGGCGGCCCTGCGCAGCCACCTCGAGGCCACCCTCGACGAGCGCCTCGCCCTGGCCGGCTCGGCCGAAGAGCGGCGCCTGCTCGGCCACGCCGAAGACGCCCTGCGCCGGCAGTCCTCGCTCGCGGCCATCGCCGATCAGCTCGGCCTCGCCGTGGCCTCCACCTTCCCCGAGCGCCTCGCGGTGCTCGTCGACCTGCTGGCCGAGGGCTACGCGCGCTGCGGCACGGTGGCCTTTGAGGGCTACCTGGACATCGGCTGGGACACCCACGCCACCAACAACATCCAGCACCACTCCTTTGACCTGCTCTTCGAGGCGCTGGGTGGGCTCTGCGCCGATCTGGCGGCGCGGCCGGGGCTTGAGAGCGAGCGCCTGCTCGATGACGTCACCATCGTGGTGCTCTCGGAGATGGGCCGCTACCCGAAGTTCAACGGCCACGGCGGCAAGGAGCACTGGACCTTCACCTCGGCCCTCTTGATCGGCGGCGGGGTGGCCGGGGGCCAGGTGGTCGGCGCCTACTCCGACAGCCTGGGCGGCCAGGCGGTGGACCTCGCCTCGGGGGCGACGGTGAGCAGCGGGGGCGAGCTGCTGCTGCCGGCCCACCTCGGGGCCACCCTGCTGGCCCTGGCCGACATCGATCCGGGCGAGGTGCTGCCCGGGGTGAGCCCGATCGCGGCCTTGCTGGCCTGAGCGCGCTGTCCAGCGGAGTGGACAGCCTGTCCGGCGACATGGACGGGGGCGGCCGCGACAACCGCGGCGGGATGGGCCCCGAAGGGTCGGCACGGGCTGTGCTATCCGGGAAGCATGGCATCACCCTCCCCCTCTCGACCCAGGCTCCCCGTCGAGGCGCATCCGCTGCTCGAGCCCATCTGGGATCGGATGAGCGGGATGGCGCCGCCGGGCCCCGGCCCGCGGTCGCGTTGGCGGAGCGTCACGATGCTCAGCCGGGGGCCGACGGAGCGCACCCTGGAAGCGGCGGTGAGCCTGGAGGGGGTGGCAGACGGCGGGCAGCGCCGCGCGCGGCTCGATCAGCGTTTTCGGGTGACGAACACGCAGGATGAGCGCATCTGGGGCGAGCTGGTGGTGGCCGACGATCAGACCCGCGGGCCCCTGGCCTGGAGCCTGCAGAGCGGGCACTTCTGGGGCGCCAAGGCGGCGCCGGGCCTGTTGACCTGGCAGGGGTCGGCGACAATGTCGCACTTGGGGCTGCGGGTCGATGGACGGGTGGCTCGCCCCCAGGGCGTGGCGACGATGTGCGCCTGGTCGCCGCTCTTCGGCTTGCCGGGCCTCGTGGGCCACCGCGCGCCGGTTGGTCCGATCACCTTCTACGATGAGGCCCTGATGCAGCACGAAGGCGTGGTGCTGCGGCCCCTCTCTCTCTCGCCGATCCTGCCCTGGGGTCCGGCGGCGGCCTTGTGGATGATCGAGGCGCCGTCGATGCCGCCGCGCCTGCTCTTTCTCTCGGCGGAGGGTGAGCTGCTGGTGCAGGTCAGCATCGGCCGGGCCTTGGTGGCGGAGGCAACATGAACCGTGGACTCTCGCGTCGTCGGCTTTTGCAGGCCGTGCCGGCCGGCGCCTTGGGCCTGGGCGCAGCGCCGACGGTGTCGAAGCGTCGTGGCAATGTGCTGTTGATCACCACCGATCAGCAGTCGAGCCGCAGCCTCGCTGCGCTCGGCCAGGCCACCGGCGCCACGCCGCACCTCGACGCCCTGGCGCAGCGGGGCACGCTCTTCGCCAATTCCTGGTGCGTCGACCCCTCCTGCAGCCCGGCGCGGGCGGCCTGGGTGATGGGGCGGCCCGGCAGCGAGACGGGGGTGGTTCTGAACCGCCTCGAGAGCCGGAATGATCTGCCGGAGATGGGGGGCTGGCTGCGCGATCAGGGCGTCAACACCCTGCTTCTGGGCAAGTGGCATGTGCCGGGGCTCGATCCACGGGCGGGCTTCTCGGTGGGCTGCCCAGCGCCGCTCAACGCCGACCTGGGCGATCCGATGCAGCTCCGGGCGGCGCTGGGGGCGCTCGCGACCTTGCCGGCCGATCAGCCCTTCTTCCTTTGGGTGAGCCTGCTGGGGCCCCATGATGTCTGTCACGCGACGATCCTGCTGCACCAGCTTCAGGCCCATGGCGCCATCCTCGGGGATGTGCCGCCCGAGGCGCTGCCGCCGGCGCCGGTCAACCTCACCGATCGGGCCGGGGAGCCGGCCTTGATCGGGCAGGCGCGGCGCGGGCCGGCGGTGGGGTCGTGGACGGCGGAGGGCTTTCGCCACCTGCGCTGGTGGAACGACCGGATGGTGGGCATGGTCGACGCCATCATCGGCCGGCTGCTGCAGGGCCTCGCCGAGAGCGTGCACGCGGCCAACACCAGCGTCATCGTCACCAGCGATCATGGCGAGAACCTGGGCGAGCACGGCCTCACCTTCAAGGAGTCGCCCTATGAGGCGGCGCTGTCGGTGCCCTTCTTCTTCTCGGCGCCGGGGCGGGTGGCGGCGACGGGGGTGGATCGCGAGCGCCTGGTGTCGGGGCTCGATGTCTTTCCGACGGTCTGTGATCTCTTCGGCCTGGCGCCCCCTCCCGGACTGCCGGGGCGCTCGGTTCTGGCCCAGCTGGAGGGGCGTGACCCGGGCCACCCCTACATCGTCAGCGAGACCCTGGTGGAGGGCCGGATGGTGCGCGACGCGCGCTACAAGCTGGTGCGCTTTCGCGCGGATCCGCAGGGGATGCTCTTCGATCTGCAGGCCGACCCCTATGAGCGCCACAACCGCTTTGGCGACGCCGCCTTGGCGGGGGTGGAGGCCGATCTGGAGCGCGCGCTCGTCGACTGGACCGGCCGTCAGCAGCCGCACGCGCGGGCGGGGCTCCCCTTTGTGGTGGCGCGGGACGAGGCCCGGAAGCGCGGCGCCGATGAGTAGGCCTGCGGCTCAGGGGGCCTTGCGGGCCATCGCCCAGACCACCACGGGCAGGTTGGGGTCGTTGCGCAGCGAGCCGGCAAAGCCGCGCCGGGCCCAGACCTTGAGGTTGGCCTCGACGCAGTCGCGGTTGCCCCAGGCGCCGGTGCGGATGTCGTCGAGGGGGAAGCCGGCCTCGGCGAGGAGGTGCTGGAGCCCCATCTCGGTCCAGCGCGAGCAGTCGGTGGGGTTGGCGTGCACCCGGATGAGGAAGGGCGTAGACACCAGGAAGCGCCCGCCGGGCCGCAGGGAGTCGAGGACATTGCGGGTGGCGCGGTAGGGCCAGCGCAGGTGCTCCCAGATCTGATCGGCGATGATCAGATCGACGGGCTTTGGCAGGGGGCCCGCGCAGATGTCGAAGGCCGGGTAGTGCTGGGCCTCGTAGCTGCGAAAGGGGCGACCCTCGTAGCGGGTGCCGGAGATCTCCACACAGTCGGTGGCCGGCAGATCGAGGCCCGACAGGAGGTGGTCCATCTGCTCGTACATCACGATTCGGGCCCAGGGGCGCGTGTCGTAGCCGACAAGGCGGGCCAGGCCTTCGAGCCGCTCTCGGCCCAGCGCCTTCTTCAGAACCGTTTGGATGGACATCGTCGCTCCGCGTGCCGCTCGCTTCTACCCTTGCCTGCGGATGGGCGCAGCCTGTGGAATAGTCCCGCCGATGTCTTCTGACCCACCCAACTTCGATGCCCAGAGCGCCGCGGGCTGGAGCGTCGAGGGCGGATCTCCGCCGGCCGCGGCGCCGGGGCTCGGCGAGGTCGGGTCGGGGCCACGCTACACGCCGGGGGGCCTGATCGGCCGGGGCGGCATGGGGCTGGTGCGGGTGGCCCACGACGCGGTGCTGCGCCGAGAGGTCGCGGTAAAGGAGTTGGGGCCGGCCTTTCGGGGCAATCCGGCGGCGGCGGCCCGCCTCGCGCGGGAGGCCTGGATCACCGCGGCCCTCGACCACCCCAGCATCATCGCGGTGCACGACGCCGGTCGCAGCGAGGAGAGCGGCCCCTTCTACACGATGCGCCTCGTGCGGGGGCGCTCCCTCGACGAGGCGCTGCGCGAGGCCTCCGATCTGACCGGGCGCCTGGGCCTGCTGCGCCACCTGCTGCATGTGGCCGAGGCCCTGGCGGTGGCCCATGAAGCCGGCGTGGTGCACCGCGACGTCAAGCCGGCCAACATCCTGATCGGGCGGCACGGCGACACCGCGCTGGTGGACTGGGGGCTCGCGGCGACGCTGCATCCGCAGCCCGGCCTGCCGGCGGAGGGCCAGGAGGGGCGGGCGTCGGGCACGCCGGCCTACCTGAGCCCCGAACAGGCCCAGGGGGCGCCGCCCGATCCGCGATCGGATGTCTGGAGCCTGGGGGCCACCCTCTTCACCCTGCTCGCCGGGCGGCCGCCGCGCCTGGGGCCGAGCGGCGAGGCGCTGATGGAGGCGGCGCGGACGGGCCAGCACGACGCCCTGCGCCGGGTCGCGCCGGCCGCGCCGATGGAGCTGGTGGCCATCGCCGAGCGGGCGATGGCGGCGGCTCCCGACCAGCGCTACGCCGACGCCGGGGCGCTGGCCACCGACCTGCTCGCCTGGTTCGAGGGGCGACGGGTGGCGGCCCATGACTACAGCGCCGGCGAGCTGTTGGGCCGGCTGTGGCGGCGCTTTCGCTTGCCGATCGGGGTGGCCCTGCTGGGCATCGCCCTGCTGTCGGTGGCCATCGCCCTGGGGGTGTCGCGCATCGCCGAGGAGCGCGCCCGCGCCGTCGCCGCCGAGGGCTTCGCCCGCAAGCAGCTCGCGGCCACCTATGTGGAGCAGGCGGTGGCGGCCCTCGCCGACGACGCCCGCGCCCTGGCCGAGCGTCGGGCGGCGGCGGCGCTGCGCATCGTCGATGATCCGCTGGCCCGCGGGGTGCTGGCGGCCTACTTCCGGGTGCCGCGGCCGCGGCCCGAAGACCTCGGCGCCGCGCCGCGCTGCGAGGCCTACGACCTCGGGGAGGCCGGCCTGCTCTGCACCCAGGCCGCGGAGCTCTCGCTGTGGTCGGGGCAGCCCTTGGCGCGGCGTTGGGTCGTGGAGCACCGCGGCGGGCGCGCGCGCCTGGGGGCTGAAGGCGTGGAGGTGCGGGAGGTTCTGGGTGACCAGGTGCGGCGCTCCTTCGCCGACGGCGCCACGGTGGTGCGGAGCGCCCTTGAGGTTGGGCCCTGGGTGCCGATCTTCTGGCAGGGGGCGCTCCACCTGCCGGATGGCGTCTGGCCTGGCAGCCGGGTGGTGGCGCCGCCGCCCTGTCCGACCCGGCTTCAGGTGCTGGTGGCCAGCGCCGACGGGTCGCGCATCGCGGGGCTCTGCCCGGATGGTCGCCTCGCGCTCATCGGCCGCGACGAGCCGCAGGCGCGGGTGGTCGAGACGACAGTAGCCGGCGATCGGGAGGCGATGGTGGGGCGCTTTCTGCCGGGGGGAGGCCAGGTGGTGCTGGCCGGGCTGCGCGGGGCGGTTCACCTGCTCGACGCCCAAACCGGGGCGCTCCTGGCCTCGCACAAGAGCGAATTGGGCACCATCGACGCCCTGGCGGTCTCTCCCGATGGGCGGGTGGTGGCGCTGAGCGGAGAGCGCGGCGGCGTGGGCCTTTGGGACCTCGTGAGCCAAAGCTGGATGGGCGAGCTGCCGGCGGCGCGCCCGCGCGCCCTGCGCTTTGAAGGTGCTGCGCTGCTGATCGCTGACGGCCGGCTGACGCGCTGGTCGATCCCTTCCCGCTCGGTGGGGCACCGGGCGGTGGCGCCGGTGGGCCTCTCGGCGCTCGCCTTTTCGCCAGATGGCGCCCAACTGCTCATCGCCGGGGGCGGCGGCTACCTCGGGCGGGTGGAGACCGACACCGGCGCGCTGTCGGCGGCGGAGCCCCTGGGGGATGGGGTGGTGAAGAGCGTGGCCTTCCGCGGGGATGGAGCGGCCGCGGCGACGGGCATGGCGGCGCCCTTCTTGCGGGTGGGGGGTGCCTCGTTGCCAGGCGCGCGCTCCTACCGGCGGATCGGCTTTCTGGGCGATGGCGCCCTGGTGGGCCTGGGCATGCAGGCCGGCCTGTGGTGGTGGCCTTCGCAGCGGGCCGAGCCCCCCGAGACCCTCGGCCAGGGGCGCGCCTTCGTCGATCTGGAGGCCGGAGACGCCGGCGAGCTGTGGGTGCTCGACGCCCAAGGCGCGGTGGACCGCCTGCGTCCGGGTCCGCTGCAGCTGGAGCCGGTGGCGTCGGCCCCTGGTGCGGTGGCGATCGACGTGGCCGGCGGGCGCCTCGCCATCGCCAGCGCCAACGCGATCACGGTGCGCCCGGTGGGGGGCGGCCCGCCGGTGGTGCTGGCAGCACCGGGGGCGGGTATTAAGGACATCGCCTTTTCCTTCGATGGCGCCTACCTTATCGCCGGGGGCGCTGACACCATCGCCCGGGTCTGGCGGGTCAGCGATGGCCGGCGGGTGGCCGAGCTGGCCGGCCACACCGAGCGCATCTCCGCCCTGGAGGCCCACCCCCATGCGCCGCTGATCGCGACGGTGAGCTGGGATCACAGCCTGCGCTTGTGGGATCTCTCGGCCCTCGACCCGAGCCCGGCCAGCCTCGCCGCGGCGATTGAGGCCTCCTGGGGCGGGGGAGGCCCATAGGCGAAGGGATGGAATTCCGCCGATCGGGCCGTTACAGCCGCGCATGCGCGCGCTGGTTCGACTGCGACTCCCCTCGGGGGCTGAGGAGCTGCTGGGCCCGGGCGACCTCATCGGTCGCACCCGGTCGGCGGCCCTCTGCCTGGATGATCCCCATGTCTCCGAGGCGCACGCCCTGGTGAGCCTGCGGGGCGGCGTCCTCAAGCTGCTGTCGCTGCGGCGACGCATCCTGGTGGACGGCCAGCCCGTCTCCGAGGTCGACCTCGCGCCGGGCCAGCGCATCGCCTTGTCGCCGGAGACCGAGCTGCGGGTGCTCTCGGTGGCGGTGCCGCCGGCGGTGCTGGGGCTGACCGGCCCCGGCCTGCCGCCCCAGGCCCTGGTGGGGACCGCCAGCCTCTTCTCCTGGCCGCATCTGCGCCTCGCCCCCGGCGTGCAGGCCGGCGCCGAGGCCCTGATCTGGGACAGCGGCGAGGAGTGGCGCCTGCGCCTCGCCGACGCGCCGGCGGTGCCCTTGTCGGTGGGGGATCGCTTTGAGGTTGGCGCGGTGGAGGTGCAGGTGGTGGCGGTGTCTGTGGCGCACGCGAGCCAGGACCTCACCCAGGCCGGGATCGACGCGCCGGTGCACATCATCGCCCGCTACGACACCGTTCATTTGCAGCGAGCCGGCATGCCGCCGGCGGTGCTCTCCGGGCAGTCGGCGCGGGTGGTGAGCGAGCTGGTGGCGATCCGGGCGCCGGTCTCCTGGGAGGAGCTGGCCCGCCCCTTGTGGCCCGAGATCCCCGACCGCGACCTGATTCGCCGTCGCTGGGATGTGCTCCTGGTGCGGCTCCGCGACCGGCTGCGGGCGCTAGGGGTGCGGCCCGACCTCGTGCGGTCGAGCCGCAACGGGCTGGTGGAGCTGGTGCTGCAGCCCGGCGACAGCGTCGACGACCAGACCTGAGATTGGGTAAGCCACCGGCAGGAGTGACCATGCGCCGTCGGACCGCTGTGGGCTTGGGCGTGAGCGACTTCTGCAAGCTGCGGGAGGCGGGGCGGCCCTATGTCGATCGGAGCGCCGAGATCGGCGATCTGCTCTGCCTGGGCAATGAGGTCTCGGTGATCTGCCGGCCGCGGCGCTTTGGCAAGAGCCTGCTGCTGTCGACGATCCGGGCCTTCGTGGAGCCCGGGGAGGGGCGCGAGGCGCTGTTCTCCGACCTGGCGATCTGGCGCGACGCCGAGGCGCGGTCCTTCTTTGGCCGTCACGCCGTGCTGCATGTCTCCTTCAAAGACCTGCGCGGGCCCACGCTGGAGGCGGCGCTGCGGTCCTTTGCGGAGACCGTTTACACCGAGTGTGCGCGCCTCGTGGAGGTCTGGCCGGGGCTGGTGTCCATCGCCACTCCCACCTTTCAACGCATGGTGAACGCCGAAGCGAGCCCGGCAGACGTCGTCAACGGGCTGCGCCATGTGATGCGGCTGCTCTGGCGCGTGTCGGGGGCCAAGGTGGTGCTGCTGGTCGATGAGTACGACGCCCCGCTTCACCAGGCCCAGCAGCGCGGCTACTACGCCGAGATGGTGGGCCTCGTGCGCGAGATGTTGGGCTCGGCCTGCAAAGAGAACGAGGCCCTGGCCTTCGCGGTGGTCACCGGCGTGCTGCGGGTG
>Ga0164294_10000229_pt1 | contig 54045 bp, 37 predicted proteins | sample GEODES005metaG_FD_111479 | JGI IMG/M metagenome (GOLD analysis project Ga0164294, IMG submission 111479) | Oligotrophic lake water microbial communities from Sparkling Lake, Wisconsin, USA - GEODES005 metaG | ecosystem: Environmental > Aquatic > Freshwater > Lake | place: USA: Sparkling Lake... | reverse complement strand
CGCGGTAGCCAAAGGCTGGACCACCCCGGACAAGGTCCACTCGATGATCCACGGTTGGATGCGCGATCAGGTAAACGCTGGCGCTCCGAACTAAAGTCCAATTACTAGGGGGTTTTGGTATCAGTCGTTGGCGGCGGAGCCTTCTACGATGCAAGAGCCAAAAAAACGGCCTTCCCATTTCTGGAAAGGCCGCTTGGAACAGTGGTCGAGGCTGTGAACTTACTTAATGTCGAAGCGGAAGAATTTCTTCCCTCCTGCGTCGATGGTGAGGCGCCAGACGTAGAACATTGCGTCGTTGGTGATGCCCGCATTGAGGCGGCCGTCGCCCTTGCTGACCACGACGCCGGCCGCATTGAGCATTTTCACGTCGGAGGACTGGAAGTCGTTGTCGTTGGCGACGAAGAGGAAGAAGTCGTTGGCTGCCGGAGTGGAGATGTCCGGCACCAGTGCCATGCCCTCGATCTTCTCGTTGATGGTGTTGGCATTTGCCGGGATGGTGGTGTTCAGGCCGAATCTATCCAGATCATCCCGATGGAGCATGTTGATGATCTCTGCGGTGGCGGCGGCATTTACGCCCGAGGCGAGGACACCAGCAGGGCTTACTTGCTGGCCGACACCGTCATACATACCGAGGATGTTAGTCGCGGAGGCGAAATCGACGAGTTGGACCGACTTGAAGGTGATCGGAACCGTGGTGCCCTTGCCCAAGCCGTTGCCGTCGCGCGGTAGCATGAGGAAGGAACTGTTACCAAGGGCCACGATTTCCGACTGGGCGGCGGTACCGTTCAGTGCTGAAGGCGCGGTATTCGGGTCCAAGTCGATCTGCGGGAGTTTCACCACGTATTCGCCGATGATCACGGGATTCTCGCGGTTGGCACCGGCGACATCATAGACGAACAGGCGGGCATTGTTACGCGTCTGTTGGTTGGCACCGTTGGTGTCCTGCACGGTGGCGCTTTGTAGCAGGGCGAATAGAAGTTTGCCGTCGGGCGTGACGGACATGCCTTCGAGGCCCTGATTATTGCGGCGGCCGGTCGTCGGAGCAGCAGCGGAGTCGAAGTTCAGCACGCTCGCCTTGTAAGGCTGGGCCGCGCTGGGGAGCTGGGTCAGGCCGGTGATCTGCTTCGAAGCGTTGAAGCGAGCAATGTAGGTGCCGTATTCGTCCGAGACGAAACCCGAGCCGTCCGGGAAGAGATGGACGGCTTCCGCGTCGAAGGAAAGCAGACTTTCCTGCGAGCCCCCGGGACCGTTGGCGGTGGTGATGGTGCCCACGGTTTGTCCCAACAGATTGGAAGTGCCGGTCGGGTTAAGGCCAGTGGTGAATTTCACGGTCCCGCCATCCTGATAGGTGAACTTGGCCGAGTCGGCGTAAGTCAGCGCCACCTGATTCTGCTGCACCGCGGTGGTGCCATAGTAAGGGGTGAAGGTAAAATCGACCTCGTGCAGGCGGGCGGCGTAGTTCGAGGTGCCGTCGCCGTGACCTCGGTCGGGCAGGACATGGAATGTTCCGCTGAACTGGTTGGCGGTGTAGCTCCAATCCGTGATAAAGAGACCGGACGCGGCACCCTGGGTTTCACCGAACTTGTCGAGGCTGTCACCGCTGAGGCGACCGACGCCGACTAGGCCCTCATTAACGACACGGACGCCGCCGAGCGAGGCTCCGACAGGATCGGAGGTATTGGGTGTGAGGTAGGTGGCCGAGGTGCCGGCGGCAGACGGACCGGTACCGGGCAGAGCGTAGGTGAATGCGGTCTCGCTGCCACTTGGGACCGAGCTTGCGACGGTGTAGTCGATGCCGAGCAGTGCGTCGCTCCAAGTGAGTAGGTCGCCGGAGGTTTCCAACGTGCCGGTGGTGACTCCCGTAGTGCTTAGGCTGGTGAAATCAAGTTCCAACGCGCCAGCGTTGCGGACCATCCGTGGCAGGTTGCTGATGCCCGCGCCGTTGTTCGGGTTCTGATTGAAAAAGAACTCCACGCCGTCGGTGACCCCGTCGAGGTCTCCATCGGCCCCGAAGCCGCGCGAGGTGTACCCGTTAGTGGTGAGCCAGAGGGCAAAACCGAGCGGACCGGCGGCGGTGGCGCTACCCGGAGAGCCGATTTCGATCGCGCTGTTCGCGGCGATGAAGGCCCCGTTGACACCGGGGACGCTTTTTAGCGTGACGGTGGCCGCGTCAAGCGCGGCGGTATTGTCAAAGGTGCCGAACAGGCCCAAAGGCGACTGGCCGAAGACGAGCTTCGCCCGGCGCACGCCGTTGCTGTCGAAAAGGTTCACCGCGTCTCCACCTGTGCCGAGACCGTCGCCCGTATGAGATCCGATCTGAAGACCGGCGGGTGGGCTGGCTCCGAACCAGTTGCTGCGGAAGGTGGCGCTAGTGGTGGCGAGGTCGCCGGTCTGGACAAAAATGACGGATTCGCCTGGGGCGATGGAAGTGATGCCGGTAAGGGCTGAGCCGCCAGCGAAGGATTCCGACACGTCGTCGAATTTCCACCCGGCGATGCCCACTGCGCGGGCTCCGGTGTTGGTGACTTCGAACCAATCTGCCGCCACCGGGCTGTTGCCGCTGCTCCACGGGGCGACTTCAGTGATGCGCAGGACACCGGGAGCGGCGTAACCGGGCGAGCCGATCTCGGTGGCGCTGGTCGCGGCGATGAAGGCTCCGTTGACCCCCGCCATACTCAGTTGCGAGATGGTGGCGTTGTTCGCTCCGACCGTGTTGTCGAAGGTCTGGTAGGGCGAAGCCGTATCGGAAGCGCCGAAGGTCACTTTGGCCTGAAGCACGCCAGAGGCGTTGAAAACGTTCACGGAATCACCGCCCGAACCCAGGCCAAGACCGCCGCCATCGGCATAACCGATCTGGAGTCCCGCGGGTGCGGTGCCGCCGAACCAGGTGTTGATGAAGGTGGCTGATTTTGCGGCCAGTTCCGCAGCTGTGACTTCCAGCAGGAAGATGACCGACTCGCCGGGAGCAATGGTGGTCACTCCACCCAAGACCGCGCCCAAGGCTGCGGAGTTCGAATTGTCATCCACTTTCCAGTTGGTGATCGAGATGGTGCTTTCGCTGGTGTTGGTGAGCTCGAACCAGTCCTTGGCCACGGCGCTGAGGGCACTTGTACTTGCCCAAGGGGTCACTTCGGAGATGATCACGACCGGGACGGATGCGGTTTCGGGTTCCTGGTTGTTGACGGTGAGGACGAAATTCGACGTCGCGTCGGGTGTGACACCCACGGTGACGTCATCGGCGTTGATGGTGACTGCGTAACTGGTCTTAGTTTCGAAGTCGAGAGGGGTGCCTGCCTTCAAATAGAGAGCGGTGCCGGTGACTTCGAAGAAGGCCGAGTCCACTCCAGCCAGACTGAGTGCGTTCGTGCCCAAGCCATCATCGGTGACGAAGATGTCGGCGAGCTTGATCGGGGAGGCGGTGCTGGTGTTTTCCAAAATGGAATTGACCGCGTTGTTCAGCGCGACCGCAGTGGGAGCGGCGTTCGGCAAGGTGGATGGCGCGTAGACCCAGAGCTGCGGGTACTGGATACTGCCGCCGCCGTTCTCGCTGACGATGTAGATGTTTCCGGCGCGGTCCATGGTGATGCCTTCGTGCTGCATGCCACCGACGGCCATGTCTCCCGGGCCTGCGGTGATTTGCAAGGAGCTGCTGATGACACCGGTGCGGCTGACGTTGACGATCCTCGCGTTTTCCTGACCGAGGATCAAAAGGTTGTTCGCCTGCGGCTGTCCCGCCATCGAAGGAATATTGGTGAAGGCGAACACATCCGCCACGTCGGTCATGCCGAGCAGAGAGGTGTTGAAAAGATTGCTCGATTCGTTCCCGGTGCTCGGGGGAGCGACGGTAGAAGTGCCCGCTGTAAAATCGACTCCGGTGCGGAAGACGCCGATTGGGTTCAACTCCTTGAGGCAGATGAAATCGCTGGCGGGAGGATCCCATGACAGACCTTCCGTGCCGGTATTGTCGTCAAAGGGACCGAGATCGACGGTCTGCGCGGTCGCGCGGGTGAGCGTCGTGCCTGCGGCATAGGTGAATTTCACCAGTTGCTGGTCGCGCTCCTCGCTGAAGACGAACTGGCCGTTGCCGATGTAGGTGATGCCTTCCGGATCATAGAAGGCGGTGCCTTGCGGGCTACCGCCGAGGGCGAGCGTCATTGTATCGATCAGCACGCCGGTCTTGGAAACCTGAGTGACCGAGACGCCGCCGTCGCCGATGATGAAGAGGGTATCGGTGTCCCAGTTGTAGGCCACGCCGGATGCTTCGTCGCAGAGCAGGTTATGAACCGGCGTGCCAGGAGGAAGGGCGGTGCGCCGATACTCCGGCAGACCGTAGCGGCCGACGCGGACGTAGTTAGAAAGATCGACGCCATTGGCACCGGCTACGACGGTCACGGTGGCGGTGTTGCTATCAGCAAAGCCGCCGGAATTGGTGGCGCGGACCCAGTAGCTGGTGGTCGTGGTGAGGACAGGCGTCGTGAAGGTTCTCGAAGTCGCACTGCCGATGGGGTTGGCCGTGTCGCCGCTGTTGCCGAGATACCATTGGAAGGTAGGCAGCGGGAAACCGCTAGCGGCGACAGTCAGGGTGGTCGCTGTGCCGCTGCCGATGGTGGTGCTGACGAGCTGAGTGGTGACCACGGGCGAAACCACGTCGTCATTGATGATGGTCCCGGTGCCCTCGGCCGTGCCGATTACCGTAGTCCCAACGGTGTTGTTCAAGCCGGAGAGCGTGACGACCACCGTTTCATCGCTCTCAGGATCGGTGTCGCCGTTGACGGCGATGTTGATGGGCAAGCTGGCCGCGCCGGCTGCAGTGAAATTCAGTGTGCCAGTGCCGAGGGTGAAATCCGTGCCGCTGGTGGCCGTGCCACCCGTGACGGCGTAGTCCACAGTGAAGGCGGAAGAAACATCGGTGCGAGTGACGTTGAGCGTGAGCGTAGAAGTGCCGGTGTTTCCTTCCGCGGCCGTTGCGTTGGTGATGTTCACTAAAGGAGGTCCGGCTGTTACGCCAGGGGAGCCAATATCATCAGCGCTGGCAGCTGAGGCAAAAGCACCGAGGTTCCCCACAGTGGCAAAAGTATAGCGTGGTGAAGCGTAGCCGGATGCAGGATCCCACACGGCGGATCGTGTTTCTGTGGCGGCACCAGCGGAGGGGCCGGAATGGGTGCCAGTGGATAGATTTCCATCGGATTTTGTGAAACCCTCCGCCGCGTAGTTAAAGAAGAAAATTTCATTTTGGCCTTCATCGAAGAACGAAACGCCGTCGTTCTGGCCGAGACCGGGGGCGCCGGTGGATTGGAAAACTTGCACGCTATCCGGGATGTTCCACCACGTGCGGAAAGCAGAGGGTGCTAGGTTGCAGAAAATCACCGACTCGCCCGGCGAGATGCTGGCCCCTGCAGGTAACTTATAAGCTTGGGCCGCAGAGCCGGAGCGACCGCTATCGTGCCAACTGTAGCCTGCGAGAGAAACGGGTACGTCACTGATGTTCGTGAGTTCCCAGAAGTCACTAACGCTAGCGGCGGCCTGTTGTGAGAGGACTTCGGTGAGGATGAGCCTTTGCACATACACATCACCGTCGTCATTTACCGTGAGTGTCGTGGTGCCAGCGGTAGCACCGGTGGCGGAGGCAGTGATGATGGCGCTCTTGTTCCCATCCGGAAAATTGTCATTCACCGCAGCAATGTCGAACGGCGCGGAAGCCGAGCCGATTGGGATCGTGACCGAGGCAGGCACCGTCGCCTCCGTGGTGTCGCTCGAGGAAAGCGTAACGACCAGTGCACTCGTCGTGGCACCCGTGCGGGTGACCGTGCCGACGGAGGCCGGATTTGCAGCACTCTCAGAAAAGCTGGAGTTAGTTACGCCAAGGGAGAGCGTGACGGATGGCGGCGCGCCGCCGAAGCCGCTGTAGCCGGGCGAGCCTTTATCCGCACCGGTCGCGGGTGAGAAAGTGCCCTGAGTCGTGCCGTCCGCAGTAACGTATTGCGGCGAGGAGGAACCGGAAGAAGCAGCCCAGACAAGGGCCGTATTGTTGGCGACCGAGGCAACACTGTCTGGCCTCCCGGAAGGTCCGGCATGGCCGCCCCGTGCGTTTCCGCCGCCTAGGCGGGTAAAACCGTTGGAAGCGTAACTGAAAGAAAAGACGAGAGTGCCGTTGCTCTCGAAAAGTTTGGCACCGTCACTCGATCCCAAACCAGGAGATGCGGAGGCGGCAAATACCTTCACAGTTGCCGGTAGATTCGATCCCCACCAAGTCCGGAATGCCGCTTCTGTCGAAGCCCTGGTGAAAATGATGGACTCGCCCGAGTTGATTGTTGTTCCCGAAGCCAGAGCCCACGCGGCGGCACTTGCGAAAGTTGCGGCAGCATCACCATCCGTCCAGCGGTAGCCACTGATATCCACTGCACTAGCTCCGACGTTGGTGATTTCCCAGTAGTCGGCCACGCTACCGTCGGACTGGATTTCAGTGAGCAGCAACTGAGCATTCAGAGTGGCGGCGGATGCGGCTACGGCAAGCAGCGTGGGGGTGAGTAAATGAGGTAGTTTCATGATGAGGAGGAATAGGGAAGAACGCACCCTAGGGTTCTGACTTTGGTAAGCTGTCTTTTCTTAGTGACAATTTCGTCCTGACGTTTTCGTCACATAAGTGGGTGTATGACTGACGATGTTGAATATAAAGAACCTCCACTCACTGGCAGAACGTCGGACTTCGAGCGCTCCGGACTGGCTGGAGACCGGCCAGGTGTTGATTGCGCTCCAACGATCGGAGGATGCCTAGGGTCGAATAGCGTGTGTAGCCGCTCTTGAAGCGGGGACAAAAGACCGAAAATACGTGATCACGAAGGCGGCGCTGTCCGACCATCGATTCGATTTTCAAGCTCCTCTATCTGGAACTGAAGAACATCAGCCGAAAATGGACCAAGCCCGTGCCGAACTGGCGCGACACCCTAGACTGGTTCGCCATCGAGGCGGTTACCGACTCACTCCCCGTCAAGAAGGTCGCCAACTTCAAACCCGCCTTAGCGCGCATGAAAGTGCACGCGACGATGATGGCGATCTATTCCGACCCGAAAATCGCCCATGCATCGGAAAACCCTGTGGTGCTCTCAAATCCCGCCGAAACTCGCACCCAAACCCAGAGACCAAATCCTCCGGTGCGGCATTCACTCCATAACCCTTTCCGAGGCACTGGACTGCTTAGCCAAATCCAATCGTTACAATCCTCAAACGAGGAAAATCACCTACAAACCTCTTCCAAGCAGCCTCACTGACCTCAAAGAGGACCCCCTTTACGACCGTTGGTGTAGACCCGCCCCATTGTGAGCTAGGCGTTTAAGAGTTGGTACCCCGGCTTGGATTCGAACCAAGGACCAATTGATTAAGAGTCAACTGCTCTACCGACTGAGCTACCGAGGCGTTAAGTGGAACCACTGAATTCCAATCGCTGCAAGTCACTGATTACTCAAAACTGCTGGGCGAACGAAGTGCGTTTTAGCATTTGCGACCTGCTTGGCAAACCTTATTTTCGCACCACATCGGTAAAAGCGGTACCACTGCGCGGAGAGATTGCCTAATTTTTGTCGAGCACTCGATTGTGTTCCCCCGCCAATGCTTCAAGCCGAGCACTATACTCCTGATGTTCAAAGCCGAACGAACCGGAAAACCCAAGTGGGACAGAAACAATTCACCCAAGTGCTGGGGATCGAAGCAAAAGTTTTTTCTTTGCTAGAAGCCATCAATTTCCTGCAACTTTTTGACGATCGGCTTGTTCGCTGGCAGCTCAGCACGGTTTCTGCTACAACCGCGTGCAAATGCATTCGGAAAAACAACGACTGGCCCAAGATAAGGCTGGAGTGAAAAAGTGGAGGCGATGGGGGCCGTTCCTAAGCGAGCGCCAGTGGGGCACCGTGCGTGAGGACTATTCGGACCACGGAAACAGCTGGGCAAGCTTCCCTCACGACCACTCACGCCGCCGCGCCTACCGTTGGGGCGAGGACGGATTGCAAGGTTGGACCGACCGCCAGTGCCGCATGTGCTTCGCGCCCGCCTTGTGGAATGGAACCGACACGATCCTCAAGGAACGCCTCTTCGGTCTTGGCGGCAATGAAGGAAACCATGGTGAGGACGTGAAGGAATGTTACTACTACCTCGACTCCAGCCCGACCCACTCGTACACTAAAGCGCTCTACAAGTACCCCCACGCCACCTTCCCCTACACCGCCATCCGCGAGAAAAACCAGGCACTCGGCCGCACCGGACCCGAGTTGGAGCTGGCGGACATGGGGATCTTTGAGGAGGGCCGCTACTTTGACGTGCTGCAAGAGGTCGCCAAACGCAGCCCAGAAGACATCCTCTGGCGGCTCACCATTACCAACCACGGCCCGATTGCTGCACCGATTCATGTGCTTCCCACGCTGTGGTTCCGCAACACTTGGAGCTGGGAAAACAATCGGGAAACCCCGCTGACCAAGCCCGAAATCGTCGGCGATGGCCACGCACTCAACGCGCGCCACGAATCGCTAGGTGAATTCCGATTTCTCGTCGACTCCCCCGATTTCGTGAGACGCGTGCCATGGCTCTTCACCGAAAATGAAACCAACAACCACAGCGTGTTCGGCACCGAAAATCGGTCACCCTACGTCAAGGATGCCTTTCACCGACACCTGATCCACGGCGATCAAAAAGCGATCTCCCCCACCCCTTCCGGCACCAAGGCCGCTGCACATCTCTCCTTCATCATCCCTGCCGGAAAATCGATCACCGTGCGCTGCCGATTGCATGCGCGCCAGGAATCAAATGGATTTCCCAACTTCGAGGAGTTCGACGAAACCTTCGCCCAGCGCATCGAAGAGTGCGATGCCTTTTACGATGAAGTCATCACGCCCGGAATTTCCGCAGACGAACGCATGATCTGCCGCCAAGGCTACGCCGGCCTGCTCTGGACCAAGCAGTTTTTCTACTACGTCGTGGACGACTGGCTGAAGGGCGACTCCAAGGGTGACCCCTCCGAGGCGCGCCTTAAGGGCCGCAATGCCGATTGGCAAAATTTCTTCGCCCGCGACATCCTGTCGATGCCGGACAAGTGGGAGTACCCGTGGTTCGCCGCGTGGGACACAGCATTCCACATGATCCCATTCTCCGCAGTTGACCCAGAATTCACGAAGAACCAGCTCCTCCTCCTCCTCCGCGAGTGGTACATGCACCCAAATGGACAACTGCCCGCCTACGAGTGGAACTTTTCCGATGTAAACCCGCCAGTCCATGCATGGGCAGTCTGGCGTGTCTATAAAATCTCCGATCAAAAGGGCAACCGCGATTTATTGTTTCTCGAACGCGCCTTTCAAAAACTCCTGCTCAACTTCACCTGGTGGGTCAACCGCAAGGATGTCGAGGGGCGCCACGTGTTCGGTGGGGGCTTCCTCGGACTCGACAACATCGGAGTCTTCGACCGCTCGCATGCACTGCCAGGCGGCGGCCGACTCAACCAAGCGGACGGCACGGCATGGATGGCTTCATTCTGCCTCACCATGCTCGCCATCTCATTGGAATTGGCACTAGAAAAACCGGTCTATGAAGACATCGCCTCAAAATTCTTTGAGCACTTCGTCAACATCTCCGATGCCATTAACTCACTCGGCGGCACGGGCCTCTGGGATAAGCACGACGGCTTCTACTACGACCAACTGATCATCAACCACAAGGATCCGATCCCACTCCGCATTCGCTCGCTCGTGGGACTCTTGCCGATGTGCGCCGTCACGGTTCTCAAACAGAAAACGATCGATGCACTCCCGAGCTTCCGTAGGCGCATGGACTGGTTTCTAACCAATCGGCCCGACCTCCTGAAATACATCACCGTGCGCCGCGTCACAGGAGATAAAAACCCTGGTCGCTGTTTGTTAGCTATTCCCTCTGAGGCACGCCTTCGCAAGTGTCTCACCTACATGCTTGACCCTAACGAATTTCTATCCAACTTTGGCATTCGCTCGCTAAGCAAGGCGCACGGCGAAAAACCCTTTGTTTTCGAGCACGGGCACCAACGCCACGAGGTCCCCTACACTCCCGGCGACGCCACCACCGACATGTTCGGAGGCAATTCAAATTGGCGCGGCCCGATCTGGTTCCCGATCAATTTCCTGATCATCGAAGCACTCGAACGCTACGATTATTTTTATGGCGACACCTTCAAGATCGAGTATCCCACGGGATCAGGCCACCTTGCGACGCTTCGGGAGGTCGCCATCGACCTTTGTGATCGCTTGATTTCGCTTTTCTTGCCGAATGCCGAAGGTTATCGACCCTGTTTCGGTGAGGCAGAGCATTACGCTAAGGTCAGCCACTGGCAGGACCTCCTGCTGTTTCACGAGTATTTCCATGCGGAGACCGGGGAGGGACTCGGTGCCTCGCACCAAACGGGATGGACCGCACTCGTCGTCCGATTGGTGCGCGAGCGCCGCGAAAAACTCATGCATCCGGCGGACTCATCGGAGCGCCATCATCCGAAGCAAACTTCTGCGGAGTGAAATCGTAAAAATCGGCTCTGGCATGGGCCAGCGGATCGGGTAGATTTATTTGAAATTTAAATCCTTATGCCCACCTCATCCCTTGCCGATTGCTTCAATGACCCCGCCACTTGGCGAGTGATCCCCTCAGGCTTGGCCGTGGGCACACTTACCAGCGTGAAGGGCCCCGATGGCAAAATCGGACTACAGCTCGACTATGATTTTCGCGGAGGTGCCGGATTCATCGTCGCACGCAAGGAGATCGAGTTTAATCTAACAGAGATCTTCGATCTGATACTGTCCGTTCGGGGTAAAGGTCCGCAGAACCATTTTGAATTCAAACTCATCGACCCCAGCGGATCAAACGCATGGCGGTATCTGCGAGAATATTTCCAGATGCCAGCGGACTGGACGCAACTCAAGATCCATGAGCGCGATCTCCCATTCGCATGGGGCCCTGCCGGCGGTGGCGCACCCTCAGTCGTCGGTGCAATCGAGCTCGTCATCGTTGCTGGCCCTGGCGGAAAAGGCAGTGTCTCGTTTTCTAATATATCACTAGAAGATCCCACGCTTCATTTGACGCGCTCCGCTGCGGCATCGAGCCAAATCCCTAATCAGCCGCCCAACGCGGTTTTGGAGTCGTCACCATCCGGCGGATGGCAAGCTGCGCCCAATGACCCCGCACCATGGTGGTCGGTGGATTTCGGCGGCATCCTCCGTTTTGGCGGTCTAGTGATCGACTGGCCATCGTCTGTCGCATCACGCGCCTACGATCTTGAGCAATCGGCAGATGGAACCGCTTGGACCACCCTACACCGAGCCACCCACGCTTCTGGCAGCCGCAGCCACATCCCGACACCAGGCGCGGAAGCTCGCTTCCTCAAATTCAAATTTGCAAGCAACGAATACGCGGGGATCAGATCGATCACCATGCGACCCGATGCATTTTCAAGTACGCCAGATGAATTCATTCACTCGGTGGCCACTGACTTCCCGCGCAGTTGGTTTCCTCGGTATTGGCATCGCGAGCAATCCTACTGGACTCCGATTGGCTCCCCAGAAGGCACGCGTCGTAGCCTACTCAATGAGGAAGGCATGGTGGAGGTCGATGAGGCAGGTTTCTCGTTAGAACCATTTATTCTAACAAAATCAGCAATGATCAGTTGGGCAGATGCGAAGATAACTCGCCACCTCCCAGCCGATGGCGCTCCATTTCCATTCATCACTTGGGAGACGGATCATGCAGCGCTCACCATTCAGCCGTGGGTCGATGGCACGGGCAACTCACTGGCCCTGCGAGTGAATTACCGAATCGAAAATCGAACCCCCGACGCCTTGCGCCTCGCATTGGCGGTCCGCCCATTCCAAGTCAATCCTCCGTGGCAGAAGTTTGGTAAACTCGGGGGCATCAGCCCAATCCACTCGATCACCTGCACCGCAGATGAAATGAGGGTAGATCAAAGATATGTTAGCTCAAACCACCCCGCCGATGCATGGGGCGCTGCAGCCTTCGAAGAGAACGGCGTGATGGGATTTATCGCACTGGGACAAATGCCTCCACGCGATCGAATCACCGACCCAGCAGGCCTCGCATCCGCCGTCATGGCATGGTCGGTACCACCCAGCAGCGATGTATTTGAGGTGACGCTCACCGTGCCATTTTTCGATGATGCCGAGAAGCCATCACCTAACAGCCTTGCCAACGCAGCGGCTCATTGGCAGGCCACACTCGCATTGCCGGATTGGCGGGTTCCAGCCATCGCGCGTGATGCGATCGCCAGCTTTCGCAGTGCGGCGAGCCACATTCTCATCAACCGCGACGGACCAGCGATCCAGCCAGGCCCCCGCCGCTACACACGTTCGTGGATCCGCGACAGCGTGATCATGGGAGCCGCAATGGCGAAGGCGGGCCAACCCCATGTGCTACGCGATTTTCTAACATGGTACACTGAGTTCCAGCGCGACGATGGATTCGTCCCATGTGTGGTCGATCGCACCGGAGTCGACTGGCTCGTCGAACACGACAGCCATGGCCAGTTTCTCTGGGGAATCTGCGAAAATCTGCGCAACGATGGTGACATCGATTTCGCCTCGTCGCTTTGGAAATCAGTTCGATCGGCCGCCACTTACCTCAACCATCTACGGGCGCAACGAATGACTCCGAGTTACCGCGAGCCTGCTCGATCGGCGTGCTATGGACTCCTGCCAGAGTCGGCGAGCCATGAGGGCTACCTCGCCCATCCGGTTCACTCGTATTGGGACGACTTCTGGGGCGTCCGTGGCTTGGAAGCCGCCGCAGAACTCGCCGATGCCCTCGACCATCAAGAGGACGCTCAGCTCTGGCGGACTAACGCTCAGGACTTCCTGCAAGACGTTCTAAAATCGATACGCCACGTCATCGCCGACCGTAAGCTAAACTACATTCCCGGCTCAATGGAATGGGCAGATTTCGATCCCACTGCGACTGCAAATGCCATCGGCCAACTCGATTTCGCCGACGATCTTCCCGCTGGGCCGCTCTATCAGATGTTAGATACCTACCTCACAAATTTCCGCCGCAAGCATCGCGATGAAATTCCATGGTTCAAATACACTGCCTACGAAATTCGCATCATCGGTGCATTCGTCCGAGTTGGCATGCGCGACGAAGCACACGAGTTATTGGATTTTTTCCTGTCCGACCGTAGACCCATCGAGTGGAACCAATGGCCAGAAATCTCGTGGAGGGACCCACATGCACCGGGCCACCTAGGCGATGTTCCACACACGTGGATCGCCGCAGAATACATGCTCGCTCTCACATCGATGGTCGCGAGCGAACGCGAAGCATCAGGCGAGATGGTACTTGCGTCTGGCCTGCCATGGGCATGGATCGCTGAGGAAAATGGCTTCGCAGTCACTGGCCTCCTCACGCGCTACGGCCCACTGGATTTCGCCATCCACGCACCCGATTCAAACCAGATTTCCATCGCAATCAGTGAACGGATTTCATTGCCACACGGCGGCTTATCCGTCGCGCCACCGATGCCAACTGGAGTGCAAATCCTCACCGCCAACGCCGATGATGGAAAACCATTAGGAATCAGCACCGATGGCAAATCAATTTCAATTAAGTCCCTCCCCGTCACCGCAACCCTCAGCCTCGGCCTGTCCACCCCATGATGCTCTGCTCCAACCGCGCGCGAATTCTCAGCAATGGAACCCTCCGAAGCCTCCTCCTCCCAGGCGGCCAAGGTGGATTATTTTTCGATTGGGTGGCACTGACCCGATTCTCGGAAACCGCACATGAATCCTGCGGCCCGATGATTTATGTCCGCGAGGGCACCGAACGTAATCCCACCCGCCTCAGCACAACCCTTGATGCAGGGATCCATCCGACCTTCAACCTCGAGCTCCGTAAAATCACGCTCACGAACCATGCGTCACACACGCGCGAGATCGAGCTCACCACCTACTCTGAGATCAGTTTGAATCATCCGCTCGGCGATGCAGGGCACCCGGCATTTTCAAAGTTATTCGTTCAGACTTCCACTTCGCAGGATACATCCATGCTGCTTGCACGTCGTCGCCCGCGTGGGCTCAACGAGCGCTGGCCGTGGGTGGCACAGAAATTGATCACCCCAGGAAAAACCCCATCATGGGAAACCAACCGCGCTACCTTCCTGGGTCGTGGCAACACACGGCTCGAACCCGCCGCCATGGATTCGAATGATCCACTTTCGGGCGAGACGGGAAATGTTCTCGATCCGATCATGGCGTGGAGAACTCATGTTTCATTAGGTCCTCACGAATCACAGCACATCTGGCTACTCACCGCAGCCGCTGAGGATGAAGCCTCCGTGACCGAAATCCTCCACCGTGTCTCATGCGCGATGGATGCTTCGCATCTGCTAGACGATGCAAAAGCCACTGACGCAGCGCGATTGAATTCGTTTGGATTACCCACAGAGACTGCCTCGCGATATGAAGCCCTCGCCATTCAGATGCTCATTGGAAAACGCCACTCGAAGGCACCCAAGACACTTGATGGATCAGATGTCGTTCATCGTTTTCCACTGGCATGGGATGAAATCCGCGTGGTGGCCACTGCGGGCCTAACCAGCCCAGGCACTCAAGACTTTTTGGCAGCCTTGCCATTCTGGAAAGCACTCGGCCTTAAGATCAAAGGATTCATCATGGATCAGGCCCAAGGTTCCGACTTACCCGATGAAATCACCCTCACCGACCCAACCACATTCACTGATGCAGAACGATCGTGGTGGCTCGCATCGGCGCAACTTGTCGTGGGCTCTGAGATCACTCAGGAAATCCTATCAGAAACTAACGAAATACCGCCTACCGCCAAGCAAGCACCGGATTCCCAACCAGATCTTGACGAGACGCTGCAGCACTTCAATGGCTATGGCGGATTCTCACAAAGTGGTCGCGAATATGTGATCCCGATGGCCCTCGAAAATGGCCGACTCCACCTCCCTCCAATGCCATGGGTGAATGTCCTCGCCAACCCGAACTTCGGTTGCATGGTAACTGATCGTGGCGCTGGATACACTTGGTCGCGCAACAGCCAAGCCAACCGATTGACGCCATGGTCAAACGATCCAATCTGTGACCCTCACGTTGAGGCACTCTATCTCATGGATAGTGAATCGGGAGATGTGTGGTCTCCTCTACCAGGCCCTTGCGCTGCACGGTCGGCATTCGTGGTACGCCACGGGTTCGGCGTGACACGCTTCCTTTCCTCACACTCGGGCCTCACTCATTCAGTGAAATTTCTCGTGCCACCCGCGGATCCAATCAAATTGATCACAGTCCGCATTAGAAATGATTCATCCCGACCCCGCCATCTTGCATTCGCCGCCTATCAAGCGCTGGAGATGGGGTCGAACCCCGATCGGCATCACGCAGCATTTGCTTGGACTGCTCCGAACAAAATCCAGCACGCAGTAAACCCACGCGCCGGGGACTTTGCCGGCGGCAGAATCTTCTCGTTTGTGAAACTCCATGGAGCGTTCTCGATGACGGATGAAACGATGCACTCGACCGCTGCATTTCTCGGCGCGGGAGACATGGCTGAGCCGCTTGCACTGAATTCTAATATCCCATGGAATGAGCAACCTGGCTTTGGCCACGATGCTTGTTTTGCGCGTAAAATCTCCTTCACGCTTCCACCGAGGACCGAGGTCGAGATCGTGGTGGCCCTTGGAGAAGTCATGAACGAGGTGGATATCCGATCATTGGCGGATCGCTATCAACTCGCAGGCGCCATCGATTCCCTCGAGGCTGAGGTCGCCAAAACATGGCAGCAATGGATCGGCAATATCCATGTCCGTACCCCGCTGCCGGAGGTAGATCTCATGGTCAACGGCTGGCTAATCTATCAAAATTTAACCTGTCGGATTTGGGGGAGAAGCGCGTTCTATCAATCGGGCGGTGCATACGGATTCCGCGACCAATTGCAGGATTCGGGCGCAATGGCCGCCTTGCATCCTGAACTGATGCGAAAGCAAATCCTCTTGCACGCTGCACAACAATTTCCCGAAGGCGATGTCACCCACTGGTGGCATCCCGAACCGATGGGACGAGGCATGCGGACGAAGTTTGCCGACGACTTACTCTGGCTCCCGTATCTAACCGATCACTACTTGCAGGTCACCGGCGACTATCATTTGTTAGAAGAGACTCGTCATTTCATCGAAGGCCCGTTGCTCTCTGAAAATGAGGACGAGGAATACTTAAAGCCCAGGATTTCAGCGAAACGGGCCAGTATCTTCGAGCACTGCTGCCTCGCCATCGACAAATCATTGACCCGCGGTGCTCACGGGCTGCCGTTGATGGGGATTGGCGACTGGAATGACGGCATGAGCCGGATCGGCCGCGAAGGCCGAGGAGAAAGTGTCTGGATGGGATTTTTCCTCTTCACGATTCTCAACCGCTGGATTCCACTCTGCGAAGCACGGGGCGAATTGATTCGTGCCAACGCCTACCGCGAATACCGCGACGAGCTTCTAACTGCAATCAACGATGCTGGGTGGGACGGAGAGTGGTATCGGCGGGCTTACTACGACGACGGGACACCCCTTGGCACACACACCGATGATGAATGCCGGATCGACGCACTTGCCCAGGCATGGGCGGTGATTTCTAAAGCAGCACCCGCCGACCGTGCTAAAAAATCGTTAGATTCCTTAAATCTTGAGCTGATTGATCGCGATCATGACATCATCCGCTTACTGCATCCGCCATTCGTGAATACCGCCCATGACCCTGGCTACATCAAGGGCTATGTGGCAGGAGTCCGCGAAAATGGAGGACAATACACCCACGCTGCCTGCTGGGTGATTCGTGCGATGGCAGAGGCAGGCCGGAAAGATGAAGCGGCTGAATTGCTTCAAAGACTCAGCCCGATCTGGCATTCACGGGATGCCGATGCGGTGGCGCGCTACCAAGTCGAGCCCTACGTTGTGGCTGCCGATATCTATGGTACCACCCCTCACATCGGTCGTGGCGGTTGGACATGGTACACAGGATCTGCGGGTTGGATGTTCCGCGTCGCGGTGGAATCCATCCTAGGACTCCGCATGGAGAATGGCGATTCCCTCGTTCTTGATCCCCGTGTGCCGGACTCATGGCCCGGGTTTTCCATCGATTTCAAAGCACCATCTGGCCGAACGCTCTATCAAATTCAAGTCATTAATCATTACGGAAATACCGAGAGGGTCATCACTCTAACAGTCGATGGTGTGGCCATGCCTGTAGTGGATTCAATCGCCCGCTGGCCGATGCTCGATGATGGGAAGAATCATGCCGTTACCATCGTGTTAGGAGCAGGAATTCCCGACTAACAACTCAGGTCACGCAGCTCCTTATCTTCGTCTAGAACTTGCTCGTAGCGGACATCCCACTGGCCGTTCACCTTGATTTCCATCGTTGCATCATAACGAAGGCGCGACTCCCCGTTTTTCGACAATACGACCACCCCGATCCCCTGCTCCGTCAGCATGTCGAGGATGCTTGATATCTGGTTCTTCGGCAGTGAACTTCCTGGGCGATCCAGAAAAACAAACGCGGGCTTAGCTAAGAAAATGCGTGAAACCGAAAGCAAGTGTTGCTCGCCGATCGATAACAAATTGTCCCAGTCGTGATCCGTGTCCAAGCCATTTGCATGGCTGACCACATCCTCGAGTCCGAGCTTGCCGAGCACCTCCATGATTTCCGAATCCGGCGTGACCCACTCCATGCCGGTGCGCAACAACGCCTCGCGCAACGTACCAGGAGGCAGATAGGGCCTCTCCGGAAGAAATAGAATCTCATCGAGGCTAGGGCGGACGATGCTACCGCCACCGCATTCCCAAACCCCGGCCGTGGCTCGGAACAAAGCCACCTTCGGAGCATCATCCTTGCCAATCACTAACCATCGTGTCCCACGAACAATCTCAAGGCTAAGATTCTCAATCAACAGGCGCGACTGATCCGCTGAGCGCAAGGTCACATTCCGATAAGCCACCACATCTGGGGATTCCTCGACCGCGATGGTACAGGTCGTCGCTTCCTGAGCCTTTTCGATTGCATCAGTTAGAGAATGCAGTCGAGAAACCACTGCAGTGAATGCAGAGATTGATTGGAACTGCGTGACGATCAAAGAGAAGGCGCCTAGCAAGGTGGCGAAAGCCATGGTCGACTGGGTGATCACCCCGAACTCTCGATGGCCTTGGATGAAGAGCGGCGCGATGATCAACGCGGGAATAATCTGAATGAAATAGTTGTAGCCATTCGTGAAAAAGCCAAGATTTCGATTAATCCGGATGAGGCTACGAAAATTTGCAGTGAGAGCATCAAGGTGCTTGCCCAAACGCGCCTTAAAGCGCCCTTCTCGATGCGCCAATGCGATGGACTCCGAATTTTCTCTCACGTGAATCAAATCCGCCCGAAAATCTGCCTCCATGTCGAGCTGGTCGTAGTTCAAACGAATCAAAGGCTTTCCGAGAAAAATGGTCATCGCCGACCCACAAACCGCATAAGTCACTGCCACCGCAAAGAGCACTGGGCTAATCGTCCACAAGACGCCTGAAAATGAGAGCGCTGTTAGAGTACCATTGACGATCAGCAACAAAAACGAAAGTGTAGTCGTGGTGAATGCACGAACATCGTCCGCGATTCTTTGGTCTGGATTTGCGATCCCCGTTGCAGAACCCAAATGGTAGTAGGTTCGGTCCTTTAGGTACGAATCGGTGAGCCCACGGGTAAGTTGTTCACGCCAGAGAATACCCAATCGTTCCTCGGTGAAGCGATACAAGGCGACCACCACCGTCGATGCGATGAACACGCCTGCATAAAAAATTGCCTGCTGCCGGAAGATCCCCATGTCCCGATTTTCAATCGCCGACATAAAATCACGACCCACGTAGCTATTCACCACATTCAGTCCATTGATCCCAAGCATCAGTAGCAGCAGGGTCCCCACAAACAGCATTGCCTTTGGCCCTTTTTCTGAACCGATCAACTGCTGCAACGCTCCACGCAATCGCCTCCATGTGAGCCGGATGACTTGGATTTTTTCGTGAAATGACATTCCTAAAAGGCGCTCGCCGACAGTTACCACCGAACGACGGAGAAACTAACCTTCCCTCAGCCCGATACCAAGATAATCCGCCACCGGCACACCGAATCAACCGAATTTCACCTAACTGCCAATTTTCTCCAGCGTCGACCATCGGCAGAAACTGACACCGGTCCCGAGCTGTCAGCAAGACGATCCAACTAGGGGTGTTGGCGCGCGATCGCTGGCAGTGACTTACGCAGTTCCATCACCCGCAGTGGAGGGAAATTGAGCAAGCAGAGATCGCTCCGAAGCAGTTCAAAAAGCCCATGCTCAGAAATTTGCATGGAAAACTGATAGGTGATAAAAACACTCTCAGGCCCCATGCTGTCGGCAATGCTCGCCAGAAGCTTCTCGCGCAGCTCACGCTCCATGATCGTAAACGGAATGCCCGAGACAATGTAGTCGGGATTGGACACACCGAGGCGGTTGAGCACTTCTGATAGATGCAAGGCATCGGAATTTACCACCGTCACCCGCGGGTCGTACTTGAATTGCTCTTCCAAGTGAGCTGCGAATTGATGATCCAGCTCAATCAAAATCAACCGTGACTCGGGGTTCATGCGCCGAACGATTTGGCGCGTGTGACAGCCTTCACCCGGCCCGAGTTCCACGATGACCCTCGGCTTTGAAAAATCAAGCCGCCTCGCGGTCTTGCGCGTTAGAAACCCCGAACTCGGGACAAGATACCCGACTTGAATCGGATTCGCGAGAACGCGCTTAAAAAACAATAGACTCATGAAAGGTAGATTCGGGATTGAGATTGCAGCCTACGCCGCAGTTTCAAGAAAATGCTCAGCCTGCCCAGCCGAAGGTGCGAACTTACCTTTAGCCCATCACTCTGTCCAGACTTGGAAAAATCACTAGAAAATTTCGCCGCTATTGGAGAAATCCAGTCAGAGGGCTTGTCGCGCTTGCGTGATCAAGCGGTTCAGGCAGCCCGAGTTCGTAGGCCTCCCTGCCCGCTTGGACGGCCAGATTGAAGGCCATCGCCATCCGCACTGGGTCACTCGCGATCGCAATGGCGGTGTTGACCAGCACCGCGTCAGCCCCAAGTTCCATCGCTTCGGCAGCGTGACTGGGAGCCCCCAGCCCGGCATCGACGATCACCGGTACAATCGCTTGCTCGATGATGATACGAATTTGATCGCGGGTGACCAAGCCACGATTGGATCCAATCGGTGCACCCAGCGGCATGACGGTTGCTGTACCCACCTCTTGAAGACGCTTGGCCAGCACGGGATCGGCATTGATGTAAGGCAAGACCGTGAAGCCCTCTTTGACAAGGATTTCAGCGGCCTTCAAGGTTTCGATGGGATCGGGCAGCAGGTAGGTGGGATCGGGGTGGATCTCAAGTTTCACCCACTTTGGCAATCCAGCGGCGGCAGCAAGCCTCGCAAGTCGCACCGCCTCGTCGGCATTCATGGCACCGCTCGTGTTAGGCAGTAGCAGGTATTTTTCCGAGTCGATGAATTCGAGGATGTTAGCGTATGGATCACGGCTACCTGTTAGATCTACACGCCGTAAAGCGACCGTCACGATTTCCGTGCCACTTGCGACCAAGGCGTCGCGCATGGATTCATTAGACGGGAACTTGCCGGTGCCGAGGAATAGACGCGAATTGAATTGGCGGTTGGCGATGGTGAGAATTGACATGGCGGAAAATTAAATTTGAGAGCTCGTTTGTGAATCGAGCCAGACCTCGAACTGGTCGTGGGCTGCAAGGTCATACTGCCAGCAGCGGAACCCAAATTCGCGCCCCGCAGCGATATTTTGTGGTAAATCATCAATGTAAAGCGTCTGACTTGGAACGAGCCCATGATGATCGATCGCGTGCTGATAGATTGCAGCATGCGGCTTAATCGCCCCCACCTCAAACGAAAGAACCCCCGCGTCAAACAGTGAGAAATCTGGGAATTGGGTGAAGATCCACGGACAATGAATCCCATTGATATTGGAAAAAAGAATCAACCGATGACCGGCCGCCGCGAGTCTACGAACACAGTCCCACATCGGCAGGTTCGGCGTGAAGATCTGCTGCCATGCATGCTGAAACGCTGCGGGCGTGGCATCACTCCCCAAGACCTCAAGCGCCCAATCGACATAGGCATCCACCGCGATCAGGCCGGCTTCAAACTCATCCTTGCGCTCGAGCAAAAGGCTCAGTCGCTCGGCAGCGTTTGCGGTCCCCTCAGGTAGAAGTCGCACCAGCGAGGATTCAAAGTCAAAGTCCAGGAGAACTCGGCCGATATCAAAGAGAAAGGTCATGCGGGCCACCAGTGACAGCTGACCTTTCGGTCTGATCAAGAATAAATCGTGCGGCGGTGATTGCTCCGGCGTTGCGGTTATGAACTGCCAATGCCATTTTCATGCCCCGCCAAGCAGCCGAATCGTTTGCCAAAAGCCTACGGATGCAGGCGGAAAGGGCCTCCGGAGTGTCCGCGAGATGACCGCCACCGATCATTTCCAGCAGGCGCAGATTTCCCTCCTCCTGCCCAGGTACCAGATGATGGATCAACATCGGGCACCGCGCCGCAATGGCTTCATGGACGGTCGCTCCACCCGCCTTTCCCACCACCAGGTGATGGTGGCTCAACAACTGAGGCACTCGACGGGTCCAACCGACCAGCCGCACCCGTCCGGGGTAGGCTGTCCGAATCTTGATGGCTTGCGGGCACAGACGCCGCGCATTTCGGCCCATGACCATCGTGAGGCAAACCGCCGGTGAGGCATCCAGCAAGGCCCTCGCATGCCGCGCAACCAAGGACACCTTGGCCGTCGGAAAGTAGAGAACCTGAAATGCGTCCCGTTCCGCTCGGTCGCCCAAAGGTGCCAGCTCCGAAAAAACCGGATTCACCGGAAATCCTGTATCCACTAATTTTTCTGCAGCCATTCCCTTATCCACCATCGCACCGCGCGTGGCAGCATCCGTCACCAGCCACCAGTCGCTCTGCGCCCGCAGCCAGGCAGCATTGATCTCAATCGAATCCGTCACCACCACAAAAATGGGGGGCTTGATCCGACCTTCCGCAAAAATCCGACTCAAAAAATACGGATAAAGCGGGTAGGTGCTAACAATCGCAGTCGGCCGAAACTCAGCCACCAACTTTTCGAGTGCCGCCTCAGCGAGCTCAAATGGCAAATTGCGCTGCTGCCCCAGATCGCAGCGATCGGTGGACCGATAGATCCAAGCCCACAAGTTCGGGAAATGCGTCGTCACGTAGCGGTAGGCGCAGTTGACCATCCCAGTCATCCGCGGCGCACCAAGCATGCACGGGTCGCTGACCTGAGTGACCGCCCCGGCGGTTTCAAGCGCAAGGGCAAGGTTACGGGCAGCACTGTTGTGCCCCTCGCCGAAGGCGGCGGTGACGATTAAAATGCGTGGTGCGGTAGACATGTCGGCTTGCAGGGGTTATTTAGAGTGAGAGTTGCATTGCGTCGATTGAGATTTGCAGCTTTGTTTGATCCGCCGATGGTACGCGAGAGGAAGAAATTCAGTCTGAGGACAGTGGACGAGACGATTGTCCAGCCAACTCCCGTCACTCGCATTGAGAATCGCAAGACAAAGCAACAGTCCAAGGCGTTGCGCATTCAGGTTCCAGAGTCCGAACAAGGGGTAAGCCAACGCCTCGAACTGCCTGCCAACTCGGACCAAGATGACTTGCGTACTCACCAGCCCGGCGTTGAGGCTCTGGAAGAACAGATTCTCACTGATTCTGGCTTGATTGAGAAATCGTGGGCATCCGAATCCAATCAGGAAAAAAGCATCCCATGGGCATGGTTTGTTCTAATCGCACTTATTCTTGCCGCAGGCCTCGCCTGGTCGCTATCGCTCATCAAATCATCTTCTCCAAAGATCGAAGAACAGCAAAACACCGCAAACTTGATCTATCAAAACAATCTAACGGAAGAACAGGACGCGGAAAGACTTGTTTCCCAAATCGAGAGCACCGCCCGAAATTTCCTAAAAGCGAGTTCGATCGATGAAATGATTCCATTCATTCGCCACGCCGATCGCGTTACCCCACTCATGCGGACATTCTATGCGTCCAATCCACTGGATCACCTCCATGCGCAAAAACTCACCCAGCTCCAACCTATCACCCTCGACAGTCACGCAACTTTTTGGCAAGTCAGCTTCGAGACTGGTCCGGAAAAAATCACCTCATTGCTCGTAGAATCGCTCAAAACCGGTGAAGCGAAAATTGATTGGGAAACCTACGCACACTACCAGCCAATGGACTGGGACGTTTTTGCAAAAGAACGCCCAGCTGGATCCACGTTCGAATTCCGTGTATACATCGAAACCGACAATTTTTTCAGTCACGAATTCAAAAACTCAAGCATCTGGAATTGCTACAAGCTCACTGTCCTCGAGAAGGAGGAAACCCTCTTTGGCTACGCGAAAGCAGGTAGCGAAACTGCTACAACTCTCGCAAAATTGGTCGCCGAAAACTCAAACCAAAAAGCGGCGGGAACCCTCCGCATTCATGTCCCCATTGGAATCGAATCCAAAATGGGTGTGGTGATTGAAAAGGTCATGGCACCTCGTTGGATTTTCCTGAACTCGCCCATGTCCGACGATTGAGACCCTTTAGATTCTAATGAATTTGGATTCGCAAAAAGACAGCGGGCCGCGAGTCGTTGCCGCACGTTTCCCCACGGTTCTGCTAGGATCCGCCAGCTTCCTCGTCTATCAGTACGCCGTCGCACTCTGGAACCTCACTGCTTCATCGGGTGAGATGAAAAACAAATTCAGCGCCCTAGCACGCGACAAACATCTGGGATTTCTGATTCTTCAGAATTTCCAAATGATCCTTGCCTACATCGTTTTGGCGGTGGCCGCGGCCTTCATCATTCAGCCTTGGGTCAACGAATGGTCCTACCGCTCAACGCGCAAATCGACACGGGCGAACATTCTCCGCAGCCTAGCGCTCACGGCTCTCATGCATGGCTACTTCATGCTCCGCCTTGCCAAGACGCGACCCTATTTCCTGAATGAAGAGGCGTCCGGGCAATGGTATTACCAATTCCTCGAACTCGTTCCAGAACTTGCGAAACCCTTGTTTTTCTGGGGTGTTTTAACTGCGCTGCCCATCGCTTGTATTGCGATCGCCTTCATTTGGCACATTCGCCGGAGCAATCGCCGTGGCTGGCTGACCGCCGCAATTGCAGCTCCAATCATGGTGCTAAGTTCCGGCATCCATTTTCCCTTCCACCCCCAATCCCCTCCCACCGTCAACTCTAACAAGCCGATGAATATCATCATCATCGGTTCGGATTCGTTGCGCGGCGACCGAATCGGTTGCTCCGGTTACGTCCCCCAGCGCGGCGATGGTCTAGCTGCCGCGGGAGTCTCTCCACAAATTGACCGTTTCGCTTCCCGCTCAACCCGATTTGAACAATGCTATACATCGATCGCATCAACGATGGAATCCGGCGTTCAGTTGATGTCGTCTCTCTATCCGCAAAGCCATGGGATCCGCCAAATGTATCCTGACCGTGCGACCGTGGACGCAACCAATCAACGTATCGTCCCACTAGCTCAATTGCTCCGCGAGCGCGGCTACAAAACCGCTGCCATCGGCGATTGGTGTGCCGGCTATTATGACGTGATTCCGCTCGGATTTGAGGACATCTCAGTCTCAAGTTTCGACAATTTTAAAATCTACATGAGCCAAGCAGTGGTGATGGCGCACTTTGTGGTGCCACTCTATTTTGACAATCCACTTGGCTATCACCTGTTTCCTCAACTCGAGTCGTTCGCTCAGTTTGTCACGCCCAAGGTGGTGACCCAGCGCGTCGAACAACGCCTCGCATCTGCCGCCAGCGATGGCCAACCCTTTTTCTGGCACGTGTTTTTTTCATGCAATCATCTGCCCTACCGCAGCCCCGAACCCTACGTGAGCATGTTCAGCACCCATGCCTATGAGGGCCGCAATCGCAGCGGGGTCGACTTCGACATCGATTCATTCATCGGCGGTACCGACCTCGAGTCAAAATGGAAAGCCCTACCACCCAAGGAAGTAAGCCAGATACGAGCACTCTATGATGGATGTACTCGCCAGTTTGACGACTGTGTCGGAAAAATCATTGCCGCTATCGAGCGCAACGGACTCACTGAGAATACGATCGTGATCATTACTTCCGACCACGGCGATGACCACTACGAACCCGGCGTGACCCTCGGACATGGGCTCACGTTCAATGGTGGCCTCCAAGCGAACCGAGTGCCCATGATCGTCCACGTCCCAGGGACCAAACCTCAAGTGATTCCTGAGACCGTGCGTCTAATCGATGTAGCTCCAACCCTCGCCGATCTCGTCGGTCAGAAAAAACCACCCACTTGGCAGGGCAAAAGCTTCGCGGGATGGATTCGCGGCACTGAAAAACCCGTAGAACGCCCGTTCTATGGTGAAACTGGATTTCCTTTCATTCAATTCGGCGTGAAGGGTGTTGAACGCCCCAAGCTCCCGCCGATGGATGAATGCACCTTCATCGATAAATCCTATAACTATCAGTTCGTTCTAAAGCCGCAATACCTTGCGCCACTACTCGAGGCCAAGCAACGCTGCCTGAGAACGCAAAACTGGAAAATTGTATGCACGCCAACTGCGCAAAAAAGTCGCCATTTCGGGCTCTTTCAAATGGCAAACGACCCCACCGGTGAAATCGATCTCGCAAAGGAACGACCCGAAGTGCTCGCACCAATGCAGGCCGCTCTAGAACGATGGATGGATGAGAACACCGAATCATCAATCGCCGAAATCTTCCCAAGCGGCGAACCGTCCTAATCGTTCGGGGTCGACTTACTGCTTTGCTCAATGGCACGAGACACCACACCAAAGATCAAAATGGCGAGGATAACGAGATAGAATAACCAAATCGTTTCTTTCCCGGCGGTGAACCCATAGTTGTGCAGTCCTACCCCAAGAAAGTTGACGTGCCACCATGAGAAGGCTACCACTGCACCCGAAAAAACCGAAGCCAAATGCAACCCCCACTCGCGGATGTACCCGCCCAACCGAGCATGCAAAATGGCAAGCATCCACAGCACAATCAACAAAGCGCCATTCTCCTTGGGATCCCATCCCCAGAAGCGCCCCCAAGAGTCGTTCGCCCAGACTCCACCTAACACTGTTCCAACCAAGGAAAGAAACAAGGTAAGGCAAAGCATTCCATAAACCGCTCGCGTCAATGAACGCCGGATCTCCTTGTCGCCCCTATCTAACTGAAGCCCGCGCATCAACAAATAGATGAACGCAAGAAATGCACTCAACAGACCCGCCGCGTAGCCCAAGGTAATCGTCAACACATGAATGGTCAGCCAGTAGTTGGAATTCAACACCGCCACCAACGGATCCATGTGATCTTTCGCATCACCCAGCTCAAATCGACGCGCGAGGATGATCAGCAGCGTTCCAAGAATTGGCGCAATGCCCAACGCGAAGCGGCGACGCGTCATCCATTCAATCACCAACGAGAATAAAACCGCAGTGGTCGCGATGAAGATGATGGTGTCGTAGAGATTCCCCACCGGCGGGCGCTGCATGATCACACAACGTTCGACGATCGGAATAATGCAATAAACCAACCCCGTGACGGTGGTCGCCAGCGTCACCCACGCAACCAATTTCCCGACCCTACTCTTGCCCAACAGCCACATAGCAAGTGCTGTCACTGTCCCAAAAATGAAAAAAATCAACGCATAGAGAAACCAGTTTTTCTGATAGTAATTGGCCTCCATCGCAACATGTTGATATTCGTTCCGCGCCTCTGCACGCTTGACCAATCGATCTCTGAGCAAACTCAGTTCGGATCGGAATTCCGACTCATCACCAGCCGCCGACCGCGCGGTGCTCTCGAGCACCTTGATGTCGGAAATCGCAAGTTGAGGATCGATCTTTTGGTCACCGATCGCAGTCATGATTGCCGCACCCACACTTGCCCACTCCGCCTCCTTGGGATCCGCAGGAGGCAAAATGAAAAGTGAAAATTTGCCTAAATTCGCTGCTTCAACCACTTGCTCCAACAACTCCTGCAAATGCGGCTCCATCGGTAACCCCTGTGCCTTTGTCTTCGCAATCTGCTCTCGGATTTGCGGTGCGGTTAACATCACCGCACTAATGTCTGCATGCTGATCCGCAGCCCCGCCTTTCCCCGTTCCGCGAAGAACCACACCGTAACGTGCGAAATCGAAATAACTTAGCAGGCTCTCATAGCTCCGCACGTTGTACGCAAGATCGATGGTCTGAGTTTGCACCGGATCCCGTTTTGCTTTTTCAATCGCCTCATAGGACTTGGCAAGCTCGATGAGCTTCTCCCTCCCAGCCTCGATTTCTTCGTAGCTGTAGCGATCACGCTTGCCACGCGCCTTCAAGCCGATGCCCTCGATCACCGCTGAGTTGTCGACTCGGAAGGTCGGCAGGTGAATCGCCAACTGCGGCCGGAACAAGGAGTCCATCAACCATGCTAAAGGCTTGATGGTGATTTGCTTGCCACTACCATCCTCGACCTTCATCGACCTTGCCCCGTGAAGACCGAGCATCGTGAAACCAGCGTAGCTCAAAAGCGGCTTGATGCGTCCGCCATCTTGAACCGGCAGCATACTTGCGACGTCAAGGGTTTGAGAACTCCATGGAACGTAGCCCTCAATCTTACGAACCTCGCCCTTCGGCATGGTGTCAATGACGAGATTGACGAAAATCGCGACCAGCACCGACACCGCAAGTACGGCAGCGATCCAACGACCGACACGTGATGATGATTTAGACATGACGATTTTTGCGTGAGCTTGCGGCAAGGAACGAGCCAAGCTTTAAAAGAAAGGTGACCGCCATCCCCAAAGCGACAATCCAGAGGCTATACTCCGGCCACTTGTCAGCCGGGTTTTTTACCACTTCAAAGACCGAATACATCTTGGATTCGGGACCTGCTCCTGGTGGCCCATAACCCGCCTGAAAAAATGTCATGCCCTCATAGCGCATTGGCTCGTTCATCTGAATCGTTACCTTGGATTCGCTGCCGTTTTCAAGGCGAGTCACCTTACTCACAAACTTGGAGGGCCGCATCGTCCCCGGATGAAACGCCGCAGTGAATTGGTCGAGCTTCAGCGTGAATGGCATCACCCACTGCCGCTTGCGCATGTCCACCGTGAAAACCCGATCTTGGCAGCGATAGGTAAATGGATGGAAACTTGCCCCCGCCAATATAAACGGGTCAGACTTCACCCCGTCGCGCCCAAGGATTCTCGCATAGCAAGCTGCAGTGTAACGCTCAGCCTCCTCGGCCTTCGCCAGCTTCGGCTTTTCCATCAGATAGTAGCCATCGGGTATGTCTTGTGAATGGTCAGGCGCACGCTCGTTGGCAGAAACTGGCACGGCATTCTTGAAATAATGGGTGAGCTGCAGGTCGAACGGCAACTCCGGCAACCGAAAGGTCCGGAATGCTTCACCCTGAAGGTCATCAATGTCCTTGCCACGAATGACATGGATTTTTCCAGTCTTGCCATCCTTGATTTCGGAAACTTCGACGACGTATTCAAAATAATCTTCCGCGACGTTTGAGGACTCCCCCTCGCCGATCGCCATGTTGCCACGTTCGGAAAAATGATGGGCCACCCCGCCGCCCACCAGCATGAAGATGATGCCGAAATGCGCAATCAAGTTGCCATAGTGCCTCCATCCCTTGCGGATCCGGATGACACCGCCCAAGATCAGATTCACTAACAGAACTGCACAAACCCAGTAACCTCCTGGCAACGGCAGTGGAACCATCTTGCCATTGATCTCCGGAAACAGGAAAATTGACTTCCAGTCGAAATACTTCGTGAGCGTGGGATAGAGCCCGTTGTCGCGTTGCTCGAGCGTCGCAAACCAAGTCAACAACCCCAATAGAAGCAGCGTGACCGTCGCAAGTCCAAACCCAGAAAGAAGATCAAAAACCCTCTCGAATAAAGGTTTTGCGGCTTTCTGGGGAGATGGTGCTTTGGTGAGATCCATGGTCAATTACAAAAAATCATACGGGGTTGATCGGCGAATCATTCAGCCATACGAAGGCTTTGGGTGAAGCGCTCAAGCACTGGCTTCGCGGCGTCAACCTCAGCCTTTGGCCCGACCATCTTGACGGTGAGGATCTGCCCCTTGACCGAGGCAATGACCCCCGCAAGGCCAAATCCAGGCTTGGCCGGTGCTCCCATGCCACTCGCGTAGTCGCCCTCAGCCTTCACAAAAACTCCCGTGGCCCCTGCGAGATTGAGTGTCGGCAACTGGCGCAACGCAGCTTGGTCCAGTGGACTCGCTTCGAATTGTTTTAGCCAGCGGTTGGCGTTGTCGAGTACGGTCCCCGAGGCGAGGGAAACCCAAACCTCACCCATGCCACTCTCACCAAACCGATAGTTCAGTAAACGAAATTGTGAGGCTGGTAGCACCAACCAACCCTCGGGGGTATCGCCCTTGACCGGACTCGGCTTTGCGTCACGAAACCGCTCATCACTGGTGGCGAAAAGCTTTGGGGCCACGTCCCGCGTCGTCACTTCACGAGTTTCGATCACGGTAATCTCACTTCGCTTCTCACAGGAAATGAAAATCAGACTGCCGAGTAAAAGGCAGACAGCACGAAAATTCATGAGATCCGGATAAGGCAGCCCCCTGCCCCGCGCAAGTGAAATTGCCAAGATTGCTCGCATTTACCGCCCGATGGTTTTTTGATTCGCCGTTGCGATTTGCCAGCCCCGCGACTACAACCACTCTCGTGGAACCTATCCGCTACTTCAACCGACACACCGGCAACCTCGAAACCGAACAAGTCTACGGCGAGGGGTTCTTGCGTTGGACTTACGGCCACCCAATCGGCGCGATCTCGCTCAATGCCTTCGTGAAGCGCCCGTTCTTTTCCTCCTGGTATGGCCACCGCATGAGCACCGCGAAGTCGGCCGCCCGCGTGGCACCATTCATCGCGCACTACGGCCTCGACCCCAACGATTTCGCCGATTCTCCCGCCTCATTCCAGAGCTTCAACGAGTTTTTCTTCCGAAAACTCAAGCCCTCCGCCCGCCCGATCGACCCCGACCCACACAGCGTGGTGCTCCCCGCAGACGGCAGACACCTCGGCTTCACAAAGGCTTCAGAAATCCGCGGCGTCTTCGTAAAAGGCCAACGATTCGACCTGCCCACCCTGCTGGGCGACGCCGATCTAGCAGCCCGCTATGCCAATGGGTCCTTGATCCTCTCACGGCTTTGCCCGGTCGATTACCACCGCTTCCACTTCCCCGCTGCCGGAATCCCCGGCCCCACGCGCACGATCGCTGGCCCATTGTTTTCGGTTTCACCCATCGCTCTTCGCCAACGTCTCGATTACCTTTGGACGAACAAACGCACGATCACCGAGCTCAAAACCGAGCAGTTCGGAACGGTTCTCTGCATGGAAATCGGCGCAACTTGCGTCGGCACGATCCAACAAACGTTCCCCCCCCGAGAATTCGTGAACAAGGGTGCCGAAAAAGGTTACTTTGCCTTTGGCGGCTCATCGACCCTCACGCTGTTCGAACCGGGTGCCATCGAATTGGAAAACGACCTCCTCGAACATTCGTCCCAGCAAGTCGAACTCTACGCCCGCGTCGGGACCCGCATGGGCCGCTCCGCTTGACCACCGCCAGCGGCAAATCCTCAATCTCATCCACTCCCAAATGCTCACCCACCTCAAGACCTTGGAAGATCACGCCAAGGAGGCCCTCAGACCCGCGTTGGAGGGACAACTCTCGCCCTCCGAGCGCATCGACCTCTACAAGAAGTTTCTCAAAGTCGAGGAGCACCGGATCAAACTCCATCACCGCGCCGGAGCAGGCGGCCTCGAAATCGCCCGTGCCCGCGCCGCCCTGATCGATCTCGTGCTCAGCTCGATCCTTGAAGCGTCACTCCGCACCAGTAACGACGCCCCACTTCCCATCGCCCTCGTCGCCACCGGCGGATATGGCCGCAGCACACTCAACCCGCGCTCGGACATCGACATCCTTTTCCTGCTTCCCCGCGCATCAACGAAACTGCCACCCCCACTCCAAGAGCTTGTCCAAAATGTGCTCTACCTCCTGTGGGATGTCGGATTCAAGGTCGGTCAAGCCTGCCGCTCGATCCCTGAATGCATCGAAGAAGCAAGGCTGGATCAAGAAAACAAAACCTCGCTCATGGACGCACGCCTCATCGCCGGGGATGCAAAACTGTTCGCTCAATTCCAAACCCGCTTCGCCAAGGAATGCATCGGCAAGGACCAAGCCGCCTTCTTCGAGCTCCGCCGCCAAGACCTGCGCAACCGCCACCAGAAATACTCGCGCACCGTTTTCCTCCAAGAACCGAACGTCAAGGAAAGCTGCGGCGGCATGCGCGATTACCAAAACATCCATTGGGTCGCCCTCGTGAAACGCGGCACCTCTTCTCTCATTGACCTCGTCAACGCGAAACTCCTGACGGAAACCGCCCTCCGCGAACTCGAGGAAGGCTACGATTTCCTCCACCGCGTCCGCAACGAACTCCACTACCACGCGGAGAAGGCGACCGACCAACTCACACTCCAACTCCAAGGCGTCGTCGCCACCGCTTTCTCCTACCCGCAAAAAAGCATCCTTCGCAGCACGGAAGCATTCATGCGCGACTACTACCGTCACACGCGCAATATCTATCAGCACACGGGCTCAATCATGGAGAGCTTCCAAATCGAACACGAAAACCTCTCAGAAAACAGCCTCCGTTCGTTCCTCACCTTCCGGAAAAAAAAGCGCGAGGAGTTCGATGGCTTCATCGCTCAAGAAGGCCGCATCTATCCAGCCAACCCCGAAATTTTCAAAGACGACCCGAACCGGATGATGCGGCTCTTCCAACACTGCCAACTCCGCAGCCTCCGACTCAGCCCCCCGATCCGTAAACTCGTGACCTCTCACTGGGCCGACATCGACCGCCCATTCCGCTACTCAAAGGCCAACCGCCAAACGCTCCAAGCAATCCTCGAACGCAAAGGCGAAGTCGCCGGCACCCTCCGTCAGATGCACCGCGTCGGATTTCTCGGCCGCTACCTCCCAGAATTCGGCGCTCTCGACTGTCTCGTCCAACACGAGTTTTTCCACCGCTACACCGCCGACGAACACACACTCCGCTGCGTCGATCAACTCGACCAACTGATTGCCGAAACCGACCCGCGCCGCGAAATCTACCGCAGGTTATTTCACGCAATCGAAGACTCATACGCGCTCTACCTTGCCGTCATCCTCCATGACACTGGCCGCGCTGAAAACGTCCGCGAACACACCGACGGCTCCGCGATGCTCGCCGCCCGCCTCTGCAATCGCCTGCAAATCCAAGGCGCACGCCGCTCGCTCATCATGTTCTTGGTAGATAACCACCTGAGCTTCTGGCGCACCGCAACCACCCGCAACCTCGATGACCCCGCCGTCATCGCTGAGTTCGCCGCCATCGTGAAAACCCCCTCAAACCTCGACGCACTTTTCCTCTTCACCTTCGCAGACTCCAACGCAACCTCCGCCGAAAGCTGGACCAGCTGGAAGGAAAGCCTGATGCTCCAACTCCACTCGGCCACCCGAAACTTCCTCGAAAATGGCAGCGAAAATTATTCGATAAAACTCGATACGGATCGCATCGCTCTGCGCGCCGAAGTGATCGGCCTGATGCGCGATGACTACCACCCAGACGTCGACCAACACTTCACGGCCATGCCCGCCGCCGCGTTCCACTTCAGGCAGGCCCCACACATCGTCACCCAAGTCCGCACGGTCCGCCACTTCCTGAAACGCGAATCAGAAACCTCCGACCCCTTCGCGTCCTGCATCAAGTGGATCGACCACACCGACAAGGGCTACACCGAGCTCGTCCTCGCCACCCGCGACAAACCACTCCTGTTAGAAAAGATCTGCTGCACCCTCGCATCCGAACAAATCAACATCCTTTCCGCCGACCTCTTCACCCGAACCGACGGAATCGTGGTGAACATCTTCCGCGTGTGCACCACGAACTTCGAACCCGTCTCCGACGCTTCAATCCGCAAGCGATTCCTCGCAACCTTCGAAGCCATCCTCATCGCCGAGACCTACGACCCCGAGAAATTCCTCCGCCGGAAGGTGAACTTCCTCAAGCCCCGCTCGGATCACGGCATCACGGTCCCCGTCCGCGCCTTTGTGAGCAATTCACTCCACCCCACCTGCACGACCGTGGAAATCCAAGGCCTCGACCGCATCGGCCTGCTCCACGACCTCTTCCAAACGATCAACTCTCATCACCTGAACACCGCACACGCCCGGATTTGCACGGACAAAGGGGTGGCCATGGACACGCTCTACATCACCACCCCCGATGGCAAAAAAATCGAGGACGCCGACCTTCTCGCACAACTTCAAAACGAGTTCTCCGCCTTGATCGCCCGCCCAGAAACCGCTGGCTAATTCTCACAAATCACCGGAAATTTCTCGAAATCTGCCCCAATCCCCAATTTCAGTAAGATTCTGCTTGGCATTCCCCGCCAGATCTTGCAATTTCCGCCCCAGCCCATTTCTCGGGCAAACGAAATAGACGATTCCATCATGTCCGTATCCATCCGACTCAACCGCAAGGGAACCAAAGACCGCCCCTACTATAAAATCGTTGCTGTTGACAGCCGCAAACGTCGCGATGGACGTTTCATCGAGCAACTCGGCACCTACGATCCACTTCTCGAAGGAACGAACTACACGATCGACCTCGCCATCGCTGATAAATGGCTCGGCGTCGGCGCAAAACCTTCGGAAACGGTCAACAGCATCATCCGCAAAGCGCGCACCGCAGCTGCGAAGGCTTAATTCGCCCTCCAATTTTCATCTTTTCAAACAACCGCATTCCGCAAGGAATCGCGGTTGTTTTGTTTGAGCCTCACCCACCCTCATGAAACCGATCCCCTTCGAGCAATTCATGGCCAAGGCCCTGCACGACCCCCAGCACGGCTATTACGCCCGCAAAATCCAAACAATCGGCCACGGCGGCGACTTCACCACCGCACCGATGCTTTCAAACACCCCCGCCCTCGCGATCGCCACTTGGGCCAACCGAGCCCTCCGCGAATCCCGCTGCCGAAACCTGATCGAAATCGGCCCCGGCACTGGCGCACTCGCTGCCGCCGTGATGAAATCGCTCCCCTCGCTCACCCGCTGGAAAACCCGCCTGCACCTTGTCGAAACCTCCGAGCCACTCACCAAAATCCAACGCCACCGACTCGGCAGCCGCGCAACGTGGCACCACACGATCCACGATGCCCTCACCGCCTGCGACGGACACGCAGTGATCTACTCAAATGAATGGGTCGATGCCTTCCCCGTCCGCCGATTCGAAAAAACCACCACAGGCTGGCAAGAAATCGCGGTGCACTTCGAGGACCAACACGTCCCGCGCGAGTCGCTCATGCCGCTCGGCCCACTGCCTGAATCATCCGGATTCCGAACCTCGCACCCCATCGGCCAACGCATCGAGGTCCACGAGTCGTTTCACCGTCACCTCACCGACTGGCTGCCACTCTGGAAGTCGGGCAAAATGCTCACCATCGACTACGGGGCCGAGGCCGAAACCCTCTACCATCGCCGCCCCCACGGAACCCTCCGAGCCTACCTCCTCCAACAACGACTCGAGGGTCTCGCCATCTATCAAAACATCGGCCGCCAAGACCTCACCGCCGATGTCAATTTCACCGACCTCCAAAATTGGAGCCAACCATGGGTCTCCCAACAACGCCTCATGACCTTCGGTGATTTTCTCATCTCAAACTCCAAAGCAAAATCCACCGCCCCCGACGCAGCCCACGAGACCCTCACAGATCATCACGGCGCGGGCGATGCATTCCTCGTTCTCGAACAACACCCATCATCCTCCCCCCCAAAAAACAAACCGTGAATCCCTCAAGAGTCACCGTTTGAAATGATTCAAAAAAATCATTCGAACCTATCGATCAAAAAAACGAACATCAATCAGTTCCCCCCACCTTGTCTCCTGCTACCACCTCCGCCGCCCCACATGCCACGACCTTCGAGGATCGATTTTTTCGCTTCGTCGGACAGAGCCGTCGAGGCTTCGATGTAAGCCTTGGCCTCCGTCGGATCTTCACGCATCCATCTCATGGCCGCCACCCCCATGGTCCGGCTCCGATCTCCCTCGTCGGTGATGGTCTCCGCCACTTGAATCAGATCCGCTGGTGACCCAATGTTATTGCTCCACACATAGGCTTGCGCCGCGCTGTCATACGCAGTTCCCGGCTGGAAAGAATTCACAAACGCCAGCGCCGCAATCGGATTCTTCTGCGTCCATGCGGGCATGAGCTGACGCATAGCATCTCCCATCGCCTTGCTGCTGCCTTGCTCCTTCAAGAAATCCCCAGCCGCCTGCGGATCCTTCCGCGCAAGATGACCCACCACATCCGCGATCAAACGATCCTTGGCATCGCCTGCCGCCAGACTACTCACCTGCTTGGCCGCACCTGCGGGATCACCATTAGAAAGCCCACCGATCGCCGAAGCCAGCGCCGCCTCTTGATCCGCGGCCGGTAAGGTCCGGACCCACGCTTGAGCCTCATTGAAATTCAAGGCACCGTATTGCGCTGCAATCGTCCGATACGCGCCTGCACGGTCGCCCTCATCCATCTTACCAACCATCTCCGCAGCCTTCCGCGGATCAGTCTTGGCCACTTCACCCACCACGGCGCTCATCGCATCACCCTTACCATTTTCCAGTGAGCTCGCCCACGCGAGGGCCGCTGCCGGATCTTGCCGCGCCCACTCAGTCGCGATGATCGATGATGCGCTCTGTCCGCCCACCCGGCCGCGCCACCCACCCATCATGTCCATCACCGCAAATTCACGGGGATTTACGCTCAAGTATTTCGCCGCATTCGCAGGATCCACACTCGCCCAACTTTGTAAAATGGTCGGACGCACAAAGCCCCCCGCCATCCCCATGGTATTTGAAAATGCCATCGCGGCCGTCGGGTCCACCTCTGCCCAGCGCCCAAACAACAAAAACGACGCCATCATTCGTTCGCCCATCGGCAGATTATCGAGCTTGGTCGCCTCCTCAGCCAATTGCTCCGGAGTCAATCCCGCGTAAAAATCCATCAACGCCTGCACCCGATTGGAATTCCCTGCCAAGCGAGCCACGTCCGCTACCCCGCCGATCCGGCTTTTCTTCGCACCACCGATCGCTGAGGCCGCCGACGAACGCTCGCTGGAGCGAGTGCGCTGGGCGAAGGATTCCGGGGAAGCAGCATTCCCTGCAAAATCGGAGTTTTTACCGGAAAGGTAGCCGACGGCAGCACCGACGATCAAAGTTGCAACTGGGAAGATCCAAGGATTTTTCATAATGGCATGGCGACTTGTCTATAACCTCTGAGCCTCGCGGCAGTTGCGAGGAAAATCCCAAGAGAATCCCGAACCCACCACACCGGTGGCGGTGGCGGTGGTAAAAAAGAACAAGCGAGAATCATCAAGAACGCTTGCCATCTACCCCAAGTTCAACCTACAACGCTCTCGCGAGACGTTCATCCGCAGGGCGTTCGCCTCGCAGCACATCAGGAAACCCAGCGATTCAGATCGTTGATATTCAAACACCGGAGGGGTGGTAGAGTGGTCGATTGCGCCAGTCTTGAAAACTGGAGAGCCGAAAGGTTCCGTGGGTTCGAATCCCACCCCCTCCGCCATGACCCCACTCCCGCACGCGGGGGTGGGGTCATGGCGTTTCTGGGGTGGGCCGAGAACACTGCCGAGCGCTAGCGAGTCGGGTTTGAACGCAGAGCGAGCGGTCGCGAGCAGTTATCACGAGGCAAAGCCAAAACGCTTGGACGGAGCGAAGCGAAGTCAATCCCACCCCCTCCGCCATGACCCCACTCCCGCACGCGGGGGTGGGGTCATGGCGTTTCTGGGGTGGGCCGAGAACACTGCCGAGCGATCGCGAGTCGGGTTTGAACGCAGAGCGAGCGGTCGCGAGCAATTGTCACGAGGCGAAGCCAAAACGCTTAGACGGAGCGAAGCGAAGTCAATCCCACCCCCTCCGCCATCTAGTTCGTCAGGACTGTTTTTGCGTCTTTATTCGTATTCATGGGGTAATCTGGTAATCTGGTACTCTGGTTTTTCTCGGTGTCGTATGGTTGACCGTTCTTTACGGTCAAAAAGTTGGAAAAGCGTTGGAAATCGGACCGTTTTCTGTCGCGGATTTGGAATTTGAATCCCGGTCATCGTAGGTGTCTGCCAAGCGATACATCACCTTCCATCTGCCACACTGGCGGCACCGATCAAGGTCTGACTTTATCAGATTCTTTGAGTCATTCAGGCTGGTGCCGGGCGGAAACTTCGGATAACTCAACTGTCAGCGCATCAAGCTGCCCTCGTGCCAGCCAAGCTGCCTGCAGTTCCCATGGAAAATCTCTCTCAATTCGAAACCGACCTCTGGTCTGCCGCCGACAACCTCCGCGCAAACTCGAAACTGACCTCCAGCGATTACTTCATGCCCGTGCTGGGCATTATTTTCCTTCGTCACGCGGCCAATCGCTTCGATGCTGCCACACGGCAGATTGCGGCGGATCAAGCGTCCGGGAAAATGCCCAAGCGTAAAATTCAGGCTGCCGACTACCTCCGTCGCCGTGCACTCTTTCTGCCTGATGCCGCCCGTTATGATGGGATCATGGAGCATGCCACGACCAACCCCGGCGGTCTGCCGAAGCTTGTCACCGATGCGATGAATGCCATTGAGGCGGATTTTGAGCCGCTGATGGGGGTTTTGCCCAAGGACTACGGCATCTTCGAGCCGAAGGTCTTGGAGGAACTGATGCGCCTGTTCAACAGCGAGCAGATCAAGCACGCCACCGGCGATGTCTTCGGCCGCATTTACGAATACTTCCTCGCCAAGTTTTCCATCCAGAAGGCGCACGACAACGGCGAGTTCTTCACGCCCTCCTCGCTCGTCCAGCTTCTTGTCAATGTCATCGAGCCGGATCACGGCAACGTCCTCGACCCGGCCTGCGGTTCCGGTGGCATGTATGTCCAGTCCAGCCACTTCATCGAGGAGGAAGGGGGCGATGCCGCCCGCAAGGTGACCTTCTACGGTCAGGAGAAAAACCGCGACACCATCCGCATCGCCAAGATGAACCTCGCCGTCCACGGGCTGGAGGGAAAAATCGCCGAGTCCATCACCTACTATCAGGACGAGCACACCCTCATCGGCAAATGCGACTTCGTCATGGCCAATCCACCGTTCAACGTGGACCTGGTGGATGCCGAGCGGATCAAGAACGATCCGCGCCTGCCCTTCGGCCTGCCGGGCGTGAACAAGGACAAGCGCGTCTCCAATGGCAACTACCTCTGGATCTCCTATTTCTGGAGCTACCTCAAGCCGACCGGCCGCGCCGGGTTCGTCATGTCCTCCCAGGCGTCCAGCGCTGGCAACGACGAAAAAACCGTGCGCCAGAAACTTGTCGAAACCGGCGACGTGGACGTGATGATTTCCATCAAGGGCGGCTTCTTCTACACCCGCACCGTGCCGTGCGAACTCTGGCACTTCGACCGCAACAAACCCGCCAACCGCAAGGACCAGGTGCTCATGCTCGATGCCCGCAGCATCGGCCAGCTCATGGTGGGTTCGCGCAAGGTCTATGAGTTCACGCCCGAGCAGATGCGCAACCTCACCGCCATCGTCTGGCTCTACCGTGGCCAGCAGGACCGCTTCCTGGCCCTCGTCCACGACTACTTCCAAAAACACGCCGCCGAGTGCGCCGCCGTGCCGGAGAAAATGAGAGTATTCGATACCGCACTCGCGGCTCTCGACCCGCCCTTCGCCGCCATCGCCAAGGCCGTGAAAACCACGCCCGATCTCGATACCGAGAAATCCCAAGCCTTCACCGACACCCTCGCCGAATTCCGCGCCGCGCAAAAAGCCTGCGCCGCCGATGCCAAGGTGCTGCTGGCCGACCTCGCCGCCACCATGAAGAAACTGGCGAAATCTCCACCCGCCACCAACGCCGCGCAACATACGGCCCGGCAAGCCTTCGATCCCGCCGCCGACCGCGCCAAGGGTCTCGTCAAACAGGTGGATCTGCTTTACAAGCTCGCCTCCCGCGTTACCGCCACAGGTGCCGACCTCGCTTCAGTCGAGGAAATTGCCGAGGCCTACGACCGCCGCCCAACTGGTCGCCTCATCAAACAGCTCGACGAAGCCCGACGCGCCGCTGTCGAGCAACTCAAGCACGCCACCTATTTCCATCGCCACCTCGTCTGGCTGCAAGACCGCTTTCCAAAAGCGGAGATGCAATGGGTGCATGGACTCTGCAAAGTCGTCACTCGAAAAGAAATCGCCGCCGCCGACTGGAGCCTCACACCCGGTCGCTACGTCGGCGTGGCCGCTGCCGAGGTGGACGAGGACTTCGATTTCGAAGAGACCATTACTGAAATCCACACAGAACTCGCTGGCCTCAACACCGAGGCGGCGGAACTCGCAGCGGCGATACAGAAAAACTTGGAGGACTTGGGGGTATGAAACTTCGTCAATGTCACCTTGGCGACGTAATCAAGTTGCAACGTGGTCATGATTTACCCGAGCGACTTCGCAAGGAGGGCGACATTCCGGTCGTCACATCTTCTGGAATCACAGGCTTTCACAATGAAGCAAAGGCAAAGGCTCCCGGTGTAGTAACAGGCCGATACGGAACGCTCGGAGAAGTTTTCTTCTTGGATCAAGATTACTGGCCACACAACACCTCACTGTACGTAGTCGATTTCAAAGGGACGGATCCGCGTTTTGCCTCGTATTTTCTAATTAATGCCCTGCGAAACTATCAGAGCGACAAAGCTGCTGTCCCTGGTATTGACCGCAATGTTCTTCACGCACTCGAAGTCAGCGTTCCATTTGGCCCGGATCAAACCCGCATCGCCACCATCCTCTCCGCATACGACGACGCTCTGGAGAATAACCGGCGGCGGATGGGGTTGTTGGAAAAGGCGGCTCGGCTGCTGTATGAGGAATGGTTCGTCCGCCTCCGCTTCCCCGGCCACGAACACACACGCATAACCAAAGGTCTGCCGGAGGGGTGGGAGAAACGGCGATTGGATTCCATGGCCGAAATCAATCGCGCATCGTTGCCGGGCAACTTCGACGGAGTGATTGAATATGTGGATATTTCATCGGTTGCGCCGGGTCAAATTACCGAAACGACGGTTCTTGAGTTCCGTGATGCCCCGAGTCGCGCACGCCGTATTGTCGCGCACGGGGACGTCATCTGGTCGTGTGTTCGACCCAACCGCCGATCCCATGCCGTCATCTGGAACCCACCTGAAAATCTGATCGTTTCGACGGGATTCGCTGTCATCACGCCAACCGCCGCGCCCACGAGTTTCATCTATTTCGCCACGACGACAGACGCGTTTGCGGGCTATCTGGAGCAGCATGCCAAAGGAGCTGCCTATCCCGCCGTTGTGGCCAAGGATTTCGAACGCGCTTCACTCCTGCTTCCCACCCGGCAACTGCTGGTCGCATTCAACGAGATTGCCGAGCCGATCTTCTCACAGATTCACAACCTCGAACTCCAAAACCAAAAACTCCGCACCGCCCGCGACCTCCTGCTGCCGCGCCTGATGAACGGGGAGATTGAAGTATGAATCCATCAACTAAGAAGAACGCTATGTCTGGGACTGAAGTGCCATGAGCAAGAAAATCATCATCGCCGGTCCGAACGGCGCGGGCAAGACGACCTTCGCCCGCTCGTTCCTGCCGCAGGAAGCGCGGTGCAGTCGCTTCATCAATGCGGATCTGATCGCGGCGGGTTTATCACCGTTTGCGCCCGAGGCAGCGGCGTTCAAGGCGGGTCGCCTGATGCTTGAGGAAATCGCGAACTGCGTGAAAAAGGGGGAGAGTTTCGCCTTCGAGACCACGCTCGCCGGGCTTGGCTACGCGGGTCGGATCAAGCAGTGGCGGGATCAAGGCTACCACGTCAGCCTGTTTTTCCTACTTCTGCCGGATGCGGAAACCGCCATCGCACGGGTGGCGGAGCGCGTGCGTCAGGGAGGCCACGACATTCCCGAGACCGTGATCCGCCGCCGCTTCGCCGCCGGATTGCACAACCTTGAGACTGCCTACAAATCCGTGGTGGATACCTGGGCAAAATTTGATAACGTGGGCGAAGAACCGACATTGCTGGAATGGGGAGAAAACCGATGAACACCAAAGACATATCCACAGCCAAAGATCCCGACCTGCGTGCCTCTCTGGTCGCGTTGCGCCGCGCCTCCCAAATGGCGCGTAGAACCGCCATCCAGACCGGCACCAATCTTGTCGTCGTCAAGGACGGGCAAATGATCCGGATTCCGGCGGACGAGCTTCGCCGCCAAGCCGGACGCGGCTAGGGTGACTCATAGGAATAGACCCAAAAATCCAAAAATCACCTTTGGTGATCATTTTAAGTAAAGTATACCTTCCTTATTCTCAGTTTTCCTGCTGCCAAACCCGAAATTGTCGCTTGCAAGCAGTGAAAGCATTGCTAGCGTTTGGCCCATGAGTACCACGCTGACGATTCGAAACTTGGCCGAGCCCGTGAAACAAAAACTTCGGATGCAGGCGGCCAGCCATGGACGCTCCATGGAGGCCGAGGCGCGAGAAATCCTCGCCGCTGGTCTCATGAGAGAGCCTGAAGCGATCCAGCCACCCCGGACCAAGGAAGAATTGCGCGAGCGTCTCCTTGCCGTGACAGGGATTTGGAAAGACCGCTACGAGGGAAAAAGCACGGACGAATGGATGAAAGAACTTCGAGGCGATGACTGAAGTTCGCCAAGTTCTGGTAGACACGAACATTCTGGTGGATGTCACGAATGGCACTGGGGAATGGGCCGCGTGGTCGCGGGAAATGGTGGCGGATTTTCAAGGCGGAATATTCATCAACCCGAACATCTATTCCGAGCTTTGTGTTCCTCTGGAATCCACGGAGGAAGCTGAGGCGCTGATCGCGATGCTCGGGCTTGGGTATTTGGAATTGCCGCGCGAAGCCCTGTTTCTGGCCGCCCATGCTTTTCGGCAATACCGGCGGCAAGGCGGCAACAAAACCTCGCCCTTGCCTGACTTTTTCATCGGTGCTCATGCGTTGGTGCTGGGCATCCCGATTTTGACCCGGGACGTCAGCCGCTACCGATCCTACTTCCCCGAGGTGCGGCTGATTTCCCCGTAACCCGACAGCCGCCTTATGATCACCGACATCCACAGCGAAGACCGATTGGTGCAGGCGACGTTCGCCGATCATTTGCGCGACGTCCTAGGCTGGGAAAGCATCTACGCTCACAACGAGGAGACGTTCGGCCCTAACGGCACGCTCGGGCGGGCGAGTGAGCGCGAAGCGGTGCTGGTGCGCGACCTGCGGGCCGCCGTGGAACGGCTCAATGTGGAACTCCTGCCATCCGCCCGGCAACAGGCGGTCGAAAAACTCACGCGGGTGGATTTCTCGCGCTCACTCATCCAGCAGAACAAGGATTTCCACGATTTCATCCGGAACGGCGTGCCCGTGGACTGGCGCGATGCCGCCGGACAAGCGCACCATGCCCGCGCCAGGGTCATTGATTTCAGCAACGCTGCCAATAACCGCTTCCTCGCCGTGCGGGAGCTGAAGCTCCAAGGCATGCGCGTGCCGCACTATGGCACCCGTGCGGATCTTGTCTGTTTCGTCAATGGCCTGCCGCTCGTGTTCATCGAACTCAAGGCGGTGTATCTCAACATGCGGGCTGGATACGACAACAACCTGACTTGGTATCTTGATCCTAACGTCGTCCCCCACGCATTCCACCACAACGCCTTTCTCATTGTCAGCAATGGCGACCGCGCCCGCTATGGCTCGATCACGAGCAAGTGGGAACATTTCGCCGAGTGGAAGCGCAACGACGAAAAAGAGAAAGGCAGTATCGAGGCCGAAGTGCTACTCAACGGCATGCTGGCTAAGGATCGATTACTCGATCTGATAGAAAATTTCATCCTCTTCGACGACGGGCGGCCGGGCGGCACACGCAAGATCGTGGCACGCAACCACCAGGTGCTCGGAGTGAACTTGGCGGTCGATTCGGTAGAGCGGCAGGAGGAATTGAAACGGATGTATCCTGCGGAAAGGCGCATCGTCCGCTATGAGTCAGGCAAGATGAAAACCGCCATGGTTGCGGAGAGATCGAGCGAAGACACAAGCGAAACGGAAATCACCACACTCACCGCCGCCATCAACGAGGTTCCTCTCGTTCAACGCGCCCACCCGGACCTCGGACGGCTCGGTGTTTTCTGGCAGACGCAGGGCAGCGGCAAGTCATACTCCATGGTCATGTTCGCCGAAAAGGTGCGCCGCCGTGTGCCCGGCAATTTCACCTTCGTCGTGATGACGGATCGCGAGGATCTCGACGATCAGATCTGGCGGACATTCGTCGGCTGCGGGATGGTCGATCCCAAGACGACACCCCGCGCCAGCTCGGGCAAAGATCTCAAGGCCGCGCTGCAACAAAACCACAGCTTTGTATTCTCCCTGATCCACAAGTTCAACCGACCGGTGGACGAGGATGATCCTTACAGCAAGCGGGACGACATCATCGTGATGTCCGACGAAGCCCATCGGACCCAGGCGGGCAGGTTCGCCCGCAACATGCGCCTGGCGCTGCCGAACGCGTCGTTCCTCGGCTTTACTGGCACTCCGCTTTTCAGGCACGAGCACCTGACCAAGCGAATCTTCGGCGGCTATGTCTCGCGCTACGATTTCAAGCGGGCAGAAGAAGACAAGAGCACGGTCAAGCTGGTTTACGAAAACCGTGGCGAGAAACTCGGCATCGCAAAACTCGACCTGAATGACCGAATCGCGGAGAAGATCGAACAAGCCGGACTGGATGCGGATCAGGAAGCCTTGTTGGACAAACTGTTAGGACAAGACTATGAAGTCATCACTGCCGATGACCGGCTGGATAAACTGGCAGATGATTTCGTGGATCATTGTTCAGGTCGGTGGCAATGCGGCAAGTCCATGCTGGTGTGCATCGACAAGCTCACCTGCGCCCGAATGCTCCAACGCATCAGGCCGCGCTGGGATGCCAAGCTGGCAGCCTTACAGGCAGTGATCCCCACGAAAGAGTTAGAACTCGCAGCTACCACGGATGCGGAGGAGCTAGAGAAGCTAACTAAAGAGCTTGAGCACCTGCGAGGACTTGTGGAGTGGATGGAAAGCACCATCATCGAAATCATCATAAGCGAGGCACAAAACGAAGTGCGGGACTTCGCCAAGTGGGGATTCGACATCATACCGCATCGGGCGGTGATCAAAACCGGTTTCGAGACACCGGACGGCAAGCGGTTGAACGTCGAGGATGCTTTCAAGAGTCCGGATCACCCTTTTCGGGTCGCCATCGTCTGTGCCATGTGGCTGACCGGCTTTGACGTGGAATGTTTGCAGACGCTCTACATCGACAAGCCACTCAAGGCACACACGCTGATGCAGGCCATCGCACGTGCCAATCGTATCTATCCCGGCAAAGACTGCGGCCTGATCGTGGACTACAACGGAATGCTCAAGAGCCTGCGGGCGGCACTCGCTCAATACGCGGTCGGCGATCCAGGCGAGGAGCAACCCGATCCAGCCATCCCCATTGAAGATTATGTCCCGGCACTTGTTAAAGCCATCGAGGCAGCCGAGAACCACCTGCGCGGCGTGGGATTTGAGCCTGACCAGTTGAATGGACTGAAAGGCTTTGCCTTGACCGGCGCGATGCGCGCTGCCGTGGATGCCCTCTATACGACGGACGAGGCGAAATGTCGGTTCCAGATCATGGCGCGGGAGGTGTTTTCACTGATGAAAACACTCATCATGGAGCCGTCTGTCCGTCCTTACTACGTGCGGCATGACCACATCGAAGCCATTTACAAGAAGCTCGACGAACGGCGGGACACCGCCGACGTCACGAGCGTGCTCAAGGAGCTGCACAAGATCATCAACGAGGCCATCCGCGCCCAAGCACCCGGCGCAGACCAGGCGGAAGGGCTGAAGGTTGACCTGAGCCAGATTGACTTCGAAAAGCTTCAAGAGGAGTTCGCCAAGAAGGTTCGTCACAAGCGGAAGGCCTTGCATGACATCCGGGACATCGTGGAGCAGAAGTTGGCCGAGATGATGGCCCGCAATCCGATGCGGATGGACTACTACAAGAAATATCAAAACATCATCGCCGACTATAACCGGGAGAAGGATCGCGCTACTGTTGAGGAGACTTTTGCCAATCTAATGAAACTTGTGGCTGATATGGACGACGAGGCGCAACGTCATGTCCGTGAGGGATTGACCGAAGAGGAACTGGCATTTTTCGACATATTGACCAAAGAGAATATCTCAAAAGCAGCACGAGAACGGGTCAAGCAGGCGAGCAAAGGACTGCTGACGACACTCAAGGAACAACTGGCGACCATGCCCGCGTGGACCAAGAACACAACGACTCAAGCCGACGTGAAAGTGCTCATCCTCGACACGCTCTATGCCTCGCTGCCACGGCCTCCTTTTTCCGACGAGGAAGCGGAAGCGCTGGCGGAACGACTCTATGGCTTCGTTTGGCAGCAGAGTGAGATGGCGGCTTGATGGCAGGCATCCTTGGTTTTCCCTTTCAGTCAGATAGTGGCTCCAAGAGTTCTCCGCTCCTGTACATCGAACCGGATTTCACCCAAGGATGCCAGCGCGCCATCAATCGCCCGCCATGCCGATCCGACTGACGCCACCGACCCTGGTTCTCGAATCCACCTGAGAAAGGGGCACTGGCATCCTGCCTGTTTTCCAATCCAGAAAACCGTCGCCAAAAGAAATCTTGGCACAGCGGTTCGGAAGGCTACGCTCGCTGCGAATGAAAACCGCCGTGAAATCTCCCGAGTCAGCCGTGTACCGGCGTGCTGCCGAGCATTCTTCCTTTCAGCGTTTCAGTTTTCAGCATTTCAGCTTTACCCAAATCCCCCATTTCCCCGCCCTCCGGCCCGGACCAATGGCTCTTTCAGGGGCCTCCCGCAGAAAGCAAATTCCTAGCAGCCTCCCGCAGAAAGCAAATTCCTAGCAGCCAAGAAATTTATTGAAAGTGAATTGAGTAATAGGCAAATAAAATCAAGCTCCCAAGCTGTTGATCTGCTTTTAGAAAAATTCGGAAAAAATCGTCAAATTATACTCAGCGAACTAGAAAAAATCACACTTTATTTAGGTGAATAAAAAAATCTTACAGTCGATGCGATCGGTAAAATCAGTGGTTTTGAGGCCGAGATTTCTGTTAATGAATTCATCTCAAGCTTCGCTGCACAGAAATTCGATATAGCTATCGTGCAAGCAGAGAAGCTATTCCGAGATGGTTTTGAATCTATCGTCTTGATTAGATTTATTTCGAATTATTTACAGAAAATTTATCAGGCAAAATGCGATATTCAGTTCGGAAGCCTTGATTTTGAGGGGGGCGGTGAAGGCTCAGAAATAATTTTTAAGACTGAAATCGAGTTTAGAAAGAATTTAAATGCACTTTCTTTGGACTTTTTGACAAACAATTTATTCAAACTTTCTGAGCTAGAAGCTAAGATTAAAACTAATTCACTTCCCTCAAAGCTTCTGTTTGTTCGTTTCATACATGATTTAAAGAATTGTTAAAATAATTAGTTAAACTTGCTTGACATTGCAGAAAGGGGTGGGTAGGTTGCCTGGCCTCTTCCGAAGCGAAGAATCAGTTTACTCTTTATCGATGTCACTCTTGAACTTCTAAACAAAGTCGAGCAGCCAACCCCCATTTCCCCGCCCTCCGGCCCGGACCAATGGCTCTTTCAGGGGCCTCCCGCAGAAAGCAAATTCCTAGCAGCATGAAAACCAAAACCCTCATCTTGGCTGCGCTAGGTGTGAGCATCCCCGCAACTTGCGCCGGTGATTCGCCACGCAGCCTGGTTTTTTCCGGGGATATCCAGAATCCAAATGACCGCACGTTTGTGAACTCGGTGGTCGGGTGGGATCTGTTCTTCAATTCGGGATTTCTTGGGGCCAGCACGGTGATTGGCAATGTCGAGGCGGGCCATATCTGGACGGGGCATGAGGCATTTGATCGCCTTACAGGTGTCACCAATTCCGTAAGCAACTTCAGCAATACCGCGGTGGGAGCCATCAATGAGATCGACTACCATGCCACTGCGGTGGGCCATGTCCTTGCCGGCAGCGGTCATCTTCCCACGCTGAACGGAGAGGACTATTCGTTGGTAGGTGTGGGTATGGCACCCGAGGCGACGGTTGTTTCCGGAGCGATCGCCACGGGCTTCTCTTCAACAGATTTTGGATCGTTTTCGATAAGCCAGGAATCGGCGGTGAATGTTTACAGGGCATTCTTTCAGGGGAGCGGGGCGGCGCAAGCCGACGTCATCAACAGCAGTTGGGGTGGAGGGGATCCGGCTGGTGCGGGAACCCTCACGGTGGCTCTCGATGGGCTCGCTAGGGAAAATTCCACCGTCGCCCTGGTGGTCTCTGCCGGGAATGGTGGCAGCGCTGCAGTGGTCGCCCCTGCCTCCGGCTTCAATAACATCTCGGTCGGATCCGTCGGAGGCTCAACCTTCCTGGTGCCATCCTCGTTTTCCTCCCGCGGCGCATCGGATTTCTACAATCCCCAAACCGGCGTGACCCTGACGGGTGTGCGTTCTGCGGTGGATATTGCCGCCCCGGGCGAGCGGATGTTCCTAGCCGCCTATCTCGGCGACAGCGGCTCGATAGGCGCTGGCATCCCGAATCTCGTCCAAGAACCATCACCCACGAATCTGTACTTTCTGGAACAGGACGGAACCAGTTTCTCATCACCGATGGTCGCCGGTGGCATCGCGCTTCTCAAGGATGCCGCCAACACGATTCTGGCCGGCGAGGCCAATGCGATGGATACGCGGGTCATCAAGTCGGTGATCATGGCCGCTGCGCGTGAAACCACCGGTTGGAACAACGGCCAGAACGCCATGAATGTAACGACACAAGGTCTCGATGCCGTCACGGGTGCCGGCACACTTGATTTGGTTGCCGCTGCCGATGTTTACTACTTTGGAACCACCGATGTCGCGACCGCAGGAGAAACCATTGCCAATACCGGATGGGACTCCGCCACGATCGATCTGGGTGATATCATCGAGTATGAATTCACCGCCACATTCACCCAATCCATGGCCCTAACCGCAGCGCTAAATTGGTTTTCCGTGCGGGATTTCGACGACCTGACAGGAAACGGAAGCGATATCGCATTCGCCAATCTGGATCTACAGGTCTGGTCGATTGATGGCAGCGGACAATTCCTCGCTAAAGTGGGTGAGTCGATGACGACCTATAATAATTCCGAGTTCCTGCGAATCGACGCCCTTGATCCCGGGCGTTACGGACTGCGGGTGTTATATAACAGTAACGTCTATGACACCAGTGGTGTCGTGAATAGCGAAAATTTTGGCATCGCGTGGCGTGCGGTTGCGGTTCCGGAGCCGTCGGCTGCCATACTTCTTGCCATGGCAGCGCTGGTACTTGGACGCCGAAGAATAAGGAACGATTGAGAATGATAGATGGATAGTTTTCAAATTCGCCGGCTACCGAAGATCGCCGCTACGAAAAATTATACGCATCCATATCGAAAACCACGGTCACGTCCTCCGGCAGGGTGGTTCTACGGAGCACGGACTGCACGTGGTTGGTGAGAGGGCGGGCTTTGTTAGAGCGGAGGGTGATCTGGAACCAACCCCCATTTCCCCGCCCTCCGGCCCGGACACCCGCTCTTTCAACGGCCTTCACCCCAAAAGCAATTTCCTAGCAAGAAGAAAGGGGCACGGGCGTCCCGCCTGTTTTCCAATCCAAAAAACCGTCGCCAAAAGAAATCTTGGCACAGCGGTTTGGAAGGCTACGCTCGCGGCGAATGAAAACCGCCGTGAAATCTCCCGAGTCCTCCGATTACCGTTGTGGACTTAGACTTTTTCTTACCGAAACACCGTTACCCGAAGCACCGAAACACTTCTTCCGTCCCCTTTTCCCCCGCAACCCCCATTTCCCCGCCCTCCGGCCCGGACCAATGGCTCTTTCAGGGGCCTCCCGCAGAAAGCAAATTCCTAGCAGCAGAAAGCAAATTCCTAGCAGCACGATCACTTACGATTGCCTGGAAACTCCGAGGCTGAAACCCGTGCCAACGCCAACGCCTGTGCTCCGGCGGATGGAGCCGGTTCCGACGGCAGCCGAGCTGGAAGAGATGAGGAAAATGGCGGAGAAGCGCTTCGCGAGCGTTTTTTTGCAATGCACGCTTTTCAACAAGGAATTCACCGAGGTGGCTTAAATTTTATGGACACCCGCCTGCAGGCCCCGATCTTTCGTGATGCGGCGGGCACCCGCATCACGAAAGATCGGGCAATCGACTCTCAAATCCTGATATGCCAGCATCCGCTTATGGAAACACCCGCTTCCAGCTTCAAACTCCGGGCTAAGGCCCCAGAGGGCCGAAATCAACTTTATACCAGAGTAGTGGTAAGTGTCCTCTGCATAGCGTTGTTAGGCGCCTTTTCTGCTAAAGCTCAGACTGCTGCTAGCTTGGCAGCCAGTGGTGTGACCGACATTGCGGCGACGCTGCACGGAGTAGTCAATCCGGCTTCCGATTCGAATTATTACCACTGCACTTTTGAGTATGGCACCGACACCTCCTACGGCCAATCCGTCAGTGCTGATTTCTTCGAGGTCACCGGCACCACCCCTATTGCAGTAGCCGCGGAGCCGCCGGGACTGCTCCCAAACACCACTTATCACTATCGCGTCGTTATGGGGCCGCGCTCCGGTGGGGGCTATCACGGTGATGACATGACCTTCACGACCGGCCCGTCGGCCACGCTGCCCATCTTCGATTCCGTCCGAGCCGACTCCATTGGTGACACTGCGGCTTCTTTCGTCGTTTTCGGTCCATCCAGCGGAGGTTCGGCTGCAACCGTATCCATCGAATATGGCGTGGATACCAATTATGGCTCTGTTTACGCTTTCCCTGACATTATTCCAGTTAACACGTGGCTGCCCTACCCGAGCGCTCGTGTGATCGGGCTGACGCCCGGCACCACATATCACTGGCGCTTCAAGCTGACCAACGCCCAAGGGAGCACTTATAGCGAGGATCAGAGTTTCACCACCATGACAACTCCGGTCCTGACCACCGGCGCGGCGACCGACATCACCAGCCTTCTCGCCACGTTCAATGGCGAGGTGAACCCCATGCAGCAGATGTTCGAAATCAGTTTTGAGTATGGAACCGACACCTCCTACGGCGGCCAAACATCTTCCGCTCCAACTTACGTCTATGGCACTGGAACCACTGCTGTGAGCGCTCGCGTCGGCTTCTTGCGGCCCGGCACCACTTACCATTACCGCATCCGCGCCTTAGCCTCCGGGGTAGGCGTTTGGTTCACCGGTCCCGATCAGGTCTTCACCACTCCATCGGACATCGCCGCCCTCTCTGCCACGAATGTGACCGACCTCGGAGCCACGGTCAGTGGCACTGTGGATGTTGGCAGCTCCTACAACCCCTTGAGCTTCTGGTTTGAATACGGCACCACCACGGCTTACGGGGACAGAACGAACCACCTCAGCACGCAAAGCGACCCGTTGAATCCAGAACTCAAGGTTGTTACCGCGAGTTTTTTCAATCTTCTTCCCGGAACTCTCTACCACTGCCGGATCAACGTTCGAGAGAGTTACTCCGAGCCCGTCTTTTCCGGCAGTGACTTCACCTTTGCCACCGCTGCGCCCGCCACACCTCCTACGATATTGCTCTCGGGTAGTTGGTTTACTTCCGGTGCTTCGTCGGTTGTTCCCACTGCTGCTACCCTTCAGAGTTACGTTCGATCGGGTAGCTCCGACGCAACCGTCACAGTGGATTACGGCATTGACACAAACTACGGCTCGCAAGCTGTCGCGCCGCTACCTGTGGCTGTCAGTAGTTTCGGGCTGGCATCGATTCCGATCACCGGGCTCACGCCAAACACTACCTACCACTACCGTTTCAAGGCCACCAATAACGAAGGCACGGACGTTGGCCCCGATGCTACTTTTACGACACCATGCTTACCCGACGTGAGCACCGCCCCTGCTACATACCTCGGTTCCTCCTGGGTAAGGTGCAATGGCATCTACAATCCCTGGGGGGCGGCTTACTCAGCCACCATCGAGTATGGCACCAGCACTGCCTATGGATCCTCCGCCGCGGCTGAGAGTTCGGGACCTTCAATGGTCCCCTTCATCATCCCGCAAAGCGTCCAAGCCGATCTTGATGGGATCGCTCCCTCCACCACTTACCACTACCGCCTCAAGCTCTCGGACGGTTACGGAAATTTTTACTACAGCGATGACGCCACCTTCACCACATTGTCCCCGGTCGAGGCATGGCGCCAGAACTTTTTCAACACCACTGACGGCACAGGCGATCGCGGTGACCTTGCCAACTCGACGGGCGACGGCGTGCCAAACCTCCTCAAGTATGCTTTGGGCCTTGATCCCACCCAGCATGTAACCCAGCTGACGCCTTATCCCGAGACCGCTGACGACGGCAAAACCTACCTTACTTTCTTCTTCTCGCGTGTCAGCGTGGCCACTGACCTCACCTACGAAGTCCAAGTAACCGGCAATCTTACGGGGCCGTGGACCACAATCGCCACGTCCAGCGGAGGCAGGCCCTTCACTGGCTTGGGCCTCATTCGAGAAATGTCTCACAGCGAATGGCTTTCGAGCCTTGGCGGCTGGATTATAACTATTCCCACTCACCCGCCCCCCCCGCCCTCGTATCCAGGCGGCGACTATTCCGTCATGGTGCGTGACATCGTTCCCTTGTCCCAATCAAGTGCGCGCTTTATGCGCCTGAGGGTCACGCGCTGCCGGCTCCCCCGACCATGAAAACTGGGGTTCATTTTCATTCAAAATCCACCTACAAATGAGGCGACTCCATCAGATAAAACTAACACTCCGAACCTATAAATGAAAGAAAATGAACCCTGACCCGAATGGCGCTAACTTAAGCTCGGTTTGGGATATTTCCTTGGGTTTTTGGAGGGGCGGTTTCTTCTTGGGATGTGGCCCATGGATTTGCGAGGTTTTGTGAGGAGGTGGTAATTTTTGGGTCTGCGTTTTTTGGCGCGGGGTTCGGATCGGTTGGGGCGTTCGGGGACGGTGTCTGCGGCGATGAAGTGGAGCATGTCCAAAAGCAGGCGGCGTTGTTTGCGGGGGGATTTGCGGGCAGCGTCGAGCACGGGGGGGCAGTGGCGGAGGGTGTCGATTGAGCCCTTGAAGCTGATGCGGGCAAGTGGCTTGTGGTTGCGTATGGAGGCTGACTGCATGACATGGAGAATAACATTGTAGGCGATGAGGTGCATCTGGAGTTCGCGCTTGATCATGTGGGGTGAGCGGCAGCGCAGGATTTCCATCCCGAGGAATGTCTTCAATTCGCGGAAGTGCAACTAACGCTATCCGGGGTGCCGCGCTGTGTTTGAGACGACGATGAACTGGCACTGGCTTTATGAGATTCTTGAAGCGCATATGGATCACAAGGACATCGTCTTGGCCAATGCCTACAAGATGCGCATTATCGCCGAGGCAGAGGTAAAGACCGATAATCCTAAATTCGGCAGTTAGGAATTGAAAATGGGCGTGGAAGTTGCTTGCGGTATGGTTGATGGAATCAAAATTTCTGCCTGAAACGGCTCACCCTGTGGGTGAGGTAAAAAACGAAAGTATTTCACACGATAAGGTCAGCGCAGGCGCCTCGACCTTGCCTGTTGATACAGGCGGAGGGCGCTATCATGTGCAGTGGGATGACTCGGCTCCAGTAACTCCTCTTGGGCAATTGGTGTTCTTCGCGCAGTTCCTGCACGCTGGTGGAAGATGGGAGGATTTCTGCAAAGAGGCGCCATTTGGATTCACAAGCCCGAATGCTCCAACTCATGAGGATGTGCTCGGTTCGTTGGCTTTTTCCATTTTGTGTGGCCACACGCGCTACGCTCATGTCAACGCGCTGCGATTTGATGCGGTCAATCCCGCGATGCTGGGCATGCAAAAGTCGTCAGTGAAGATAGTGCCCGCCGCAATCTCAAGAAGTTCGATCAGATAGAAGCTCGCAAGTGGCAAAGCAAGCATCTGCGCGAGACTTGGGAGCGCTTGCTCTACGAACCATGGATGCTGGATATCGACACCACAGTGAAAACGGTTTTCGGTCATCAGGAAGGGGCGGAGGTCGGCTACAACCCGCATAAACCCGGGCGTCCCAGTCATGCCTATCACACTTACTGGATCGCGAGATTGCGTCTGTGTTTGGATGTGGAGGTGCGCCCAGGCAAACAAGGCTCCAGTTCGCATGGAATGCCGGCGCTGTGGGAGTTGATCGACTCTTTGCCGCGCGAGTGCCGTCCGCATGCGATCCGAGGGGATTGCAACTACGGCAATGAATCCAACATGGTGGAATGTGAAAAGCGTGGCATCCCCTATCTCTTCGAACTACGCCAAACAGCGAAGGTCAAAAATCTCATCTCCTTGTTGGAACAAGCAGGCGGCTGGGTGGACTGCGGTCAGGGATTTGAAGGCATTGAGGGAGAAGTGCGCTTGGGCGGATGGAGTCGTAAACGCCGGGTGATTGTGGCCCGGCGGCTCGTCAAACAGGAGGCAACCGAGGATGACAAAAAGGCACTGCCTCTTTTGACGCAAAATGGGGAATTGCCGCTGGAAGTCGTCTCCTACGAATATATCAACCCCCATTTTCCCGCCCTCCGGCCCGGACCAATGGCTCTTTCAGGGGCCTTGAGGCGGACCCCGAAATTCGGGCCAGGGGCTAAGCTATGATTGTGGTGGTCGGGCGCGGGTCTTGAACCCAACCTAAACCACACAAAATGAAAGCAAAACGAAGAAGACACGAACCCGAAT
>Ga0164294_10000228_pt1 | contig 54097 bp, 53 predicted proteins | sample GEODES005metaG_FD_111479 | JGI IMG/M metagenome (GOLD analysis project Ga0164294, IMG submission 111479) | Oligotrophic lake water microbial communities from Sparkling Lake, Wisconsin, USA - GEODES005 metaG | ecosystem: Environmental > Aquatic > Freshwater > Lake | place: USA: Sparkling Lake... | reverse complement strand
TAACCCCGGCCAATGAAGTCCGGAGGCTCACCTTCAGACTGGAGGAGATTCCGGGGGACCCTCATGAAGTCCGGAGGCTCACCTTCAGACTGGAGGAGATTCCGGGGGACCCTCAAATCAACTAAGGACTCTCATTATGGCTGGATGAGAAATGGGGGTCACGTCAGGTTTCACTTCGCACCTCGTCCCGAATCCGGCCATTGAACCGCTCCACGAAGCCGTTCCGGGTTGGATTGGGCAAGCGTACGCGCCTACATGCTAACGAGCTTGCTAAAGACAGGACAGATTCGCTGCCCATGACAGACGCCTACCGCATTGAGGGAGGTCCGGATCGGCAAGAGACTCTTTGAGTCTGGGCCTATCCTCAAACCACATCAATTCTTTTCGGTCTGGGCCGAGATAACAAGGTCAGCCTCCGGCGAGGATGCCCCAAGTTGAGTGGTCAGGTCCGTGAACAGTAGGACCGGCACAGTGCGTATGATCGCGTCCAATACCTCTGCACTATGGTTCGCCGAAATTGATGTCAGGGGCAACAGGGCGTCGACGGATTCCATCAGCCCACCCCAGTCCTGGACGGACTTGCGCGGCAGGAAGGACAGGTTCCGTTCAATACTTCGGGACACCGTATCGCCGGCGACCTTGAACTGCAGGTCCGGGCGCAGCCGGGCAATCTGAACGGCAAGATCGCGATCGCGATAGTCGTTGACCAGAACCGCAATCGTTCGAGCCTTCCCCCTCGGCTTGGGCGCCAAGACTGGCGTTCCTGCCTGCAGCGCTCTCAACACTCCGTCAAAGGGCGGTAGACCACTGGGCGGCGCCGTGAAATCGAGTGACAACTCGTCTCCCACGATGTCCGCCAGGCCGAGACGGTCATATAGCCCGTCGAGACCATAGGCCGTGACCTCGCCGGCAAGACCCAGGGCCTCTGCGGCGCCATCGAGGCTGATCACCAGGCCAGGCTTCGCCCCGTCGATCAGGACTTGCCAGACCTCGGGGGACCAGCCGCTCGAACCATTGATGAAGCTGACATTGTCCCGCAGCTCCAGGACCGGCCGGTCGCTGGCCTGAACCGGGGTGGCGATCAGGGGACAGAAACCCAGGGAGGCCATGGCCCGGGCCGTTGCCAGGACAAGCCCTGCTGCGGACCCGGGCCGTTTCAGGGTCGGATCAATGCTGGGCGCAACAATGGCGATCGTGGTCCAGCGCGGAAGGGTGATGGTCCCATCGGGCAAGGGCAATTCTAGGTCCGGCCCCGCCTGCAGGCCCAATCCAGCCCGAGCCGGGGCCAGGGGCATCGATCCGCCGCCTTCGCGCCCTTCCCGGGCCCTGGCGACCCATTCCTCGCCCTGTATCGCCCGCCTCAGCAGGTTGGTGGTCGCTTGATGCGGGCGGGCCGGGATCAGCAGTTCGGCCGTGCGCCCGGCCATCTGGGCCGGATCGACGATGGCCATCACCCCGACCCAGCGACGGATCGCCCAGTTTCCCAACGGGCCGCTGGCGCGACGGGCCAGCCGTTCGAAAAGCTCGGGCATCGCCCCTTTTTGCCCGGAGATCCAGAAGGCCTGGGCGAAACACTCCATGATCGCCCGCAGGTCGGCCGGAGCTAGGTCCAGCCCGATGATCTCGCCCAGGGCCTGGAGGATCTCGCGGCTCTGGACAGCCTGCGCATCCGGGCGAGCAACCGCCAAAACCGCCTGACAGATCACCCCGGTTGCGGGCTCCGGTTGACCAGCCGCCATCAGGGACGACGCCAGGCCGGCAGCGCCATCCAGATCGCCAAACCGCAGCAGGCTGGCCATGAGCCGGATCGGTGTGGAGCCGCCGGCCGGCAGGGCCGCAATCCGTTCCAGGGCTTCGCGCGTGGCGCCTTCGCCTCGCGCCGGACGGTCGACAACCGTCAGTTCCTGCAGCAGGTCGGCCTCATCGACCCGCGCCCATTGGAAGGACGGGGTTGTCCTGGCCTTGGCCCGAAGCTGCTCGAAAGCCGTCGCCACATCCTCGACGGACAGCTCGGTCATGCAGACCGGCTCTTCGCATCGCAACCAGTCGGACTTGAAATTGCAGGGACTGCAGGCGGCGCCGGATATGAGGTTGATGCTGTGTTCGAACCAGCGACCGTTCTTGCGCCGCCCTGTCGGTCCGAACAGCCAAAGGGTCGGTACGCCCAGTTTCTCGGCCAGATGACACATCCCGCCATCGTGACCGATGAAATAGGCGCATCTGGCGATTTCCTCGGCGGTCCGCCTTATGGATAGCCCAGTGTAATCCTCGGTGTGAGGCACCAGCTCTTCGGGCATGCCAAAGCAACGCAGGGTCCATCCTTCTCCGGCAAGACGCTCGGCCAGTTGGGCCGTCTTGTCCCACTGTCGTTTCGACCAGACCCCGGTCTTGATGCCATTGGCCAGGCCGATGACCCGGTCATGCTCGGGACGGGCTTCGAGGTTGCGAACGAATGGCAAGGGCAGGGCGTCGCCTGGCGAGGGCGACCCCGGGAAGGCGCCTTCCAGCCCCAAGAAGAAGACATCCGCTTCACGGATGAACCGACCCTCTATGTTGTAGTCGAACTGCTTATGCTGCTGAATCCATCGGTCAGCAGTACACATCGGCTCCAGGTGGGCCGAAATGGCCGTCTGGACCAGAGCGCTGTAGTGACGGCCGGCCGTGTACTCAAACCCAGGGAACACAAAACCAACAAAGGGCGATCCCGAGAACAGCTGAACGCCCTGGGCCAGCTCGCCATTGATGATGACCGTCACCCGACGCCCGGTAGTTTCGGCCAGCCAGCGCACGAGGGGCGTGGCATTGAGCATGTTGCCAAGGCCCGAGCCGACAGCCACCGCAACCGGGGCCTCAAGCTGGATCAACCCTTCGGAGACCGTCAACTGGGGCACCCCGACATTCAGTTCGGTCTCAACAGCTTCGCACAGTGCGGCAGAGGCGTTCACCACCTGATCGCAACGCGATAGCGCCCTGGCCATCAGCGCCGTCTGCTCGCTGGAAAGCGAAGCCGCACCGCCGTCACCGCCCTCGAAGGACGCCCCTGCGGCATCCCAGACAATCGGGGACTTCAGGCTTCGCAGTTCCAGAATGTCGGCAGGATCGGACGAAATGACAATGACGGCGGCCGGGCACTCAAGAAAAATCTGCCGACGGGCGGCTGCGATCGCTCCGATGCTCAGATCTGATAGCCGCCATCCGCAACTCCGGATTTCAACGCGCAGGCTGGCTTCGCGCTGCGCATCCAGGGGCTGGGCGGACCAAACGACGACGTCCTTCATCATGCCACCTTGGCCCGAAGCGCGATGAGTTCCGACTCCGACGGAACGCGGAACGGTCCGTGGTCCTCGGGGAAAAGGACCGTCCTGTGATAGCCCCGCTGGAAAAAGCGTTCCGTGGTCATGTGGAGACCCTTGCGACCGATGTAGCGGGCGTTGTTGGTGAAGGTCGACACCCTGTGGAAACCCAGAACCTCGCAGGCCATGTTCTTGATGCTATCCTGGGATGATAGGTAGCCCTTGCCGCCCCTGCCGTAACGACGAAGCATCGCTTCGATCTCTGGGTGAACGGACTTTCGATCTCGATATTCGATATCATCCATGATCTGAAGGTACTCTTTCACGATCAGGTCGCGTTTTTCCCAGCAGGCACGGGTGATGGCAAACGCCCAGTTATGTTCGTTCATGAGGCAGAGCTCGCCCTTCAGCCTGCACTGATCTTCCAGGGAAATATCATTGCTCGCTCCGTACGCACTCACCATTCCGATATATTGATATTCCTCCGCCATGTCGAGCATTCTAGATATCAACGATAAATAATGAGGCTGAAGTATCATATCATCTTCAAGAAATATGGCCGCAGAGGCCTTCATGTATTCGAAGGAATACCTTTCCGCCCTATCGAAGTTGGCTGCCACTCCGAGATTATATACGGCTGAGTGAACCTCGCTCTGTGGAAAGTAGGCCTTGAACACCTTCACGCATTCATCGACTGCGGTCGATTGACCATAGGACTTGCCGTCTGTGCGGCCGACAACACCATCCTGAAACAGGAAGTATTTCAGCTCACGGGGCCCGCTGTATGTCTGACGCACCACGGACTGAAGGACCGCCTCCAGATAATCCGGACGATCGAACGACATGATGGCCACAGGCAGGATGGACGTCATGATCTACCTCGGCATCAGAAGGCTGAGCGAGCGCAGACGCTCGAACAGGAACAGGTCGGATTGGGCAAGGTCACGGGCCCCAAGGTCCGGGACCCATACAGTCCGGACCATGATCCCGAACAGGTCGCAGGCATCATTCGCCCCGCGGAACAGGCGGTAGTAGTCCGTCGCAGCCCTTCGCTCTGACAGGATCATCCGGATGCTGTCCGCTGTTAAGGGTCGATCATGCTTCAGGAAAAGGGTCCACTCGCCCAGTGATGGCGCCGCCCCCAGGCTCTGGTCCTCCAGGGTGACAACCAGGCGGCAGTCTGCACCATAGGCCTCGAAGTCTTCCCTGTGTCCGCCAGGACGGAGAACCGGAGGCAGATAGAACACGCTGAAACTGTCTTGACCGGGGCCTTCCGGGCCCGAATGGAGGGCCTGGACACCGGCGAGGCGGCGCTGCAGTTCTCCGTTCGGGTTCTGGCTTTCGAGCGAGCGGGACGCCCAGGAAAACCACTGGAGCGGCAAGGCCTGCCGTCCCAATCTCACATCCGGAACGCCGGACGAAAGCACGGCGGCCATTCCCTTGCCTGCGGTGGAGATACGCATGGCTTCAAGATGCTCGCCAGCGCCCTGCAGGCGCCTTTGGAGCACGACCCGGGCATCGGAGTGGGCAGGCTTCGCGGCAAGAACCTTTTCCGCTAGGGCTTCGGCCATTTGGTCCTGGCCACGCTCCATGGTGATCCGACTCTTCACAGCCAGAAGGTCGACATCATTGGGGCTAGCGCGCAAGGCCGTCTCTGTCACCATATCGGCAAGAGACAATCTCCCCAAAGCCAACAACTGGGTCGCAAGCTTTGAAGCATCTCCTGGCTTGAGATCTCGCTTCCATCTCGCCATGGCGAAATCGATCGAGGCGTTCTTGATTGCGCTGTTGGCGACGACACGGCGCTCGACTGGCTCCTCATGAACAGCGATCGCCTCCGCCAGTTCCAGAAGAACGGCATCCGCTTCACCTGATGTCGCAGTCGCCTGGCGCCAGAGATGGCCAAAAAGGGTACGAAGCGGATGCTCCTTGCCCGCGATGGGCTCTCGCATCAGGGCGACCGCAACGATGGCAAGTATCCTGGGCAGCCCGGCCCCGAGATTGTCCCGGGAAACATAGGCCATCAACAGGTCCAGTCGACCGACCGTTGCCGTGCGCCTCAGGCAGGCCAACAGGTCTTTTTCAGTCCGCGCTGCGCCGACAAATCGTTCAAAGGCCGCCTCATCAAACACGACGGTCAGGCCATCAATATATTCGGATGCTTCGTCTTGGATCCTTAGAACGCGAATTTCGTGAGGCTTTCCATCCAGTACGAGGTCGGGCAGATCGAACTCATAGACCGCCGCCACCCTGTCACCCAGCGACGGCGCCCCCTTGGCCTTATGAGGCGCCATTGGCTGGACAAGGCCGTCGATTTCCAATTGGAGCGTGGAAGGCTCCCTGCTCCAGGGCGCCTTGCCAACAATTCCCCGGATCGCCAGGCCGTCCAGAAGAACGATTTGCGGCGACACTGGGTCGCGCAGCACAACATTTACGCTTGATCGGACGTCAGCATTTTCACCGTCGACGAGCTGCAATCCGGCAAGGTCAGCAATCTGAGGGACGTCGAACTCCAGATACAGGTGCTCTCCAGCCAGGTCGGGCGTCGCTTCACTCGCTTTGCAATTCAGCCCGTCGCCGACCAATCGCCAATCGAAGACAGTCGGGTCACTTACCTTCACCAGAAGGCGCGTGCCGACAAGCATGGCCTCTGCCTCGATACTCGGGGCCGTCTCAGGAAGCGTCTGCACTGCTGCAGCGACATGGGTCGAGATGGCCTTGGACTGGAATCGAAGGGCACCGACCACGGACTGTTTTGGCGTGACCAGCTTTACGTGGGCAAACCAGTGCTGACCGTTGAGCACATCCTCAGGCAAAGGCAGCGAGAAGGGATGATCCTCTCCACCTCTCGCCGTCGCTTGCCCCGTTGATATGAGGAACTGCCGCGGGCCATCGAGTTGGGCAAATACCTGGAATTTCTGCCCCTTCTCGAGTCCGTGTATAGTTCCGTTCAGGCAGCGGGTGGTGAGTGTTGCCTCAAGGCTCGAGATTCTTAGGAGGCTGTCAAAGCGGCTGATGGCCGCTTCTATCCGGCGACGCAGGTAACGGATCTTCGGAATCGGCTCAATTAGAGGAAAGGCGGACCGCACAAATTCCGGGTCGTGAAAAAGGGCCAGAAGGAGATCGCGATAGCTTGTTGCCGACTGAACTCGCTCGATGGACTCATCGTTCAATGGCATCCTGGATGAAGCCCAATGCGCAAGGCTTCTCTCCAGTCGCGGCAATTCGATATCTTGCGGCACCCTGCCGTCGTCGATGATCGCATCGAGCACAGCGGAGTCGAACTGTCCGCTATGGAAGGCGCTCAGGAGGAGATTGCCAAAAGGCTTGCCAGGCGCGGCGCTTCCAGAACGGCTTGTGGTTCGCGAAGTTGCAAGTCGAAGGAGCCGGTTTACATCGGTTTCATCAAGTTTGGCGGATAACTTCGCAGCGGTTTCTGGCGTCGCTTCCGGAGGGCCCGGCTCCTCAAGCATGATCTGGTCAGGAAACGGGGTGGGTGGTCGGTCGGCAGACTGTGAGTGATCAGCGATCTCAGCGGCGCCTGCCTTCACCCGGGAGCGGCGGCCACGCTTGCCAACAACAGCGACCTCCATTGTCGTTTCGGACGAACCTGCAACGTCAATTGTTGGCTGATCCGGAGCGAGATACTGGTGGGGCGGCAACGCCCGCAGAGCCTCAAGTGCACGCGACGAGAATATGGACGATGAAATTTGCTCATCGTGGACCATGAACGAGAAAAAAGACCGCCAATCACCAACGTCAGCCAAGCCATCCAATTGCTCATCGGAGAGAGCTATAGATGAGGCGAACCAGTCCATAATATCTTCGGATGGAACACTTGAAAATTTCTGCTGAGGAAGTTGCTGATCATCAACAATCAATGGAACTGTTTTTTCAATAAATTCAGCACCATTTGTAATTCTGTTCAAAAGTCCGGCAAGTGTATGTGTCGAAAGCGTTTCATATACAGACGGCGGACTGGGCATTCGCCCCAATAGAAGGCGGAATGCAAAATCAATATCCTCGACGGAAAGGCTTCTTGCTTCCGCATCTGATTTTTGTTCCGTCTCGCTCAATTTATTCAGCCCTTTCGTCGCTTCAAAATCCTCAGAAAGCTTTGTCGACATGTATCTGTCGCAAAATTTCATAACGGAGGAATACCACCATAAACACGCAGCCTAGAATAATCAGATCACATCTGGCCTCTTTGAGAGAGGAATTGAATGACGTCTTCCAACGGTATTTCCCCAATGCACCGGCATTCACCCGAAAGGAACCGGGTCTTTCTATATTCCGCGTGAATCTCGCACGGCGCACACTCGCTGACCACTGCCAATGATTGGGATGTCGCCGCCAGCGGTCCACGGGTCCTTGCGTTGGTAGGCCCAAACAGGGCCAGGGTCGGGATGCCCAGGGCGTTGGCGATGTTCATCACGCCGCTGTCATTGGCCACGAAATAGCTGCAGGCCAGCATGGCCCGGGTCATCTCCTCGACACTGCCCCCGGTCAGGTCGCGGGTCCCGACGACATACTCGTCCTTAGTGCCGAACGAGGCGACATCAATGCCCGCCTTGGCGAGCGCATCGGCCAGGGCCTCGAAATGCGGCCACCGCTTGCTGGCCCAGATTCCACCCTTTGAGCCGGCGTGAAGGCCGACCAGCACCCGATCGGGCCTTTCATAGCCATGCCCCCCCACAAAGGCGCCGCGCACATCTTCGCTGTCATAGGGAATGCCCAGAACGGCTTCTGCGGCAGCCAGATTGAACTCGGCTTCATGCAAGGGGTCGTCCGCTGCGAAGATCCGCCATTCCCGCGAACTGAAGACCCGGTTGCTGGCAAATCGCGGAATGACCTCGCCGAAGCAATGGGTGAGAAAGACCGTGGCATAGCGCCTGGCTAACACAGCGTCATTCAGCTCAAAGACATGATTGACGTAGTCGGGATGCCCAACCAGCGGCAATAGCCCGCCATGATCGCCCGCGACCACCACATCGACCCGCCGGCCCAGGCGCCGGGCGATGTTGCGTATCAGCGGCGTGCAGTGAAGGATGTTGCCGATCCCGGACCCCACCCCGATGAGGATCGGCGACTGGCGCGAAGACACCAGCCCCCGGATGCGGGACCGTTGCTGTGAAAAGGAATAACGCGCCGAGTTTTCCAGCCCGCCGGCGGAGCGGCCCGTCCAGTAGCCATCATCGGCGAACAGCCGCTCGATCTCCGCGGCCCAAGCCTCGGGGTCTTCGGGCAGGGAGCCGCCACTTTCCTGCAACAGCAGGGGCACGTTGCCCCGATCCGATCCCACCACCGGAATGCCATGTCGCTGCGCCTCGATGACCATGCGGCTGAAGGTCTCGACGAACCGGTAGCTGGGCACGGCCACGACCCGCGACCGGCTATAGACCTCGGTCATGTCATCGACCCGGCCTAGCAGTTCGACATTGGACAGGCCGGCAGTTTCGATCTGCATGGCCGCCTTTTCAGCCGATCCCTGGTTTGCGATGGCCAGGAAGCGACGGCCCGGCAGGCGCTGCGCCACCTGCAGGATCAGGCCAAAGCCCTTGTCGTCGCGGGAATTGGCCAGCAGCACGCAGTCGCCCGCCGTTTCGGCGGTCACGGCCTTCGCCGGGTCCAGGTCCGGCGGCAGGGAATAGACGACGGGCAGGCGCGCCCCGAACCGTTGTTCAACCACGTCCCGGGTAAAATCGGAATTGGCGTAGACGGCATAGGCGTCAGCCAGCAGCAGGTTGAACTCCGGCCGGCTGGCCATCCGCTCGTCGACATCGGGGTAATATCCCTCTGATGGAGTCGGCTGGGCGATGAGTTCGCGCCAGAAATGGACGCCGAACACCAGGGCGACATCCATGAACCGGAACGCAGCCGCCGCCTCCAGCCCCAGGCCAGACACCACATGCACGACACTGGCATTGTGTTCGACCGCCAGCGACAACAGCGAAGCGGGCGAACCATCTACAAATCGGTAGTTCAGGCCGTCCGCGACCCCGCTTTCGCCGGCAAACTCCGCCCGGGTCCCGACCACCAGAACCTCCAGACCCAGGGACGCATAGATGCGCGCCGCCTGATCCAGAAACTGCTCGGCCCCGCCGAACTTGCGGATTCCATACTGGGACAGCAACAGCGCGGTCCCGCGCTCCGGCTTGGCAGCCTGACGCCGGCCCGTAGTGTCAGGATACGACTTGGCCGAAAACTGAAGGGCAAAGCGCTGGCAGTCGATCCAGCCGCTCTGGTCTGACAGGAGTCCGGCTTCAAAGGCTGATCGCAACATCGCCGTTCGATAGATCAGGCCCCGTCCGGTCTGCAGCACGATCGCCCCGGCCCAGGGAAAACCGCCGGATCTGATCGCCGCTTTTGCGTGAGCGGACTCTGTCGCGGCCCCGACCCAGATCCAGGTATCGGAACACTCATTGACCGCCGCAGCGGGCGCGCTGTCCGAACCCAGCACGGCCAGGGAGTCTGGCCACACCTGCGCCGCATGCTCCGCAAGGCGCTGAGATACGCGATTGGAGAACTTTGCCGCGTCCGAGCCAGGGGCGATTGCAACCGCCGCCGACGTGGCGACGGCGGCCTCCTGATACTGTCCGGCCCGCGTGAGAATCTTGGCCAGGTTGAGATGGGACCGTTCATCGTTACCCAGCCGCGCCACGTCTTCGCGAGCGGCTGCCAGGGCTTCGTCCCAGCGGCCCAGGCTCATCAGAAGTCGCGCGTATTCGCGCCATGCAATCGGTGACTTCTCGTCTGCTCGCGCCGCCTGACCGAACAGCGTCGTCGCCGCCTCGAGATCCTCGCGCCGCTCCGGCATCTCTCCGTAACCGCCATAAGCGGCCAGGCTCCTGGATCGGGCGCCTTCCAGGAAATACTTGGAGTCCTTGGCGCCTAGCTTCAGGCAGGTTTCGATCGCCTCAAAGGATTCTGCATACAGGCCCTGCTGCCTCAGACTGATCGCCAGATAGAACAGGCCGTTCAAGTCCTTCGCTGCGGCTAGGTCCAGCGAACGCAATATCCGGACAGCGTCCCCGAATTTTCCTTCATAGATATTGGCCCTGGCGACCTGGATGGCGAGGGCGCGGTCCGAAAGCAGCCGTTCACCCAGGGCCGCCCCGAGCCCGACCAGGGCCCGCCAGTTCTTTTCCTTGAAGAGTGCGCTCGCAACTTTGCGCAGCTGCGGAGGGGTCGGCTCTGCTGCCAGAAGGAACAGGGCCATCAGTCGGTCCTGCTCCGCTTCGTCATTGGAGATCAGGACCTGGGCCTTGGGCGCCTGTATCGACCTCACAATGGGGCTCAGCGCCAGACCGGGTTCCGATGGCGTCTTGAGAAGCGATTCAATCTCCTCAAGGATGGTCGGGGCCGGCAATGTGATGCGATTGGCAAGTCGCGCCGCCAGCAGTTCACGGAACTCTGGGTGTCTCAGCCTGGCATCCTCAGGCGAACCTGCGGCAGGCGAACCTGCGGCTTCCGGCGCCCCGCTGGCGACCGGCTTTGCGGATCCGGCCGGGGGTGGGGAGGGCGCCGGGTCGGTGTCCACCTTGACCCCATCCGGCTCTGACGACCGAAGGGCAGGCTTGAATTCCTTGCCCGAGGGCAAGGCTCGGAGCATCAAGGATTTCAGAGTTGGATCCTTGGCCAGCCACTGGTCTTTCAGGGCGACCCGAAAACCATGACAGCCGTCCCCTATGCCCTTTTCGATCAACGGTTTCCGGAATTTGTCAGCGATGCCCCCAAAGACCTTGGAACCGTTGATCAGCAGTTCGAAGGCAACCCTTGAACCTGGCTCGCTCTCGCTTTGAATCCAACCCACCGCGCATCCATTCTCGACGCGCAGAACCCCATTAATCCGTGAGGAAGGCACAGCATCTCCGCCAAAGAACGCAACCGAAACATGAAGAGCTTGAGCGCCTCGCCCGAGGAGAACCCGCAAAGGGTACTTCGCTTGCTCTGTTTCGTAAGGTCAATATGAAGCCAAAAAAAAACGCCTGGCCACACATGAATTTATTGCGAAACATTCTCAAAAAATCGACAGTCCTCTTCTATTGCGGTCGAGCCGGGCGCCCAGAATGGGTGCGGGACCAATCCACCTCCACAGCAATCTTACCCTCATCAGTACTCCACCCTCACCCGGACGGTCGCCACCAGGGCATTGTCGATATCCCGGTCGCCGGCCGGGCGGATCACATATTGCAGGTCCGGCTGGATGGTCAGGTGCGGCGTCAGTCTGTCTGAATAGGTAATCTCGAGCGCCGTTTCAGTCTTGCCTATGTCGCGGCCGGCAGCGGCGCCGTTGGCCCGTTCGTGGCTGTTGATCCAGGCCTGGTTCATGCCGAACGAAAGCTGGCTGTCCGGACGGTCCCCGAACAGGCGGTCCACCAGCACCCCGGCCTGCCACCCGCCCCGGAAAGGCGAGGTATGCCCCTCTGAAAGGCCGATACGGGCAAAGCCGGTGATCGGGCGTGGGCCGCCCGCCTCTCCCATCAGGAGCCGTTCCAGAAGCAGATAGGCCCCTTGCGCAATCTCCTTTTCCGGCGCGCCGCCTGGCGCAGTGTCGCGCCAGTCGTCCTGCCGGTCCGTATAGCGCCAGACGCCGCCGCCCAGCTTGCCCTGGCCGCCCATGAGCTCGCCGGTGAAGCCGGCCTCGGCGATCACCAGGGCCCCGCCGTCGAAGTCCAGATTGACTCCCGACGGATCGCCCAGCACGCCGGCCTGGGCATTGACCACGGCCGCCTGGAGGTAGCCGCCGTCGCCTACCGCCATCCGACCGCGCACCGTCAGGGCGGTGGAAGGGAAGATCGACGGCCCGTTGGCGCCCGTGGCGGCCAGTTCCGAACCGATCCCGAAGGCCGGTGCGATCAACAGTCCGGCGCTGTCGTTGGCATAGAATTCGCTGTTCAGATCATACAGGCCCACCAGCAAAGAGGCCCTGCCGCCCGCCAGGGACTGATCGACCCAGGCCTCGAAAAGCCGGGTGCGATGACGGGACACCTCGATATTGTCGACGCCCTGCAGGGTGCCGGCATCGTCATTGGGAATGCCGCCGGAATTGTTCAGCACCGTGGCGTGGAACACCGCGCCCTGCCATCCGACAGCCCTGGCCAGGTCGATGTCGGCCGCGATCTGCAGATCGTCCAGAAACCGGCCCCGGCGGCTCAGCCCCCCGTCGACCACGCCGCTGACGTCGGCGGTGTAGGACAGGCTGAACTGAAGGGCGGGCTCCGGCGGGGTTTCAGCCTCGGCCTCCGCCGCGAAGGCCGGTGCAGCGAACAGGACGGCGGTGAGGGCGAGGGCCGAAACCAGCCCGTCATGTCGGGACGCTGGCGAAGTCCTGTTGCAGACATGGATCATGACGTTTCTCCCAGCTCCCTTCTGAAGCTGGGGCAGATCATGCCGGAGGGATAAAACTATACCGTTAACGCCAGAATATTCATGCAGCCTAAACCTATGGCTCGGCTCCGGAACTCGCGGCTACAAACCCTTTGGGCCGCCCGAAATCAGCATCGCTCACGCCCGCGCCTGTGCAGTACGGCCCGAAACCGCCGACAGACTCTGCCAGCCGCTCGGCCTCGCCTCTCCATGAGCGAAGGCGGGAAGTCCTCCTCACTTCGAGCGGCGGCGATGCTGAGGGAACTCTGGCCTAATAGAGAACGCCCATGGCGGAACGCTCGAAACTCTTCAGTTCGTCATTGCGGCCATCCCGCACCTTGGTCACCCATTCGGGGTCCTGCAGCAGGGCCCGGCCGACGGCGACCATGTCGAACTCGTTGCGTTCCATGCGTTCGATCAGCTGGTCCAGGCTGGCCGGCTGGCTGGCCTCCCCGCCATAGGCGGCGATGAATTCGCCCGACAGGCCGACAGACCCCACGGTGATGGTCGGCTTGCCGGTCAGCTTGCCGGCCCAGCCGGCAAAGTTGAGGTCGCTGCCCTCGAATTCCGGCTCCCAGAAGCGGCGCTGACTGCAATGGAAGACATCGGCGCCGGCGTCGGCCAGGGGGGCCAGCCAGGCCTCAAGCTCGGCAGGGGTCGGGGCCATCTTGACGGTGAAGTCCTGCTGCTTCCATTGCGACAGGCGGATGATCACCGGATAGTCCTCGCCGACCTCGCGCCGGACGGCTTTCAGGATCTCGGCGGCAAACCGGCTGCGTTCCGGCAGGGTTGCGCCGCCCCAGCGGTCGGTGCGCAGATTGACGCCGCCCCAGAAGAACTGGTCGATCAGATAGCCATGGGCGCCGTGCAGTTCGACGGAGTCGAACCCCAGGGCCTTGGCGGCGCCGGCCGCCTTGGCGAAGGCGTCCACGGCGTCCGCCACATCGGAATCACTCATCGGCTCGCCGAACTGGTGTCCAGGGCTGGAATAGCCGGAGGGGCTGTCATAGGGGCCGGCCGGCGCCCAGTCCTTGCTGCGGGTCCGCACGGCGCCGACATGCCACAGCTGCGGCGCCATGGCGCCGCCGGCCGCGTGAACCTCGTCGATGACGGTCTTCCAGGCCGCCAGCTCGGCCTCCCCGTGGAAACGGGGAACATTGGGATCATTCAGCGAGGCGGGGCGCGCCACGCCCACACCCTCGGAAATGATCAGCCCGACATGGTTTTCAGCCCTGCGCCGGTAATAGGCGGCGACCTCGGCCGTGGCGACGCCGCCCGGCGAGAAGCTGCGGGTCATGGGCGCCATGGCAATGCGATTCTTCAAACGCATGGACTTGATCTGCAGCGGGCGGAACAGGGCGTCGAGGCTCACAGGCGGGCTCCGGAATGGGTCAGAATCTGGCGATCTAAACGGCTGTTTGATGTTCGGCGCCAGCCAGAAAATCTGTGCGCCGCCTTATGCCGGTCTCCGTTTACAGATTATCCTGCCGCTTCTGTGATAAGACCTTCGTCCGTGATCCAACCCTGTGAGGCCGTCCTGATTTCGTTGGACGGAATTTGCCGTGCCGCCTCTGGCCGTTAACCCGTCGCTTGCCGATCTTCTCAGGGGCCATCTGGCGGCCGGGAGTCCGATCGACGCCCTGTTCGAGCAATGGGCCTCGCTGGAAGCCCAGATCGCCCATGACCCGACCTCCTTCGCCCAGGCCCTGGAGGCGGCAGCGAGCATGGACCCCGCAACGGCCTTTGCCGCCATGGCCCCGGCGGGCTGCCTGGCCAGCGCCGTGGTGGCGCCGTCCGGGGAGCTGGCCCAGGCCGACAGCCTGTTCATGGAATGGTTCGGCCATCCCCAGGACTCCCTGGCCCTGCGTCGCCTGATCCGGCTGGCCCAGAAACAGGGACAGGTCTCCGGTCTGGTGGAAACCGCCGATGGCCGTGTCATTGCCGCCTGCGCCGCCACCGAGACCCATGCCCTGCGCTGGCCCCTGTCGGCGGACAGTCGCGCCCAGATGCAACTGCCCGGACGGCGGGTGGCGCTGCTGGGCTTTTCGCCGTCCCGGGTCAGCGACCTTGCCGCTAGGGCAGCCGAAGCTTTCGGCCTGACCCCGCTGGAGGCCCGCCTGGCCGAAGCGCTGCTCGACGCCAGCAATCTGGCCGAGGCCGCCGAGCGGATTGGCGTGGGTCGGGAAACGGCCCGGGAAGCCCTCAAGAAGGCCATGCGCAAGACCGGCGCCCACCGCTCGCCCGATCTGGTCAGGCGCATGATGGATCTGATGAGCGGCATGTACGCCCCCATCGGCGATGTCGAGACCGTCTTGCGAGACCTGTTTGGCGCCACCCCGGCGGAGTCCCGGGTCGCCGCCCAGTTTGCCGAAGGCCTCACCGCCCGGGAGGTTGCTGCGACCCTCGGCGTCAAGGAAGCCACTGTCCGTGGCCAGCTCAAGTCCGTCTTCGCCAAGACCGGCGTCAACAAGGCCAAGGACCTGGTCCGGCTGGCGGTCGAGGCCAGTTCCCTCACGGCCCTGACCCGGGCCTCCGAAACCGTCATCGAACCGATCGATCCGGAAGGCCGGTTACGGGTCTTCAACGCGCCCTGCGGCGAGCGCCGGATCGCTACCCTCGACTATGGACCCAGGGGCGGGCGGCCCGTGGCGGTGTTTCACGGATTTTCCGTCGGCCGGATCCTGCCGCAGCCCTTCGTCAAGAGCCTGCATCGGGCCGGCTTTCGACCGATCGTGGTTCAGCGCCCCGGCTATGGCCTGACAGACCCGGCGGGCGGCGATGTTCTGACCGTCGGCGCCAACGACCTGAAAACCGTCCTGGACGCCCTGAAACTGCGCAAGGTCGACCTGCTGATCCGTGACGGGGCCACGGCGCCGGGACTGACCTTTGCCGCCCTGTTTCCGGATCGGGTCGGCCAGGGCGTGGTGCTCAATCCCAGACCGCCGGCGGATTCCGAGCGCAGCTACGCCTCCCCGATCGGGGCCGCGGCCCGGGTGATGCTGAAACATCCCGAGATGATTGCCGCCCTGGCCGAGATGATGCGCCGCCAGACCCGAAGCGATCTGCTGGCCCGCACCCTGCGGCGCAGCCTGTCGGACGCCCCGGCGGACCGGGCGGCGGTCGAGGACCCCGTGACCCTGGCCCGGCTGGTTCGGGACGCCCAGGGCATTTCATCCCGCTCGAGTCGCGGCTTTGCCGACGAGATGGCGGCCTATGTCCTGGGCTGGCGACTTCCAAATCACTTGGGCGGGGCGCGCTGGACTCTTGCCTATGGCCAGGGCCTGCAATGGCCTGCCGCCGATCTCTCCCTCTGGACCAGGATGCTGCCGGCCGCCCGGACCGTCACGGTGCCCTAGGCGGGGTTTCTGGCCTACTACACCCACCCCGACGCCATCGTCGCCCTGCTCGACAGCGACTGACCCCCTTTTCGTCAGGACAGGGAGCCCGGCCGCGCCACGGGGTGCGAGCTGGACAGGCCGCCATCCACCACCATGGCCTGGCCATTGACATAGGAGGCGTCGTCAGAGGCCAGGAACAGGGCCATCTGGGCGATCTCGACAGGCTGGCCGGCGCGGCGCAGGGGGTTCAGCTGACCGATCTTGCCTTCCGATCCCTTGGCGCGGGCGCCGTCAAAGATCGGCTTGGTCATGCCCGTCTCGATCAGGCCGGGACAGATGGCGTTGACGCGGATCCCGGTGCCGCCCAGCTGCTGGGCCGTGGTCTGGACCATGCTGATCACCCCGGCCTTGGAGGCGCTGTAGGGCGTGCCGCCCGCCCCGGACCGCAGGGCGGCCACCGAGGCGGTGCAGATGATCGAGCCTCTGCCCTTGGGCGCCATGACCCGGGCGGCATGCTTGATCATCATGGCCGGCCCCACGACGTTGATCCGCAGCAGCCCCATGAAGCTGTCCTCGGTCAGTTCCGGCAGGCTGATCCAGCCGCCCGACACCCCGGCATTGGCGAAGGCCACATCCAGCCTGCCATAGGTCTCGACCGCCCTGTCAACCAGGGCGCTGACCTCGGATTCGGAGCCGGCGTCGCCCTGGACGGCGATTGCGGTCCCGCCCGCCGCGACGATTTCGGCCACGGTCTGTTCGACCTCCGGCGCGCGGTCGAACGCCACGACCCTGGCGCCTTCGGCGGCAAAAAGAATGGCGCTGGCCCGGCCGATGCCGCTGGCGGCTCCGGTGACGATGGCGACCTTGCCCGACAGACGACCCATGATGCTCTCCCTTGTTTTGCCGCAGAGACTAGGAGGACGTGAGCTTCAGTTCAAACATTTGTACGAAGGCCCTCCCCCGGGCGCAAAGCGCCGACAGGGGGGAGCTGGCGGGCGCCGACAGGCGACTGACGCTGGGGGTCCTCCAACCACATCCGCAGCAGCGTCAAGCTGGATGACCATTCAGCCGGGGCTTCACGGCTGAACCTCCCGCGCCGGCGGGCCAACCTTCCCCGATCGCCCCCGGGGGAAGAAGCAGGTCCGTCGCCACCCTCACGACGTCCCCACCGCCAGGTCGACGCCACCCAGCAAGGCGCCGCTCCGCACCAGATCGGCCGCCGCCGCAATGTCCGGCGCGAAGTACCGGTCGTCGTCCAGAGCGGGGACCCGCCTTCGCAGCAGGGCCCGAACGCCTTCCAGCGCCTCGCCGCACCTGAGCGGCCGATGGAAATCACAGCCCTGGGCCGCCGCCAGCAGTTCGATCCCGACCACCTGGGCGGCGTTCTCGGCCATGGCCAGCAGGCGCCGCGCGCCGTGGGCCGCCATGGAGACGTGATCTTCCTGGTTGGCGCTGGTGGGAATGGAATCGACACTGGCCGGATAGGCCCGCTGCTTGTTTTCAGACACCAGGGCCGCCGCCGTCACCTGCGGGATCATGAAACCGCTGTTGAGGCCAGGCCGCGGAGTCAGGAAGGCCGGCAGGCCGCTCTGGGCCGGATCCACCAGCATGGCCGTGCGGCGTTCCGAGACCGACCCGATCTCGCAGATGGCCATGGCCAGCATGTCGGCCGCAAAGGCGACCGGCTCGGCGTGGAAGTTGCCGCCGGACAGGGCCTCGCCGCTGTCGACGAAGACCAGGGGATTGTCCGTGACCCCCACGGCCTCGATGGCCAGCGTCCCGGCGGCCTGACGCATCAGATCCAGCACGGCCCCCATCACCTGGGGCTGGCACCGCAGGCAATAGGGCTCCTGGACCTTGCCGCAGTCGGCGTGACTGGCCCCGATCTCGCTGGCCGCCAGCAGCCGGCGATAGACGGCGGCAACCTCGGACTGTCCCCTGTGTCCGCGCAGGGCGTGGATTCTCGGATCGAAGGGGATCGTCGAGCCCCGGGCTGCCTCCACCGACAGGGCGCCGGTCACCAGGGCGGCCTGAAAGACCCGCTCGATCCGGAACAGTCCGGCCAGTGCGCAGGCCGTCGAGAACTGGGTGCCATTGAGCAGGGCCAGTCCCTCCTTGGGACCAAGCTGCAGCTGGACAAGGTCTGCGGCCTTCAAGGCCTCGGCGGCCGGCATCCGGCGGCCCTTGAGCATCGCTTCGCCCACCCCGATCATGGTCGCCGCCATATGGGCCAGGGGCGCCAGGTCGCCCGAGGCGCCGACGCTGCCCTGTTCCGGGATCAACGGCAGCAGGTCGGCGGCCAGCATGGCCTCCAGCATCCGCACCGTCTGTGGCCGCACCCCGGAGGCGCCCCGTCCGAGACTGACCGCCTTCAGGGCCATCATCAGCCTGACCACCCCGGCCTCGAGCGGAGCCCCGACCCCGGCCGCATGGGACAGGACGATATTGGTCTGAAGCTGCCCCAGATCTGCGGTCTCGATCCGGATGGTGGCCAGCTTTCCAAAGCCGGTATTGATCCCGTAGACGGCCTCGCCCGCCAGGACGATGCGATCGACCAGGTCGGCGCTGGCGGAAATGTCCGCCCAGGCCGTTTCCGCAAGACGGGGGACCGCCCCTTCCAGCACCTGGCGCCACTGGATGAGGGACACCTCCCCCGGCTTGAGGATCACGTCTGTCATCAATCCAGCCCCTCAAAGACCCGCAGGGACCGGGGATCCCGGCCCATCCAGCAGATCAGCCCCGAAGAGTTTGGCGGAGCCACCTCATGATCTTCATGCGGAGCAGCCCGCGCCGCGGGCCTGTCGGAGCCCGCAAGCCCGTCCCGGCCGCTTCCAGTTCCCTACAATATGTCTAGACATATTACACTGACAAGATGATCCTCTGGCCATGCGTCACGGCCTGTTTCCCGATCAAGCGCTTCTGCCGCATGGCTGGGCCGGCCAGGTTCGCATCACTGCTGATGACGGCCCTGTCCTGGCCATCGACCCCTCCGTGACCGGCGAGCACGGCGTGGCCTTCGGATTTTCGGCCTGCCCCACCCGCACCGCCCGGGCCAGCGAGGCGAACCGGCCCAAGACCGTTCCCGGACCTCGCCAGAGGTCATGTACCGGTTCCTGGCGCGGCTGATGGCAGACCGGCAGTCCAAGTCCCGCAATGCGCCCCTGCACGAAACCATCCGCCGCGCCCTCGAACAGGAAATCCTGTCCGGAGACCGTCCGCCCGGCGCCCGTCTGCCTTCGGAAACAGAGCTGGCGGCGCAGTGGGCCTGCGCCCGGATGACGGCTGGCCGCGCCCTCAACGCCCTGGCCCAGGCCGGCATGGTGGAGCGCCGCCGCCGGGCCGGCACCCTGGTGGCCCGCCGCCGGATCCAGGAAACCGTCCTGGAAATCCACGACATCGCTGCAGAAATCCGCGCCCAGGGCCGGGTCTATGGGTTCAGGAGGCTGGAGCGGCGCGAACAGTCGGCCGATGCGGAAAGCGCCGGGCGGCTGGCAGTCGAGGAAGGCGCGCCGCTACTGGCCGTCCTGGGGATTCACCTGGCCGATGGCGTTCCCCATGCCCTGGAAGATCGCCTGATCAACCTGACGCTCGCCCCGGACGCCGCAGCCCAGGCCTTCGAGACCGCTCCGCCCGGCGGATGGCTGCTGGATCACGTCCCCTGGACCGAGGCCGAACACGAGATCTATGCGGCCGCCACCGAACCGGCCACGGCCCGCCACCTGGCCATCCCGAGAGCCTCCCCCTGCCTGGTCATGGAGCGTCGCACCTGGCTGGCCGGCCTGTGCGTCACCCATGCCCGGCTGGTGTTTCCCGCAGATCAACGCCGCTTCACCGCCCGACTGAAGTCCCCGCCCCGGGCCTGACGCCGAACAGCGGGCTGGCGCCGTCACAATCTGAGTCTATCCTGCGTCCGCAAGAACCGAGGGAAACGCCAATGAAACGCCTTTTACTGAGTGGCCTGTCCGTGGCCGCGATCCTGCTGTCCTCATGTCAGAACCCCAGCGGCACGGACCCGTCCGAAGGCTATGGCGCCGATCCCAAGCTGCCCGCCGCCAAATCCTCGCTCCTGCCCACGGTAAATGCCCGGCCTGCCGTGAAATGGCCGGCCGGCGCTGCCCCCGTCGCGGCGGAAGGCCTGAAGGTCGGCCGGTTTGCCGAGGGCCTGTCCCATCCGCGCTGGCTCTATCGCCTGCCCAATGGCGACGTCCTGGTCGCCGAGACCAACAGCCCGCCCCGTGAGGCCAAGGGGATCGAGGCCTGGGTCGCCAAGAACATGATGAAGAAGGCCGGCGCCGGAGTCCCCAGCGCCAACCGCATCACCCTGCTGCGGGATGCGGACGGCGACGGCGTCGCCGAGACCCGGTCGGTCTTCCTGTCGGGCCTCAATTCGCCCTCCGGCATGGTGCTGGTCGGAGACGCCTTCTATGTCGCCAATACCGACAGCGTCATGCGGTTCACCTATAGCCCCGGCGCCCTGAAGATCGAAGGCGCAGGTCAGAAGATCGCCGACCTGCCGGCCGGAACGCCCAACAACCACTGGGCGCGCAATATCGTCGCCAGCCCCGATGGAACCCGCCTCTATGTGGCGGTCGGCTCCAACAGCAACATCGCCGAGCATGGCCTGGAGGTCGAAAAGGACCGGGCCGCGATCCTGGAGTTCGCCCTGGATGGCTCGGGCCGCCGCATCTTCGCCTCGGGCCTGCGCAATGCCAACGGCATCGACTTCGAACCGGTCTCCGGCGCCATGTGGACCGTGGTCAATGAGCGGGACATGATCGGCCATGACACCCCGCCCGACTACATGACCTCGGTCAGGGACGGCGGCTTCTATGGCTGGCCCTGGAGCTATTGGGGCCAGAATGCCGACGCCCGGGTCAAGCCGGCCAACCCCGACGTGGTCGCCAAGGCCATCCGCCCCGACTATGGCCTGGGCGCCCATACCGCCTCGCTTGGCCTGCATTTCTATCGCGGCGCCCTGCTTCCTGAGGCCTGGCGCGGCGGCGTCTTTGTCACCCAGCACGGCTCCTGGAACCGCGACCCGCCCAGCGGCTACAAGGTCGTCTATGTGCCCTTCGCGGGTGGCAAGCCTTCCGGTCCGGCCGTCGATGTCCTGACCGGCTTTCTCAATGACAAGGCCGAGGCCCAGGGCCGCCCGGTCGGCGTGATCGAGGACGCCGCCGGCGCCCTGCTGGTGGCCGACGATGTCGGCGACATCATCTGGCGGGTCAGCCCGAAATAGGGCCGGACCGCCTCGATGAGCTACCGTTCGGCTTCGGAATTCGGGACTACAGCTGCGGCGGACCTTAACAAGGCATCGTTCGCCGCCTTCTCACCTTCAAATTGCTAATCGTCGTCCGACGTCAAGTCGGCGCTCTCGACCGTATAGTTTCGAAGGTAATCAACAAATTGTTGCTCGTCGGCCTCACGAGTAATAACATCTATCAATAGCTGGGATGTCTCGGTCACGTCCGGGGGAACGCAGTCATAGCCATTGATGCTGAGAAATAATTGGCCGGCGATAAATGCAGTGCGTTTATTGCCTTGCTCAAATGGGTGATTTCGGGCGATTGCGAACGTCAGACTGCTCGCCAGCGCAACAGGGCAATCAACAGCTTCGTAAAAATGACGGTTTTTCGGAACCGCCAGCGCACTGTGAAGAAGTCCCTCGTCACGAATGACATGGGCCTCTCCGGTGTTCGCTACGGCAACCTTGTTGATGTCAACCACTTCGTCATACGTCACCCACTCGAAGTCACTCGGCAAGATGCGCCATAACCTTCGGGTACTTCTTGATGACGGCGTGAGCGAATTTGGCAGCGTTCGGCCTGCGGCGCTTCGGCTTCACAATGGGGGGAACTTCGTGCCGTTCGGTCTGCATGTTGCTCTCCTTTCCGTGTTCGATGCGGTAGCAATAGCCGGGATGGATTTTTACATCCTGACAGTCCAACTTCAACGTAGGATGCCGGTTGCGATTGGTCAATTCTTTCGACCAAATGCGCTGCGGGCAGAACAGCGGGATCGACCGCTCCCGGGACGGAGCGGCCTCCCCGGAGTTTAAGTCCTACAGACGCTCGATGATGGTCACATTGGCCAGGCCGCCGCCTTCGCACATGGTCTGCAGACCATAGCGGCCGCCGGTCGACCGCAGGCCGTGGACCAGGGTGGCCATCAGCTTGGCGCCCGAACCGCCCAGGGGGTGGCCCAGGGAAATGGCGCCGCCATGGACGTTCAGGCGGTCCGGATCGGCGCCCGTGGCCTGCAGCCAGGCGGCGGGGACAGAGGCGAAGGCTTCGTTGACTTCGAACAGGTCGATGTCGTCGATCTTCATGCCGGTCTTTTCCAGGGCCCGCAGGGTGGCCGGGATCGGGGCTTCCAGCATCACCACCGGGTCATGGCCGATGACGGTCATGTGGTGGATCCGGGCGATCGGGTCGACGCCCAGCCGCTTGAGGCCGGCTTCGTTGACGATGATCACGCCCGAGGCGCCGTCGCAGATCTGGCTGGAGGTGGCGGCGGTCAGGGCGCCGCCCTCGGCCAGCAGCTTGACGCCCTTCATGGCTTCCAGGCTGGCCTCGAAGCGAATGCCCTCGTCGACGGTGTGTTCTTCCTCGACGCCTTCAGCCGTCTTGATCTTCACCGGGACGATTTCGTCCTTGAACTTGCCGGCCTGGGTGGCGGCAATGGCCTTGCGGTGGCTGTTGTAGCCGTATTCGTCCAGCAGGTCCTTGGACAGGCCGTACTTCTTGGCGATCATCTCGGCGCCGGCGAACTGGCTGAACTGGATGTCGGGATACCGGGCCTGGATGTTGGGGCTCATATAGGTGCCCAGGCCCGCCTTCATCGGCAGGATGGCCGGGGTGCCCATGGGAACCCGCGTCATGCTCTCGACGCCGGCGGCGATGACCATGTCCATGGCGCCGCTCATCACCGCCTGGGCGGCGAAGTGGATGGCCTGCTGCGAGGAGCCGCACTGGCGGTCAACGCTGGTGCCCGGCACGCTTTCCGGCAGGGACGAGGCCATGATGGCGTTGCGGGCGATGTTGATGCCCTGTTCGCCGATCTGGCTGACGCAGCCCATGATGACGTCTTCCACCAGGGCCGGGTCGGACCCGACCTTGGCGACCAGCGAGTCCAGGACAGCGGCGGACAGGTCGGCCGGATGCCAACCGGCCAGACGGCCGCCCTTGCGGCCGCCGGCGGTCCGCTGTGCGGCCACGATATAGGCTTCACCCATGATGTTTCTCCCGACGGGTTGTCGTTTACGTTCGCGGCAATGTAGCGAAACCGCGCCACGGACGTAAGTATGACCTTGCGTCAGACGTTGCGAGGGGTTGTTCAGTCCGTATGTACCCGACGAAACCGGCCCTGCAGATAGACCAGGGGTTCATGCTCGGGGTCGAACCTGACCTTCAGGACCCGGCCGACAAATACCCGGTGATCGCCGGCGTCAAAGGCGTGGTGGGTCTCGCATTCGAAATTGGCCATGCAGCCGGGCAGGATGGGCGCGCCCGTCGCCCAGGTCTCGCAGTCGAGCCCTGCGAACCGGTCGCCGGACTTGAGCGTGAACTGGCGCGCAACGGATTCCTGTTCACTATGCAGCACATTGACCGCAAAGCTGCCTGCGGCCTCCAGGACCGGCAGGCTGGAGGCCCGGTTGTCCACGCAGATCAGGGCCAGGGGCGGATCCAGCGAGACGGACGAAAAGGCGTTGGCCGTGAATCCGACCGGCCGGCCGTCCTCGGCCCGGGTGGTCACCACCGTGACCCCCGTGGTGAAACATCCAAAGGCGTCCCGCAGCGCCCGGGCGTCTTGGACGGGGCCTTGGTCGAGGGTCAGGGTGCGAACTGCGGTCATGGTCATCTTCTGCGATGTGGCGCGACCGGCCGCAAGGTCCAGTTCAGAATGCTTACGCCGGTGGGCGCCCGTAGAAGGTCTGGCTGAAGGGCGGAAACCAGAAGGTCTTGCCCAGGCCCCGGATCATCTGGTCCAGAGGCAGGGCGCGATCCCTGGCAAAGGTCGCCCATTTGACGGCGGCAACGGGCGCCCAGAGGGCTGCCTGCACGAGCCCGACCAACATCCACAGGGCGAGACGACCGATCTGCGGCGGCGTGGCGGCGGCGCAGTGTTCGCTGGGACCCTGGCCATAGGCAAAGGCCCGGCGCAGGGCATAGCGCAGGGTCAGGCGGTCGGGCGTCGGGTCTTCCCAGACAAAGGCCTCGGCGCACCAGCCAAACCGGGCGCCGGCCGCCTGCATCTGGCCAAACAGCAGGTCATCCTCACCGCCGCTGGCGTTGCGCTCGGCCGCAAAGGGCGAGACCGGATCCGGCAGGCTGGACCGCAGGATCAGGCTGTTGCCGCAGCCATGATAGTGATCCAGCACCTCGGTGGCGGGAGGTCCCGTCCGGGAGAAAAAGCCTTCCAGATAGTCGCGGTGCCGGACGACGGAGGCCGGCGCCCGCCCCCGGACGGGGCCAAAGACGGCGTCGACCGAAAGCGCTTCCCGCGCCGCCAGCATCAGGGCCAGCCAGTCGGCCGGGGCCTCCTCGTCATCGTCCAGAAAGGTGATGATCTCGCCGGCGGCGATGCTCAGGGCGGCGTTGCGCACATTGGCGACGCCGGGCCTGGGCTCATGAATGTAGCGGACGGCAAAGGGCGCCTCGGGGATCAGCCGCTCGACCAGCGGCCGGGCGGACGGCACGGCGTCATTGTCGCTGACCACCAGTTCCAGCCTGGAGACATCCACCCCGGCCTGGCCAAACAGCGACCGCAAGGCTGTCTCCAGCCCGACAGGCCGGCGCTGGGTCGGAACGATGATGGAAACGGCGGCGCTCATGATGCCGCGAACCCTAGTTGCCCCGGGTTGAGGATTCGTGGAAGCGGGCAGACGTTCAGGCCGAAAAGGTCTGCCGAAGGATCGTCTCGATCCCGCTTTGATCCACCGCATCAAAGGCTGCAGGCTGGTCGGAATCCACATCGAACACCGCGATCAGCCGCCCCTCGGCGTCCATGACCGGCACGACGATCTCGCTCAGGCTGCGGCTGTCGCAGGCGATATGGCCGGGAAAGGCATGAACGTCTTCGACAAGCTGGGTCTGGCCGGTGGCCGCCGCCGCGCCGCAGACCCCGCGGCCAAAGGCGATCCTCAGACAGCCCAGTGTGCCCTGATAGGGTCCCACCACCAGTTCCTGCGGCCGATCCGGATCGACCACATAGAAACCGGTCCAGAAATAATGCTCGAAACTGTTGGCCAGCATGGAGGCGACCGTCGCCATCCGGGCGGTAAGGTTCGGCTCACCCTCCAGCACCGAAGCAACTTCAAGCGCCAGTTCCCGGTAGCGGGCGGCCTTGTCGGCAGACAGGGTAAGGTCGTTGAATGCTTCGGCCATAGGCCGATTATAGCGGCCGCCGACGGAATTTCGAGGTCAGGCCTTTGTCAGGCGGCCTATTTCGCCAGATGGTTGGCGATCCGCCGGGCCACAGCCTTTTCAAGCTGTTTGACGATGATCTCGTGAGCGCTGGTCTGGGTCGGCGGCAACAGGGCCAGGGCCTTGAGCGTATCAAGATGGGTCTGGAGCACGTTAGGGTCAGCCTTGGCCGGTCCGCCTACAGCCGACACATAGCGGCCCAGGGACGCGCAGGCGCGATCGATGATCCGCTCGCCGATTTCGCGGCTGTGCTGGCGCAGTTCATGAACCGTCCGGCAGCACATCTGGCGGAGCAACCGGTCCAGTCCATCCCGCTGTTCGCTCAGCCGGGCGAACGTCGCCACTTCATCGAGGATTTTCCGGCAAAGCACAGCTCGCGCGGCCAGATCAAGCTCTTCGGGATCGTCGGTTCGCCGGCGAAGCGGCCCGCCATAGGGGGCCTGCCGCTCCAGGCGGCGGTCCGGCCCGATATAGGCGTCGCTGATGACAAAATCCGGATTGCGGCTGTGTACTGTAGCGACCCGTTCAAGGAGCCGGGCCGGGGTAAAGGGCTTGATCAGATAGGCGTCTGCCCCTGCCGCGCGAATCCGTTCGACATGTCCCCTCTCGCGGTCACCGGTCAGCATGATGATGGACAGGCGCGGATCCGGGATTCGGTGGTCGGCGTTGACGGCGGCCTGGCGGATCGCCCGGATGAGGGCTTCCCCGTCCATCTCCGGCATGCGCCAGTCCGTCATGAGGACGTTGGGCTGCACGGCCCGCAGCATGTTCAGGGCCTGGGCGGCGCTCGCCGCCGTTACCACCCGGCGGACGCCGCCAGCCCGCAGAACGTCGGCCACTAGACGACTTGAGCAGGCATGATCATCGACGACCATCACGGAGAGGCCTGCGAAAATCTCCGGAGAGGAGGGCGAGACATTCATCTTGGAGCCTGTTTAGGAGGTCCAGCTTTCAGGGTGGTTAGCGCTCATGGACAACAGAGTCTTACCGCCCGTCGCAGGCGGATTTACCAAGGGGACCATGGGAGAGGACAGGCTGACAGGACCCCTTCAGATCACCGTCCGCAAACTGATCAGCTCCGGAAAGAACGGCCGCTCCAGGGCCTTGACCAGATAGGCCACCCCGGATGACCCGCCCGTGCCGCGCTTGAAGCCGATGATCCGCTCCACCGTCTTCATGTGCGAGAACCGCCACTGCTGCAGGCGGTATTCGATATCCACCAGCTTTTCCCCCAGCTCATAGAGGTCCCACCAGCGGTCGACATCGCGATAGACTTCCGTCCAGGCCGCCTCGACCAGGGGGCTGGCCTCATAGGGCTGGCGGAAATCCCGGGCCAGGTGGCTGGCCGGAATGACAAAGCCCCGCCGCGCCAGCAGGGCGATGGCCTCGTCATAGAGGCTGGGCGCCGCAAGCGCTTCCTCCAGCAGGGCATGGGTCGCCGGATCGCTCTGGTGGACCTCCAGGGTGCGGGCGTTCTTGGCCCCGAGCATGAACTCGATCTGCCGGTACTGGTGCGACTGGAACCCCGAGCTGGTCCCCAGCGCCGCACGAAACCGGCTGTAGTCGGACGGGGTCATGGTCGCCAGGATGTCCCAGGACTGGATCATCTGGGTCTGGATCCGCCCCACCCGGGTCAGCATCTTGAAGGCCGGCTCCAGGTCATCCTTGCGGATCTGCTCCGCCGCCCCCCGCATCTCGTGCAGGCACAGCTTCATCCACAGCTCGCTGGCCTGGTGGATGACGATGAACAACAGCTCGTCATGCTCGCCGGACCGCGGCGCCTGGGCGTCCAGCACCTTGTCCAGCTGCAGATACTGGCCATAGCTCAGGGACCGCGACAGGTCCCAGGCCACGCCGTCATAGAGGTCATCAGACTTGGTCATGGCGCCGGTCTATCCCGGATCGCCCCGTTCGTCAGCGTCGAGACCCAGGCTTGAATACCCTGCCCACTTGAATGCCCCTGCGTCGCCCTGCCACTGTCAGGCAAAATCACGGGAGGACGCCATGACCGATCTAGTGCTGCGCGAGGACCGCGAGGGCGCCGCCATCCTGACCCTCAACCGGCCGGACAAGCTCAACAGCCTCAATGTCGAGCTCTTCCAGGACCTCGACGCCCATGTCCGGGCCATTGCCGACCAGACCGACACGGTCGGGCTGGTGGTTCTCAAGGGCGCCGGCCGCTGTTTCTCGGCCGGCCATGACCTGTCCGACATCGCCACCGGCGAGAAGCTGCCGGCCCCCCATTACCAGGCCAGCGTCATCGAGCGGCTGGCCGACCTGCCCCAGCCGGTGATCACCGCGGTCCACAGCCACTGCTATACCGGCGCCCTGGAACTGGCCCTGGCCGGCGACATCATCTTCGCCTCCGAAAATGCAAAGTTCGGCGACACCCACGCCAAATGGGCGCTCACCCCCGTCTGGGGTCTCAGCCAGCGCCTGCCGCGCCGGGTGGGAACCTACAGGGCCCGGGAGATGATGATGACCTGCGCCACCTATTCCGGCCGGCAGGCGCTCGATATGGGCCTTGCCAACTTCTGTGTGCCCGATGCCGAGTTCGAGACCGGCCTGGCGGCCCTGACCGCCCAGATCCTGGCCAACAGCTGGTTCAGCCACCGGGCCAACAAGCGGCTGGTGCGCGAGACCGACGGCCTGCCCCTGGCGGCCGGCCTGGCCCATGAGGTCTATCGCGGCGAAGGGGTGGGCCCGGACATGGCCGCCCGGATCGCCGCCTTCACCAACAAGACGGCCAAGGTTAGCTAGACCCTCGCCGCCCGCCCGTCCCTCGCTGCCGTTCCAGAAGATCGTCCCATGACCACGCCCGACCGTATCCCCGTCATCATCGCCATCGGTGAAGTCACCGACCGTCCTCAACAGCCGGAACAGGCCCTGGAACCCGTGGCCCTGATGGCCGAGGCCCTGCGGGTGGCCGATGCCGATGGCGGCGGCGGCTTGCTGGGCGAGATCGACACCCTCAGCCTGGTGGGCCAGATCACCTGGCCCTACGCCAATGCCGTGGGCAGCCTCTGCGAAAAGCTGGGAATCGCCCCGGCCAATCCGGTCAATGCCAGCATGGGCGGCGAGACCCCCATCCGCCTGCTGCACGAGGCCGCCCTGCGGATCGCCAGCGGCGAGGGCAGGGTCAGCGCCATCGTCGGCGGCGAGTCCATGCATGCCCTGGGCAAGGCGCGGAAGGCCGGCGTCACCCTGGACTGGACCCCGCCCGTTCCCCGCGACCAGGTTCCCCGGCTCGACGGGTCCTGGCTGAAGATCAGCCCCCAGTCCAAGGCCATGGGCGTGGTCAGCCCGGCCCAGCTCTATCCCCTCTATGAAAACGCCTGGCAGGCCCGGGAAGGCCAGAGCCCGGAACAGGGCCGCAAGTCCGCCGCCGACCTCTGGTCGCTCTACGCCAATGTGGCCGCCGAAAACCCCTATGCCTGGATCCGCAACAGACCCTCGGCCGAAGAGATCGCGACCGTGGGCCCGGCCAACCGGATGATCGCCTGGCCCTATCCCAAGCTGATGGTGGCCAACCCGACGGTCAACCAGTCCGCCGCCATCATCGTCACCAGCCTGGAACGGGCCCGCGCCGCCGGCATCCCGGACGACCGGCTGGTCTTTGTCTGGGGCGGCGCCAAGGCCGCAGAGGTCGATGACTATCTCTATCGCGACCGGTTCGATGGCTCGACGGCCCAGACGGCGGTTCTCGATCGCGCGGTCGAGGTGGCCGGCGGCGACGCCAGGGCCTTCGACCAGATCGAGCTCTACAGCTGTTTCCCGGTGGTCCCGAAGATGGCCCTCTCGGCCCTCGGTCTGCCCGCCGACACCACCCCCACCGTGGCCGGCGGCATCACCTTCTTCGGCGGGCCGATGAACAACTACATGAGCCACGCCATCTGCGGCATGGTCCGCAAGCTGCGGGAACACCCCGGCGACATGGGCCTGCTCTATGGCCAGGGCGGGTTCGTCAACAAGCACCACGCCGTGGTGGTCAGCAGCCGCCCGCCCGCCGAGCCGCTGTCGACGGACATCTCTGTCCAGGACCAGGCCGACCAGACGCGTGGCCCGATCCCGCCCCTGACCAACGACTATCAGGGGCCGGCCTCCATCGAGACCTTCACCGTCCTCTATGACCGGGACGGCGAGGTCGACCAGGGCATCGTGGTGGCCCGCACCCCGGCCGGTGAGCGCCTGCTGGCCCGGGTCGAACGCACCGACCCGGCCGGCCTGGCCGTCCTCACCCGTCTGGACGCCACCGCCATCGGCGCCGCCGGAACCGTCACCGCCAACCCCGACGGCATCCTGCTCTGGACGGCGGCCTGACCGGCTTGCTCCGGCAGATTTGACAAGGATCAGGGCGCGGGGGGCCAAACTGTGCTCTGATCGGTTTCGCGCGTCCCTTCCTCCCGGAGCGACTGCCGCCGGAGAGACGCCATGTCCTGCCCAACCCCCGCCTGGCCCCGCCGCGCCGCCGCCCTGATCGGCCTTTCGCTCCTGGCCAGCGGCTGCGCCTCCGCCCCGCCGACGACCGAAGCGGTCTTTGCGCCGCCGTCAGCCGTCCCGCCCTCCCTGGAGCGGGGCCTCAGCCTGGCCGGCCGCGAATGTTCCGGCTGCCACGCCATCGCCGCCAGGGGCGACAGCCCTGCCCCGATGGCTCCGCCCTTCCGCAGGCTGGCCGCCACCCTGTCCGGCCCGGCCCTGGAACACCGCCTGCTGATGACCTCTGAACTGGGCCATTACGAAATGCGCCCTGCCGGCCTCGAAGGCCCCGACCTGCGCGACCTGGCCGCCTATATCGACAGTCTCGGCTGAATGGTCCTTCCCCGCTTGGGAAGGGGAGGCTCCGGCTCAGACTTGCCGGCCGATCCCCGGCCCTTGCAAAAAGATGACGGTAGCGTCATCTTGCTGGGCCTGCGCGCCCTCACTGATCGTTCCAAAGCGATGGTCCCGGGCGCTTGCAACAGGGGGACGCACGGATGGCGAAACTGATCCTGACAAAGGTTTTCCAGGCCATGCCGCTGCTGTTCGGCCTCGGTTTCCTGGGGCCCCTGTTCGGCGAAATCCTCCAGCGGACCGGCCTGCCCCTGCCGGGCGGGATCCCGCCCCTTTTGGTTGGCATGGCCATTGGCGGCCTCTGGGGCGCCATCGCCCTGCGCACAGGGCGCTGGCTGTGAGCGCGCGCCTCTCGCCAGCCGCCGCCGCCGCTTCCGCCGATCTGGCGGCAGACCTGTCGGCCCTGGACAGCCGTGAGCTGGCCCGGCTGGAAGCGGAAATCGCCGACCGCTACATGGGCGGCCTGCCCTGGGGCTCCATCGCCTGGGGCTTTGGCAACCTGGCTTTCTGGCTATCCCTCTGGCCCCTGACCCTGTCGGGCCTGCTGCCACTCTGGGCGGCCTTTCCCCTGGCCAGTATCAGCATCTCCCTGAGTTACCTGCCGTCTCACGAGGCGCAGCACTACATCATCGCCCGGCCGGGAGAGCGGCTGTTCTGGCTGAACGAGCTGCTCGGCCACCTGTCGACCATCCCGCTGCTACTGCCCTATCGCGTCGCCCGGCTGACCCATTACGAACACCACATCCATACCAATGACCCGGAGCTGGACCCCGATATCGGCACCCGGGCGGCCAACGGCTGGGACTTCATCAGGCGATCCATCGCCGGCCGCCAGCCCGGCGCCCGGGCCGCCGCCAGCTATGGCGCAACCCTGCAGAGGCTGGCCACGCCGGAAGCCGGACGGGCCGTACGGGACGCCCTTATCTACCAGCTGTTCTTCCTGGCGGTGCTGTTCGGCATGGCCTGGACCGGTCACGCCCTCGAGGCGGCCCTGATCTGGTGGCTGCCCCGCCATGTGGCCCAGACCTATATCGGCTTCTATCTCAGCTGGGCGCCGCACCACCCCGCCAATGAGGCAGGTCGCTACCGCAACACCCGGGCCTTCCGCAGCCACCTCGGCAACATCCTGACCATGGGCATGCAGTACCACATCGTCCATCACCTCCATCCGCGCATCCCCCTGATGCGCACCCCCGCCGCCTACTGGGCCCTCAGACCCATCCTGGCGGCCAGGGGCTGTGACCTGGAACGGCTGTAGCGGCGGCGCAGCCAGAGGCTCGGACCCCAAGAGCGATCGTCCTGTCGAGCAGCCCCGACAGGGGGCCTGCAGAGGGAGGCAAGGGCTTCAACCGCCCAACAGGTCGTCCAGCTGCACGAACTGCTCGGCCGTCCCGCCCTCCATTCCGGCGCAGGCCTCATCACGCGCCTCCCGGCTGGGATAGCGTTCGTGAAACACCAGCCGGGTGCGTCCCTCCTGGTCCCCGAAGGTCACGGTGGTGACGGCGCCATCCTCGCTTTCCTCGTTGGTCCAGACCAGCCGATGGGGCGGCGCCGCCTCCAGATTCCGGCCGACAACGGCCATGCTGTTTTCGGCGTCCGGCCCGAACACCAGCCGATACCGGCCGCCTGTCCGGACATCCATCTCGCAGGCCCGCAGCGGCACGCCCATGGATTTCGGCGCCCACCACTGCATCATAAGGTCCGGCTGGGTCCAGGCTGCAAACACCGCCGGGACCGGAGCCGCGAACAGCCGCGTCGCCGAAAGTTCCAGATCCCCGATCCGCTCGAACCGGGTCTCGGCCCCGTTCGCAATACCCGCATCTTGGCCCATCGCCCCGCTCCCCTTGACCTGAAACCGCCGCCATCAAGCCAGCGCCGGCACGACCACACAAGTCAGTCGACCGGAACATCCCGCACTTGCCGAGCCCGCGGACAGGGTCGTGCACCGTCTTGTTGCAGGGGGGCGGCCTGGACGGCCGGCCGGTGCGATGGCCGTTCAAGCGATGGCGAACGACGCCCCGCCGCTGATGATCCGCTCCATCACCAACGCCTGCGAATGTTCGATATGCACCCGCGCGGCGTCTGCCGCCGCTGTCGCATCGCCGGCCTCGAAGGCCATAATCAGGGCCTCATGCTGCCCATCGGCGTGGCGCTGCTCGTCTGCGCTGACGCCCGGCCCGAACAGGCCGATATGGACCAGCCGCTGCATTTCGTCAGCGAGGGAGTCCAGCAGCTGAAAGAGACGGCTGTTGCCGGTGGCCCTGGCGATCTCCCGGTGAAAGGCGCGGTTGCTCTCGACGAAGGCAAGCCGCTCCGTTTCGCTCGATACGTCCAGCGGTGAGCTGTTGGTGGCCCGCAGCCTCGCCGCATCGATCCTGCCAACGGCCATGGCCGCCGCCTGGGGTTCTGCGATCAGCCGCATCTCGAACAGTTCGCGGATGGAAGCCAGGGTGATGGGCGTCACCACAAAGCCGTGACGGGGCACCGGCTCGACCAGCCGCACCTGCGCCAGCCGCATCAGGGCCGCCCGGGTTGCAGCCCGCGCCAGCCCGAACCGTTCGGAAAGCTCGCCTTCGGAAAACCGCGCCCCGGGGGCAAGTCGGCAGAGAATGATCTCGCTCTTGAGGCGGGCGAACGCCTGGTCGCTTTGCCTCTGGCTTGCCGGGTCAGCCTGGGAGTTCGAGGTCGCCATGACCGTCCTTGTTCATCCGGGGCTGCAGGTTTGCAAGCCGTCGGAGCTGGACGCAGTATAACATGTCATTGACATGTCAAAGGTCATCCCGATAAATGTCAGCCTCGAAACACGAGGGCGGCGACCATTTAGGCCCTCTGGATGGCGATCAGGACAGGGGGGACCGCCACATGATCTACCAGATCTGCTGGGCCATCCTCGGGCTGATCCACCTCATGCCGGCCCTCGCCCTGTTCCAGCCTCAACTGCTGACCCGGATGTACGGCATCGAGGCCGGAACGGACGCCTTCACCCTGATGCACCACCGGGCGGCCCTGTTCCTTGTGGTCGTGATCATTGCGGTCTGGGCGGCCCTGCGCCCGGAAGTCCGCCCGCTGGCGACGGTTGCGCTTGGCCTCAGCATGGGCAGTTTTCTGATCCTCTGGTGGATCGCCGGCGCGTCACCCGCGCTGAGAACCATCGCCCTGGCAGACCTGATCGGCCTGCCCTTCCTGCTGGTGGCCGGCTGGCAGGCCTTTCAGAAAGGGTGATCGGTCATGCCCGGCGACATTTGAGTCCTCCTGGCCGCCCTGTTCTTCGGCCTGATCGGCCTGACGGCCATGGTCCGTCCGCACAACCTTCTCCAAGGGTTCGGAGACGCGGTCGCGCTGCATTCGGGTCTTTCCAAGCAGCGCCCTACCCCTCGAAGAATCCCTCGTCGAGGGTCTTGATCTCGACCATGTGCCGCGTCAGCACGCCCACGCCATGTCGGATCATCAGCTCGGCCAGTCGCTCGCCGTCGATCAGTACAACATGAAGGCTGGAGGCCATCGCATGTTCCCGAGCCTGTTTCGAGAAGCCGGATGCCGTGACAAACAGCCCCTTGTTGGCCTTCTTGATGTTCAGGGCGCCGATGAAGCTGTTGATGGCTTCAGGTCCGACGTTGTTCCCCTCCTTGTATCGTTTCGCCTGGATATACACACGGTCCAGGCCGAGCGGGTCCTGGTGGACGACGCCATCCACGCCACCGTCACCTGACCCGCCAAGCGCCTTGGCCAGTTCCTCACGGCCTTGCCCGTAGTTCATCCGGACGAGCAGTTGAATGATGAGCTGCTCGAAATCCGCCGGCAGCATCTGCCTGACGCGATCCAGGATTTCGGCCTTGAGATTGGCCTCCAGTGCCTTGCGCGCTTCTTCGATCCGTTCCTCTGGCGTTGCCCCAGATGCATCAACAGCAGGTTCGGTGATGGAGGTGTTGGTCGGGCTGGCTTGAGAGCTCTTGAACCAGGCCTTGAATGCCGGCGACGCCGACAGGGTCTGGTTGGTTATCTGGGTGAGCCCCGTTCTCAGCAGGGCGGAGCCTTCGGGCGTGATCTGGAACCGCCCTCTTCTGGTGGTTTCCAGCAGTCCGGCCCGGGTCATGTAGAACTTCGCCCAGTGCAGACGGTTGTGGAAGACACCCTGCATTCCGCTGGGCAGACGTTCCGCCATCTCTTCCTCGGACAGTCCGAAGTCGGCCGCCAGCGCAGGCATCAATTCCACGATGCTCGCAGGCTCCTTGGCTTCGGCTACCCGCTTCAGAAGGGGCAGCATGGCGCTCTGATAGTCAGGAATGGCCATCGCCGGATCACCTCAAGTGCACTGGTGAGACATTGCTTTGGCGCCTCGGGGTTGAACAGCCTCGATTCGCCATCCAGTGCGATTGGCCTCCGACCCGTCAACCCGCCGGGCCTTTTGCCGTCGGATCGGCTAGCACCAGCCCCGGCCAAACCTCCACCGTACCCCCCGCCATGCGATAATGCCGCCTCCGCTTCGACAGCCTGAGAGGCGCCGCCGTGACCGCTGTTTTCGTCCCGTTCTGCAAGGGCCCGTCAGACCGTCTGGCCCGGCCCCCGGCCGTCGGCGTTCTCGCCCGCTTCGCCGACGAAAAATCCTGCAGACACCCTGATTTCACCGTGACCGAAATCGGCGACCACAGGGACAACGTCGTGACCGAAACCGGCGACCACCCGAACTTTGGCAGGACACCAACCTTTGGTTCTGCCGTCCTTCGTTCCGCTTCAGCGCCCTTCACCGCCCCTTCGCCCATGACTGGAAGTCTCGCCTCGGAGACTTTTCACCCTGAAAACAAGGACCTGGCAGCGATGCCAGGGGTTGCGGACCCTCCAGCCCCTGGCCAGCCGGACCCTGAAAGGATCCCGTTCCTGCAGCGCGCAGGCTCCGAAAGAGCCGCCCGACGCCGGACAAAACAGGACAGAACCGACAGAAAACGGGACAGAAGCAGGACAGGACCCGGACGGCGCCCGGACAGCAACCGGACGGAAAAGCCGCCCGGCCGCGGGGTTCCTGAAAAGGCGGTGGTAGGCCCGGAGGGACTCGAACCCCCAACCAGACCGTTATGAGCGGCCGGCTCTAACCATTGAGCTACGGGCCCCCGGGACGCGAGGAACACGCCCGGTAGCACAGGGGGGCGGCCTTAAGGAAGGCGACACGCACCCTGGTTTATGGGGTTGATGTGATGTGCAGAAGCGCCGAGCCTTGCCGATGAGCCCATTCCCGGAAATCTCCGACCTGGCCAATGGCGCCCTGCAGGCCCTGGCCGAGCTGGCGCAGCGGGCCCTGGGGGTGTTGCTGTCGCCGGGATCGCCCCTGTCCCTGACCTCCCTGCTGGCGGCCTTCACCCTGGCCGGGCTGTTTGTGATCCTGAACCGCCGCCCGGGACGACCCCTGCCCGCGTTCCGGGCCCTGGTCCGGGTCATCCTGCCCCGCCGCATCTGGTTCAGCCGCTCGACCCGCACCGACCTGTGGTTCCTGGGCTTCAATGTGTTGTTGTTCGGCGCCCTGTTCGGCTGGGCCATGCTGTCCCAGGCCCTGGTCAGCGAGACCCTGCTGTCCGGGATGGAGACCCTGATTGGCCCCGGCCCGACGCCGGTCCTGGGCCCCGTCTTCGCCCTGGTGGTCGGCACCCTGGTGCTGTTCCTGGCGGCCGAGCTGGGCTTCTGGATCGACCATTACCTCAGCCACCGGATCCCCTTCCTGTGGGAATTCCACAAGGTCCATCACAGCGCAGAGGTCCTGACCCCCCTGACCAATTTCCGGGTCCATCCGGTGGACGGGCTGGTGTTTGCCAATATCCTGGCCCTGGTCATGGGGACGACCGACGCGCTTCTGACCTGGCTGCTGGGCCAGCCGGCGGGAGCCTTCAGCCTGTATGACCGCAACATCCTGGCCCTGGCCGGCCTCTATCTGGTGCAGCATCTGCAGCATTCCCAGCTGTGGATCACCTTCGGCGGCCCGGTCGGCCGCTGGTTCTACAGCCCGGCCCATCACCAGATTCACCACTCCACCGACCCCGCCCATTTCGGCCGCAACCTCGGCAGCATGCTCACCCTGTGGGACGCCCTGTTCGGCACCCTTCTGACCCCCACAAGGGAGCGCCAGCGCCTGACCTTTGGCCTGGGCCCCGGCGAATCCGCCCATGACAGCCTGATGTCCGGCATGGTCGCGCCCCTGGGCCATGCGGCCCGGACCCTGGTTCCGGCGCCGGCCGCAGGATCAGCCGGACCCTTGGCCGCGGACACCCCGGCGCCATGACCGGACCGGCCGCCGCACGGGTAAGGCTGGGCGCCCTGGACGGCCTGCGGGGCTTTGCCGCCCTGCTGGTCATGGGGCTGCATATCGCCGCCTGCCTGGGCTGGACGAGCCTGGGTCACGGCTATCTGATGGTCGACCTGTTCTTCCTGCTCAGCGGCTTTGTCCTGTCGGCCGGCTATGGTCAGTTGCTGGCGGCGGGCGGACAGGGGCGGTGGTTTGCCTGGCGGCGATTGTTGCGGCTCTGGCCCCTGTCCCTGGCCGGGCTGTTTCTGGGCGCCCTGGTGGCGGCGGGCCTGGCGGCCGGCGGCCTGCGCGAGCTGGAAAGCCAGCCAATTCTGAGGCTTGTCCTGGGGGCGGCCTTCCTGCCCTGGCTGGCCGGGGGCCTGGTCTGCGCCTTCAATGGCCCGGCCTGGTCGCTGCAGCTCGAACTCTGGATCAATGTCGCCTATGGCCTGGTCGCCCGCTGGCTGACCGACCGGCGGTTGATGATCCTGGTCGCCCTGGCCGCCGCCGCCCTGGCCGTCGCCGCCCTCGTGTCGGGAAACTTCGACGGCGGTTTCGCCAACAATGACCCAGGCCGCAGCGCCGGCCCCTATGCCTGGGGCATGGGCTGGCTGCGGATCGGCTTTGCCTTTCCGGCCGGGATCCTGCTGCACCGGCTTTGGCTGGCGGGCCGCATCCGGTTGAGCGCCGCCAGCGGCGCCTGGCTGGTCCCCGTCGCCCTGATGGCCATCGCCCTGCCCCCCCTCGGCCTGCCGCCGCTGTTCGACCTCGCCGTGGTGTTCCTGGCCTTTCCGGTCCTGCTGATCCTGGGGGCGGAAACCCGGCTCTCCGGCGCAGCGGCCCGGATATCGGCCTTCCTCGGCAGGATTTCCTATGGGCTCTATGTGCTGCATGGCCCGGTCCTGGTGCTGTTTCGGGAGATCGAGCCGGCCGGCCTGTCCGCCCCCCTGCGATTGGCCTGGTATGGCGTGGCGGCCCTGACCGCCATCCTGGCGGCCAGCCTCGCCGAACAGATCATCGACCGGCCGGCCCGTCGCTGGGCAGCCCGACACTGGCCCGAAGTCCGTCAGGGCGCGAATCCTGACGGGGAACCGACGGGCCGGACAGCCGCTGTTCAGCTTGGATCTGCCTAAGGTTCCAATACCGGGACAATCCTCCCCCCACCCCGGATCTGGAGACGACCATCATGCAAGCCCTCATCCGCGCCGCCGCCGTGGGCGCCCTCATCCTTGCCGGCACGGCCGGCGCCGCCACCGCCGTCCAGGCCCAGACGCCCGCTCCGGCCGTGTCCGGGGCCGACACCCTGTTCCGCGCCACGACCCTGAACCTGTCGGCCTTTGGCGAGGTCCGCCGGGCGCCCGACATGGCGACCATCACCCTCGGGGTCCAGACCGAGGCGACCACAGCCGCCGAGGCCATGGCCGCCAACGCCGCCCGCATGAACAGGGTGATCGCCACCCTCAAGAAGAGCGGCGTCGCTGCCCGCGACCTGCAGACCTCCGGCCTCAGCCTGTCGCCGCAATATGTCTATCAGGAGAACCTGCCGCCGCGCCTGACCGGCTATCAGGCCTCCAACCAGGTCACCGTCACGGTTCGCGACCTGTCGCGCCTGGGCGAGGTGGTCGACGCCTCGGTCCAGAGCGGGGCCAGCAATGTCGGCGGGGTCAGTTTTGGCCTGGACGACACCGGCGCCGCCGAGGACCAGGCCCGGCTGAAGGCGGCCAAGGCCCTGCAGGCCCGGGCCGAACTCTATGCCAGGGCTATGGGCTACCGGGTGATCCGGCTGGTCACCCTCAGCGAGCGCGGCGGCTATTCGCCCCCGCCTCCCATGCCGATGATGGCCTTCGCCAAGGCCGAACGGGCCGACTCCACCCCTGTCGAGGCCGGCGAGATGCGGGTGCGGATCGACCTGTCGGCAACCTTCGAGATGTCGCGCTGAAGACGTCGAGGCCCGGCTACATCCCGCCCTTTCGCAGGGCGGGCTCAAGCCGGGCCTTGATTTCCCGGCCCGGCAGGGCCCCCTCGCCCTCCATCATGGCGGCATAGGCCAGGGGCTCGTATTTCGAGCCCGGGGTCGCCACGACCGGCCCGGTCGCCCAGCCCACCCGGCGCGATCCGTCGGCGACGCTGTCGCAACTGATGGCCCGGTCATCGCCCCCGGCCGCCAGTTTTGCCAGGGCTTCGGCCGTGGTCTGGCCGCCGGCGGGCCCGCAATCAGGCAGGCTGCGCAGGCAACGGGACGGCTCGCCATAGCGGAACACGGTCTTGGCCGTGCCCCGCTCCACCAGCAGGACACAGGTATTGGGATCGCCGATCGCCGCCCCCACGGAGTCCAGCAGGGCCTGGCCATCCACCCCGGCCGGGGCTGGCTCACAGGCCGTCAGCAGGGGAAGGGCCAGGAAAAGGCCGAGCAGGGTTTTGCGCATGTCGCTGTCTCCGGATCAGGGGACAGCATGGGCGATCAGGCCGCCGCCATAAAGCCCCGGCATGGCGGAATCCGGGTCTGGCTCTGCCGTCGCCTGACCCGCTCCACCGGACGGCCCGAGTCCAGCCGCCTCGCTGTCGGACCATTGTCCCTGGGGTCACCCCCATTTGAGGGCTGGCGGCCGCCGCGTCGCGGGTGGATGGTCCATTTGTACCCTCGGAGTCCGAAATGCGTTCGTTCCTACTCGCTCTCGCCCTGTTCAGCCTGTTGGCGTCGGGACCCGCGGCGGCAGCCACCCGGATAACGGACCCAGCAGGCTTCCTTCGCGAGGTCTACGGCCACTTCATCGCAGACCAGACAGCGGCCGACCCCGCCACGGACTACAATCCGCCGGAAGACATCTACAGCCCCGCCCTGCAGACCGCCTGGGACCAGGAACAGAAGGAGTCAGGAGACGATCTGGGCCGGCTGGATTTCTATTTCTGGGTCAATGCCCAGGACTGGCAGCTCAAGTCCCTGAAGATCACTGACCGGACAGTCTGGAAGCGGCCCGACCGCCGGGTTGTGAGCGTCAGCTTCGATAATTTCGGCCAGCCCAGCCAGCTTGAGTTCTATTTCCAGAAGATCGACGGCCGCTGGCTGATCGACGACGTGGCCTCCCTGCCGGTCATGGGCGGAGCTGAGGGGCCGTCAGCCTGGACCCTGTCACTGATCCTGAAATATGCCCGCGAAGCCGACTGACCGCCCGATCAACCGGGAGAGAGCCCGGCCTTCGCCTTGAGAAACCGCATCAGGTCGTCATGGACCGCAAAGCGGCCCCGGAACATCCGAGACAGGCCCAGCAGCACATCGGTGTGGCTCAGGCCGGGGTACAGATGAGATTCAACCGGCACGCCCTGCGCTCTCAGGGCCGCAGCCAACCGCTCGGTATTGCTGGGCCAGACGGTTGTATCTGCATCGCCTGTAGCGAGGAAAGCCGGCGGGGCGCCCTGACCAGCGTACTTCAAGGTCTGATAGTCGTCGGCTCCAGCAACGGCGCCGAAAGTTCGTTGAAGGATGGGTCCGTTCAGGTCCTTGAACACGTAGGGCCCGGCCAGACCGGCAAAGGCGCAGATACGGGCGGGATCAACCCCCACAGCTGACAGATAGCGGGGATCGAGCGCCACCATGGCGACATTGTAGGCGCCGGCCGAGTGTCCCACCAGAACGATCCGGGAGGGATCGCCGCCATACTCGGCGGCATGGTCAACCGCCCAGCGGACAGCCAGAGCGACATCCTCCAGAAACGCGGGAAAGGCGACAGCCGGAGTGAGCCGATAGTCAGGTACGACCGTGACGAACCCTTCCGCCGCCAAGGCCTTGCCAGCCCAGCCATACTCGCCCCTTGCCCCGCTGTCCCAGCCGCCGCCATAGATGAACAGGGCCACGGGCGCCATCTCGCGCGACTTTGGCGGGGTGTATACATCGAGGGCCTGTCGGGGTTCGGAACCGAAGGGCAAGCCCTTGGCAAGCCGGCGCGCCGGGTCGGCCGGCGTAATGGTGTTGAACAGCCGGGCCGGCGTGCAGGCCGCCAGAAGCGCCCCTGCCATGCCAACGAGGCCAAGGCGACGCGTTGCAGACATTAGGGGCTCTCAGTCTTGGCGCCGAGCCGCCAGGGCGGGAAGCGCCGGTTTTCGCCGGCGTGGTAGAGGCAGATTCGGTTGCCGGCTGGATCAGATGTCCAGGCCTCCCGCCACAGCCAGGTCTGGTCGTCTGGGCCGGACTCGAAAGCGTAACCCTTGTCGATCATCCGCTCTACCGTGACGTCCAGTTCCAGGTCCTCGAAATAGACGCTGGCGCCGCCCGCCACCGCCTTTGGATCAAGATGAAGCGAGAGCGTTGCCGGCTCGCCGCCGTCGGCATCGGGGCATTCAAACCTCGCATAGTGATCGTTCTGGACGATCAGGATGAGGCCAAGGTCGCGATAGAATGCGATCGAAGCGGCCAGGTCGCGGGCGGGCAGGGTAACCTGATTGAGGCGCATCCTCTGGAGATAGCCTATGATCCGCTCACCGCAAGCGATCCGGTCGAATACCGGGGAAATCCCTGCGGCGCCTTGCCTTCCGGCCGGCTTTGCCCTATCAGCCTCGCCTTTCCGCGACTGCCGGGCCAAATGGCATGCCTTGGCGGTCCACATGCATCTCCTAGAGGACAGGGTTCGCCCTGAGCAAAATGCCGAAACTGAAGACCAAGTCTGGCGCCAAAAAGCGCTTCAAGATCACGGCGACGGGCAAGATCAAGGCCGGCGTCGCCGGCAAGCGTCACCGCCTGATCTCGCACAATTCGAAATACATCCGCCAACAGCGTGGCACGAAGGTCATGAGCGCTTCTGACAAGAAGACGATCAAGACCTACATGCCCTACGGCCTTTAAGAAGGAGCGCTGACACATGGCTCGCGTCAAAAGGGGCGTCACCGCCCACGCCAAGCACAAGAAGGTTCTTGAACAGGCAAAGGGCTTCTACGGCCGCCGCAAGAACACCATCCGCACCGCCAAGGCGGCCGTGGACAAGGCCGGACAATACGCCTACCGCGACCGCAAGGTCCGCAAGCGCAGCTTCCGCAGCCTCTGGATCCAGCGGATCAACGCCGCCGCCCGCCTGGAAGGCTTTACCTACTCGCAGTTTATCCACGGCCTTGACGAGGCCGGGGTCGAGATCGACCGCAAGGTTCTGGCGGATATCGCCGGTCAGGACCCCGCCGCGTTCAAGGCCATTGCCGACAAGGTTCGCGCCGCGCTGGCTTGAGAATTTGGGGCTCGCCCCGGATTTCGACAGGCCCCCCGGTGAGAACCGGGGGGCTTTTTCTTTGCGCCCTGTCTTGCCCGCTCCACCCATTCCGATAGACCACGGCCGCCATGACAGACCTGAACCAACTGCAAGCCGACCTGACCGCCCAGATCGCCGCCGCGCCCGACGCCGCCGCCCTGGAAGCGATCCGTGTCGCCGCTCTGGGCAAGACCGGATCGGTCTCCGCCCTGCTCAAGACCCTGGGATCCATGAGCCCGGACGATCGCAAGGTTCATGGACCTGCGATCAACGCCCTGCGCGACGAGGTCGCACAGGCTCTGGCGGTCCGAAAATCAGGTCTCGACGCTGCAGAACTGGAAGCCCGTCTGGCCCGGGAGCGGGTCGACTTGACCCTTCCCGCTCCCCAGCGTCGCCAGGGCAGCGTTCACCCGACAATGCAGACCATGGACGAGATGGTCGCCATCTTTGCCGAAATGGGCTTCGCCGTAGCCGAAGGTCCCGACATCGAGGACGACTTCCACAATTTCACAGCCCTGAACTTCCCGCCAAAACACCCGGCGCGGGAAATGCATGACACATTCTTTTTCAATCCTGGACCGGACGGCGAACGAAAGCTCCTCCGCACCCACACAAGCCCGGTGCAGGTGCGCGCCATGCGCCGGACCAATACCGCTCCGCCGGTGCCGTGGATCGCGGCTGGGCAGGAGCCGCCGATCCGCATCATCGTGCCCGGCCGCACCTACCGACTCGATAGCGACGCCACCCATACCCCGATGTTTCATCAGGTCGAGGGCCTGGTGATCGACAAGGGCATCCATATGGGTCACCTGAAATGGACCCTTGAAACCTTCATCGTCCGCTTTTTCGAGACCGACGCGGTCACCACCCGGTTCCGGCCCCATCATTTTCCCTTCACCGAACCCTCTGCAGAGATGGATGTCGGCTGCGACCGTTCCGGCGGCGAGATCCGCATCGGGACCGGCAGCGACTGGCTGGAAATTCTTGGCTGCGGGATGGTGCACCCCAATGTGTTGCGAAATTGCGGGATCGACCCGGACGTCTACCAGGGCTTTGCCTTCGGCATGGGCGTCGATCGACTGGGGATGCTGAAGTACGGCATGCCAGACCTGCGGGACATGTTCGCGAGCGACAGTCGCTGGCTGGCGCATTTCGGTTTTTCAGCGTTCCAGGCGCCCAATCCCGTTTCCGGCCTCAGTTGATCGCCCATACCCTCATTCAATCTCTCGCGGCCCGGACCGGCCGGATAACGACCCAGGACCAAGAGCCATGACCGACATCTACGCCCCCATGCCCCCCGGCTTCACCCGGGCAACCGACATGTCTGCTCAAACCTATGACCGGTCCGTCGTTTCCCTTGTCGACCTGGTGCGGCCGCGCCTGGCCAGCCGGGAGATGGTCGTTCGCAACCTGACCTTCACCAACTGCGTCATCGAAGGACCGGCTGTGATGCTTGTCGTTGGCGGCTGCCAGTTCGATGCCTGCGACTTTGGCAACCCGTCCGGAGATATCCGCAATCTCGTCCTGAGACCGGCTTCGCCGTCTGCCGTCATCGGCGCCATCCCGGTGCAAGATTGCAAGTTCCGCAACTGCCAGTTCGTCGGCATCGGCTATACTGGCGGAGATCATTTCCTCGACCAGATTCTGTCCCTGGGCAAACCGCAATGAAGTTCACCCTTTCCTGGCTGAAGGACCATCTGGAAACAGACGCCACAGTCGGACAGATCGTCGAGGCCATGACCATGGCCGGGCTCGAGGTCGAACATGTCGAGGATCCGGCCAGCAAACTGGCCGCCTTTACAGTCGCCCGTATCGTTGAGGCCGTTCAGCACCCCAACGCTGACCGGTTGCGGGTCTGCCAGGTTGAGACCGTCGACGGCCGCAAGGAAATCGTCTGTGGGGCGCCAAACGCGCGGGTGGGCCTGACGACCGTCTATGCCCCGATCGGCGCATTCGTTCCTGGTCTGGGCGTCACCCTGGTGGAGAAGCCAGTGCGTGGCGTGGTGTCAAACGGCATGCTCTGTTCGGCGGCCGAGCTGGAGACTGCCGAGGAGAGCGACGGTATTCTCGAGTTGTCGGATGATCTGGCGGTCGGCGCGCCAGCTGCCCAGGCCCTGGGCCTCGAAGCCGTAATCGACTTCGAGGTGACGCCCAATCGTCCAGACTGGCTGGGCGTGGCAGGCATCGCAAGGGACCTTGCAGCCGCCGGGATCGGCAGGCTCAAAAGCACCGAAACACCAGCCGTTCAGGGAGACTTCGCCTGCCCCGTGACCATCCAGGTGGATGGTGAGGCCTGTCCGGTTTTTGCCGGCCGTATGGTTCGCGGTGTTCAGAACGGCCCCTCGCCAATGTGGCTTCAGGATCGGCTACGTGCCATAGGTCTCCGCCCGATCAATGCCCTGGTCGATATCACCAACCTGATTTCCTACGACCGGGCGCGACCCCTGCATGTCTATGACGCTGGGCTGCTGCAAGGTGAGGTCGTGGTGGCCAGACTGGGCCAGGACGGCGAGACGCTGGCGGCACTGGACGGCAAGACCTACGAGGTTGGCCCCGAGATGTGCGTCATCGCAGATGCCGGAGGCGCGCGGGTTATCGGCCTCGGCGGCGTCATGGGGGGCGACAGCACGGGCTGCTCCGAAGCCACCACCGATGTCTTCATTGAAAGCGCCTGGTTCGATCCAATCCGCACGGCGCAGACCGGTCGCACTACCGGGATCAATAGCGACGCCCAGTACCGGTTTGCACGCGGCGTAGACCCAGGCTTTGTCGAGACCGGTTTGGAGCTCGCTACCCATCTGATCCTTGAACTTTGCGGTGGAGAAGCGTCGGAGATCGCTGTCGCCGGCGTCGCCCCGACCGCACCCGCCGCCATCGAATTTGATCCGGCCTATGTCGAAGCCCTGTCGGGCCTGGCCATTCCGGCAATCCGCAGCCTGTGCATCCTGGAGGACCTCGGTTTCCGTTGCGATGGCGCTGCCCCGGCGCTGACCGTCACCCCGCCTACCTGGCGACGGGATGTTGAAGGCAAGGCGGATCTGGTCGAGGAAGTTGCCCGGATCGCAGGCTATGGCGCCCTGCCCTCAACGCCTCTTCCGGAAATGCCGCGTGCCGTCGGCGGGGTGCTGACCCAGCGCCAGGGCCGCGCCCGAACAGCCCGCAGGTTCCTAGCCGCCGCTGGCTACGCGGAAGCTGTAACCTGGAGCTTCACCGCCCAGCAGACCGCCCGTCTGTTCGGAGGAGGATCTGACAATCTGGTCCTGGCCAACCCCATCGCGTCCGAACTCAACTGCATGCGGCCCTCGATCCTGCCTAACATGATCGAAGCCGCCGCCCGCAATGCTCGACGGGGATTTCCTGACGTCGCCCTTTTCGAGATCGGCCCTGTGTTCCGAGGCGATCAACCCGAAGACCAGCGTACCGTAATCACCGCCCTGATCGCCCCACGACCGGCTCGGGACTGGAGCCGTTCACCAGGCGATGACCTGTTCAGCCTGAAGGGCGATCTTCTGGCCCTGTTGGAGGAATTGGGAGCGCCGGTCGGGGCCGTACAAACTGTCCAGGGGGCCGCCAGCCCCTGGTTCCATCCGGGCCGGTCCGCGAGGCTGCAGTTGGGCCCAAAGGCGCTGATGGCAGAGTTCGGGGAACTTCATCCGACGGTTCTCAAGGCGCTGGATGCTGCCGGACCCATGTTTGCCTTTGAAATACAGATCGAGGCGATTCCCGAGCCGAAGAAGAAGGCGGTCAAGACGAAGCCCTCCCTTGACCTGCCACCCCTGATGCCACTGAGCCGCGATTTCGCGTTCCTGATGGAGGAGGCCCGTCCGGCTGCCGACCTGATCAAGGCCGTATTGGGGGCCGACAAGTCCCTGATCACCCGCGCCAGGGTGTTCGACGTTTATCGCGGGCAGGGTGTTCCCGAGAACAGCAAATCTCTGGCCATAGAAGTGATGCTGCAGCCGCGCGAGAAGACCCTGACCGAGACGGAGATCGAGACTGTTTCCGCCCTGGTCGTGGCAGCGGCAGAAAAGGTCGGAGCCCGCCTCAGGACATGACACGGGCGCCGCCCCACATCGCAGCGATCACCCTGTTGGTTGCCGACTATGACGAAGCTCTTTCCTGGTATCGTGATCGCCTTGGCTTTGCTGTCGTGGATCGTGATCTGGGTAACGGGAAACGCTGGGTGACAGTTACCCCCTCCGGCGGGGGTGTAGCGCTGTTGCTGGGCAAGGCGGCGGATGAATTGCAGACAGCAGCGGTCGGCGCGCAGACCGGCGGCAGGGTCTTTCTATTTCTACACACCGACGACTTTGCGCGGGATCATGCGGACATGGTCGCTGCTGGTGTCATCTTCCTTGAAGAGCCACGCCACGAACCCTACGGCGTTGTCGCGGTGTTCGAGGACCTTTATGGCAATCGGTGGGACCTGCTAGAACCTGCTTGAGACGTTTGGAGGTCAAGGTCATGTCAAAGCCCAAACCAGCAGTTGAGATCTGGCTGGAACGCGGCCTGTTCGCCTCGAGATGGCTTATGGCGCCCTTCTATGTCGGACTGGTTGTGGCCCTCGTGGGCCTGGTGGTCATTTTCGCACAGGAACTTGCCCATGGGGTGCCTGTTGTCCTATCGGGCCATGCCAAGGCGGAAGATGCGATCCTCCTGGCCCTGTCATTGATCGACCTGTCCTTGGCCGGGAACCTGATGCTGATCGTCATCTTCTCGGGCTACGAGAACTTCGTGTCCAAGATCGACGTCGCGGACCACGAAGATCGGCCAGGCTGGATGGGGACCGTCGACTTCTCGGGCCTCAAGCTGAAACTTGTCGCCTCTATTGTAGCGATCTCAGCAATTTCCCTTTTGAAATCCTTCATGAAACTCAGCGAACCAGAGGTTGTTCTGGACCAGCCCCGGCTGCTTTGGGGCGTTGTGATACACATGACCTTTGTGCTCTCAGGCGTATTGCTGGCTCTGATGGACTTGCTGGCCTCCCGGACCGAAAAGCACTGAGACCCTGGCTTGGCCGCTCAGGGCGGAACCGGAACCAGAGAACCGAGAAGATTGGCCGCACTGCAGACCGACGCTTCGATCGTGTTCGATCGCGTCACCCCTTCCGGTCAAAACGGAAATGCGTTCTGCTTTCGGCTGTAGGATAGATAGCCAAGGCTGGCGCCTAGTCGAAAGCCAACGCCTGCGCGAATCGGCGCCAAGGTAATCCCATCCGCCCGTTGATAGTTCACGCCAAGTCCTCCCACTAGATAGGCCGATCCCTCGACCCCGGGGTAGCGACGAAACAGCATCTCCGGATAATAGAGATTGTAGCAAAGCGTGAAGACCCGGCTCGCATTGCCACCCCAATCGAAGCCGACGCTGGGACCCTGCCAGAATACTTCCTGTGTCGGTTTGTCTTTCATGTACATCAGACCACGCCCGTATCGCAGTCCCGCCACGATGGCGCCTGACCCTTCCTCGCCAGCAATGAAGGCTGTGGGCTCTCCTTGGTCCTGGAAGATTCGCTGGATCGCCTGGCCTGCCGCCTCTGCTGTAACGCCCAGGGCATCACTGGTCTGCTGCGTGATTTCCGCAAGGGTGTAGGTCTCAATCCCTCGGGCGGGAAGGGCATCTGCCCCGGCCATTCCTGTCGTAGCGCAGGCTGTGGTGCCGAGGGCGGCAAATCCGCTGAAAATGAGGCTGCGGCGGTCCATGGCGGCGAAATTCCTCCGAATCTGACAGGCGACAAACAGACTGCCTTCCCAATACGACAGGTTTGGGGCGGGAGATGTGAATCGGTCGTTAACCATGTTGGAAAGGACGGCGTTTCCCGCCTGCTCAAAGTGAAATCAGGGACTCATGACCGTTGGCCAGGTCCGGCGCCACCTTCATCAGCAGCTCCAACCTTCGGCTCGCGCCGGTCCTGTCGCCGGAGAAAATCGAAACGCGGACCATTCCGGACAGAGAGTTCACAAGGAGCAGATCGATGGTCAAGGGGCGCTCACAGGTCGCCTGAGCTTCCGCCGACCGATCCATTCTCCCCAAGGCTTCGCCGAAACAGCTCTGCGCTGCCAGCTTGCTGGAATCAAACCTCGCCTTTCGCTAATGGGCGCGGACTGCGGCCTCGAAACGACCCTCCTGAAAGGCCGTCAGGCCGACTGATGTCGTCAGACTGGCCGCGAGCGGTCACAGCCACGCACAGACTGGCAGCCAACCAGGCCAGGAGAAGTGGCGCTCGCCTCTTCGACAACTCCTCTTGCCAGCCGCAATTCACCTCTTGGATGATGGAGCAAGACCCAACTGGCTGAACGGCGAGTCGACACGCCCCTGTGCTGATTGACCTCGATGCGGACAATCGTCATCCGTCGGGAAAAGGGGGTGACGTCCGTATGGTGTCAGCAGCGTCGCAAAGACTCTGGAAGAGCCTCGTGGTCTGGCCAGGGACAAAGGCTTGGACAGAATGCGGATTCCTTGCAGCAGCCGTGCTGCTGGCCATGATCGGGATCGGCTTTTCGACGGGTCTATACCGGTTGGAGCCGGGCAACCTCGCCAACCTGCCAATGCTTGTCTTGGGAGTGTTTTTTGTACCAGCCCTGGGTGAGGAGGCAATTTTCCGCGGTCTCCTGGTGCCAGCGCGTACGACGGATGCTCGACCCTGGAAGGCTATCGGCTGGTCCACACTGGCCTATGTGCTTTGGCACCCTCTGGAAGGCCTTACCTTTCTGCCCGGAGCCAAGCTCCTGTTCACCAGAACAGACTTTCTGGTGGTGACCGGCCTTTTGGGTCTGGTCTGCGCATTGATGCGCTGGCGCACCGGATCGCTCTGGCCAGCCGTGTTCCTCCACTGCGGGCTGGTCGTTATCTGGAAGACATGGCTGGGCGGTCCAGCATTAGACAGCCTGTCCTGACACAGCAGTTCGACTTCAATTCGTCTTGCTCCGCGCCACAGTGCCGCCTAGAGACCGGGAACCGTCTTTCGCCCGTGAGTCCCCAAGATGAAGCTGCTGGCAGGCAACTCCAACAGGACGCTGGCGTCCGCGATCGCCCAGTATCTGGACATGCCACTCACCAAAGCTCAGGTTCGGCGGTTTGCGGATAATGAGGTGTTCGTGACCATCGATGAGAATGTCCGCGGGGAGGATGTGTTTGTCATTCAATCCACGAGCTATCCAGCCAACGACAATCTGATGGAATTGCTGATCTGCATCGACGCTCTGAAACGGGCCTCGGGACGCCGGATCACAGCTGTTGTGCCCTATTTCGGCTATGCCCGTCAGGATCGAAAGACCGGCGGCCGTACCCCCATTTCAGCCAAGCTGGTCGCCAACCTCATTACCCGCGCCGGCGCCGACCGCGTCCTGACCATGGACCTGCATGCCGGACAAATTCAGGGCTTTTTCGACATTCCGACAGACAATTTGCTGCCGTCACCGCTGATCGCCAACGATATTCGGGCGCAGTACGGTCGGGAGTCATCTGAACTGATGATTGTCTCACCGGATGTTGGCGGGGTGGTTCGCGCTAGGGCTCTGGCCAGTCGTCTGGGAGCTGATCTCGCCATCGTTGACAAACGAAGGTCCGGACCTGGCCAGAGCGAAGTCATGAATATCATCGGCGATGTCGCGGGCCGCCGCTGCGTCCTCTTTGATGACATCGTTGATTCTGCGGGCACCTTGGTAAATGCAGCCAAGGCCCTGAGTGATCAGGGCGCCATCGAAGTCTCGGCCTATGTCACCCACGGCGTTCTTTCGGAACCGGCGGCCGAACGGGTGACCGGCTCGGTTCTTAGGGAACTTGTGGTCACTGACAGCATTGAGGCGCCGGACACGGTCAGGGCATGCCCCAAGATCAGACAGGTGTCCTGCGCGTCACTGATTGGCGAAGCTATCCGACGGATTTCAAATGAAGAATCCGTGTCAAAGTTGTTTGACTGATTGACCTCGAACCGTTTTGGCGGTTTTCTGGACGCCCATGAAGGTCGATGCAAGAGCTGCGCGATCTCGCCGGGGGCGGCGTCGCAAGATGCGACATGTTGGGCTCGGGGACGTTGGGAAATGAACCAGATGAAATCAACTGGCCTTGTCTTGTCGGCCAGCTTCGTAGTCGCCTTGTTGGTGACGGCTTGCTCCACGCCGACGGCGACTCCAACCAGCCTGGCGGCTGCGGACAGCCTTCAATGCAAGGCGGCTGAAGCCCCGGAAACTGTAGCGCTGGCTGCAACTTTCTATGAGGACGCAAGCGCCTGGCGAAGCTATATGGCCAGCGTCGCCACGATCGACGCCAAGGACCTCAAGGACGGCAAGGCCGTAGCGGCTTCCCTTCGAGTTGGCGCGACCTTTGAGCCCAAACAACTTCTTCGCGGGGCCATTGCTTACGCTGCCATTATTGGCCTGCAGGACCAGGCTTTTCTCGATGGCGCACGCGGCTTTGCCAACGGTCCGGCCCAACGTCAGACCTTGATCGCCGAACTCAAGGCCAATCCCTATCGCGTCACCAACATGCCGGGCGCAGAACGGGCAGCCGCGGCCATAATGGCGGCGCTGGGGGAAGAAGGCGACAAGGTTCTCAAGGCAGGAACTGCCGTCAAGCAGTCGGCCTATGACGTCCAGAAGCAGCCCTGGTCCAAGGAGTTCGTGCCGGACCGAGAAGCGCGCCTAGCAGCGGTTCGCGTGCTTTCGACGACCGCGATCAAGGGCAACATCGAAGACGTCACCCACCTTCAGGAGGCCAGCCTGACCCCGACGTCTACGCCTGCGACGCTACAGACTGCGAACTTCAGCGGCCATGTGACCTGGTCTCCGGTTGTCGTTCGCGGCCTTGCGCTGGCCGCCTTGGCCGCCTTGGGCGAAGCAGGCGAGGAGAATACCGAGCAGGTCGCCAGCCTGCTGACGGATGAGCCGTCGATGTTCTGCCTGAAGATGTCCAAACTGATGCTGTATCAATGTCTGGCGGCGGCAAAGCCGCACTACGAGGACATGTTCTGTATCGGTCAGCATGAACTGATGGATATCGGCGAATGCACGTTAAAGAGCGTCGGCATTCCCAAGGCGGTCAAGGCTGCTCCGAAGGTGGAGATTGCGGAATCCGAGACTGCCACCGGCGCCAGCGCGTCAAAAGCCAGCGGTTCGCCCAAGTAACTGAGGGCGCGTTCATTCCGCCCGTTGCACGCCGGTAGGAAAGCGTGTATCGACCGCGACCTTAAATTCACCGACCGTCGCCGCGCGGAGTTTTCGCGCGGCGACTTCGTTTTGAGACCAGAAACATGGCCGATATCGTCCTAAACGTCGAAGTTCGCGAACGCACCGGAACCGGTGGCTCCCGTGAAGCCCGCCGCGGCGGCAAGGTGCCCGGTATCCTTTATGGTGGCGAGCGTGGCCCCGTGGCCATATCCGTCAAGGAAAACGAGTTTCGTAAGGCGCTTTATACCGGCAAGCTGCTTGGACATCTGGTGACGCTGAAATACGGCGACGAAAGCCAGCCGGTCATCGCCAAGGACATCCAGTTCCATCCGGTTACCGACAATCCCATTCACTTCGACCTCCTGCGAGTTGACGAAGCCGGCTCGATCCGGATCAACGTTCCCGTTCACTTCAAGAACCAGGACATCTGCCCCGGCCTCAAGATGGGCGGCTCTTTGGAGATCGTCCGTCACGAAGTCGAGCTGAACTGCCCGGCCAATGCCATTCCTGAAGAACTGGTGGTTGACTTGGCCTCCAAGGAATTGGGCGACACGATCCGGATCGCCGAGATCGAACTGCCTGCAGGCGTGACCCCGACCATCGCCGATCGCGATTTCGTCATTGCGACGCTGAAGGTCTCTTCGGCGGCGATGTCGGAAGCTGCTGACGCCGCTGACGCCTGATCCGGTTGCGACGAGGCTGGTGAGCCATGTTGCTGCTCGCCGGCCTCGGCAACCCGGGCGAACGATACGCTCGAACGCGTCACAACATCGGCTGGATGGCTGTTGAGGCGATTGCAGACCGCTGGCGTTTTTCGCCCTGGCGCTCCCGCTTCCAGGGGCTTTGCTGCGAAGGCGAGCTGGCAACGAAGGACGGCGAGCAGCGAATCCTGCTGATCAAGCCCCAGACCTTCTACAACGAGAGCGGCCGCGCCATTGGCGAGGCAACCAGGTTCTTCAAGCTGAAACAGGCGGAGGTCATCGTCTTCCATGACGAGATTGACCTGGCGCCGGGGCGTTTCCGCATGAAGACGGGAGGCGGCGCCGCTGGCAACAATGGCATTCGTTCGACTATCGCCGCCCTGGGCGCCGACTTTCGACGCGCCCGGATCGGCGTCGGCCATCCCGGCGACAAGGACCTTGTCATGAGCCACGTTCTTTCGGAGTTCCACAAGGTCGACCGACTGTGGCTGGATCCGCTTCTCAATGCCGCCGCCGAGGCGCTGCCCCTTGTGGTTGCCGGTGAGGATGAGCGTTATCAAGCCGAGGTGATGCGGTTGGCGCCGGCTCTCAAGGCCGACCCTCGCAAAAGTCTGCGCGACAGTGATTGAAGCCTCGCTTCCCCTGGTCAGACCGCCGCCAATCCGATGAAGCTGGCGGCAGCTGCCAAGGCCCTCGGGCGTTAAGAAGCGCCAAGGCAACTCGACGCCCTGGCCGCCCAAGGCATTCAAGCCGATGACCCCACCCGGATTCTCGGCCCGGCACGGGCTCTGGCGGAGCTGAACCGGCCGGTCGAGGCTGGGCCGCAGGGCGTCTGTCCGGCCTCGAGGGCCTGCCCGGCCATGCCGTCTTTCCTGCAGAGACTGGCCGTCGACAGGAAGCGGATGAGACCATGGTTGAGATCGAGAAGCGGGCAGGAAGGGCCGGCGCCGATCAATCCGTTTCGCCATTGTCCCGGAGACGTGTTAGGTCGCGGCCCCCGAGACCTGACCTCAACGTCCTGCCCGAGATGCTTTTCCCATGGCCCTGAAAGTCGCGATTGTCGGCCTACCCAATGTTGGCAAGTCGACCCTGTTCAACGCCCTCACCCAGACGGCCCAGGCCCAGGCGGCGAATTACCCGTTCTGCACGATCGAACCCAATGTCGGCGACGTAGCGGTCCCGGAACCCCGTCTGGAAAGACTGGCTGCGGTGGCAGGATCCAAGGAGATCATCCCTGCCCGGATCAACTTTGTGGACGTCGCCGGCCTTGTGCGAGGCGCTTCCAAGGGCGAGGGACTGGGGAACCAGTTTCTGGCCAACATCCGGGACTGCGACGCGGTGGCCTTTGTGTCCCGCTGCTTTGAAGATGACGACATCACCCACGTCGAAGGTCGCATCGACCCGCTATCCGACCTGGACATCATCGAAACCGAGTTGATGCTCGCAGACTTGGAAAGTCTCGAAAAGCGCGTTCCCAACCTGGAAAAGCGTGCGAGGCAGGACAAGGACAGCGCCACCACGCTTCGATTGGTCAATCTGGCCCTGGAACAGCTCAAGGCTGGCCGCCCCGCTCGCACCGCGAAGGTCGATCCAGACGATGCAAAGGCCTGGCACATGCTGCAGCTCCTGACCTCTCTGCCGGCCCTCTATGTCTGCAACGTCGACGAAGCCAGCGCCGACAAGGGCAATGCCTTCTCCGACAAGGTCGCGGAGCGCGCGGCTGCAGACGGCGCCAAGACTGTGGTCATCTCCGCCCAGATCGAAAGCGAAGTCGCCATGCTGGCGCTGGAGGAGCGTACGGAGTTTCTTGGAGCCCTCGGGCTGGAAGAACCGGGTCTTAACCGACTGATCCATGAGGCTTACCGTCTGCTCGGCCTCCAAACCTATTTCACCGTCGGCCCCAAGGAAGCCCGGGCCTGGACCATCCATATCGGCGACACCGCGCCCCAGGCGGCAGGTGTGATCCATACCGATTTCGAGAAGGGTTTCATCCGGGCCGAGACCATTGCCTATGACGACTTCGTCAAGCTGAATGGCGAGGCTGGCGCAAAGGAAGCCGGCAAGATGCGCTCGGAAGGCAGGGAGTACATCGTCAAGGACGGCGATGTGATGCACTTCCGCTTCAACGTCTGAAGCGGCCTTGCGCCGCTTCTTCGCCGAATCCCTTCAGTTCGTCGGCCATTGCGACAATATGGTCGCGGCGTCGAAATAGTCCCGCCAGTAGCTGATCAGGCCGGCCTTCACCTCGAAGACACCGGTGACGGGCAATTCCACCCAGCGGTCGGCCAGACGGTGGCGGTCCAGGCGCTCCAGAAAGACAATCGAGCCCGAGCTGGACTCGCGGATGGCCTGGAATGTTGATTTCCACTGAGAACTGACCCGGTAGGGCCAGAAATTTCCATCGAGAAGTGACCCATGTTTCACGCTCCCTTGGCTTGCAGAGCCGGGGGTCATGGAGTGATCGACATGGACTTGTTG